>Ga0163151_10000179_pt1 | contig 111610 bp, 165 predicted proteins | sample OliLakLV19MP5IB2_FD_145596 | JGI IMG/M metagenome (GOLD analysis project Ga0163151, IMG submission 145596) | Freshwater microbial mat bacterial communities from Lake Vanda, McMurdo Dry Valleys, Antarctica - Oligotrophic Lake LV.19.MP5.IB-2 | ecosystem: Environmental > Aquatic > Freshwater >...
TCGGCTACGCCTCCGGCTACGGCTACGGCTCCGGCGAAGGCTCCGGCTGCGGCTACGGCTACGGCTACGTCTTCGGCTCGGGCTTGGGCTTGGGCTGGGGCTTGGGCGAAGGCTACGGCTAATCATGCAGACAGTGCATTAACGCAAACATCACGGTGGCGGTAACGGTTCCGGTGGCGGCTCCGGAGACGGCTAAGCAGACCGAGTTGATACAATCCTATAATGAGACTGAACTTTTTTACTCAGTCTCGATTGCCACAACTTCTTAGCAGGGACGGTCTGAGACTTGGATGGGACTATCGCTATCCCCATGATTTTTTCCACCCAAGCATAAACGGCTGAGGCAATCCCCTGTTTTTGGTATGCAAGTTCTACTTCGGCTAACATAGGTGTAAGTTTACCTTCTGCCCCCGTAGCATCATCTACAAATTGAAACTCCCCAACAGGTGAATCGGACTCACCTTGGAGGTAGACAAAAACGTAAATAATTCCGTTAGTTTCTTCCGCTTCAAAACTATACGTTTTAAATTTAGTCGTCTGTTTCATGAGATAGAATCTAAAGAATAGGTCATGTATAAAGGTAACCCTTAGCTTTCTTAAGTGTCCTTAACTAAGCGGGGGTAGGCATTGCGATGCCGAGCTTTGCCATCTGATCTTTCCAGACTTTTAAGCACTCCGAGGCGTCGGTCCGATCTTTGATGATGCCTATCTCTTCCAACTTCCAGAAGTAGCCGTCGCCTGGCATGAGTGTGTCAGTACGAACGATGAGAGAGGAACGCAGAGGAACACCATCTTCTTGATCAGCTTCCACAATCATCCCAAGTGCGCAGGCAACCCACTTGCTACGTGGCGAGTATCCGCCGAGTAGCTTCGCCAACTCGTGGTAGAACATAGTTCGCTTGTTGAAGAGAAGTTGGGTGAGGGCGCGGTCGAGACGGAGGAGAAGGGACGCAAATTTAGCCGTGATCTTCATACGAAGATCTCCTATGTTGTAGTGCCCTCGCCGGAGGTCCCACGATGGGACTAATGGAGGGTCACGTTGGATGCGCCTTACAAATCACACCCACGCGACGGCGTCAAGAGTTTTCAATTCGATATCAAAGGTGGGACATGACTAATTGTGTGTGGCTCGATAGCGCCTATCGTCGCGGGGTTCACCGCGACCGCCTCAATATCATCATCAGCGGTGTATACAGTTACGCAGAGAGGGACCTTGCGCGTGACGCTCTTTGTGTCCTTGATGCATACGAAGCGCTCAGAGTCGAGCGTCTCAATGCGCTGGACGGCTGCATCCAAGCTTCTGATGTGCTCATGCTTGCCGCCAATCCTCTCGATCGAACGGTATGAGCGTCTCTGCGCCGTCGTATTCATCAACGCGGAAGTGTTCCCCCTCAGGTAGCCAATGTATTTCCAGTTGACTGCCACCACCGGATACGAAATGCCCGCCAAAGAGCTTTTCTTCGATCTCTTCTATAGAGCCTTGCTTACCACCTTCGACCCAGGCGACCACCTCTGGGTGAAAGAGACACTCTGGAACAGACGTGTTCCACGAGTACCAGCCAACCCCGTAGCCTGGGGAAATTAGGACAGCTACTTGTCTTTCGCGAATTACCTTCTGCATGTTTCGCCTTACGGTAAAGAGCACGCGGCGGACGTCGGCTAGCTCTTCGCCGACATCTTGCTGTGCCCGAACGGATTGCCCGTTGATCTTCTCAACCAGTGCGAGCGTCACCTCGGTGAGGTTACTCAGCTTGATTATCTCGTCGTGTAAGCCCTTGCGATACTCTCCACGCTCTCGTTCGAGGCGCAAGTTCTCGGCTGTGATGGCGGCGAGATTTTCAGCCTCAGTTTGCCTCACTCTTTGCTCCGCAACAATCTGCAAGCTCATACCTAGCGGCGATCTCGATAGCCATTTGTCCCACAGCCAGCTCATTCCCACCTCCGTCGCGTGTCACTTTGCCCAATTCTGCGGGCTATTAGTATCCCCTAGCCTGTAGCTTAGTCTGCAAGTCTGTAAGAAGCTGTGCATTGGTTTTTGTCTGGAACAGTGAGCTAGCAAGGTCTAAAGACATCCCCTGCATCTGCTTGCAAAAAAGAAGCATGACCGCATCGTGGACTATCTTTGGCATCTCTTCTTTGATACCCTTGAGTGCAGTGTCTATTGCTTCTTTAACAACAGGGTCTTCTTTTACCATCTGCTCAGTCTGGGCAGTAGCGGTATCCATGATCTTACTTAAAACATTATTGCGGAAGAAAGTGGAAGCATTGGTACGCTCTTTCATCAAAGCGTCTAACATATCTCTAATATCGTAACTTATATAACCATCAGTAATCCAGGTAGAACCGTTCCACCGAACGGAGTCTCTTTCACTCTTTCCTTTGTTATACTCTTCCAGGACTAATACCCGCGCAGCCTCTCGCATCAACTCGCTGCTACAGTTATCAAGGGACTTCTGGAGCATCTGGGTAGCTAAGGACGACATTTGTTCTGGGGTCAGAGTCTTTAAAAGATCTTTGACCTCGCTATCTAAATGGGAACCATCGACATTAAGTGTTACTTGCATTGTTTTACCCTATGTTCGTCGTAGTTAAATCCGGTTAATAGATCTAGTGATTTATTGAGCGCAATCGCCAGATGGACGGCGGCTAGCGCCCTTAGTAGCTTCAGCACGTCGCGGTTACGTAGGCTGTAAACGGCTGAGTGCGATTGAGATGCTGTGGTCGCAGCCGCGTGCCGTAGCGTTGAGTTCTCACCCAGCGCAGCGTCACGCTCGGCAAGTAGACGCTCGATCTCGTTACAGGCGTCCTTGAGCATGTCCGCACCGTGCGAGTTACCAGCGGTTTTGGCGATAGATTGCGCTTTAGAAATATCAAACATCGTCCTGGTCTCCGTTCACGCCACGCGAGAATCTATTTGTTTCTCCTCGTCCCACCATCGACCAGCTTGCTCACACCGTGAGCACGGAGAGTATCGGCGCGCTAGGATGAGTTGCCGGTACTCCTTAGTTTGGTCATAGCCTTTCTGATACGCATCAGCCTAGCATTTTCGCACAGCAGGTCGATATTCATTCCCCCTTCTCGTCACGCGGCGGCACGGATGCGACAGCTTCCGCTAATTTCGTGTCGGCGTCGCCACGATCCACGTCGTTTCGCCATTCCGGCTCTGTGAACCGAATTACGTCCCTCGCAGCATCGTACACGCGCCATAACGCTTCGTTCTCCGCTCTCGCAGCATCACGCTCGGCTCGTAGCTCTTTGATAATGATCTCAGAGGCAGCGTATTTTTTTCTGATCCTGTCAGATTCACGGTGGTACTCGTCGTAGTTATTCTCGAAATTCATTTCGTCCCCTTCACGTCATGCGGCAGCACGGCTGCGATGGCGTACCGAGCCGTTGCGCCGCTGTCATTAAGCGCAGCGAAGGGAAGACGCCGCCCCGCGCTGTCGAACTTCTGCACGAAGGCGACGTCCGCGTAAAACGCTAGCGCCACGCGAAGGCGGTCACGCTGAGCGCGAAGGGTCTCGATCTCAGACTGTAGTCGCTCACGAGCAGCCAGCGCATTGAGACGCTCGGCTCTGAGCGTTTCGTATGAATCAAGGACACAAAGAGCGTCACGCGCAAGACCCATCTCTTCGTAACTGTATTCACAGGGGTCGTTGATGACGAGGTTTAGGCGGTCGCGAAGGTTCTCGCGCTGATCAGCATTATCGATCCACGTCCTATTAGTCATTATCCTGCTCCCCTTTCCTGTCACGCGGCGGCACGGCAGCGAGAGCCTGGCGGGCTCGCTCGCCCCCATCCGCCACAACTGCGTAGTTGAACTGTATATCGTTGCGGCAGACGTAGTTGTTAAAGTCCAAATACCACTCTAGCGCAGACCTTAGACGGTCACGCTCAGCCAGCGCAGCGTCACGCTCGGCACGAAGGGTTTCGGCTTCGTTACACGCGCGCCGGATCGCATCAACTACCAGCCAGAATTCCTCGTCTTCTAGGTCATGTGCGAAAGCCTCGGCGATCTCTCGCGCTTTGGTCAAGTCAAACATCCGGATCTCCTTTCTCGTCCCGCTTAGGCAGCGCCGCTAGTGCGCGATGCAAATCATCGGGCACATTTGTGTCTCTAAACCCGCGTGGATATGCGATGAGGTGAGTAGCGTCCGCCACGCGCCATAGCGCCTTGTTCTCAGCCAGCGCAGCGTCACGCTCCTCGCGCAGCTCTTTGATAATGATCTGAGTAGCGATATAGATCTTTTTGACCCTGTCAGATTCGAGGCGGTCCAGCTCAGCGGCGGTAAGATCTTTGATAGTCACTTCGTCTCCTCCCCCTCACTCGTTTCAAACGTCACTCGGCAATCGTCGCACAGACGCACTTCCCCGTTTTGCGATGCGGTATAGCGTCGGTGCTGGCACTGTGCTTTGAACATCGCAAGCTCAGCCAGCGCTGCGTCACGATCGTCTTTGATTGCTTGCACTTCATTTGCGAAGCGATTGCCAGCGAGCATTGGGTTTCCAAGTTTCCCCCCGGCTCCTACGACGCGGTCTGTACATTTTTGAGTAACAGCATTGCGGAGGAGGAGCAGTTCTCGGTAGGTACTCTTGTCGGCGTTAGCTTTGGCGGCTTCAGCCACCGCAGCGTCACGCTCCTTCATTAAGTCCGCGCATATTTCGATTTCGCGTGCTTCCTGTTTCTCCAACTTGGCGCGTAGTACCTTCTTGCTCACCTAACCCCTCTCCCATGACAAATTTTGCACGAACCCACATGACCAAACTGCCCGTCCAGCTCCAGTGTCTTGCCGCCGCACTCAGAGCATGGCGCTTGCCGCTGACAGAAAAGCTTAGGTGCCTCCATATCGACTTGAAATACTTGATCGTCTATGGTGACAGTCCCAATAAGCTTTACGTTTTCTAGAACAGCCAGCACCTCTGTAGGTCTAGTCATGCCGTAAGAGATCACCCTAATGTTCTCGATCATCTGAGTCCAGGTCAGGTCAGGCAGGTCGATTTTGAACGTCATTTTTGCACGCCCCATCGCTTGAGCATTTCGGTGACCGTTCGTTCCATGTGCAACGAGTGCCTAAGCTCCGCCACTTTCGCACGCTCGAACGCCAAATGTGTTTCGAGCACGACGAGTTCAGTTAGAGCTGCATTCCGCTGGGCTTCAGACATCTTAAGCCTCGCCCTAATAGCCAGATAATCAGCGTCACAGAACATCAGGCTGTTTGACGAGCACTTGGAATACCAGTCATCGAGTTCGGCTAGTTTCTCGTCGGTGATGTGTGTCGTCATACCTCCCCCTTCACGCCACGCGGCGTTACTGTCAGTGCTTGGAACTATCTGGAAATTCCGGACTGTTCAAAAGTAAGACTGGCATTACGTCCCCTTCCGCTTTGGCAACTCTCGGACACCTTTTTTAAGCAAGGCTTTACATTTTCGGCACGTCACATTATTGACCTCTTGATCCGAATCACCGGACAAAAGCCTGTTACATAAATTACGTAGCGTATTGTCCGCCATAAAATGCCTTGGCTTCGACTTAGCGACACTCATATCGCCTCCCTAAGTGCGCATTATAACCTAATGAAACGCGAACCTGTCAAGATCTTCTCGGCGTAGATTCTCTTGAAACTAGGAGGATCGACCCTTGGCAAAAAAGCTTTATAACCGCTCAAGAACTGTACAGTTTCTGAAGACCTCTGTCCCAGGGGGCATCGGAGGTCTCTATCAGCCGTCGCTTAGACTGAATCCAGGTGAAGTTGTCATTGTATCCGACTTCGACTTCAAGTCGATGACAGCTCTCCCTGAATACATCCAAGTTCTCGACGCCGTTGACGACGTAATAGACTCCGTAGAAGAAGTTGAACAGATCATTGCAGACAGTGGTGGTGGAGGTGGTGGAGAGTCAGGACCAACACCTAATACCCTCGTACTTAGAGACGGTGTTGGTGGTTTTGCTACATCTGCAATGCAAGTTAACCTTCTTTATGCATTAAGTAATCCAGATATAACAGTAAACCTCAATATAGCAAATCTTACGGACAGTGCTGGTGGAAATAGCCTTGATTGGGGCACTCGTGGGGCTTACGACTCCTCAGGTCAGATGTCCTTACAGTGGGACAGTAGAACCACTTTAGATACAAACAATATGGTCTCAGTTGATTGGTCTAACCGTGACTTGTTGGATTCCGCTGGTAGTGAATCCGTAAAATTTGAAAATCGTCACCTTAGAGCTGCAAACTCTAGCATGAGCGTTAATTGGGGTACCCGTGAGCTTAGCGATGGACTCACAGGCACCACTCTGGATTGGGCTGCTCGCCAAGCTTATAGGTCCAGTGGAGCTACTTCGCTAGATTGGCAGTCAGGACGTTTGTTTGACGCTGGAATAGTTGACTCCGTTCATTGGATCAATAGGACTTTAGGTGACGGTGACGGCAACGTAGTTGCTGATTGGGTTAACGGTTTAAGACCCCGCCACGGGAATAGCTCCCAGCGCCCAGCAGGCTTAGGTCTGCTCGCCTACGGTGTTCAATACTACGACACCGAGATCCAACAACTGATCTTCTGGAACGGTACAAAGTGGGTTGAGCCTCTGCCTCGCAGCAACACTTTTACACTCAACCCGGGGGGTGTAGCCGCTCTTGCGAGCTATCCAGGCTTAACCTTAGTCTCAGGTGCTGACCTTGAATTTAACCAAGCAATCGTCTGGGAGACACTTGAGTTCCGCTGCAATTTGAACTCGGGAACGCCGTACACCACTACGGCTAACTTCTTTATTAACATTATAGGAAACTACCCCGGTGGTCAGCGGTTCCCCGCAGGAGATACTGCGAACAACGGGAACTTAGGATTGCTGACGGAAGCTGGGCGCGATAATCGCAGGATGTTCTACCGAAACGGTGCTGATATGCAGATCCAAGCAGGTCCTGGAAATGACTTACTTTTAATGCTCGATGGTCCTGCTACAGGCGGCACTGAGCCTGTACAAATTCGCGTCACTTACCGCGTCGTGGACATGCTTTGAGTTGAAGACTTTGGAGGGGAAGAAATTCCCCTCCTCTTTTTCTTTTGCTATTATCTCCAAATGAAGACGCAGAAAAAAATAGCCGCAATCGGAGACCCTCATGGTTGCATCAAAGAGTTCTCAGAGCTTCTCTCAAAGCTTGAGCACCACTCTCTTGATGAGATCTGGGTGCTCGGCGACTACGTAGACCGTGGTCCTGACAGTGGAGCTGTAGTCGAGCTTGCTCGCCGCAAAGGCATCAAAGGCATTAAAGGCAACCACGAATCTACGATTTTAAACTACGCCAAAAATCCTGACCCTAGACGGGAAGAACGGCTTAAGACTTATCAGTCGATCCGCTCTAAGGAAGACTGGCTTTACTTAGAGAACTTGCCTGAGCTTCACGTAGACGACGACGTAAAGGCGGTCTTTGTCCACGGCGGTCTGTGGGCAGGCATTCCTTTGCACAAGCAGCCTAAGGCTGTGATGTATGCACAGATGATTAAGCCCTACATTCCGGGGGATGTCGAATGGTGGGGAACTTCTGAGGAAGAACTTTTCAGGTCGAAAGGCTACGTCCGTTGGTACGAGATCTGCGACGAGCCTTACCTCGTCTGTTATGGTCACTCCGTCTTCCCTGAGCCTTTCCGTTACAATCAAACGCTCGGTCTCGATACCGGCTGCGTCTTTGGGGGGAGCCTCTCAGCGGTAATTTTGCCGTCCGAGGAGATCATCCAAGTGAAAGCTAAGAAGACGTACTACCAAAGGCAGCCTAGACCTTAACTAGCCTTCTTTTCTTTTAAATTGTCTTCGCAGCTTAGAAGCTTTGTGCTTTTAAGCTTAAGAGAAGATGTGCCTTCAATGATGACTTCTTCTTGATAGCTCCACTGCAACCAGTCTTCCCATTCGTCAGGGATCTCTTTGAGAATCATCAGAGCGTGCATGACGGCAACTACGCTGTCGTAAGAGCCTACGATTTTTGCTGGAGGAATGTCAGCACTTACCAAAACGAACGCTTTGTTTTTCATCATCGCTGGCGAATCCAGGTAGATGACATCGTAAAATTCTAGGGCACCGTCTTTGCTGTGAGACCACGACGCAAGGCTGCGGTTGGAGGGTTTCAACGTTTTGAGCCCTTTAACGTCAGGACATTCCTTTACTGGAAAACTAATAACCATACTGGTAACTCACGCTGGCTTGTTTGTGAGTTAGCCTATAGCATTAGGTTTTGATTGTAAAGTGAAGGCAGCTTAGTTCTGCTCATTTCTATCGCCACAAATCAGAAAGCAGAAAGTAAGGGATGGCGATGTAGAGTCTATTTTCATCTTGTCAAAAAGAACAGTTCAAAAAATTTTAAAACGTATGCAATTGGGGTGTTTTAGGTGCGGTTGGAACGAAGGCTCGTGTGACATCCACCATATTCGAGGCAGAAAAATAGAAAATCCTCACGCTCATCACAATTTGACACATCTTTGCCCTAACTGCCACAGGTTGGCACATCAAAATGTAGTATCAACTGATGAGCTTATAACGTTTGAAGATGCAGTTGGCGACGAGTGGAAAAAGTTTTATTTTGGCTGGTCTGGATAATAGGAGGGAATGGTGAGGAAGGTGGGAATCGAACCCACTTGACCGAAGTCGGCTGCTTTACAGGCAGTTGCCCTCCCAATTAGGCGTCTTCCACATATACAAACAAGAAACAAAAAAAGTGCCGCCTCTCGGAATCGAACCGAGGTCCCCGGATCTTCAATCCAGTGCTTGAACCAACTCAGCTAAGGCGGCAGATAGACACTTGATACTAATTATGCGATGCTAATTCAAACTACAACTCACGGAGAAAGATATGCTAACACTCATCATCGTCGTTCTATTAATCATGTGGATTCTAGGCAGCTTCGGTCACATCGCAACACCGGTTCTTGCTTTTGAAAGCCACGGACTGGTTCATTCACTACTCGTCATCGTCTTGGTCTTAGTCGTCCTCCGTGTGCTTCGTATCCTTTAAAAAGTTGGCGATGCTAACGGGAATTGAACCCGTGTTTCCTCATAGACAGTGAGGTATCGTAGCCACTAGATCATAGCATCGTAAAAGCACTGAAAAGAAGAACCCCCGCTTGATCTCTCAGGCGGGGGTTCTTCTTTATAGACTCACCAAATTTTAGGTGAATGCTACTCCCGCCCTCGATGTAAAATCGAAGTCTTGATAAAAGCAGCAATCATAAAACATGGTCTTCATACGAATTAATCTTCTCACTAAAAAGTTTCGAGCACCTTTTTACTTTACTTCAGGTTCGTCCTCAGAGTCAACAGCTTCTTCAACGTCGTCTTCTTTTTCGTCTTTGGTCAAATATTCTAGTGCGTCTTGCACTAAGTCCATTGCTTGACCGTGCGGACCTTCGAAGTATTTGTGACCTCTCCAGTCGTCTTTTTCGCTGCCTTGCTTTTCAAGCCATTCAAGAAAGCCGTCGTCGTCAAAAGGGCTGACGCCGTGACCGAGGGCTTGAAGGACGGCGTGGGTAGCCCACATCTCGTCTTCGTCATAGATCTCTTGAAGCGTGATGCCGAGATCGGTGTGTAGTGCTGTGGAAATTTCGTCGATCTGTTCAAGGTCGAGGTACTTATCTAAATCAAGCTCGCATTCGTCTACGAGGTCTTTGACGTTCTCTACGATGTCGGTTTGCGGGCGAACGATCTTCCTGCGGAACTCGTCGAGGAAGTCTTGCTCGTAAGCATCGTACTCTCGGTAGAAGTCTTCGCTGCCGTCTACGACACCTGCTACGGCGTCGGCGAGAAGCGTGGTGGCAAGATCTTTTTTCCACTCGTCGCTAGCTACGATTGCATATTTTGATGCCACAATAAGTTGGGCTTTACTGACCTTCTTCATTGAAAATCCTCTTTAACCAGAAAAAGTTTAACGTTGGACGGTTGAAGAGCCCACCGCCTCTAAGTCGAAGTAGCCCGTCGTCGGAGTACGTCGTATACATCTTTTTCAAAATGTCTTTAACCTGAGAAAGCTGACTCATTATCTTATCAGCTTTTTCTTTACGAACCAACGCTACTTCTTGTCTTTCCTCTTCGACCTGTTGGTAAAGATTCCAAGCCGAGTCAAATTCCGCAGCTTCTAATGGTAGTGGATTCTCACGTCGCTTCTTGGCTGCACCGATCTCTCCTCGAAGGTAGTAAGCGAAGCTGTTTAAGCATTTGTAAAGCCAATAACCATCTTCTGGGTCGGATGGCGGCTCAAACGGCAGTCCGGTCTTACTTGCCAAATACGCCACGGACTTATTATGGTCGGGCACTTCTTCTAAATCTTCGGCTTTCTCTTCGTCTATTTTCGTTCTGATCCGTTCGTCGTTGGCATCTTTGACTGCTTGCTCGTAGCTTTCTTTAGTCTCAGGCTGCCAATTGGGATCTTTTTCTTTGCTTCTCATCTGGTTTAAGACGCCGATAGCGACATCTTTCAGCTTCTCGTTTTCGTCTCCCAAATAGATCGTCTTGCCATGCTCGGAGTAGATGGTGACTCTCGGCATATAGAGGTCGTAGGTTTTGACCTCTTTGTGCTTCTTTTCACCCATCTTACGGGTTTTGTAGTAGCTGTCAGGTAAAACCCACTCGATTTCTATGCGGCGTCCCTGTTTAGTCCAAAAGGCAGTCTTACGCTCGTTTCTTTTGATGATGTTGTCTTGGCTATATTCGGCAATGAGTGCTGCAAGCTTTGGTGACATCCCGAGATCGTCCGGCGAAATCGTGGTCAAGCCTCTTCGATCCTTTTTACCTATCCGCAAGTTGAAGACTTCAACGACTTCAAAGGCTGACCTAGACAGAAAGAATGCCTGCTGCGGTTCTCGTTCGTTGACGATAGCTTGTTTATTGTTTCGGCTGTCCTCGAAGATAGCGTCGTAGCCTGCCTTCTTTAAAAGTGCTGTCTGTTCAACCCCGGTTCGAAGCTTGTGCTTGATTTTACCGTTGTACTCATCCTTTTCAGCCTGCTCTAAGTCGAGCTGCACGACGGTAAAGAACTTCTTTGCGATTGTGTTTTTGTTCTTCCCGATGCGGTTTTTATAGTGCTTCCAAGCTAAATCCATCAAATGCGAGCCGTTGTCGATCCCCATTTTCATTAAGATGTCGTCGGCTTTGCGTTCGGAGTCTACCGAGTTGAGGTAGAGCGGCTTTTTGGCTTTACTGCGAATGATGCGGAGGAACTTAGCGTTTCTCCCGTACCAAATATCGGAGGGGTGTTTGATTACGTAAGAAAGGGGGTAGACGTAGACGCCTACGGGATCGGCGTGGTCAGGCTTTGAGAAAGCCGTCTTGTCGATGGTGTTGTCGGCATGGTTCGAGAAGTTGACCCAAATGTCGTAGTCTTTGACTGTTTTGTATTTGTCAAAGAAAGCCTGGAACCCCTTCGGATACAAGTCCCGAAAGTGAACAGCTACGATTTGGTATTTCTCTTTTATCTTACGGACTAGACGCATGACGGAGACTCCTTATTGCAAAGAATCTTCCTTGCGATACTTAGTCTTGGGGACGAACCGCAAGTGGGTAGCTCATCTCTTCACCGGTAGAAGACTTGAAAATAAGCTGACGGTCTTCTTTTACGATATGGCATTTGACTACGTAGACAAGGGCTTGAACCCGGTCAGACCATACCATGGTGCCGATTTTGTACTTATCGACGTAGAGGTCAACGCTTTCGCCTTTGGCGTTATAAAGGACGACAACCCACATGTCCTCAGCACGGACCTTCGTCGGGTATTCAACTTTCCACTTGCTCGCATCTGCAAATGCCGACGTGGCAAACAAGGTCATGATGACCGCTAAAAATGCTCTCTTCATATGGTATCTCCAGTAAGTAAAGTGTAGGCAGCTTTGGTTTCGTCGATGACGACTTGGTACGAAACTAGCAGTTCTCTAATCTCGTTTGGGTCCGCTTCATAAGCAGATCCGTGATTAGTCAAAATCAAGATGTTTTTCTCTGCCACTTTGACGATCCAACCGGTACCGTCACCTTCCCAGCCGTGGTGGAGGACATCGAACTCTTTGACAATTTCGAATGGTTGCCCTGGATACTTTCGAGCTAAAAGTCTGTCCATTTTAGTAGATCTCCGACCAAGGGTGCTTCCTCGGCTTCATGAAGTTGTCGATGATCTCGATCATAACGTCTTCTTTGTAAAAACCCCAAGGGTAAAGCTCGGCAAGCTCAGACATGCCTACTTCTTGGTCTTTGTATTCGTTTAGGCAGTCGATCAGGAAGAGGACAGCGCTGCCGGGACGATCACACAGAGCGTTGAGAGCGATTAGAGCCTCAGGTGAGAAGCTGATCGGCAGCTTCATGGCTTCGATCCGCTTCTTGACGATTGCACTAAGAAACGGCAGCTCTTCGTCTTTTAAGACGGGAGGCTCACGGTTGTCTTTTTTCCGTGCTAGCTCTGCCATTGTGCAGCTTAGGTAGAAACTTGTCCCCTCCATCGTCATCCTCGTCGTGTTCTTCGCTTCTTTGGAACTCGGGTACATGGTTATTCTCCTTCAACCATTTAAGGTATGTCGTCGGTCTAAAAGCACCGTCCGCCGTGCTTTCTATGTGTATAAGCTTTTCTAGGTAAAAATCAAGCTTGAGCGCTTGGGCTTCAAGCATGGCAAGCATTTCACGCACGTCACTTGTGTTGGCTTTGACGCCGGGGTTGAAACCGATCATCGACCGCCACTGCCTGCAAAAGACCTTGATTTCCGTTAGGGTAGGAACCTGCGGCGATCTTTCTTTGGGCATTTTCGTCTTGCCTTTACTGGTCCATGTTGCAATAGTGGTTGTAACTTTTCTACCAGAAACAACTCCAGTAGGCTAGCGTGATTGAACCACTTGCGTCCTTTAATACATTTGAGCTGCTCGCCTACTTCACACCAAAGCTTCTAGCCGCAACACTGGTGGGAACCGTAGTAGGTATAGAGAGGGAGATCAGACACAAAGTCGTCGGCGTCAAGACCAACATCTTGATCTGTGCAGGCAGCACTCTTTTTACGTCGATCTCTTTTCTGCTGGCAGGCTCAGGTGATCCCCTGCGAGGAGTCGCTCAGATCGTTTCGGGGATCGGCTTCCTTGGTGCAGGCGCAATCTTTAAGACGCACGACAAAGTACAAGGCTTAACAACCGCCGCATTCATATGGGTGGTTGCAGCCTTCGGTATCATCATCGGTGCAGGTGGACTCTTCATCGGCGTAGTCTTGAGCTTAGGGCTTGTCCTTATCGTAGAAGCCTTAGCTCGCATCGACCACAAAGTAAAACACCACTACGGCAAAGGCAAACAATGCAAACCTACTGCGTCGTTGGACTAGTCTAGGCTACTAGACGCCTTGTTCGTCTTTACGCTTCTGCTTCGCCTCACGCTTACGAGCAGCCGCCGTCTTGCGTTTCTTACGCACACTAGGCTTCTCATAGAACTCGTGCTTGCGGAGGTCGGCGAACAAACCGCTCTTCTCGACTTGCTTTTTAAAGATCTTGAGCAGTTTTTCAATATGGTCATTGCCACGATTCACGACACTAGTCATAGAAACAGTCCTTATTGTTTGATGTAATCGGGGTCATAACCCCAGTCAAATGCTAGAATATCAGTCTGAGAAGCCAACCATGGTACAAACGAGTTGTATCCAGTCTTCAACGTCAAATATGGAAGAAACTTGCAGATTGTTCCTTTAGGGATACCAGTTGCTTGCGCAGTGTTTTCGTTGATCGGGATACCATCTGGGTAAGCTTTTTGGTAGACGACATACATATCGTTGCCGTTCCAACCTTCTCTAGAAACACGCGCTCCCATCCGAAGCTGTTCCAACGCCCATCCAAAGTCGTGATTGTGTGTCATGTATTGATCCTAGAAGATTTACTTTTACAATGCCAGTAAGAACTCTAACAGAAGTCAAAAACAAATACAAAGTCGTTGCAGAAGATCGCGGCTTGTTTATTCGTTTCGGCGATCTTCCACCTAAAGGTGTTAGTCGTGATCATTTTAGAAACAAAGAGCTTAAAGGCGTCAGTGTCTATTGGGCACAAAAGAAAGGAGATCTGTGGTTTGTCAATGGTGACACAGTCCATCCTACCTACGGCAACCTCTGTGAGGAGTTCGCTGAAGGCGAGCGTGAGGCTTATGTAGTCTCAGGTGTTGAGATAGGCGTCGGACCTGACGGCGAGCCTTTGATAAAGGATGCTAAGATCGAGCAAAAGCTTGAGCACGGCGAGCTAAGCGACTACGAAGGAAAGATCTCGCGCTCCTACTATTGGCAGGTTGAGACCGCTATCAAGCACCTAACTGACAAACGTCAGAGGACTGCGGCGCAGGAGTATCTGCGCGCCTTCGCTAAGGAGTACGACACAGAGTTGCGTTGGTACCTAGAACGTGAAGAGTTTCACGCCATGGATCTCCTAGTCGAAGAAGCCATGCTTTGGTACTACGGTGAAGAACAAGAAGTAGCCGCAGGCTCTTCGGTTCTTTACCACTGGACTGAGATCCACAAACTCTTAGACATCTTGACCGAAGATAAGTTTCGTCTTTCTACGTCGTCGGGCACACCCACCGAGAAGAAACTATCCAAAGACAAGCCTTTTTACTTCTCATGCTCTAGATCTAAGACTGGCGGTTATCAGTGGGACAAAGCATCTGGAGCAAAGCTTGTTCTTGACGGCGCTGCTCTAGCGCACAACCACGAAATCAAGCCGATAGACTATTGGGGTTCTGCTCGGAAGAAGGCAGCTCGTGACTCCAACAACGCCGAGAACCTCCGTCAGAATACGGAAATGGAAGACCGCGTCTTCTCCGACAAGAACATCATCAAGAACGCTTCTAAGTACATAAAAGAAATCCATCTAGGGTTACCTTCTGAGTCAGCTAACGAAGACTATCTAGTGGCGGATAAAAGTCGTGCCCGTAAGGTAGCTATCTTAGCTAAGAAGCTAGGCATCCCTGTCTATTTCTACGACAACAAAAAGGACTTTCAGACTTTCAACAAAGCCAAAGCTGTAAGTGTTGAACACTTATCTACGCCAGGCTTTAAGAAAGAACATTGGGTTGACTTCGGTGGCTCACGCCGCTTGCACAAATACATCGCTTTGTACAAAGCACCCAACCATGAGTCTCTTCCAGAGGATGCTCAGAAGCAGGTCTCCAATCTTTATTACAAAGACGAAACCGTGCGTGACATCGAGCAGTGGCTCCACAACTCGAAGATGAATTCGTCTAAGAAGGAAAAAGAAAGCGCTGCCGAACTGACGACGCTGATGCACCGAAAGAAATGGTCAACTGGCGACTTCGTGGATTTTCTGCGCAAGAAGTGGATCAATAAGTAGCTTAGGCGGCTTTGCCGTTCTCTTCGACGACTTTTGCTAAGGTGATCTTAGTCTTGATCTTCTCTTCAATGACCGATTTCACCATGTCCCATACTTTGTCTTTTGGCTTACAGTCGTCGAAGAAGCCCAACGGCTCTTGAAACCCTCCAGCGTTTTTGCGCCCGCCACCCGTCCCATTGACCACAAAACTCACCATGAACTTCTGAACGTCCATCGACGAATCGGTGGTGCGGAAGCAGCCGTTCACGTAGTCTTTGTCTTCTTCGATTATGGCGAAGACTAATACGTTGGAAACTCCGGCTTGCGTCAAGAGAAAGTCGGCGGCGATTGCAAGGGAATCCCTGTACTCAGCCGCTACGAAACCTATTCCGCTGTAGGCGAACGTGCCCTTGATCTGATTGTGCTCTAGAGCCTTCTTGATAACTTCCATCGTCTGGGTAGAATGCTTGACGTGGATTAGCTGCGAAAAAGTCTCAGAGTCGTAGAAGTTTTTTAGGTGAGCTAAAGCCTCGAAGTCTCTTGAGTTGGCATGGAGAAAACTTGCGGTGTCCGTGTAGAGCCCGTAAGCAAGACCTAAGGTGATTTTAGAAAGCTGCTTGCTGTCTTTAGGCTCAAGCTCTTTTAGGTATTCAGTCATCATCGTAGAGGTGGAGCCTGCACTCGTATCAACGACGGACATCTTGGCAGAGCTAGGCATCTCTTTGTGGTGGTCGATGTGAATCCAACATTCAGCCTTTGGAAACGCTTCTAGCTCTTGGTATTGGTAATCAACAATTGCATAAGCTTTGATATCTTTTGCATCTGCCAAGTTAGCTAGTGGAATGTCTAGAAGGTTGACCATCATTTGATTGTTGGGGTGGGAAATGCTTTTCTCGGCAAAGATCTTGGTCTTTACGTCGAGCTGCTTCAGAATGAACGCCAGTGTCATAGCACTGGCGATAGCGTCGGGATCGGGGGAACCGAAGATGACAATAGCTAGGAGATCAGGCTTTTCTTTGGAGAAAAGCTCTTTTATTTGAGAAAGACTCAAGCGGGACTCCCGTAATACGTTTGCTCTCATACGTACTCCGACACCAGTCTGGAGTCAAGCAAACTACAACGTTAGTCTTTAGCTCGCTTGATTGCTTTGAACAGACGGTTTAAAGAACCAAACCCTCTTACAACCATAGTGATCTTCCCAATCAAACCTAGATGTTTTGCTTCATCTTCAATTTGCTGGAAGTGCTCTTTTACTACCCATGCTTGATCCCAAAGGGGTTGCAAGGCAGCGAAGTCTTCTTTACCGAGTTTGTCGTTAGAGAACACTTTGTCTAGTGTTTCTGCCACACGGTCAACAAGGTCTACAACTTCGTCAAGCTCGTAGCGGGCTACGGGCACAATCCCAGCTCCGAGCATTTCGGCGGCTTGGCGGATTTCTGCTTCTGAATATGTTTGAGTGGTATCTGGCATTTCGTCCATGAAAATGTACCTCCTTCGTCGTGATGGGCTAGACAAGGAATCTTGTTCATGTATGCTTATACGAAAATACCCAGAGGAAGTTGTTATGCCTATCGCTCAAGTGTTGTCGTCGGCAAATGCACCTGTAAAAATTTGGACAAACGAGATCGAAAGCTCAGCTTACGACCAGCTTAAAAACACGGCGGCTTTGCCCTTTGTCTTCAAGTGGGTTGCCGCCATGCCCGATGTCCATTGGGGCAAAGGTGCTACCGTTGGCAGCGTCATCGCCTCGAAGACCGCAGTGTGCCCCGCTTGTGTCGGCGTTGACATCGGTTGCGGGATGATAACGGTGAAGACAGAACTCAATTATAAGAAGGTCTTAGACCACCTCGACCTTCTCTACGATAAAATCGTCGAAGAAATCCCCGTTGGTCGAGAGTCCAACAAGAAGGTCAGCTCGGTCGTTCTCAATTGGTCAGGGTGGCAATCGTGGGCAGACCTATCGCTGTTCGACGAATCCGCCAAGTCCCGAGCCCTCAGCCAACTTGGCTCGCTTGGTGGCGGAAATCACTTCATCGAAATCTGCTTGGATGAGGAAAACAACGTCTGGGTGATGCTGCACAGCGGCTCTCGGAACGTCGGAAAAACTTTGGCGGAATATCACATCGACAAAGCCAAAGGATTGATGAAGAAGATGTTCATCTCTCTTCCCGACCCTGACCTCGCCTACGTCGTTCAGGGCACCGCCGAGTTCACGCAGTACATGCATGACTTGCGGTGGGCACAAGACTACGCCTTTCAAAACCGAGTCGAGATGATGACTAGGGTCAAACGGATTCTAGCCGATCTCTTTAATGATGGTGAGCGGCTACCGGTTAGTTCCGAAATCAACTGCCACCACAACTACGTCGCCGAAGAAGTGCATTACGGCGAGAAAGTTCTCGTGACTCGTAAAGGTGCGATCAAAGCGCATTTAGGAGACCTAGGAATTATTCCGGGCAGTATGGGTGCGTGCTCCTACATCGTCGAAGGCTTAGGAAATAAGGATTCATTCATGTCTGCTCCACATGGAGCGGGGCGCAAGATGTCTCGGAACCAAGCAAAGAAGCAGTTCACCGTTGATGACCTCCGTCAACAGACGGAGGGTGTGAAATGCCGTAAAGATGAAGGGATCGTCGATGAAATCCCAGGTGCTTACAAGAGTATTGATACTGTGATTGAGAATAGCTCCGACCTAGTAAAGGTCGTTGCAAAACTGAAACAAGTGCTCTGCGTGAAAGGCTAAGACTATGCTTATGCACTGTCTCTCCTTACTTGAAAGACACGGCGTCTTCGCCGCAGGGCAAGAAATTGCAATTTTCTACAAGCCGCAAAAGGTCAGCTCTCTGATCCGTATCAAGAGTGCTGACTGTTCAGTCTTTATCCCTTTGAAAAATCCAGATGCTTACGTTGATATTTTAGAGATGGAATTTGACGATATCGACAACATTGGTAAGGAAACAGTCGAAGAGATCTTAGAGAAAGGCTTCACTGTCTTTACGCCGAAGCACGCAGCATTGATCGTGGACTTTTTTGAGAAGTATGAAGCCTACCCCCTCGTAACCCACTGTCAGGCGGGATTGTCAAGAAGTCCTGCGGTCGCAGTTGCTTTTTCCTATTATAAGAGGGATGTTGCGGGGTACACCTCTCTTAAGGTAGAATACGCCGCAGCAAACATTCTAGTTTTAAACGAGTTGAAAGCCGAAATCGACAGGAGAGCTGTCAGTGCAGGACTTGATCCCTTTAAAACCGCTTTGTCTCAGACTTGGACTCTCGATTCAGCATGAGATCTACCGCTGTCAGAAGCTAGGCTTGGAGGTGGTCTCCATTCGCCACCCGGCTCTCGACGGACGGATGCGAAACTGCTCAGCGATTACTCGGCAGGGAGCTACTATGTGGCTTGCCGTCATAGCAGAAGCCTCGCTTCAGCCGACGACGAAGCTTTGCCGTCCTGAACGCAAACAGATCGCCAACAGTATTACAGCCGAATTACGGTCGGTAAATACTTAAGCACGTCAAAAACGTTACGGCGATCTGCTTCATGACCTCTTCAGGGATCTCCTTTATCGCATGGTCCCTACGTAGTTTTTCGACAAGTTCGTTCGTCTTGTCGAGCTTCGCAGTGTACTCCTGCGTCGTAAGATCTCCGGCGTTGAACCGCTCCGTGTTGATATGATTTGAAATTACCAAGAGCAGTGCTAAAACTTCTGAAAAATCCCGCTTAACAAACGCTTTTGCAAACACGCCAGCCCTCCTCTTATAGTATTACTAAATCTCCTACAAAAGATTATGTGATGCTGGTAGAGCACCCCCACGGTCTCCCCTTATTTTCCTTACAAACAAGCTGAAGAGGAGGAAGTCAACTCATGAAAAAGTTGATATGCGTTGCATTGGTGTATTGCATGGTAGCTTCGACGGCATTCGCCTACGAAGGTCTTGAGCCAAAACCACTTTCTGCCGAAGAAAAAGCTGCGGCAGCAGAGTTAGGAATTACAGATAGCGAACTTTATCAAGTATCAGAACCTATGACCCGTTGGGAGCGTCGTCGCATCGAGAATCAACTCGGGGATGAAGCTCAAGACATGGACAAGCTTGCAGAGAAGACTGACCGTTCGATTGAAGGCATGGTGCGTTACGCAGCGTGGGCACTTAAGCGTAAAGGGTACGACGCAGACGCCGACCAACTCGTAAATGAGTACAACGGCTTCTACACGCACGCAGTCGTCAATTACCACGACGGTATCGTTCCTGTTGACCTCGGCGACCACAAACCCATCTGGGAATGGCTCGCAACTTGGTACGACAAGATCGAAGCGAAATTAGGCGTGAAGCTTTGTCAAATTCTTCACCTTCAAGACCTCAAAGTTTTGAACTTCGGTATCCCTGTCGTCTTCCGTCCTAAGAAGGCAGAGCAATGGTGTCTTGAGACGACCGACAAACCTTGTCAGGACGAATACAGACTTCACTTCGCAGGTCAAATGACCGGCAAATGGAGCTGGGAGTACCACGGCGTCCTCAACGTCGCTGCGTATTGGACGACTTGGGGTGTCTGCGTAGCGGCTACATTCGGTGCGGGTGCAATCGGTTTCATCTGCGGACCTATCGGTACCGTAGTTGAGATGGGCGTCGGCAAGTATGTTTCCCCGAAGGCGTCCGACTTTGTGTTCTGTAAGGTCAACAAAGACTGCTAAAGAGGAAGGGGATTCCTTTTAAGCGTTTCATGCCCGAAACGGAGAATGTTTGCCGCAGCGTTTGTATCTCTGTCATGGCTAGAGCCACAACCGCTGCATATCCAATCTCTTACTCCGCAGTTTCTTAGTCCGCTCGGACCTGTCTTCGACAGGCAAACCGAGCAAGTTACCGTGGAAAATCTTTCTTTAATTTCATGCATCTCTCCTGAGTGCTTGTCAGAAGCCATTCTCTTCAGAAGGTTCTTGGTAGAAGCGTCTTTGACTCTGAAGTTGTAGGTTAGAAACATGTAAATATGATATATTAGCACTAGTTTTAATGCCAGCTTATATCCCCACGGCTAAAGCAGGGGGTTTTACGCTGAGTTTCGATAAGTAGGTAAAGAACTACTATGCCATTATACCCTAACGGGATCGCCATCACAGGCGGCATTGCTACGGGAAAGTCCACTGTCCGTGGCATCTTAACCGACTTGAAATATCCGACCTTCGGTGCTGACTTTTTTGGTTACGAAGTAGTCAGGAAGGGAACTCCAGGTCTAGCTGCTGTAGTTGCCGAGTTTGGACCTATCGTGTTGACTTACGACGCCGACGCACCTTCTGTCGTCACCGATGGGAGGCTTGACCGCAGCAAACTAGCTGCCATCGTCTTCTCAGATCCCGTTCGCCGAAAAGCCTTAGAAGCCATCGTCCACCCTTTGGTCCAAGCTCGACTCGCCGAAGAGGTAGCGAAGCTAGACGGCAAGCTCTTCTTTTACGAAGCAGCTCTCCTTTACGAGATGGGGATTGAGGACGAGTTTTCAAAGGTGTGGGCGACTTACTGCACACCCGAAGTTCAGTTGGAGCGTCTTCTTTGCAGAGACAACCGCACTGAAGAAGAAGCTTTGAAAATTATCGCATCCCAGCTACCGGCTCTCGATAAAGCGGAACGTGCGGATATTGTCTTCAGTACCGAAGACTCCTATGCAGGCTTAGTGAAGCAAGTGAAGACGGCACTGAGATCGGTAACTGATGGCGCTTAGATATCCAAAGAAAGCCAAAGCGACCTTCAAGACAGAGGTCGAACTTGCTTTGTCCGTAGCTTCGTGGGCAGAAGCTCACGGCTGGGAAGTCTTTAAAGAAGTTCATACGGCGGACGGCGACATTGATCTTGTCTTGAAGCAAGGTGAAGTGCTGTGGGCAATTGAGACAAAGCTGCGTCTTAACTGCGAAGTTCTCGAACAAGCCTTCAGGCGTCTGCTACATGTTCATTACGTTTCTGTGGCAGTCCCCAAAAAGAAAGGTGACTTGCCTTTCGTCTACAAGAAGTTCATGGACGCCTACGGCATCGGGCTTCTAGAGGTCAAACACCCCGACGACTGCCGCATCAAGGTCACAGACCTCGGCGACGGCAGGCATACATTCAAGTCAGGGATGGACTACGAAGTCAATTGGCGTTACGCCGCTTACGAAGAAGTCGAAGCGAAGGTGTGGCGTCCGCACGATCTCAGCAAACGAGTGAAGCAGGGCAACGCTAGAGTAAAGAAGATCAAAGCTTTAAAAGCTTTCCTTTGCGAGAAGCACAAGACTCTGATTGCGGGAGCACCCAACGGCGGTCAGTGGACGCCTTGGAAGTCTACGGTGGAAAATGTAAAGACCTACTTACAAAAAGTAGGTTCTGCAACGACGGCTACCATCATCGACAACATCGAATACCACTACCGCACCAAGCGAGCTGCGAAGGCAGGTATCTACCGACTTATGAACGTCATCGAAAAAAGAAACTTTAAGAAAGAATACGTCGGCAAAGAGCTTGTGTGGTCTTTGAAGTCAGCATGAGCTAGGCGTTTACCCATCCTCGTACTTTGTCAGTTACCGCTGCGATTTCTTCGATCTTCAAAGCCTTCACCGCTTTTATCTTCGGTTTAGTATAGTTTTGTTCAGCGGTTTTAATGGCGGCACAAAGACGCTCAGTCGTAAAAGTCATAGGTGCTACGCAGAGGTCGCCGAGGAGGTGCTCGTGGCAGAAAAGCTGCGTCTTTCTAGTAAGACCAATGTTGACGAACGGAGTCCCCGTCAAGGTCGAATAGATGACGCCGTGGAAACGCATCGTAATGATTAGATCCATTTGACTCACTACGTCGATCACCTCCATAGCTCCCAAAGGAGGAAGCAATTCTTTGTCGAGGTGGCGTGGTGGCATATAGGACATGATCTCGTAGAACATCTTTGTGTCGTAGGCGTAAGGCGCATGACTCATTGGTATGAAGACAATTTTGTACCATTCAGACAGGTACAATAAGGCGTCGGCTAGTTCGGCTTTGAGGTATTGACCGTAACCGATCTGCCTTGGATCTTTTTGGCTGTAAGAGCTGCTGACGTTATCAGCAACCATTACCCCTAAGAGTTTCTTAGGGGGCACCCTTTTGATGTCTATAAGACGAGTCTCAGACGGCTCCAAAGCAAAGACGAGATCGGGAGTGTAAGAGGCATTGATGCCCTTTGCCGCTGCAAGCTCGGCGTCTTTCTTGTTTCGAAAAAGAGCCTCTTTGATGTTGTAGTCTTTGAGGAGATCAAGCTCTGTTTCGTAGCCGAGCCCACAGCCGAGCAAGTAAAGCTCGGAGTCTTTTGGGATACGGTCTAGGAAAAACTGATTGACGACATCGCCGCCACCTAAAATCACCTTCTTACTCGTGGCATATTTAGGAAAAGCTAAGTCAACACCGTGCAGCATTTTTTTGATAGCAAGTTGCAACGCATCGTCGCCGTTGTTGTTGGCGTCGTAGTACCCAATTACGTCGATGGTCATCGTTGCCTTCTGTTGATGGGGGCTGACCAGTCGGAGCTATTTTGGGGAGCTTCAAGATACCACCGAGCCACTTTGTCCCATGACCGCTCCGTTATAAACGTATGTTGATTGTCACGGACTTCTTGGGCGTAAGTTGGTTCTTCGAAAATCTTTTTAATCGTGGTCACGTATTCTTCTATAGAACGACAGACCGGAATGTAGCCTTTGAACTCGTGGAAGAAGGGAACGTCTCCTACGATTGTCGGCGTGCCGCTAGCAAGAGCAAGACGGACGGCACCGGACGCTCCATGCACTCGCCAATCGGGATGGTTCCAATATGGAAACAGGTTGATTTTAGCCTGTTTCATGTAGGAGAAAAGAACTTGTTCCGATCTGAAGCCTTTATGTAGCACTACGTTGCTATAGAGACTTCGCTCTTCGAGCTGCTCCATCAACTTTTTGTAATATTCTTCGTGGAACGACATGTAGAACTTAGACATATTGAAGATGCCGATGTAGGCAACTTCTGGGTAGTCTTTGATAAGCGCATCGACGACATCTGGAACAGTTGACCACCCTTTGTATTCAAAGCCAAAGCCGAATTGGAAAAGCATGTTCTGATTGTGGAACGTGGAGTGTTTGATTTCGGTTTCAGTTTGCTGCATACAGCCGTGGGGGATGTAGTGGATCGGTGCGTGGGTGATGCCTTTCTGGCGTAGGAGGTCTCTTGCTGTCTCGCTGTGAACGATGATCTCTTGGCAAGGTGATTCAAAGACGAGCTTATCGACGTGTTCGTAAACCGAGTGCAAGATGACGACGGTCTTGTAGCGAGACGACAAGTAGCCGATCAACATGTTCCAAGACACGGGATTGTGAAAACTGCCGTACTCATGTTGGACGTAGATGATGTCGGGGTTGTATTCTTTGATAGCTCCCAAAATCTTACTGTAGTCGCCCTTCGTTCTATCCCAGCAGCGGACAATGTTTTCTTCCGGTGGGATGTCGTCAGCCTGCTCTGCGAAGATGCAAATGTTTCCGACGAGCTTTGACATTTCTTCTACAAGCATTTTGCAGTAGGTGGACATCCCACAGTTTGTCCCATAGCTAGAAATGATAGCTACTTTTTGGTTAGTTTTCTCTTGCTGTGTCACGACTCGCTGACCTAAAGCAGTTGTGGCTGGACTCGTTGAGGGGCGAGACTTAGAGGTTCCCTGTGCTGCGATTTTATTAAGCATTGCAGCGGAAGTCCCCCTACGGGCAACTTTGCCGTCTACGACTTCGTAGTCTGCTTTTAGAATTTCGGGATCAATGTTTGCTAAGTCATTGTCTAGACGCACGAAGGTTGTGGTGCTGTTGTAAAGCAAGGTCTTGGAAACGACTTCTATTTTCGAACCACGATAGCCAATATACAAAGCAGCTTCTCCTAATTCTTTTGATTTCAAAAGAGAATCTAGGAGCGATGGGCGGGAGTGTCCAACCTACCTATTTTGTAGGGTGAAGGTCCCAAAACTCCTTGAGCCAGCGAGTGACACGGGGACGGTTGTGCGCCATTTGCTCTTTGAACCCACGGTCAAGCCCCATGAAGTCAGAGTCTTGTTTGTAAGGGTCAACATCCTTAGTGGCGAAGTCGTCGAACATCTTCGAGCCTTCAGTAAGGTCGATCCTCGTGTCGCCGACAACTGCGTAGACGTGATCCGAGTTCCCTCGCATCTTACCGCCGAAGAGCTTCACGGCGAACATGGCAGCGAAGATGCAGGCGTTGGTGAGGTCTGCCGGGTTGCTTTCGCCTCGCTCCGTGGAGCGTTCCCACCACTTGTCCAACAGAAACTTCTTCGCCGACTTGATGTTATCCGGCGTCGGTTCGAGGACACGTTTCTCGCCTGCTACGACGACGTATTTGCTTGTGATTTTACGAATGATGCTCATGGCACCTAATCTGTGAAACGACGAAGGGTGGTTCCCCGTAGGAAACCACCCAAGCTTAGACTACGCTTTTAGTTCCTTCTGAAAGAAGCCCCCGTCCTCCGAGGGCGGGGATGAATTTCAGTTAGTTAAAACCTGAAATCAGTGTAATATAGTTCCATGTTTCTAACCTACAACTTCAGAGTCAAAGACGCTTCTACCAAGAACCTTCTGAAGAGAATGGCTTCTGACACAAACTTCGTTTGGAACTTTTCAAACAACATAGTCAAAGACAACTGGCAGAAATCTAGAAAATATACCTCTAAGTATGATTTGAACCCTCTCTTAAAGGGAAGTTCTAAATACCTTAATATAAACTCGCAGACAATCCAAGCTGTAGCTCATGAATGTGTTTTGAGGACACAGAAAGCAAAGAAATAAGTCAGATTCAGAACCGCAAAAAGAAACTTGGGGTGGGTTCCAATAAACGGGCAGACCTTCAAACTCCAAGGCTCAACTCTCATTTATAATAAGAAATACTTCAAACTTTGGAAATCTAGAGACCTGCCTAAAGACGCCCTTATTAAAACAGGATGCTTCTCCCAAAACTCTGAAGGAAAGTGGTTTTGTAATATAACGTTTGAAACTAAGCTTCTAGCTCGGAAAGCCCCCGAAAGGGAAGTCGCTCTAGATCTCGGTTTAAAAACCCTCTACACAACTTCAGACGGTTTAAAGTACGAACTGAGAGTTAATAACACTAAGAAATATGCTTTAAAGCTGGCTAAAGCGCAAAGAGCTAAGAAGAAAAAACAAGTTACTAAGATCCACACCAAAATTAAGAACTCTAGAAAAGACTGGAACCACAAAGAAACCACAAAACTAGCATCGAATTACAACCTTATTTTCGTCGGAGACGTAAGTTCTAAGGCGCTGAAGAAAACTAAGATGGCGAAGTCTGTTTCAGACGTAGCCTGGTTTCAGTTTAAAACTTTCCTGAAGTATAAAGCTATTAAGCACTCAGGAGAGATGCATGAAATTAAAGAAAGATTTTCCACAGTAACTTGCTCGGTTTGCCTGTCGAAGACAGGTCCGAGCGGACTAAGAAACTGTGGAGTAAGAGATTGGATATGCAGCGGTTGTGGCTCTAGCCATGACAGAGATACAAACGCTGCTTCAAACATTCTCCGTTTCGGGCATGAAACGCTTAACTTAAAAGGAATCCCACGGCTAAAGCCGTGGGGAGGATGTCAACGTACCTGGACGTTCAAACATCTGCTTAAGCCTAAGGCTCTCTGCCGTAATGCGGTAGAAAAGTTGATCGGCGTAGGTGCCGTAGGTGGTAGCTGCATACGCTGTGCGGAAGCCTGCGTAAGTCATGCGTTCATAAATACGGTACGCATCTTCGACCTTGAAGTAGGTCACTTCGTTAAGTGCCGTCTCCAAGTTCTCAAGGGAGAGCGTAGCCGTATCTATAGAATCACAAAGAGCCGAGTAGGTGTTTACACAACCTACCGGCGAACGGATGTCGGTGTAGTCAAGGCGAAGTGTCGTAAGCGAGCTTAAAGCTTCAGCACGACGGAACCAACGGGGATCATTCTCAACCGGAGCTTCAGGCGTAGGAGCTGAATCACTCTTCTTAGAAGAGCTACCGCAAGACACTAAAAATGTGAGACAGCACAAAGCTACAAGCCTACGCACGCAACAACTCCGTCAGTTATCCTGTCTGTATAATTTTACCGCAGCACTTTCGGCGGTGAACGCAGCCATAAGTTGTTCTTTGGTCGCTACAGGCGAATGCCGAGGACCGCCAAAGACGTAGGTCTTTCTCTTTTTCTTCTTGGACATAGGCTTGCGGGTCCGGTCAGTGATAGCTCCGGGTGCGGCAGGAACCGATGAAGTAAGATAGAATCGCATAGGAAATACCTCCACGGCAGATAGTGCCATAGTATTCTAATGAATACAAGCTGCATTCTATAAACTGCTTATCATTTCAATAACTTGTACTTAGAAAGGACACGCTCTCTGAGGGAGCCTAAGACACGATTCCACACCGGAAGGTCTTTATCGCCAAGCCGTGCTATCTCTTTTTTGAAGCCTAAGTCTCGGGGCAGGTTCTTGTAAAAATGCTTAGCCTTCGATTGGCTGATCTTATACTGTTTTTTCACTTCTTCGTCTAGCATGATAATTTTTTGGGCACCGGCTTTTTTTGCCATATCAACTAAGGTAGCCAAGAATTTCTTCTCCCAGCCGCCTAAGTGTTTGACCAAGAACTCTTGAAGCTGTTTGGTTTCGTCTACGTTGATGACGGACTTCATAAACGTCTCAAGGCTTTCGGTCATCGACGAGAAGTCTTTTTCCCAACCTACGTAGTCCGACTGCATCTCTTCGACGATCCACATATCTTTCAAAGTGTAGACCCGAGCCCATGCGAAGGTGTGGTCGCCCAAAGGGTGTTGTGAGCCTTTGTACTTCTCAAAGACTGCCGTAAAGAACTTGTTGGCGGCTGGGTCCGCTTCGATCTTGGTAATCATCTCTGGTGTGAAGTTGAGCTGGAACACCTTCTGAGCCGAAGGTAGGATCTTTTGCAGGTTCATCTTCCATTCAGTTTCCGAAAGCCAAAACTTTTCGTCTTTAGGATTGATTTGGCTGATTTCATTCTTGAGATCTTTGACGCTGATTTTGTTGGTCTTCGTAAAAAAGATGCTTTTGAGATTCTCCGCAATCTCAGGGTAAGCCTCTTTGACATCGTTATAGTGGATGACCCTATCGTCAGGTACAGCTTTTAGATCTTGATGGATCATCTCTTTAATAGGGGCAATGACCGTAGCGTTGCCTTTTTTGACGGATATTTTTGCGTTTACTTCGAACACGGTAGTTACCTCGCTAACGGCAAGAGAAGTTGGAGGAGGTCTAGCTTCTCGTCCGATATTACATCTTGCTTAAGAGCAGTTTTGGGATCAATAGCCTTCTTAAACCTTGGCAGTAAACCTTTGTCTGCAAACGCTTGGAGGAGTTCTTTAGAAGATTTCAAAGCTGGGATGGTGAGCAGTCGTTTGATAGTCGCCTTGTTGTATTCACCGATTTGTTCCCGGTGCTCAGCCATACGCTCCAAATAGTCCATTACGACATCTTTTGGATATTTCGATTTACGGTCGAGAAGCTTATTGATCGCAACCGCTTGCACATTGAACTCTTTAACTTCTAGCATCTTCAAAAGCGTCTTCGAGTTCATTAGATCTACGAACTTTGTAACACGGTCGTTCACTTCTCGAATTTCAATCTTTGTAGGGTTTGCGATCCAGCCTGCAAGTTGTTTGATGTTATGGTTAGACGCCTGCGTGAAAACGGAAGCATCGTCGCCAAGCTCATTAAGCAAAGGAGCTATCTTTTCGACTGTCGTAGCTTGCGGAAGTTTTTTGGCGAAGGCTTCCCACTCAGTATCCGTAAGCGAGATATCAACATCTTCTTTCATTGCGATGAGCAGGAGGTCCAACGCAGAGTTGACGTTCACTACATTAAGCCAATCCGACGCATCGACTTGGGTCAGCAGCCTGCTCCTAATAAGGGGTGCTGTAAGCGCCATATCGACGAGGGTCTTAAACTGTTTGCTTTCTGGTCCGTCTGAGATGATCTGGTCGATAATTTCTGGATGCTTGAATATGAGATATGCTTTTTCTTTTTTATAATAGTCGTGGTCTATTAAAGCCTTTGCGTCATGGGTAACTAAATCCTTTTCGGAGATGTCGAAAAGATCAAGCAGATGCTTAAAGTCTTCGTCGTTTCCTTTTAAGTTAATTTCGCTGACAATACTTGCAACTAGCTTAGTTCCTTCGGTCTTAGCATTTAACACTACTTCTTGTTCATCATCGTCGTCTTCGTCGTCGTCTTCCTTAGCTTCGTATCTTCCCTTAGATGGTTTTAGGATGCCTAAAACACGAGGAATAAGAGCCTTAACCCACGAAGCATAACCTGACCTTTTATACAACAGGAAGAAGTTGTAAGCATCGTAGGGGTAATCGTCAGATGCTAGACTTAATTTATCCCAATCTAAATTGAGGCTTTGGATCTCTTCGGGTTTTAAGCCCAACATAACTTTATAAAAGCTGTTGCCACGGTAGTCGTAGAGCGCCTCTTTAAATTCGTCAGGTCCGAGGGACTCCAGAATTTTGCTGAAATCCATCTCATGGGCACTCATGTAGGGAAGAAGACCGCTGATATGTTTCGTCTCCATTCCAGCGAAGATTCTGTAGTCCGTGGCGTCATCACCATTGTTGGAGATGGCATCTTTTAGCTGTGAAACGAAGTCGTCTTTGTCTGCTGCTTCTTGGTAAAACCGAGGGACGAGCAGCGGCTTTTTTCTGTATATTTCGTCTACGATATCGTAGTCAGGATTTAAGATTTCGGGGAGATACTTCTCTCCGACTCTGAGAATATCTCCGAACAGGTCATGCTTACCCGTTGCATTGCTCTTGAAAAACTCGTAGGCAAATGACTTAAAGCGCTCTGGCTTGGGTTTTGTTCTTAGGTAAGCCTTTAAAAGTCTCAGTGCCGTTAATGAGGAGTCGCCTTCCTCAGCGTCATCCAACTGCTTCTTAAAAGCCGGACAAGAGATAAGAGCCTTAGCGACGGCTGGATCTGGCTCGTTAGAAGCAGTCAAGCGATTCACCATGGCTGTGAAAATGTTATCGTAGGACTCGTCTGTTCCAGTCGTCAAAATATCGAGAAGTTCTGTGCTGTAGTCCCTTTCAAGAACATCAACGTCTTTAGAGAGCAAGTCTTCGTCGCCGTGCTCTTTAATGTCATCGAAAATCATTTTTCTCTGCACGTCATCTTTTAAGTCCATGAGGATGGAGAGAAGATTTGGACGGTGCTGATAGAGTGCGAACCTGTTCTCTAATGTAAAGGCTTTGGGTAGCGCCGTCATATAGATGGGAATAAGCTTTTCGTTTTCTCGAAAAAAGTCCACGAAGAAGTCATTATCGTTGATCCCTTCGGCTGCTTCAAGAGCAGTCTCTTTGTCTTTAGCGGCGTACTTAATAAAGACTTTTTTAAGGATGTTCTCAGACATTGATGCTACCTTTGATTGGAAGTTCGTAGCATTCAATCTTCCTCTCAGAGTTCCCCAAAGTGATTATAACGCCTAAGCAATTGTCTAAAGAGCGCCTCGACATTGGTAACGCTTCCGGCATCTACGTTATGTCTCACGATCAAGCCCGAACGTTCTACCCGAAGAGGGACGCCTTCTGTATCCGCATTAGGTCGGCGAACTTTGAATGCCAGCCGCTCGTCCACGCCGACCGCTACAAAAGCATCGACCTATTCACGTTCGCCGACGTAGACTTCGACGACAAAGACTTTGAGCCCTTCACCACGGCGCAAGCCGCAGCTATGGTTGATCTTTTCGAAAAGTTCAAAGACCTCAACCTCGTCGTCCACTGCATGGCTGGTCTGTCGAGATCACCGGCTACCGCTTTGGCTTTCCTCTACTTCAAGCAGGACGTTGAAGGCTTCAGGCAGGCTTCGCTCTACTTCACGATGGCTAACAGCCACGTCTACAGTCTGCTCAAAAACGAGATCGACCGCAGAGCCGAAATTTATACCAATAACGTTATGCCGTAGACTTTCTGGAACCGTAAAATGGCGTCTACGAAATGTGAGGGCAGCCGTTTGAAGGTCTCCACCACCATCATCTTCGGGATCTTACGGTAGTGAGCTTCCGCAATTGCTCCGGCAATGGACGCCTGCGTATCGGCATCTCCACCTAACGAGATCGCAAGCCTTATCGCCGACTCGAAGTCCGTGCTCTCCAAGAAGGCTCTGATTGCTTGCGGAACGGAGCCTTGGCAGGTGGCGTCCATTTTGTATTTCTTACGGATCATGTCGAGCGGCGTCGAGAGGTCGTAGCCGAAGCGAGTTTCTAGTTCTTGCCGCAACTTGTCTTTGCAGTAGCCACCATGAACGCACTTGTTCACCCAAACGGCATAAGCAACAGCTTGAGCCCCCTTAATGCCTTCGGGGTGACTATGTGTGGGGTACGCCGACGCCGCAGCTTCACGTAGAAGGTCGGTCTCTTGGCACTCGCTGTAGGCAACAGGAGAGACCCTCATAGCTGATCCGTTTCCGAACGAGTCGCCGGGCTTGGGGTCGTCCGACATAAACCAAGCTTTGAACGTCTTGCCGTAGCCTGCGTCAGGGTAGCGGCGACACCAATGAAGAAGAGCAAGCTCGTAGTCTTTGTGGTGCATCACGGCTTCAGCAACGGCTAAGGTGCAGACCGTATCGTCGGTGAACTTAGAGAACGGTGTAAAGAGTTTGAAGTCCGTCCGTTTCGTAGGATGAAATTCATAGGTACTTCCAACCATATCGCCAATAAGCGCACCTAGCATAATTTGATCCTAAGCTATGTTAGAAAGCTCTTCTTGTTGAACTACGGGAACGTCAAGCCAGAGGGGTGCGTTTTCTTCATCTAAGAACTGCTGCTGCAAAACCTTATCAGGAACTCGCAACATGCGTCCATTTTGAAGAGAGACCACATGTCCCCTCTCAACGTAACGAAAGACCGGCGTGACTAAGTAGTTTTTACCTTCGATCTTTTTGAGCCAGCCGTTCGTCATTTGACCTCCGTCACATCTTCTAACTGGTAAACTCTTCTCACCCAACCGTTCGACACGTTGTCCATGCCGTACCAAACATGTACTTCCGTACAAGCAGGATCATAGTAAAGACCGTTTACCTTCTGGCATTGGATGCCTACTACGGTTCCGATGCCGTCTACTGTTTTGACTTTACTGAAGATGGGAAGACGCAGGATGTCAACGTGAGGAACATCACCGACTTGGCAGTGTGGATAGCAAGGTAGGTTTTCCATACGTGCCACGGTCTCCAGTAAAAGGTTTCCAATTGGAAATCTCCACGGCGGAGATCCTGACAATCTGGTCAGACCTTACACGGCACGGCGTATGCACGATGTTGTACCAGTCTACGATGAGCGAGATTGTCCCGTTGTCATCTTTACCTAAGTAGCCTCGAAATTCAAGAGCTACGTCAGTGTTTCGGTCATGTTTATAGAGCTGGTGTCTCTCGAACATTTTTCAACTCCCTTCCGCTGAAGCTGCTACCGAGGCAGATTACCTTTGACATCCTCCCCACGGCTAAAGCCGGGGGATTCCTCTTTTAGTAACACCAGCACTATTGATCCGCAACTACCTCACAGTACACAAAGCCAGTAACATATCTTTAATGGAGCCCGAGGTCGGAGTCGAACCGACGACCTTCACATTACAAGTGTGCTGCTCTACCAACTGAGCTACTCGGGCATTTTAAAAAATGGCGGAAACGGTGGGACTCGAACCCACAAGGCTTTTACACCCACTCGCTTTCCATGCGAGCCGACTACCAATTATCACACGTTTCCATAAATAATCATTCTTCACAAATCGCAACTCTGAAAATGGGGTCCTTATGAAACAGAGGAGGACAATCGTCGGATTGATACATATTTTCTACACACCCGATAAACCCCTCGTCCCCTTCTCGATACTCTACTACTTTCTTTTCTCTCAGCATGAACTTTAAAAACTCACAATGCTCAGGTCTTTGAGCGACTACGGAGTAGAGTGCTAATTCTGATTCGTAGATCACTCGGTACATTACGTCTCCATTTGAGCTAACAGCGGCGTTACACGAGCGTTTCTCTCTGCAAAATAAATAGGACTAGGCTGCTTAGCTATCCACTCAACGCACTCTTCTTCCGTATCGAAATCTGCTGCTACGATGTCATCTTGTTCGTCGATTACAAACCAAGCCTTCATCGACTTTTCCGACCGCTCTTTACACTCGTCGTGGTACTTGAACCAAGAATCTGGCGGTCTGCCCACGTTTACATCATCCATAAATCACCTTTGAAAAATGGCGGAGCAAGTCCGATTTGAACGGACGGTACTTTTACATACGGCGGGTTTCAAGTCCGCTGGTTTAAACCGCTCACCCACTACTCCGTTATAAAGCACTTACAAACACCTCTGTAGGTTTCCGTTCTTATCTTGTTGCACATCCCAAACAGAACCGTCGTTTTCGACGATGACCGTAATGCGCCCTTCTACGAAGTCACACGTCATACATTCGTACTTGTTGACGACACGAACGATGTGGTCTCCTGCAAAGGAGAGAACCATCTTTTCGCTGTTACCGTCCCAAGGGTGTCCTACGAGATCTTTCAAAACTTGCATCACTACACTCCGAACTAAAGAATGGCGGTAGCGGAGAGACTTGAACTCTCAAGGCTGTTACACCCGACCGCTTTCGAAACGGCTCCAATACCATTATGGGACGCTACCATATCAATAAAATTCAACCTTTGCACTTTTGCCAAACAACTTTTTGAGTCTCTCTTCCGACGCCTCTTTATCTTCTTCGGACCCCAACCGGGACCTTCGCCGTGGTACCGCTCGTGCTCTTCCAACAAGTCTGCCGCAGCGTAGATCTTGTTACCTAAGTCGTGCCTGATCTTGTCTAATTCCTCAGCCGTGTATACTTCTTGAGCAGACGACCCTAAGCCAATTTGCTTACCATTACCTTGCTCCGCTTCAAGCTCGGCAACAGCCGGTAAGTCTTCTTCGTTATTCATTTTTCAAAGATCCTTAATTGAAGGTAAAAAGAAAGAACCCCGCTTCCTAGTCGGAGAGCGGGGTTCTTATATCGTGCAAACACGCCGTAAGAAGTCACCCGCCCTCGGTCGTCGAGGAGGTTGAGCAGCTACTTGTCGTGGAAACGAAATTCTTCATACGTTGGATAATCTCACAAGCAAAAACGAAACGCAAGCTCACTTAGATACGTAGTGGTAGCCAAGTGCAAAAGTTACTAACAATATGAAGCCCCAAAGGCTACCGAAAAGCAACCACTCTAGCCAACACCAATCTTGGAGACCACGGTGCGTCCACAAGATCTCGACACTCTTCTTCTCAGTCTTCTTATGTTGGATTACGAGGACAGCAGAGCGGGGGACGAAAGTCTTTTCGTCGATCATAATGACTTCTCGGTGCTTGAAGGCGTACTCCATATCGAACTTGCGCCAAACGAGCGGACCTTTTTTGTAGTCGTACCAGTCCGCTTCTTCTTGGATCAGCTTCGTGTAGGTGTTACCTTTGAGGTCTGTGATCTCAAAGGTGTAGACGTTCACCTCTACATGACGCTGCTCAATTACCGTTTCCCACCGCATGGAACGCTCCAAGTCTGTAGAGATCTGTGATGTAGCGCTGGAAGCGTTCGACATCTTTCTCAGTTAATTTACGGTTCTTGAGCCTATCAAGCCTTGCGTTGTCTTTCATGTCAAGGATTTTGATCTTACGGGCAACGGGGCTCTTTTCAATATTTTGCAAATACTCTTCGTGGTCGAGACCATCTCTCTTAGTAAGAGCGTCTACGATTTTGAGTTGGCTCGAAGTCATTCCCAAGTTCTCAAGGTCAGGCAAAGACAAGAAAGTATCTTCGACGGCATCGTGGAGCACTCCGCAGATCATTTCATCTTCGGTGCCGAGCTGTTCCATGACACGCAGCGGATGCCGGATGTAAGCGTTCTTCCCTTTGTCCTCTTGCGTGCCGTGAGCTACGACGGCGATTGCAATCGCTTTCGGAAGCGTCATAGGTCCGTCAAGCAATTTCATAAAGCTTTGCATGAGAACATTTTTGGTTTGTTCGCTTAGAACCGCCATCGTTACTCCTCCTTGAAATACACCTTGTACGTGTTGCCGTTGTTGTCGGCTTTGAATATAAACCAGATCTTCTCTACGGCGTCTGAAATTGGATCGTAGATCTCGGAGACGTAAGGCACCTCCCGAAGATCGTCGCCGTCTTTGTACTCTGCCTTAGAAACTTTAAGGAACCAAGCGTAGGCTTTGTTGTACATCTGACAGCGGGCATTGATGTCGGAAGCTACTTGGTCTGCCCGCTCGCCGACATCTGCCGAACGCTCGAACCATTTCGTAATGGGTATGACGTGGGCATGGTGGCTGTCGCAAGGCGTCAGATCCGGGGAGCCGTCTTCATGGAGTACAGGGATCATAGCCATACTTAACCCTTTCACATTTTGTCGGAAGTGGGCGAGTACGTCGCAGATAGTTTTTGCCGTGGCTTTTTCATAGCGACATCTTAGCAAGAGCTAGTCTACGATGTCTTCTTCAAACTCAATTTAGAAAGGTTTTTCTATGACGATTAGCTACCGCAAACTGGTAATGCAATCAGACCTCAACCCCGGAGGACGCCTCTTCGGTGGAGACTTGCTTCGTTGGGTGGATGAAGCGGCGGCTCTATATGCTTTCTGCCAACTACGCTCCTACAGAGTCGTCACTTTGAAGTTGAGCGAAAGCATTTTCAAAATACCAGTTGAGTTAGGTGACTTCTTGGAGTTTGACTGCACCGTGCTAAAGTTCGGCAAGACGAGCTTGACCATCCATGTGTCGGTCTGCACGAAGATCATCCGCAACATGGACGTAAGGCGGGAAGTATTCGCTACCGACGTGACGTTTGTTTCCATCGACGCCGATGGTACGCCTGTCGCACACGGCTGCACCGAAGTCAGGACGTAAAAAACCCCGCTAACCGATGTCAGCGGGGCTTCGTCAACTAATTACGCAGTAGCAGGTGCGGCTACGCCGAGCTGATTCATTTGCGTTTTCCAAAACGCTTCCCTGACCGGGATGTCATGTTGGTCGGGGATCAGTCCGAGTTCTTCAAGCTTATACCAGTAACCTGATCCCGGCTTCAGGGTGTCAGTCCTGATTATAAGCGAAGACAGCAGATGTTTCCCGGCAGCAGCATCGACTTCCACCATTCGCCCTAGTGCCGTTGCTATCCAAATGCTACGAGGTGAGTGACCTCCTAGCAACTGAGCCAGCTCGTGGTAGTAAAGCGTCTTTTTCTGTTGGTGGAGATTCAGAAGGATCACGGTGAGACGGATAAGCAGAGAGTCGAATTTCTTGCTCATGGCAAGACTCCTTAGGATACTTGGTCTCCGGCATGAAGCTCCGAAATGGAGCTGTATAAGCCGCAGAACATTATGTAGGATGTAGTTACATTGGTAGGAGTTGCAAAGTCAATGGTAATCTTTAAAAGATATCGTTCGGCTCTTAAAAACTATGGTTCAACTATATGAGGCGAGTAGGCTACGTAGCCGTTTTATTCGCTGCTGTTTCAGCAGCTTGCTTCTTCCACCCCATAGTGGTCGGAGGTTTCGGCTACGCCTGCGTAGGATATCTGATCGGATATTATCAAAACCCAGCGTAAAACCCCCGGCTTTAGCCGTGGGGAGGATGTCAATTGTGTATTTCCGAGAACGTCGCCAGTTTTCACGAATGACCTCATTGCAGGTATTCCAGACGAGGTTGACCTGCCCGGCGAATCCCTTCAGCAGGTTTCTTTTGTTTTGATCTTTTAGACGAAACCTGTAGGTCAATATCATGTGGCACCTGTACGCAAGAGTAGCTGTGGAAGCTAGCGCAATTCATCCCCTCCCTACGTCTTACCGCTCGTCTCGGGGAGCCGTCGCGACGAGAGGGAGGGGACTTCTTGCTGGAATAAGTTAAAACCACGCCTGTTCAGAGACCTTTGACGTTGATCTCGAACTCGCCACGCTTCAAGCGGATAATGTTTTCAACTTTGTAATTACGGACCATGACGGGGTTTGCGAGCCCTTGGTGGCTCATCTCTTCGTCTTCCTCTTCACGCTTCGGCGGCAAGAACTCGGCGTAGAGATCTTGAAACTCAGACGGCGAATGACGCCTGCCGTCACCGTCGATGACGTAGACTTCGTATTTAAATGCGTGACAAAGGTTCGGGTAGACTCTGAGGTAAAACTGCTCACGGTCTTTGTGCTTGTAAAGAATAAGCGAGCTGTTGACGGGCAAACAGTAGGTGCGGTCAGCTTGGAAGTCAGCTTCTTTGCCTTCTTTCACGAGACGGTTGTTGACGGCAGCTTCGTAGTTGTTGCCGAGCGACACCGTAGTCATGATGAACTTTTGAGCTTGCTCGACATTGGCAGGCGTTGCCACTTTTGTAAGTCGGCTCTTCTTCAACGCCTTGACGGGCGTAAGAGCCTCAAAGCTAAAGATGCCTTTGATGTCTAGTCCGTAAATTTCGGCAAGCACCTCTTGTTGTGTCATCATTGAGCGTCTAATCCTTTATAATTATGTCGTGGTAGAAACGCAGGAGCTAGACCTGAGTCTCGACCTTACTTCTTTAGCTTTGGAATGCGGCTGAGAATTTCGAAAACCGCAGCAGAGGCTTCTTGCGAAGCTTTCGCAGGGGCGATGGCTTTACGAGTTTTGTAGAGAATACGGATGTAGCCCATTGCATTTTGCCTTTCCGTTTTGTTGATAGGGACTTATCGGCAGTCCGTTTCAAACCTTGAGCAAAATCTCCTAAGTACCAGTAAACCAATTGGTTTTTAAGTACCCGTAATTTACAGCCGTTGCTAATTCTAGTGTCCATTATTCGCTCCAGTCTAAGGCTCTGAAAATGTCTCGGAACTCTGGTGCAAGACCATCGAACCGCTCAGCACCCCGATACTGAAGTAAATTAAGACTCAAAACCTTAGCCATATCTTGTTGATTCAAATAGGCACAGAAGCGGAGAAAGCGCAGCTCTTTATGTGTGAGACGACCATCGCCCCTTAAGACCTCTTGGACTTTTTTTAGTTCGAGCTTGCGCTCAAAGCCAGGAGCATAAAACGCTGCGTGACAACTGTGACAAAGAACAAAATCTAATTCAAGTTGTTCTCTCACATCTAAATTATGCCAAAGGTGAATACCAACACGCTTCTCGAAAACAAAACTACCACCACACTCGTCGTCGCTGTGTCCGTGTCCAAACATTGAATCGTAGAAGCTAAGTGTTCGCATGATGTCTTCTGACTTATTTAATTGGCTCTAGCAAAGCTGCTCCAGGCATTCTCGTAACTTTGCATGGAACTAACGCCGTAACACGTTTGATGACATCTTGAGCACGCTCAGGATGCTCACGTTCACGTCCTTTAAGACGCACCGTGATTTTCACTTTGTCGCCACGCTCAAGAAATTTCTTGATGTGGTTTACTTTCGTTTCAAGATCGTGGTCAGCGATGTTGACTTTGAATTGAACTTCTTTCAGCTCCGAAACGACTTGCTTCTTTTTCTCTTTCCGCTTTTCGTACTCAAGTTTTTTCAAATCGAGAATACGAACGACGAACGGAACAGACTTGTCGCTTACAATCACAAGATCGAGACCTTGATCTTCAGCAAGCCTAAGTGCAACGTCGGTTGACACTACTTCGTTGGTATCGTTACTGATGAGACGGACTTTAGGAACATTACGGGCTTGCTGTCTTGTGAGAACTTCCAAAAAATTACACCTCTTATTGTTTGTATGCCGCAAAGACCGCCGTGACCTCTGCTGACCAATCTGCTAACTTGTCACCACTGTTGCGGTGGACAAGTTCTAGTAGTGGATAAAAATCTTTTCCGGGATTACCCGTTGTGGCGTTGATGACGATAGCGGAAAGAAGCACGCCCCTGAGGTCTGCCGAAATTCGAGAGCACGCACCTAAGATCCGCCAAAGCTCAAAGCTCTCGGCGGGCAAGCTGACGACGGCTCCAACCGGACTATAGTGCGTCACACTCTTTTTCACCGCCATGTATTCAAGATAGCCGTACACTTTAATCACCTTGAGGGGATCAAGCTTGGGGTCAATCTCAAAGCGAGACAGACATGACTCCGTAGTCAAATCCATAAAAAAGCCTCCACATGCGGAATGGGGAGGAGAGTATCACGAATATTGACTATGGTAAATGTCTAAAAATCCTGTAGTGTTGTGTGGTTGCGGGAGCGTGAGTCGAACACGCCGAGCTTTAGGTTATGAGCCTAACGAGCCTCCCTTGCTCCATTCCCGCTGAAACCTAATCTACACCAGATCTTCGTGGAGTCAAGACAACGCAACAAAAAAGGCGCTCCGTGAAGAGCGCCTTTTTAAGTCAGAGACCCAAGCTTAGTTCGAGTCGTTGCCGTCTGGATCGACTGGCTTAGCGACGAGCGTGGTGTACGTCTGACCGTCGTCGCCAGTGATAAAGGCGAAGGTGTAAGTCGTCACAGTCTCATTACACTCAGTCAGCGGTTCGTCGCTCCACGTAGGAACGAGCGAGCCGCGAGCGGTGCCCAGCGTACCTGCGGTACGGTAGCCAACGGAGAGGTTCGGCGAGTAGTCGGCGTCGTTCGTCTGAAGGCGGTAGAGTACCGATGTGTACTGCTGAACCCGCGTAACTTGCGCGAAGTCACCGACTCCCCACTCACTGGTGACGATCATCGTTTGCGGGAGAAGGTTCTCGACGCAGACTTGGGCAAAGCGAGCTTCTTGGTCACCGTCGTCGCGTGTCTCAGCAACTTTCGTTGCGGCGAACGCGGGCACGGCAAGGAGGACTGCGGCTACTGAAAGAAGAAGGCGTTTCATGGGGGAACCTTTCAAAAGGGGGATTGGATAAGTCCCACCGTAGACCACGCATTAGAGACGGGCAAGAATTTTTCGATAAAAATGGTAGCTATCATTTAGGAGAACTAAAGGTGTGCAAAAGGAGGACAGCTCAAAGGAGGACAGCTTAAAACTTGTGCGACTCCGCTACGGCTAAAGCGTCTACGCGGTCGTTGTCAGGATCGCCCGAATGCCCTTTGACCCACCGCCAAGAGACGTTGTGGTGCTCGACGAGCTTGTCTAATACAAGCCACAGGTCTTGATTCTTGACATCACCCGTGCTGCTTTTCCAACCTTTTTTCTTCCAGCCAACGATCCAACCCTTGACGAAGGCGTCCATAACGTATTTCGAGTCAGTGATGACTTCGACTTCGACGGGCTCTTTGAGCGCTTCAAGACCTCTGATGACGGCGACAAGCTCCATCCTATTGTTGGTGGTAGCTGGATCTCCACCTTGGAGTATTTTCTCGACGCCGTTGTACCGAAGGATGGTCGCCCATCCCCCAGGTCCGGGGTTTTTGCGGCAAGCGCCGTCCGTAATCATCGTGATCTTTTTCACTGTGAACTCGCTACTTGAAGTAACTGGCGACTTATTGCATTATTTATCTATGACTCAAACGGATACATTCAGCCAGCTTTTCCATGGAGATTGCCTTTCGATAATGAAGGCTTTACCTGATGGTTCCGTAGACCTTATCTTAGCCGATTTGCCTTACGGCACCACGGAACTTAGTTGGGACTCGATCATTCCGCTTGAAGCCTTGTGGGCAGAATATTGGAGAGTTCTTAAACCTAAAAATGCCGTTGTTCTTTTTGGCTGCGAGCCGTTCTCGTCGCTTCTGCGAATGTCGCAGATCAAAGCTTACCGCTACGATTTCGTGTGGGTAAAGAATGGTGTTACTGGCTTTCCTAACGCGAAACACCGACCTTTAAAACAGTCGGAGCGGATTTCTGTATTTAGTAAAGGTCTCGCAAGACCAAACGCAGGGGATAAAGCGATGCCCTATAACCCTCAAGGTCTGACGACTATTCAAAAGACTGTGAAGAACTCGAACGTCGAGCGTTCGACTTGGTGTACGCGCCCGAACCATCGACCACCGTCATACACTCAGACGCAGACGGGTTACCCTAGAGATGTTCTTTTCTACAACCGTGAGACGGGACTACATCCCACACAAAAACCTGTTCTGCTGCTCGAATACCTAATAAAAACCTACAGCAGTCAAAGTGAAGTAGTTCTTGACAACTGCATGGGGAGCGGTAGCGCTGGGGTAGCTGCTCATAATACGGGCAGATCTTTTGTCGGCATTGAGCAGGACGAAACGTACTTCAAACTTGCATCAGACCGTATCCGAGAGAACCATCTTAGACGGTCTGCTTAGCATCGCTTTGCGACTCTTCAAGAAATCGCGACCGCTGAACAAGGACAAACTGATGTTGCTGTCGTGCATCATGTCCTCGGCTGAGGTCGCTGCAACGACCTTGGTCGTCGTCTTGGCAAAAAGGAATAGAACAGCTTTGAAGGCTTCCCCTTTGCGTGTTTCGACAACTATAAACCCTGAAGTTTTGGTCCCGTAGCCACCTTGCGGGACCGATCTACCTTTCCCTTTTATGACCTTTACGGCATCGATGTTGGTCTCAGTAAAGACAACACGCACATCGTGTGGAATCGAGGGGTCTTTGCTGGTCGCGTTCGTGATAAGGAGATGCGAGAAAAGTTTTGTCACTGCGCCTCTTGCGCGTGGTGATGTGGCTATCACAGCACGCTCACGCAAATCTTTGAGGTGCTTTTTAGAAAATTCTCGAACGGAAGCAGTCACATCGCGCTTTTGCTCAACGTTCCGCGCCGTCTTGATGGCGGCGCTCTTCACGCGTCTCGCGATGTTGTCCGTCCCTAAGGGTTCAAGTCTACTGATAAAGGGCAGTTCATGACCTGGCATATCAACCTCCATCATTAAGGTATCTTAGATAACGCCGAACTCTCTCTGCGTCTGCATACAGGTGAATTTCCGTGTTGTCGGTGAAACCACAAAAACGCCCCCCAAGACCTTGCATCTCAGTGTCGAGGTTCACACCCGAGTCAAAACCACCCCAAACTTTGTCTTTTTCAGGAAGGTTGACACCCACCCGTAGAAATCCTAAAATGACCACAAGACACGGCTTTTCAACCTTTACCAACCAATCCTTCATAGGATAGTCTTTTTGACGGTGTTGGTCATAGATGACAACGTCAAAAGCTTTCCCGAACTTCTTAAGACAGTGCTTCTTAATCGCCGCAGCTTGTCTACCGTTACCGACTCTCAAATATGAGATGAACCTTTTCTTCGTGAAGATCGAAGCAAAGTGGTCTAGGAACGTAACGCCGACAGAAGTGATCGTCACAGGCTTATAGGCTTGTTTGCCCCGTATTTTACCACCACCCCTGAGAGCGGGGCTTCCTCCTGTGTCAGTTAATTGGAGTCGATCTATGCCGTAGTAGCCCTCGAAGTCAAGTACCTCTTTAGGGATACTTAAAGTGAGAAAGTGGTTCGCCGCAATTTCGCTTCCCTCGACCGCAAAAGCTGTGGCGCTCATAACTATGATGAAGCACCCTGGATCAGACATTGCTTCTGAAAATACGTTCCGACTAACTAGACTTCCAGATTCAGATCCAAAGTGGATCTCATCTACGATAAGGAGAGAAAGCATCGTGCTTTCCGAATTGTGAAGTCCTGCCTTAGTCTTGGGTAGGTAAGCGTCGGGGTTTATCTCACAGATTTTTATCTTGTCGCTATCCTTATTCTCTTTGTTCTGAAGCGTGCTCACGAAATGAGCGCTGATTTCACCAAGCATTAGCTCGTACTCAGGGGGGAGTTTGACAGTAGGCAGAAACTTTAACCAGAAAAGAACGGCACGAGCGAAGTCTGCTTTTCCGGCTTGAAACGGGAACGGAATTAAAACCCCTTTCAAGCGCGCCTTGTCATAAAAGCAAGCGACATAGATGTCAATGACAATAAGCGCAGCAACAAGCGCCTGGCGAAAAAGAAAGGAGCGGGTGCCGTCAACTCCTACTATGCTCAACCCACGCTTGTCAAGCTCGACCGCGCCGCTCTTCAAAGTTAGATCAATCAGGGCACTGCTACGAGAGCTGCAATAGAAGTCCACACCTTTGAAACGATTGCTCTTTTTTAGCTTCTCAATCCACTGCCTGTAGCAAATCGGCAGGGTATACGCCGCGATTTTTGCCTTACTGACCTCTTTCGTTACAGCCATTGCGCTGCTTTTCTTTGTAGTAGACGCCGCTCGTACCATGTTCGTACCTCTCAGCTTGAGATGTTCATTTACAGAGCACCTATATGGCTCCAACCGCTATCGTTGGCAAGGAGAATCATCAGACCTGGGAGATGTAGGACATGAGCTTGTGTCAGGCTGATCAGCGATGGCGAGCGCCGTAGACTTCAGCTCTGTGAACGACAGAGGATCATCTGAGAAGATGTCGTCGCCTTTATCGACTTCGTTGCCGTAGACGAAAGCCCGATAAACCTTGTAATTTTCATGATCTAACTGCGTCTGAAGCCATGCTTTGTATTTCTTGACCGAAGCGTCTGACGCTGAAGGCAGCCACCAAGTCCGCGAACGTACTGCTGAATGACCTTCGGAGGCAGCATAAGCTTTTCAGCTTTGGCTTGGACTTTGGTGACATAACGCATGGTTGACCGTAATCATTGTGATCTTTTTCACCATAGAAGGTTCCTACAAGATTCATGACTAGAGGTCAACGATGCGTTATGTGAATTTAGTCGAAGCTAAGCTTAAAGGCTTTAAAGACAATAAAGTCGGTAAAGCGCTGACTGGCACAAAGTCTAAAGAAAAACTAACGATCCATTGGGAGTTCTTTGACCTCGACCGAGACGAGTTCTTCTATGGGTGTGAACTGAACATGGTAGTCAAAAATTCAACACGTATCGAAGTAGGTAGAGCCTATTTTAAATTCGATCAGGATGGGGACGAGCTTGTACCCTTTGACACTTACGATACAGCGGTTGAAGTAGATGAGAAATATAGACGACTTGGCATAGCGAACAAAATGTACGAGCTAGCTGAGAAGCTCACGTCCAAAAACCTCGTAGGTGGAGGTGAGCAATCAAAAGACGCGAGCGCCCTATGGTCACAGAAAAATCGACCTTGGGGGAAGGGGTCCTATAAATGAGCCTCAAAAATACGATATCAGAACGCTACCACATCGTAGCCACAGGCGATTATCGCGGCGAGCATGAAGCGCCCGATCGCGACGGCAGCGCTCCTATGCATAAGCTAGACGGGACATACCCCGACGATATCTATTCGGTGGAGGGTGCTCGCATGTACGGCGACAGCGGCGGCGACAGCCGTGACGTTCAATCGGTATCCGTCATCATAGGCGTCAAAGGTAGACCGAATGCAGGTGTCAAAGTTTACCGAGCTGTCCCCAATATCCTCTCAAGAGATGGGCAGATCTCAGCACTGCAAGAGCAGAAGCGCTACATCCTGAAGCACGGCAAGGTACCTAAAGGCGTCGTCACCAGTTTGAACTCTAGTCGCTACTACGAGAAACTCATTGATGACATTGCCGCTCTAGAGGCTCAACCTTCGACGCCCGACGCAGAGAAGATCAAGCTAAACAAAGGAGATTGGGTCACCATTAACCGTGCCTACGCCGTTGAACACGGCGAAAGCAACCTCAACAACAGATACAAGATCCTGACAAAGACCGTCAAAGCCTCGCAGCTTTTCACGGACGGCAACAGTATTCATGAGTGGGGATTTGATCCATGACTCGTTTTTGCCAACTTGTTGCAGAAGCTACAGCATCAGTGTCCGACCGCACGGTTCTAAAGCATTGGAATGAGACCTACCAAGATGACGAACTTGACCAAGATGAAGGTCCTGGCGAGTTGAAGCCAAAAGGTCTAAAGGATTTGAAAGGTTTCAAAAAATGGGAGTTGATCGACGTGCCTCTCTCGAAGATCAAACCGCACCACAACATGCCTGAAGATGACCGCGTAGATACATACACACAGATGAAGGAATCTGGAGGCACTGACTTTCCAGCGATCATTCTCATCCCTAAAGGCACGAAGTACGAAACGCTCGACGGCGTTCATCGCTATTGGGCTGCGCGCAAAAGTGGTGCTAAGACGATGAAAGCTTACGTTCCCTTGACTTAAGTCCAAGCGGCGAAGACACGCAAGAAGCCTAAGACGCAGCAGGACGGCATGGATGGGATTTGATCCATGAATCGGAAAGAAGACTTCTTCTCGCCGAGAAAAAAGGCTATTAAGGTTGCTAACTACAACCCAAAACTTTCAAACGGCAGGACTATAATGGCAAGCGTTCGCATCTCGTGTCTTCGACGTGAAGAGTTGGTAATGAGAGCGGTAAAATCTGCTGCGAAAACGCTAGGTGAGTGCTTCCACGCGGAAGATAAGGCTCTGGTTTACTTTCAAGGAAGTAAGATTCGTATAGCTGCACGCTTTGCCTCACGCGGTGCCAAAGGCATACATTGGTTTGGCATAAGTGCGCGAGATCTTGAAATAATAAACGATTCAGGGTACTTGCTTTTTGTGTGTGGGGAAAACGCCTATCTTTTAGAGGCGCTAAAAGCCGTGGCGGCTAGTGCAGCGTGCCCCCCGTCTAAGAATCATTTTAACTTAAAGCTTCATGTGGCTGATAACATTGCCTATATACGTCTTAAGGATCGCACGGCTATTATGCCGTTGCGCGTTTAAGTCGAATTCAAAGAGCTTGACATCTAGGCTCTCGTTACCGTATCTTGCGGTTGCCTAAATTTTAGGCAGTGCAAGTGATCGTAACATGGGAGGTACTAGTTCATGGCTAAGGCTAAGGCTAAGAATCTGAAGGTTTTTGCGTTTCCTGCTGAAGCATTTTCCCAGTTTATAAACCCTAAGTCACCAGGAAGTTTAATAATCTCAGCCTTCTACACCCCGGTCTCGTCTTTAAGTATCCTACCTGCGGATAACAACCCCCGACCAGGATTCGTACCAAGCCCTAACGTCCGCAGGGAGGTTCTAGCTACCGTCTCCGAAACTCCTGATTCCGCCCCACTAGCAGCCATGAATCGCGGGCTACTTGCTCAGGCGGAGAGTGTCGAATACCGAGCAAAGGATCGTACAGTTCTCATCACTTTCGATTTAAGTGAAATCAAGTGTGGTTTCCAGGGTTTGTGTGATGGCAACACGACGCAAACCACGATTGCGCAAGCCCTCGCTAAGGGCGTCGTTAACCCTGATCAATACATCCGCATTGAGGTTTTGACGGGTGCTTCCGCTCTTATCGCTGAGAGGACGGCTCTGGCTCGTAACAACAGCTTGGCTGTCAACGCTTTGACTGTGCGCACCTACACGGGGGTCCATGACTCTTTGAGGAGCCTGTTAGTGCTTTGCCCTGACAACGTCGTCTTCTCTCAAGGAGATGAAGCCTCTCACCGCAAGAACCACGTTGACGCCGGCAACGTCGTCCAACTTCTCTGTCTTGCCCATCCACTTCTCGTGCGTGGGGGGGATATGAATAAAGCGAAAAGCCTTTATGTTGGCATGTCGCCAGCGTATAAGCTTCTTGAAGGGCAAGCCAGCAAGTTCGACATGTACGAACCTGAGATTGTGCAAGAAATCTTAGGGCTATACGACAGCGTTCATGCAATCTTGGGACCTAAGCCTCGCCAAGTAAAGTCGGCAGGAGACAACGGCAGCATTTGGAAAGGGTCCTACAGCCCTCTTTTCTCTCGCAACGAGATCGTAGGGCACCGTCTCGGCAAGGGCTTCGCTTTTCCGCTGTTCTTTGCCCTGACCTCCGCTTTGACTGTTGTAGATGGGAAAGTGGTTTGGAACATCCCCCTTGAGGATGTTCTAAACCTGTGCAAACGCAAGCGCGACTCGCTCGTCAACTATTTCCAGAAGTACGACAACGACACTTTTGGGAAGGATGTGGCGCAGTGGAACATGGTTCACAGCTTGGTTTGGGGCACCGCAAGCGCTTCTAATAGTTTGGTAGCGGTGTGAGTCATCGCGAACTGGTTAAGGGCTTCAAAACAGCGGTCGCTCAAGCGATTGTGAATGAGATACCAGAGCACAAGGTATTTGTGCAGCCCTGTATAGGCTCATACGACGTTTTGAGCCTTAAGCCTCCCTCGCTTAGGGAGATTGTCAGCGACACAAATCTCCACGCCGCACATTTCTTTCGTGATTTGAGAGACAATACGTCTATAGCTAGAGAGCTACGCAGACACGGCTTTGATAGCCTTGCGTTTGATGCTTCTAAGATACCAATTGACAAAGTCTGTAGGGCAGCTTTGGATCTGCGTGATCCTTACCCCTTCGCGGCGAGGCTCAAGCTTTGCCAATTTGTCCACAACAGAAGTGAGAGTGTTCTTATCGACGCACATGTTCTTGATGAACATTGCGTCCTCTATCTCGATCTTCGTTTCACTCCTCTGGAGATTGATTTCAGCGGGCGTGCCAAAGCTTCCATCATCGTTCGCTCTGACTTTATAAGAAAGTACAAAGGTTTGCGAACTTGCACCGTAGGCAAAGAGCACCTTTATTTCAATTTTTAGCGTCTCCGCCATAAGGGCGATCCCGTATTGGAAAGTTTCCATAAATGTTGAAGACGGTGCTACCTACCTGGGGATCTAAGAGCGGCATTGCTTCACAAATTATTGCCATGCTTCCACCCCACGATCTTTACATTGAAATTTTTGCTGGATCGCTGTCTGTCCTTCTAAATAAGCCTCTAAGCAAACATGAGATTGTCTACGATCTTAGCCCTGAAATTATTAACTTCTGGCGTATAGTGAAGAACAGCCCTAATGAATTGGCGGAAGCAATATGGCTAACTCCTTACGGGGCTCCAATCCAAGCGTTATCGGATGCCCATCAAGCTGCTGCTTTTTGTGCCTCCCAAAAGATGGGCTACAGCGGTCACACAAAGAAAAAATTCAGCCTTACTTTAGATACGTCACAAAGCACCACTTCAAAGGCTGAAGTGTGGGCAAACTGGTTTAAAAGAATTGCCCCAGCAAGTAGGCGCGTCTCAAACGTCACGATGGTTCTCGGAGACGGGCTCTCAGCGCTTGCAAAGTACGGCTGGAACAAAGACGCAGTCATCTACGCAGATCCTCCCTACTTCGGGCACGAACATGAGTACCAATATGGAATTGGGGTTGAGTATACTGACTTCGTCAAGAAGATGGCTTTATGCAAAGCTAGGATCATAGTCTCTGAGAGAGAACAAGCACTTCAATTCTACAAGAATTGGTACGTCACAGAGACGGTAAATCTACGCAGTAGAACTAAGAGGGCAGAGTTCCTCCTCACAAACTTCCCCAGCATTGGGACTAGAATTTAAGAGGATCTCGAAGGCTCGCCGCGCTTGGAGCGGTACCACTGAATTCCCAAGGGACTTAATTCTGTCCACTTGATTGGGTACCCCATTAACCACTCGCACCAATTTGGGTTCAATTTCCCACGACAAAATGGTTGCACCTCCGAGCCAGGATTCAAGATCTTCCCCTCCTCGACGATCTGAACGTAGCGACCTAGACTTAAGCTGGTCGTGTGCCCCGTCTGGGTTTCCCGCCGAATGGAGCCTACCTTCGTCACTACATAGCGATCCTTTGCCCCGAGCACCGCCGCTGCCGTAGCGTCTGTCGTTGTTAAGGTGGGCAAGCATAAACCAACGTTTCCTCGGGTGAGGAGCGCCAACGGCTCCAGCCGATATAACGAGCCACCTACAATCATACCGAAGTTTGGCAATCTCTCCTGTAACTTCAAGTAGTCCGTTTTTGGTAATGTTGGACACGTTTTCCAAGAAGACGAAGCTAGGTCGTAGATCATCAATAAGCCTAACGACTTCGTAGAAAAGACCGCTGCGCTGTCCTGCCAAGCCATGTTGACTTCCATGGCTTGAAATGTCCTGGCATGGAAATCCCCCCGTGATGAGATCAATAGAGGACTCAAAGTGATCTTTTGACAAGGTTCGGACATCTCCCCAGATAGGGGCAAGATCAAGGTAACCGTCGTGCATTCTGGAGAGTAAGACACTCTGGCAAAATTTATTGTTTTCACAATATGCGATTGTTCTGGCGTAGCCTCTGAGGGAGAGGGACAAGCCCCCAATTCCGCTAAAAAGATCCAAGGCATTTAGCATCTACTTTGTGTTTCCAGTGTTTCCAGTTATTCACTAACATTAAATCACAGCGTCAACTTGAAATAAAGACATAATGGAAGACACGCAAGACTTCAAAGGACTTCATTTTGAAGAACGACGAGACCTAACAATCAACTCGTCGAAGAGCTGCTGCCAGTTGGAGCCGTCCGTCTTCGCTTCGTTCAAGTCCGAGTTCATGATGGTGTGCTCGTAGGGATCGTCAGGATGCATGAGACCTACGGCGCAGTGACCCATCTCGTGGTAGAGCACTTTCCGCTTCTGCCACTTGTTCCCCGTCCGCCAAAACTCAGCATTGAGAAAGATCTCGTGCGTCCACATATTGCAATAGGCGTGGGCTTTGCGGCATTGCTGATTCACTACATCGTCAACGTCGGGCATGTCGTCGGAGAGCCTGATGGTGACGGGGGCTTTAGAGATGAACAGACGAAAGTCCGTCAGCTCCTCAGAGAGGTCTAAGGACAACATCAGCGCTGCTACAAACAACAAAGGAGCCATGCAGAGAATCTGCGCGGCTCATTGGCTGACCAGCCAGTTTAGTCTTCGACAGGCAGCTTCATGAACTCGATGCGGTCAGTGATCCCTAGCTCCCACAGCATGGTGCGGATGTAGCCGAGGTCTAGCTTGTCGTCACCGAGCTTGTGGCGAATCGCCATAATGTCGGCTTTGTCTTTGTAGCGCATAGAGCCAAGCTTCGTCAGGATCAAGTCTTCCGCTGAGACGATCTTGACGCTTTGACCTAAAAGGGAAGTTGACTTCGCTCTCTTTAGCATCGACGCCGTAAACGTTGCGTCTTTGTAGCCGATGAAATCAACTTCACGCCCGCGATACTCCATCTTGTAGATGACGCGGTTTGGCTTGACGTAGGGCAGCTCTTCCTTCAAGACGAAGCCAAGCTTCTTGAAGTGGTCAGCGAGCTTGTCTAGGTCTGCGGCAGCTACCACGAAGTCCAAGTCTTCGGTGGCACGCGGCTTAGCGTGGACAGAGATCGCAAGACCACCAGCAAGCACTGCGTCCTGAGACGAAAGCTCTTTCAAGACGAGGTTCAAGAACTCGCCAAGCTGCATTCGGTTAGGGGCAGCGAAGATGGCTTCTAGTTCTAAGGCATCGGCGACGGCTTGTTGTTCTGGTTGTTTGACGGTCATAGATTCCCTATCGGCTCATCCCTGAAATTCTTTAGACTATAATCTATAACCCCTAGGTTTGCCTACGGGTTTCTACCTACTACTGGGACTTCCCAGAACAAACGTATTGATAGGGGCGCGGAGCCCTCGGGCAGCCACCTCGGGAGGGTCTTATGCGAGTCTGGTCCTTGGTTATGTTCGTCGTCGCCTGCGTCATGTTCTACCTGACGTTAATCGGCAAGCTGCCCGTCTGATTTCACTCAGCCTAAATTTGGACTCGGTGACATTGTGTTGACATTATAGGATGTTGCTGAGCGTGAGGCTCAAGAACTTCGTTGTCGCCAGTCTCGAAAGGTGGCGTGGTCGTAGCGACCTTACACTCAAGAAGAACCCGTTCGAGGTCTTCCTCAGTTTCCAACTTGAAGAACCGATCGCCGGTTATCTTGTAGACCTTATCCCAGTCGATTTCCCGTAGCTGATACCTGCGTGGGACATCGTTTGGCACAGACATGTAGACGAATTCGGCGATGTCGAACGGCTTCTGAATGTTGGGTACAATAATACCTAGCCAGGCAAATCGTTTGATGGTTTTCAGTTTATCAGCGTCTTTCTTTTGAACTTCCTTAAAAGCTTCCATGCCGAAAATTGGTTTGTAATGATGAATACCGTTGTACTCTAACACTATGTAGTAGTCCCCAACCTTAATTACAGAATCGAATTCCCGCTCTCTGTTTCTATCTTTAACAGCTAGCGCCCCGACGAGCGTTGAAAGAGCGATTGTTGCTACAAGCTCTGGTCGAGTAGTGGACCTGTTGCGCTTCATATGCGAGCAAATATCATTTAGAATACCAAGCTTACAAGCGGCGCTATATTTGCCGGGACTACCTTCTTTGAAGGCTAATCTTGTCTCATATTTCAAGGCTTCAGCTTGAAGTGACTCTAAAGTGTGTTCCTTGTAACGAACAATCATATGCGAGCAAATATCAGGTATAATACCACGCTTATGAGCGCTATAATATTCGCTGCGGCTACCTTCTTTGAAGGCTGCCATTGTCTCATATTTCAAGGCTTCAGCTTGAAGTGACTCTAAAGTGTGTACCTTGTGCTGAGCAATCATATGCGAGCAAATATCATTTAGAATACCAAGCCTCCGAGCGGCGCTATATTCGGCGGGACTACCTCCTTGGAAGGCTGCCCTTGTCTCATATTTCAAGGCTTCAGCTTGAAGCGACTCTAAAGTGTGTTCCTTACGCTGAGCAATCATATGCGAGCAAATATCGTCTAGAATACCAAGCCTCCGAGCGGTACTATATTCGGCGGGACTACCTTTCGAGAAGCCTATCCTTGTCTCATATTTCAAGGCTTCAGCTTGAAGTGACTCTAAAGTGTGTTGTTTATTTGCCACTAATGCGCTCCATAGGATTTCTTAAAATAATGAAGCGGTGAGAGCTGGTTGTCAAATTTGAAGAACTTGGAACACCAAATTAAAAGTTTGGTGCCCTCAAAATAAAATCAGGCAACAGTTGCCGTATACTTTTGTATTTTTTGAGATTGGCGACCCTGGCAGGAATCCAACCTGCACGAAGGCGTTAGAAGCGCCTGATGCTATGCATTACATCACAGAGTCAATTGTTTGCTGAAGAGAGGGGAGTGCGAACGTAAGATGCAAACGCGGAAGGTTACACCCGCCTGCGTTTTGCCTTAGAGAAAGATCTTGAAGATGTAGAGAGAAAGAACATAGTAGTACCTAGATATTCACGTATACAATTTAGTATATTGTCTTCTGGAAAAAAATGTCAAAGGGAAATTTCATGGATTATCCAATAGCCACCGTCCGCGAGATCAACGGAGAACTTTTTCTCGACGATCCTACGGCGCTTGCCGTCATCAAAGCCACCAGCCGCGCCGCTTGCCGTAAGACGTTTGAGATGCAAAGAGACCGCGTAGAGCACTTCGTCACTCGCACCAGTGCGCTCAACCTTTCGACGGAAGATGTTGTCATCGTTTTAGCCAACGCCGATGACCCTAACGGCAAACAGCTCGCCGAAGCCCTCATGCCGAACCACGATTGGCAAGCTTACCGCAACCTAGGCGAGCTTCCCTTTGCTCGCGGGCTTGCTGAGAGGGAAGGCATCCAGTGGTTCATAGAGGATATGGAGCCTGACATGGCTTCGGTGCTCAAGAACCATGCTGGAGTTGCTGTAGTCGTCGTAGACCACGGCGTCATAGAAGTTCTTTCGCCGTCGTAAGAGTAGTGGTAGGCTTTCTGAAATCCCAAAGGAGCGTCTAATGACTGACACCCGCGCCGAAGTTGATGCGGCATATGCGGCAATTGCAAAGAGCGAAGCGCGTTTAGCTGAGATTCGTGCAGCTTGTCCTCACACCAACTGCCGCATCGGAAACTATTCGTACCGCATCGGCAACGTCCAGCCTGTACGGCTTTGTAGCGATTGCGATCGCGTAGTGGGCGCTCTCTCGTATGAAGAATACACCGCTTGGGCAGGGAAAGAGCCTGTGTCAGCAGTAAGCACAACAACAACTAAGGTGTCTTATGGGTCGTAAGCGAGTTGTTCATTTCTCAACTTGGAACGTTTGCGTCAGCTTCGTCCCTGCGTGCAAGCTAGACTGGTGCTACAACCACGGCTTGTTTGAGGCTCCTCACACCGACGACGAAAGCGAAGTCACTTGCAAGCGTTGCTTGAAGCAACTTGCGGAGTGGGAGTCGATGGACTTTGAGTTCGTTGACCTCCCAGAGCCACAACCAAACGTAGAACTTCTTTCGTGGCTTGGGCACCCACCTAAAGACGGTAAAACGGCATGAAAATTAATGTTGAGCAAGCAATCGCCTCCCGCAAGCTTTTGGCTGAACGACTACATGAGTTCTTCAAGGACCAACGTGGGAAAATGATCAGCAAGGCGCTTTTAGACCAAATGTACGGCGAACTCTACGTGTTGATCGAATCGATTAAGCAAGCAGACGTAGGCGGTATCCCGCTTGAGGCTCCTAAGTTCATGCTAAGGTTCGACGCTTTTAACAAAAGCATGTTAGAAGTGCTTCCTACCAATGAGTCTGCCGTATGGATGACAATGCTGTGGGAGACACTAGACGGCGAACCACCACACGAAAGGCAGGCATAAGTTTGGACATGGCGACTTGGACACTCGACACAGCCACATTCAAGATTTTGGATGATGCTGTGGAAGACACTAGACGGCGAACCAGCTACACCATGCGAAAGGCAAGCCTAAGTTTGGACATGGCGACTTTGACACTCGACACAGCCACATTCAAGATTGTGGAAGAGCTGCGGCAGCTTCTGCTAGAGGGGCAACAACAGTTCAAGTTTGAAATGTTCAACGATCCTAAGTGCTACGGCTTTGATCTTGAAGTTGAAAGCTTTAAAGCGTCCGTCTATCTGTGGCACGAACTCAGCGCGATTGTCGTAGCTGTCTGCGGAGACGGAAGCGTCAAGAATTCAAAACAAGAGAAATTTCCGTTGATACACTTCTACGGCAAAGACACCGCCGTCGCAGAGTTCGTGCTCAAGAGTCTCGGTGCGCAGACCAAGTTCTCGCGCTGGAGTGACGCTCTTTGAAAGAGGCAGCTTGAGTTGCCCTAAAAATATATACTTTGCAAATCAACTAGTTACAAGCTTTACTTAAAGCTTTAAGATTAAATCCCGAGAAGTCTCCTGTTGGTGCCACGCACCACATCACAAAGGAGACCAGATGCCAATCATCACTCGCAAGCAAGACGGCACCGAAGAGCTGACCTTCGTAGGTATGGTTCTTCAAGTCCACGGTTACGTCTATATGGGTAACGACTGTGAGAAGGCGTTTGCTACGGTCTGGCTCGAAGCTGAGGGTCGCCCTAAGCGCGTCGGCTACAGCTCGCTCCACTACGACTACGGTCAAGACCGCAACTCTGCCGTCATCGACGCCTCCCCAGAGATCAAGACCCTCTTCAACAACTGGTGTGCCGCCGAAGAGGCGCGCCACGACGCAGAGGAAGCTGCTCGCCGCGAGCGCGAGTTCGGTCGCGGTAAGAAGGTCGTCGTCGCTCGCGGACGCAAGGTCCCTAAAGGCACCATCGGTGAAATCTTCTGGATCGGTGACAACGGCTACGGCGAGTCGCTGGGGCTCTTCCTAGCTGACGGCACGAAGGTCTTCACGGCATCGAAGAACTGCGACATCATTCTTAAGAACGGTGTTGCTGAGCGTGCGGAAGGGGCGGCGTCCACTGAGACAGTCAAAGCTGAGTTCGCCAAAGGCGTCGGCGTCGAACTGAACGGCGAGCAGGGAACCATCTTCTGGATTGGGCAAGCAAAGAACGGCAGCGGCGTTCGTGTAGGCGTCGAATTTGCGGACGGCGACCGCCGCTTCTACGCACAGGAGCAGGTCGCAATTCCAGGTGCGCAAGTGCAGAAGAGCCTTGAGGCAAGCACGCAAGCACACCTCTGAAAAGATCAGATGATGATCAGGCAGTTACCAGTCTTACTCTAAAGTCTTTAACCATTCGTCCGATAGAAGTCGTAACCACTCACAGAAGGCTTACCAATGAAAATCAAATTGGACCTAGACGATCGGCTCAAGTTAGAAAAGCTAGCGAAGCTAGAGGGCTTCTCGTCTGCATCTGAGTACGCCTGCTTTCTCTTGGATAGTGCTATGAACTCCCTCTTGGAGAAGGCTGGTGGTGACGAAGACTACGCCGCTCTACTTGGCGCGGAAGAACTCTTCGGGAAGCAACTCCGTCAATAAAGAGAGGCAAGAAAGTGAAGATCAAGCTTCAGGGGAACCTTCACGTTGCCCAAGAAGTCTTGAACGCCGTACAAGCTTTAGGCGTTCTCGACTCGTCGTTGCTGTGGGTGGAAGCCTACTCTAACGGGCGTGAGCAGGGCTTTGCGATCTTTCGTGCGACATCGAAAACAATGTCCGCCCGCTACATCATGTTCTCGGAATCTCGCGGCTCAGACCGCATCGTCATCTACGACAACGGCGACAAGTCTCCCAACATGCAAGGCAACACGCCGTCTGAAGAGGCGTACAAAAAAGCGACGTACTTCGACTGCGGGCACTACACGCTCGCTGCCCAACACATCATCGGTCTTCTCGAAGAAGTTCCTACGACACGGCTCCAACGCTGGACGCAGAACCTTTCCCTCTCCGACTAAAAAGTCTAGACAAAAAGACCGCTACGGTTTAAAGGTGCAATACCTTCTCCTTCCATCGCTACCGTAAAGGTGCAGAGCAACCCGTCCCTTTCTATTTTTCAAGGCAGAAAGGGAAACGAAGTGAGCACCATCTGGATGAAGCTGTTCAATAAGGTCGAAGAGGTAGCCAAGCCCTTCCTCGTCATTTCTGAAACCGCCACCTCGACCTGGCACTACCACTTCCGACTGGTAGGTCCCGAGGGCGCGGCAGCGCTATGCGGCGCGAAACTCGGATGGGACACGACGATGCCGCTCTCGACGTGGGGGCTCAAGGATCACATCCCGTCCCGCTACTGCGGAACATGCGAAAAGGAAGCGCGTGCTCGCGGTTTGTGGGCGGGGTGAAGCTTAAGCTCTGCGTCTGCGAGAAGACCGCTGACGACTAAAAAATTCTCATCTACGCCTCGAAAAGTATTGACGAAGAGACCGTACTACGATACGGTTAATTTATGCAATACTTTCTCCCTCCATTGCTACCCCTCCTGACCAAGCTCTTACCGTAAAGGTAAAAGCAACACCGGTCCTATCTCCGTCTCTATTTTTCACCAGCTAAGTTTTTGAGGACAATCGTCATGTTAAAATGACTCCATATCAGTGTTCGTGCTGTGGCTCCAAGACGACGCTCCCAACGTTGGTTTGGTTGCCTGAAAAAGCGCCAGAGATAGTTAAGGTAGAATGTTTAAGGTGCGGGTTTGTGTGGTTGAAGCCGAAGGGCTTTAGTATCGTTCGATAATCGGGCAGTGGGCTAATTGGTAAGCCGCTTGGTTTGGGACCAAGACATCATGCGAGTTCAAGTCTCGCCTGCCCGACCACTTCCTTAGATTCGTTTGGGAACTCAAAAGGAGATCCCAAATGTCTGACGACATAGAGAAAAAAAGAAAGTATTGGCGTGATTGGTACTACAGAAAGATGGATCAAGATCCTGAGTGGCGTAAAGCAGAATCAGAGCGGAATAGCGTCAAGCGCAAAGTTAAGAGGGACTGGTTAGTAGGGCTGAAAAAAAGTATGAAGTGCGCCAGATGTGATTTTTCAGATTTTAGGGCGTTGTGCTTCCATCACTCCGATCCTTCGCAGAAAAAGGGGGAGATCGCAAATATGATAAAAGAAAACTACGGCAAAGAGCGGATTTTGGAGGAGATGGCTAAGTGTGAAGTTCTGTGTCAGAATTGCCACCATATTGAACACTATGAACAGCGTACACAGTCTAAAGTCGCATAAATATCTTTTGAGTCTCGTGTGGTGGTGAAACTGGTTTACTTAGGATTGGGGGGAGAGAAGTAGGGCATCTATAGGTTCTATAGGACCATTTTCACCTACTTCTCAAAGGGCTTTTTCAATGGCATATTTCAACGGTTTCGTTAGCGGCGTTCTATTTGGTCTCGGACTTTTCGTCGCTTCTGTGTTAGTACAGGCATTGTTCCATATGCCTTTGCTTGGGTAAATCTTCCGCTGGCATGGTGGAATTGGTAGACACATCAGTCTGAGAGGCTGACGGGGAAACTTGTGCAGGTTCGAGTCCTGTTGCCAGCACCATGTTTAGAAGAGAGTTCTGTGGAAATTAAAGGCACGCTAGCGGGTTGGTTTGAGACTGGTTCTGAAGGTACCTATTGGACCCTTCAAGATGAGAAACACATCGACGACAAAGGCATGTACTCCTACGAAGGGATGCATGTACTAAAAAGCGGTATGCAGCTAGTTATCCACTATCCAAAGTCAGATAAAGTCTATTGGGAAGGTCAGCTTGTTCTCGTTCCGGGTTACGATCCGAAACTTTTGAAAAAGCTAGGGTTGCATTACTACGTAAAAAAGCATCCGTCAGGGCTTAAGCAGCTCTCACTCGGCGGCTACTGGATACATAATTTACCGGTCGGGTTTGATTTAGCAATTTGGTACCGGATCTTCTTTCTCGACGAAGGTTGGACCGGGACCTTAACCTTAATTAAGGACTAGCTGATGCTACGAATGACGTTAGGTGCCAAAGCATATCTTGCGGGAAAAGCTCTTACGACGCCGCTGCTCAATGATCCCGTAGGTGATGAAGTGATACGCAGGCTCGACAAAGAGGATAGTGACGATCAGTTCGATGCTTACATGATGTCTTTAGGCGACGGTGCTTCGCCCGACGACGTAGAGCTTACAGACGAAGAGTTAGACGAGTTGCGAAGAAGCAGTGAAGAGTACGAAGACTAAAGGACCGATGATGGAATGGTAGACATGTCAGTTTCAAAAGCTGATGCTGTAAGGTGTGAGGGTTCAAGTCCCTCTCGGTCCACCATAGCGGGGACGTGGTGAAATCGATAGACGAAAAGGGCAGACTTACCCATAATGAAAACGACTATTCTAACCACTTCTCATAAAGAAGAGTGCCATGCAACAGCTCATTAACATGTTTGTTGGGAATCTTCCAAAACGAGTGTCTACCATTCGAGAAGCACAAGAAAGTGGGGACCTAGCAGAGGTTCAAAATTTAGCACATCAGATGTTGGGATGTGCTGAAGGTTACGGCTTCCCTCAGTTAGGGCAAGTAGCAAGCAAGCAAGCAAGCTCGAAGCACTAATAAAAGACCATGGCAGCGAGCATAGCATCGAGTTGATGATTAATGCATTCGATGCCCAATGCCACTGCATTATCATCAGGCATGGTAATAGGCACTGAAATGGGGACGTGGTGAAATTGGTAGACACACCGCGCTTAGAATGCGGCGATGAAAGTCATGTCGGTTCAAGTCCGACCGTCCCCACCACTTTAAGTTAGCAAAACACATATCTCTAAGTCCACGTAATCCAACGGCAGAGATAGAGCGCTTAAAACGCTTCCAGCGTGGGTTCGAATCCCACCGTGGACACCAATTTTTTATCCGAAGTATCAAGGCGCTCCGTTTTAGGCTAGACTCTATACGGAATTGCCCTCTCATACAAAGGTTTTAAAAATGGAAACCAACTTCGCTAAACTTAATGATTTAATTGCCGATCATCTCATGGACGGCGACGTTGCAAACTATTCTAATGATGCTGCTGACGCTATTCTTATTGTTAAGAAGTTCCGCATGGACTTCATAGCTAATTTGACTGTCACCGACCATATGACCTTTATCACCTTAACGCATCTTTTAGAAACTAACAGAACTGTCACTATTAAAGAGCACAAGGCTGAAATGAGTGACCCCATCGCTACAGCCATTTGCAAAGCGTACTTAGCTATCCACGAGATCGAGTACGATTAGCACTCCCCGATATGCCAAAGCTATTGTTGACACCTCCCATCATTTCGGACGTGCTGGTGACACGTTCGGTTCCCCCATGTAGGTCTTACAAGCACTGTAAATGCCGTTGCGTTGGTTCGAACCCAACCCTCCCGGTAACGGGGGGTAGCTCAGTTGGTAGAGCACGAAATTTAGCCCTATAACCTTGAACCGAACTTCACCCACCGCAAGGTGGGTGTCCTCTTTCTGGAGATATTTATCAAAACCCAGCGTAAAACCCCCTGCTTTAGCCGTGGGGATATAAGCTGGCATTAAAACTAGTGCTAATATATATCATATTTACCTTAGCTGGTGCTGTAGGTGGTGGCATCGTCTTCGGCAGCAAAAGGTTAGGCAAGTGCTTAGCCATCGTCGAGTTTCCGTCCCGTCGAAAGTCACGCCGTCTTAGGCGTCATTCTGCGGTTGGGCTGTCGCCACTGTCTCAAAAAACAGCGCGGTTTTTATGCGCGCACGAGCAAGGTGTTTGAGGTGACCGTTTCGAGTCGTAATTGTCTCAATTCGGGCTATCTGCGATGGACGGGGTACCGCCATTTCTCGATGATTTTGAACGTCCGCGCAACCCCAATGGCAACAAGAGCAAGTGGCACCCGAGCAAATGTTGACAATATCTCAGTAATATCTATGTGTTGTCATCCCAACCGTAGAATGACGCCTAAGCACGCCGTAGTACACCCGCAGGTAGAGCCTTTTACAAAGCGAGTTCGGGGATCGCTTCGTTCTTTACGTTCTTTCAGATCTTCGTCGTGAACTTCAAGAAGGATCATTGTCCTTCCATTGAATGGGACGACTAAGAGATGTAAGCTGGAACTTCATATTCACAAAGGAGTTCTAGATGTCCGAAGTAAAGAACAATGACCTCGCCTCGCATATTCCCGATAGCAAAATTACCTTCGTCGATTTTTGGGCTCCGTGGTGCGGACCCTGCAAAGGGCTTACGCCTATCCTTGAAGGCTTAGAAAAAGAAAACCCTGACAAGATGAAGCTCGTCAAGGTCAACATCGAAGACAACCAAGAGCTGTCTGAAAAGTTTGGTATCCGCACCGTCCCTACGATCATTGTCTACAAAGACGGTCAAGAAAAGCAGCGGATCATCGGCTCAAAACCTAAAAAGTTTTGGGAAGAGATCCTGACCGCTGATGACTTTTAGTCGATGTAGTAAGTTCCCTGAAACTCTATGGTCTTATTGAACGGAGCCGACGTTGCAATGGCTACGCCGGAGACTACGGCGGCAGAGTTATCAATTACCTCTGCGATACGAAGACTTGTACTTGCGTTAGCAATAAAAAGATCGGCTTGAATGGTTGTCGCACCGAGGTCGATGTTCGAGAGGTACGTTGGAATTGGCGATCTGCCGCCTAAGGTAATAGCAGCATAAGGAGCGCCGTTTATTTGAAATGATACCGATCCACCGGTTGCAGCCGACCACACTACGAGTCCGTAAAGAAAAACGGCTTTTTCGGTGCGGAGGTAGTAGCCGACTTGGGACACGTAGACTACGCCAGTGTAGGCACCTGAGCTTCCGGTGATGCTCGGCGTCCAAGTTCCAGACTCTACGACCTCTTCCACCCACCAATGCGCTGGCGTGGTGGGGTTGTCTTGCAGAGCTATCACTTGAACACGCCCTGCTCTAATCGCTGCCAAGCCTCCTGAGCCACCTGCACTAGTAAGTGACGTGCCGTTGCTAGCTTTGATGTCAAGAACGAAGTTAGAGCGGTTCACAAACTTGAAGCAGCGCCCTTGCTTGACCGTCTTAGTGTCGGGGTCTGTAGAGGGAAGCGTTACGGCACGGTTTGCCGAGATGTTGAAATAATGGATATCGTTTGCTGTCGATAAAAGCGTGATGTCGGAATCCGCTTGAAAAGAAGCTTTGTGACCGAGACCTGTATAGCCATCGGGGAACTGAGCTATGGTGCTTAACGCCCCAGGTATAATTGCCATTTTAAATACTCCTTATATCATTACGAATACAGTCAATTTTCCAGGCTTACAATTCGGCTGAATTGCTTATTACAGTGGTTATGAGGTACAAAGACGCACCACCCGTCAGTCCGTGTGTGGTTTTCGCTGCTTGAATAAGAATTGCGTCCACCCCAAGGGTGTAGGTACTGAATGTAAAACCTGTTTGCGACACTCCTTGTAAATTCGCAACAGAGATGTCGGTATCTGCAACGCCGTAGTTTACGACTCCAATCGCTCTCATTGGTGCGAACGAGTAGGAAAAGTAGATGTTGTTAGACGACTGCTCGACCTGACTGATGCGGCGAGATAACCCTGACCCACCCCATACTTGAAAATAACGCTGACAGAGATCGAACTCTGCTTGGATACTTACGCCTGTGCGACTAAACGGCACGGCAGCCGCAGGTACCGTAGAGAAGTCTCCAGGGCAAAGAGACATTTGAGCAATTCGGAACGTAGCTCCCGTAGTTGCAGCCCAATCAACGCATCCCGTAGGTCCGTTTGCAGAAGACGCTATCCAACTGTTTGTGGTGCTTGCTTGGAAGTTGGTTCCTAGACTTAAGTTTATCAAGATGTAGAGACCAAGACTGTTGTCAAATATCCATGTACCTGTCGTGTCAAAGGTCAAATCTATCGCTTTTAGTTCCCAGGTGTTTGCGGCATTGATTGTAAACTTTGTAAGATAAGCCCGTGTCGAACCGTTGCCGAGACCTAAGCTGTAGTCGCCGGTTATAGACGCCTTTACCCAAAAGCTAAGCCTTGCAGGACGACCATGTAGCTCTTGGAGGTTGTAGCCTTCGAGCCTGTGTTGGACTTGTGTGAAGCCGCCAACGGCGGTGGCAGCTCCGGTTCCGTTCGTGAACAGGGCACTGTACACGCTTTGGTAGCCTGACTCGGCTAGTGTCGGTACGTCCGTCGAGCGTGTGGCTGTGGTTGTGTGGGCAGAATCCACAACTAAACGAAGACGGTCGGCGGTGTAACCGTTCGTGTTTGAGATAGTGAAAGACGTTCCCCGCTGCCAAAAGTCCATGTTTCCGTTGATTAGCTGATTTCGACGGGGAGCTTGTGAGACATAAGTGAAGGCTCCGGTCGAAGTCGTACTTACAAGAGATCCGGCAGGTAAAGTTGTTGCCGTCGTAAGCTGCGTGCCTGAGGGAAGTTGAGCTGGCGCACCTATCGCTCCGGGTATAATTGCCATCTATGATCCTCGTAGTAAAAAATTTAACCTTTAGAAGCTCTCCAACTCCTGAACGGACGCTGGACGCCTAGAATAATAATCTGAGGTAAGTGCTCGAAAGATTCGTTGGTATGAAGAAGATTGGACAATTTTTTAATGCTCTTTTCCCGCAAGATAAAGCGATACACTTCATCGTCGGTCTACTGGCTTTCGCCTTAGGGGCATTTTGGTCGCCGTGGTTAGGCAGCGGACTTTGTGTAGGAGCGGCATTTTTGAAGGAATATTGCGACAAGTACCTCGAAACAGGACATTTCGAGGTTGCCGACTTTATCTACACCGTAGCAGGTGGTGCGGTAGGTCTTTATCTGACGTTGTGTACGTGATCCATCCAGTCAGGTTTCAAACGCTCTAAGAGCGTGAGCACATCGTTCCACATAAACCCCACGACAGGATTAGTACGGATGAGCTTAGGGTCTAAAGCCCCGAACTCTTCGTCGTCGTCTAAAATCACGATGTCGTCCACTTGAAACTTCGGCATAAGGCAAGACTGCTCTGAGACTTTGGTGTTCTCGTCGAGCCAAGCTTGAACTTCTTCCCCTCTGATGACATTCCGATGCATGTCCCCCCACGGCGTTTTCGTGGACGACGACAGGTACGGCGTTTTGTCAAGTACCCGATCTGAATAGAGAAATCCGTTGCTTGTCAGTATTTTCCGCAAAGTACATACATCTCGGTTTGTCCTCCAGCTTGACGATATGACGACGTTGAGGTCTGCAATCATCTCGCAGACGAAGTTCAAGTTCGAGATCGCAAGCGGGCAGAAAAAGTCAACGGGCATCCCGAACTCGTCGGAACGTCCTAACCCTCTGAGGTGGTAGACATCGCTTTGAGCGGAATTGAGGACGCCATCGAAATCAAGGAAGAGCAGTTTCATAACTTAGTATGTTACTTGGCTGCCTTCATTTCCACTATGACTTTTTTGAGGAAAGCTTCTACGTTGGTCATGTCTACGAAGGCGTAGTCAAACCCAGGCTGCTTGTGGAGGTCGATGACTAAAGGAGCTTGGGGGTCTAAGAAGTCTTTGTGCTCTTCTGGGATCAAGTAAACGATGGCTGCGCCGTCTGTGTACTCCATTACGTCGTCGATCCAAAGACGAGCTACGAAGTGCCCTGCTTTGGTGACCTCAAAATACTCACCTTTGAACTTGTCGAAGGTCTTCGCTGTGGCGACGTAGCCGAGCTTCTTGAAGCCGTCGAAGACGGCGTGGTAAAGCGAAGCTGGCTCCGACTTCGGCAGCTCGTCGGTGCCTTCAGAAGGCTTTGCCGAAACTTGGTATTTGTTGTGGAGCCACTTAAGCATTGGAGTCCTCGGATTTTCTATTAAAGAATCTCCGAAGGCAGGCAGCTATCCATCTAATTCGGACGGTTAAGAGCCTAAAGCTGCGCTTAAGCGGCTTCTTTGACGGATAAGAGTTTCAAAGCTTTAAGCATCATGGCTATATCTTTGAGATCAACGATGCCTTTATAGATCCACTTCAAACCATCGAATTGAAAAAGAACAGGCACGTCAGCTTCGTCGTCGAAGTTCTCTTTGTCGGAGTCCTGAAGACGAACGATGAGATCCGGGATCATAGGTGCAAGCGCCTCGGCGACACCTTGCTTCAACGATCTTTCGGTGTCATCGGTATCGTCGATAAATTTCCCTGACGGAAGTTGGGTCATATATTGGTATGTGAAACCTACATGCAGCGGAATCTTAGCTGGGGTTTCATCAGCATCGTCATCTACTTCACTATCACGGGCTCTGATATCAGAGGTGTAAGACTTTTTTGGAGGAGCTTTTCTCCAATTCTTGTCCAAATACACAACGATAGAACCGTAGTCGGCGCGGTGTGATTCGCAGATCTGAATTTGAACTAGGCAGTAAGTGCCTTGCTCCGTTACGAGTTCTTCTGACATTTTTTTGTCCTCCAGCAGAAAAAACTACCAGAGGTAAGGTGAAACATCAAACTTTAAAGTAAAGCAACCGTAATTTATTTGTCTCTTAGTCGGGTATCGCCGCCGAGCTGATGGCGTGTTCAGTTTTCAAATCTAGCAAACCTATGTAGAGCAAGTACATCACTACAGCATTAAAAATGTGCCACATGAAGTGGGTGCCTAGCGGGAAAGACTTGCAAAGTGGCAAGTCCAAAGCCCTCAACGTCAAAGAGGCTATAAACAGTACAGTTGCGCCTACGAACTTTTTGGTTGCTACCGAGCCTTTAACCCACACTTGGTAAGTAGCGATGGCGCTGAGCAGTAGAGTTCCGAAGTAGTAGTTGGAGTTGGCGACTAGGGAGTGATCGACGTAGGTCAAGAAGCCAAAGTTGATAGCGAAGAAGAGGGCGTAAATTGAAAGAACTATCCAAGGTCCCAACGCCAACGCACTGTAGAAGGCTCCTATAAAGACTATGATCCAAGAAACCAACGGAAAGACATCAAGCCACCTCCCCCACGGCTCGCCGTAGACGTGCAGTAAAGCACTGCCTAAGCCCGTTACGAAGGTAAAGAAGGTCAAAAGAACTTTCGATAGAGACCAGTTCTTTGTCTCTAGTATCATGAACAGACCAGCAATCAGGAAGGCGACGTTTGACCATGTATTGAGAGGCTCGTAGAAGACTCTAGTGCCCGTTAAGCGTTCGCAGTAGGACGTAAGTGTGTTGTAGTCCATAGGTTCTCCAATCAGGTCATCCGCTCGATAGACCCGTCGAAGATGAATCTTGAGCCCTGCGAATGACTGGAATTTGGGATCTTAAGAAATCCCTGTTTTGGGTAAACACTGGAATATTATTATCAAGCACAAACCCCTCATCTTTAGGGGACTTAACAACCATTCGCCCCCTTTTCTGATAGATTGGCAGATCGTTCCAGTTGATCCCCTTTGCCATTAGCATGTCGTGCATATTAGAGCAGTTCTTACCTTCTAGCTCTTTATGAGAATAAAGGCTTCTAGCCATCATCTGAAGGCTGTTGCGGGAGGCGTCTTGCTGCCGCCAAATGAAGTAGTTTTCTACCTCGATGGGGTCCGCAATTGTGAAGACTCTAGAATCGAAAAGAGCTATTTTGAATGTATCTTGAGAGCTTCGGAACCGGTTAGGAGCAAACGGAAAATCGTGGACCGATCCCTCACTTTGGAAACGGTTGTTAAAAGCCGCCGTAGCTACAGACGCACTTATTGAACAGATCTTCTGTATGTTGCCGTCAAAATAAGCGTCGGTGTTGTCGTTGCCGAAGTCTGTCATGAGAACCGAGATTTCGTCGCTTTGTGTATACGAAAAGACCGCTCCGCTTAATGTCGTGCAAAGCAGATCGGCAGCGGCGTCCATGGAGCAAACAAGGCTGTCATCAATGGGGAAGTTCATTCCCTTCGTGAACGTATGGAAGGCTTTGCCGTCGATCCTGACCACCGTATACGTCCGCCGTGGCAAAAAGTAACGGGTGCGGTTTTCGTAGTTGCCTTTCATCCGGTCGCCGAGTTCCATCGTCGAGGTCGCCTTTCTTTTACTTCGCTTACGTTACCCAAAGACCAGACGAGGTTCTCATCTATGTGGAGAAGCTGCAAGATATTTACGAGATGGTCTTCCTTCGGCACGTCTTTGTCGGAGTGAATGCAAATGCTGAAAAGCTTCTTGTCTGGAGTTCTTACCTTTACGGTGCCAAAGTACGGAATGACGTAGTAACCACGGACGCCTTGGAAGCCGACGAACTTTCTAACTACGAAGCGTTTGTAGTCCGCCTCCGAGATCATGTCCCGCAACGACAGTCGTGCTCTGAGGTCTGCACCGGGAAGCTTGACCTTCTTTGCCTTGCTTTCGTAGAGAGCCCGCATCTTCATTATCACATCGTCGTCGTCAAAATATTTGGCGGGCTTGTGCTTGCGGACTAAGCGGTCCTTCAAACTTTTAAGCGGGTTGCGGTAAAACTTGCCGTTTTCAACCAAAACTACGTAGCGTTCTAGCGACTGCAAAACCGTGTTCATGTTGGGGTGTATGAGGGGAGCAGATTGGGTCTCGTCAAGCTTTTGAAAGCTCGTGATGTAGCCTTCCTCGATTCCAAAGTTGAGGTCTTCGGACAGGATGCGGAAGCACTGCGTACCTTCGACCATGAATGTGCAAGCCTCGAAAGCTAAGCCAGCGATGCTCGTAACCGTACCGTCAGCATTTTTGATGTAGTCTTCGTGGACGAACTCGGGGTTGGTGACGTGAAGCTCGATGTCGGTACGACGCAAGATGTCTTCAAGACGAAGCCCGATGTCACATGCTGGTTGCATAATAGCTGCTGGTTGTGTACTGGTAGGCATAGACTTTCCCGTGCAAATTTTAGGCTGAATGGTGTACAATAGTACATCCACGCCTCGAACACTAAGTCAAAGATAAACCAAAGGAGTCGCCAACTTATGCCAATTGCAAAACGACTTTTAGCGAAAGCTGCCGCCCTCAGTCAGCTCGTAAGCATCGAGGCTGAGAGCCTCTTTAGGATGTTCGAGAGACGCAACTACCGTGAGCAAGAAGTCGAGCGGATTCTTACGTGCTTCAAAGATATGGGAGCTAACCCTGAGAACCTAGAAGGCGAACGCAGGCGTCTATTGGAAGATGATCTCTACTTAGAGTCATGGCAGGAAGCGACATCTGCGTAAAAAATACGCAAAAGAAAAAAGCGAACGACACCGAAAAAGCTCTTGCACTCTTCGAGTGGTTCACTTAAAACCTTCCTTGTCGGAAGCACTGAAGCAAACGTCGCAAGACAAGCCTGCTTCGGGGACTGAGAAGAGATAAGGCTTTAAATCGTGCTTTCTCAAAATCGAGCCGACACTCGGTTGAGTTAGGGTTTAACTCAATGAAAAGCATTGGTGACAATGCAAGTCGAACTTGTGACAAGACAAGCCTTAAAATTTGTCAGAGATCAGGTTCAACTAAAAACTCCCTCGAAGATATCAAATTCGAGGCAAGCCGACTCTTGAACTGTAGAGGTTCAAGGCGTAACTGGAGATAGACAGCTTGCGGCTCTCCATGGGGAGAAAGAGTTTGACATCGTTCAAGCTCCCGGATCTTGAAAATCCGGACCTCTGAAACCCGTCCAGACATGACGTAAAAATGTACGCTTCTCGCTCAAAGGGTTAAACCTACGAGCAAACTATAAGGTTCCCTGTAAGGGACGTTAAAGGAGAAGGGCGATGGCGGAGAAAAGTTGGGATTGTAATTCTAGACCGATCATCTGGAATATCTAAACGCCCCCAACAGAGAGACAACTCTTCAAACAATCGGAACTGCAACAGGGATTAATTATCCCGCCTTCGGCTAAGAGGATTAGTGCTCATCTTAGGGTGAGCCGAGTTAGCCAGGAGTGTAACGGTCCTAGTTCCGCGTCCGAGGAAGCCCGCTTAGGTTTACAGACCTAAGCGGGCTTCCAACATTTAATTTGGCTTGCTTGAGCATCGTGCTGACACTACTCTCAGGCGTCTGAAGACATATCCGAGTAGAGGGTTGCCGACATGCTGAAGGCAGTGCTGCGCATAGGAGGTGGTTTAGTCGCCGTGTTCGGTGTCGTGCTGGTGACGTACACACTTAAGAGGATAGACTCTTACCTCGCGGACACACCCCTGCTTCTAGGCATATCTTCGCTTACGCTGATCGCGTTTTTCTTCGGCTGGTGGTCCGCCGTCATCTCCGCGCTTGCTTTTATTACCCTCATTAAGCTCTACGTTTCGCCAGAAATCCACACGGTGTCTTTCAGTCTTTTTGTCGCTCAGACTGCGATCATTGCGGGGCTCATCGAGAAGCTAGGTAACGCACGCCGTAGCTGCTCAGACGAAGCTACCAAATGCCAAGAGACCGAACACGAGCTTCGAGCCGCAAAAGAGCACGCAGAAAGATCTAACCAGACTAAGGGAGAATTTCTAGCCAACATGAGCCACGAGCTTCGCACTCCTCTCGGTGTCATTCTAGGCTACAGCGAAATCATAGCGAACGACACGCCTTCAAAGGAAGAGAAGATAGAATATGCTGACGCTATTAAGCGCAATGGTGAAACGTTAGCCAGATTGATAGATGACATACTTGACCTAAGTCTTGCAGAAGCACAAAAGATAAGTATTGAAATACTACCTACATGCCTTAAAGATCTATGTACAGTTTTAGAAAAAGAGATGACGCCTCTAGCTGTACTAAAAAATATACGATTAAAGGTACACTGCGCCGATGTTCCTAATAACATACGCACTGACCCAATTCGTCTTAGACAAATACTTAGCAATCTAGTTAACAACGGTATTAAATTCACCCCTTACGGAGGTGAAGTAAGCGTGTATGTGGAAAAATATGAAGAGACGCTATGCTTCGTCGTTCGGGACAATGGTAAGGGAATTTCTACTGAAGAAGCTAAGAAGCTTTTCAAGCCCTTCTCACAAGCCGACAGCTCTACGACGCGGAAATATGGGGGGACAGGCTTAGGCTTAGCGCTTTCTAAAAAGCTTGCTCAAAGCCTTGGCGGGGATGTTTTTTTGCGGGAAAGCGTTCCCGGCAAAGGGAGCACATTCGTTGTTCAAATCCACTTGACGCCGACATCCTTGCACGAGACCAAGAGCAAGCATAAACATTTTGACGGCGCTCTCGACGGTGTCCGAGTCCTTCTTGCCGACGATGCCTTCGATAACAGACTGCTTTTGAAAGCGCTTTTGAAGCCAACGGGTGCGCTGCTTCGACTAGTGGAAGACGGCGAGCAAGCGCTTCAAGCTGTGCAACAGCACGACTTTGACGTTGTTTTCTTAGATCTTCAAATGCCTATAATGGACGGCTACGAAGCTTGCCGTGCGCTGAGAAGTCAAGGCTACACAAAACCTATCATCGCTTTGACCGCGCACGCTATGCAGGAAGAAAGAACCAAAACGAAGACTGCTGGGTTCGATGCCCATGTCACTAAGCCGGTCAACGTCGGAAACCTCGTGAGCGCAATTCGTGCCTCGCTCGACGCCAAACCGAGTTAGTCAGGAGTGTGACGGTCCTATTTCCAACCAGGGGTTCTGGGATAAAATTGAGGTACAAAAAAAGGAGGCATAGCCTCCTTTTTCTTCGCGCCTCTAATGACTTACTCCGTAAAGAGCATGACGTTGATGCGGCGGTTGAGTTCCTCGAAGAGCAGTTGCGTCTTAGCGAGATGCAATGCTAGGTCAGCGTAGCGACCAGCGAACGGACGAAGCTGCGTGCGTGTGTGCAGCCACTCAGAGCGAAGCTCGTAGAACGAGTCGCCGATATCGTAGGTCCCGTAACCATCTTGCGCACCGTTCAGCGCCTTCGAAAGGTAACGACCGTGGCTCTTCACCGACTGCACTTCGTCCGTGAAATGGACGATGCGGTTGTTGTTCGAGACAACATTGAAAAGCTTTTGAACTTCGCGATTGAAGTTCTGACTCGCCGTGATGGCGTCTTGGGACGTGAGCTGAACGCTTTGGACCGATGATTGGTCCTGCGTACCGGTCTCGGCTACGCCGTAAGCGGCTGGGAGGGCGAGAGCGAACGCAAAGGCAACTTTCAACAACTTCATGACAAGAACCTCCAAAGAAACGTTTAAGGGAGTTCGGGTTTACGCCCGCTACCCCTCACCGTCAATGGAATTTCCCTATACGAGTCTGCCTACTTGCTGAGCATTATCGCCGTTGAAGACCTTCGATATCTGAAGGTCTCACTAGCGCCGCAACAGCTACGGCGTCTTTGAGGCTCGTCGGCTGACCTGCGAGGACAGCGCGAAGTTTTTGGCAGTCCATGGCTGCCATGCCACAATCTTGAGCAGACCGTCCCCAACTTACGGCATGGACCGTGTTCGTTTTATGGTCACGAGCGAAGACGATGATCTGATCCAAGCCGTAGCTGTCAGCAAGCGCCTTTGCCGCGTCTACAGGTAGATCAGTCACTTTCGGAACCCCACAGTGGCTTCCAAATTGAGAATGAAGTTTCCTAAAGGAAAGTATTCAGCATTGACCATGAGGTCGTGCGGACCCTCCCCAGGGAACGCCCCACAACTTACCAAAAACTTGTAGTAGCAGCTTCTGAAGTCTCCGCTGCCTACGCAGTTCTCTTCAGCTTCGAGCCTGTCTGTGGTCGGCAGGTCGCAGGAGACAGGGTACGCCTTCTCGACGACGCCAACAAAACGAACAAGGCGAGCGTCTTGAAGGATCAAGGTTGCTAGACGTGGATCGACGGGCTCAGCTCTGAGGTTCGTCGGGAGGCTTGTAGCCAACAAGGTCGCAAACACCTTCAAATTAGGAAGCATTTTCAATGACCCTACTTGTTTGGTAAATGGTGAGCAACTAGCATTGAAATTTCTCAGGCGTACAGACTGTCCAAGTGCGGAGGTCTTGGATCTTTTCAATAAGAGCTTTGGACTGCTCCCAAGGCACGTAGAAAAGTCCGCTGTTGAAGCGGTTGCTGTAGATCTCTAGCTCTTTAGGAGCTTTCATCATGAGGTCCATCAAAGCAAGAACGGTTGCGGTGAGGATCTTTGAGGGAGAGTCAACTTGAGCGCCGTAAGCCACTGAGGTCATCAGACAGCCGATGAAGTAGCCGCTGTCTTTAACTATGACGGCTCTTCCTAAGAGGTCTGCGCCGTGCTTTTCACAGGAGGCTCTATATTGTTCGTAGCCGACTGGGAAGCGTTCGCGAAAGGATTTGGCGATACCACTACCCCAGACGCCCTTAGTGTTGCAGGCATGAACAAGAAGGCTACCTGGAGCTGCTTCAAAGAGATCGTCCGAGGTCTCGACTACCTTCATATGAAATCGAACCTTTCTTCACGCCTCTTTGACTGAGAAGCTTTGCGTTGTGTTTGTGGTAGGCGTGGGGACGACTTAATTTATACAAGCCTACCGCTAAAAGCAAAGTTAAAACAGTAGAGAATAGTTCGGTATGCAATGGTGGTCGATAGCCTTGCGCAGCAATCTCAAAACAGACTAACGCCCGACGAAGCGTCGAGAAGCTAAAGGCTAAAGTGATGAAAAACCAACCTTTGTTGTACTTGAAACCTAACCTCGTATTGAGGGTCACCGACATCACGGCGCTGTAGGCTTGAAAGATCAAGGTCAGGAGCGACAAAACTATGAGAACGTGCAAGGTGGTCACGCTGGTACTTCTCCTTTCTTGAGTAGTTTCACTTAATCTGCGCCCGTAGAAGACCTACTAGAACGTCAGATTAAATCATAAACTTACGCCTGGAGCGCTCCTCTATGTCCTATTTGAAACGAGTCAACGAAGTTCTTGCTTGGGGTAACAACTGGTATTTTCACGAGCCTACTGATCCAGATGAAAAGAAGGATCAAACAGACGAGTGGACCAAGGAGCCTTTGCAGTCGATTAAACGTCCTTTAGGTAAGTACGCGAAGACGGGCAAGCTCTTCGACGAAGACGCCAACTACACTAGGTGGGACCACGACAAAAACGACAGCGAACGTAAGGCAATGATGGTCGAAGCTCCTAACTCGGCTGCCGTAGAAGAGGCTCATAAGAAAGCAGCCACTAAGTCTCGTAAGCGTAGTGACCGCTATATCGCTATCAAGAAAATCCAAGATCAGAAATTCTTGAAGGACATGGTGCTTGATAGTAGCGTCCACGAAGATCTTCGGTCTGCTGCTGCCACACGCATCAAAGACGAGAAAGACATCGAAGATCTCTTCCTTAAGCGCGTAGAGGGTGACTCAAGCTTTCCTGTTTCGACGCTTGTAGATTTCTTAAAGAACGAAGCTTTCATCATCAAGAATTTCGACAAGATCAAGAAGGCAGATGCTCTTCTTCATGTCAACGACGAGAAGCTTTTGACTGAACTACTGCTCGCAAATGCTGACCTCAGAGAGCACTCCTCCGACGTTCGTAGAATTCTCGACAAGATCAACGACCAGAAGCTTATCTCCAAACTGGCTTTAGACACTAAGAACGGCGACGACCAACAGTACCGCGAGTTTCTCGCCGTAAAAAGCGACGACAAGAAAGCCTTAGAGCATCTCGCCGAACTAAAGATCGAGCGTGATCCAGCTCGCCACTACTACCACAGTGAGCCAGTTAACCATGCTGCGTCAGTAGCCTTGTTTAAGCTCAAAGACAAGAATCTCGCCAAGAAAGCCTTAGACGACTCTAACACTACCTACTTAGAAAAGCAGGTAGCGCTCTCCGTTCTTGAAGATGAAAACGAGTTCAAGAAAGTTGTCACTGACGCTGTCAAAGACGCCAGAAGGAAAAAAGCTGCCCGCGATAACGACAGCGGCAATGACGAAGACGAAAACATCGACGATGCAGGAATCGAATTTGACGATGAAGACAACTTAGACATGCCTTCGTTCAAAACAGGTTATAACCACTACAGAGGTGGTGAGCGTAACGAGCTTGTCAATTTTGCTTTGAGCAACATTAAAGACCAAGACTTCCTCAAGAAGGTTCTCCCTACGAGCCCTGACTTTTGGGATCTGGTTAAAGACCAAAAGTGGAAAGAAGAAATTTTCAAGACGAAAAAGGCAGAAGACGGCTCAGCGCCTGTCGAATATTTGAGCAAAGTAGGCGACGAAAAATTCATCATGAAAGAGATTATCGACGCTCTAAAACGTGGCTCTAGCCGTTGGATTATCGACGCCATCAAAGAAGTCCACGATCAACCCTTCTTGAAAATCCTCTATGGGAAAATGGATCCTAAGAAAGAAGGCAGCTCCCTTCGTAAGGTCATCGTCGAAAACATCACAGACTCTGAATTTCTACTCAAGATCTACAAAAGCGACAAGTCTACTGACGTTCGGGAAGCTGCCTTCAAGCACTTAGAAGATCCAGAAGCACTCTTCAAAATGTTGATGAAAGAGCGCAGCAAGAGTAACCGCCACACACTCATTTGGAAGCTTAGAAAGAACCCTGAGTGGATTGCCAAATATCTAGCTGAAGACTTCGACGACTCAGACACGCACTCTTACGGTACTGGTAAATTAGACGCAGCTACAGCCAAAAAGATCTTGAGCGGCGATATCAAAGGTCCCCACATTAGTAGTCTTGATATGAAGAAGTTTACTGAAATTTTCAAAGACGATCAGCCAACTCTTATCAAGATGCACAACCGCAACGACCGTTTTTCTGGAAGCGCCGTAGACTACATCACCGACGAAGACTTCATTATGGAGAATGTCGGCGCAGAGAATATGGCTTGGGAAATTGTCGAGAAGCTAAAGAAGCCCGCTAACATTGCCAAGATTGCTATAGAAAATAGAGATTCTACTGTTGCAATGCGCGCGTTCCACAATCTTAAGAATCCCCCTATCGAAATTTACAACGAGATCGCCGTCAAAGCGAAAGCTGCTGACGTCCGTAAGGCAGCCGTGCCTTATGTCACCGACGACAAAGTGCTGAAGAACATTCTACTTTTCGACAAAGATATCGGTACCGTCGTACTTCCCCACTTCAAAGGTGACCTCAAGACCTTGCAAGAAGCTCTTCTTAAGGCAAAAGATCCTGGAGTGCTCAAAGCCCTCGCAGGGCGTATCAAAGACGACGCGACGTTGAAAGCCTTCGTCCTGAAGGCAACCAACCCCGAAGTTGGAAGCCTCGCTCTCAAAAGAGTCAAGGACAAAGAATTCCTGAAAACTGTCGCTGAGAAAGGCGTTGAACCGACGTTGGTTCGAACTGCTCTTACGACGCTAGCTGAAGACGAAGGCAATAAGGCGTTTCTAAGAACGATCTACTTCGAGCGCGACTGGCAGCCGATCTTCGATAAATCGGGTTGGAGATCGCCGTTCGGTCCCGAAAACCTCAATACTTTGATCGCTCCCTTTCTTAACGCAGACGATATGAAAAGTATCGTCATGAATCCGTCACTACTCAACAACTTCCCTCCTGAAAAGTTGGATCTAGACGAGAAGATTGCTGCCGAGGCTCTGTCGCAAAAGCCAGAGATTGTTAAAGGCTATAACAACAACCAGCTTCAAGTTCTCTTCGACTTAGCTCCAGAGAAAGCAAAAGCGTTCTTCAGTATGAGTTTAGAGAAAATGCTCTTGTACCCGAGCATTCTCTTCGTGGCTGTGCTCCATCTTGAGCCTGAAGACCTGAACGAAGAAAACATCAGCAGCGTATACGACTGTATAAAGAAGTCGCCGCTGCAAAACCGTATTCCACAAAAAATCATCGACAAGAGTTACGAGCTTGGTGATGAAGTGCAGAAGGCAGCTCTCGCTAACCGAGCTTCTGAAGGCGTCCTGACTCCAGAGCACAAAGACAAAATTGGACGTGAGCGCTTTAAGTACCGGTCGCCTACTAACCGTAACAAGCACAACCTTCCGACGAAGATCAAAGAGGCGGTCAAACATCCTAAAGAAGAGTTGTTGCGTCTTCTCGTTCAACTCGCACGCTGAAAAGGATCTCAAATGTTTTTCACTATCACGGCTGACCCCATTAAGGTCACAGAAGTAAAGAAGGCTCCAAGCCTTCCTATCAAGCAGATCCTCCTCGACGAGAAAGGCGATAAGGTCTTAGAGAACATCTCAGACGAAGCAGAAGTCTTTTGGGCAGACGTAAAGAAAGCCTTCCCAGCTCTCGAAGCGCAGCTCAAAGCGATCTTCGGTGGTAAAGACCGTCTCTCTGTTGGCGATCTCAAAAAGAAGATGGGGACTGTAGAAGACGACGAAGCAGCTCTCTGGCTCTCGCACGTTGACTACAACGACGCATGGCGTATTCAGCGGGAGCTTCCTGAAAACGGCGACGACGATGAAGAAGGCAACAGGGTCGAGTATAAACAGATCGCGATCCAGCTCAACATCGGACCTTCACTTGTGAAAGCTATCGACGCTGACCCCATTGCGCAAAAGTTCTTCGAGGCTTACTCAAAAATGACTGAAGGTGATCACCTTCACCCTAACCACACCCAGTCGATTGCTTGGGCGCGTGTCTACACCTTGAAAGACAAATGGATCATCGAAGAGCTTCAAAGCGATATTTGGGGCGCTAGTCTTAAAGCTAATGAAATTCCAGACGATGCTAAAGCCTACGACATCATCAATAAGATGCCGAAAGAGGAACAGTCTGACCTCGAACGCTTCTTTCATAAGCACTTCATGGATTGGGACAAGAAGCTCATTGCATCCGTCATCAACATGGCGCGTAAGGCAGGTGTCAAAGACATCTATATGTGGGACGAGTCGATCAAGCAGAAGGTGACACGCTCCAAAAGCAAGCTCGACAAATACTACAAGATCGTACCGCGTGACTTAGGCTTCAAGAAAGATACGCTCAACATCGCAAACAAAGATCGTCAGGTGTGGCACCGCATTGTCGCCACCTTCAAAGACAGAATTACAGCGAGTCTCAAATGAAAATCGTAAAAGAGAAATATCAAATTGTAGCCAAAGATTGGTCTAACGAAACATATTGGGCTTGCTTCGCTTTCGAAGACGAGATCCCCGACGACCTCCACTGCACGCACAAGTTCTTCGGTGAACAAAGCGACGAAAGCCGGGACAAGATCTTGGAGACGATGGATTCTTACTTCGCCAAGAAACCTTACGAGACCATCCAAGCCAAGTTTGACCACGAAGAGTTCTTCGGGGCTGATAAAGACGTTCGGGTTCTTCGGCTTGAGGACGGCGCTAGCCTCGATCCGTTTCTTCTCGATCTCCGCAAGAAGCTTGACGCTTTCGCCGACGACAGCTTCCCCGGCTACAAGCCGCACGTCACGACGGACCTCCCCGTAGTCGAGAAGCCTCTGACACGCTACTGTCTTTGTCAGGGTGACAAGATTATCAAGGAGTGGAAAGCAATGGAGAAAAAAGCAGCAGCAGCAGCTTAGGGTTGACGAGTTCTGTGAGAGCTGCTAGGATTTGGGTAATGGGAGTTCACAAAATGTTCCGTTCCGTAAATAACAATAATGAAGAAACAAGCTAGGGTCGAAAGTCCTTTCTGGCTTACGACCCGTTTGGTAACCCAAGCGGGTTTTTTATTTGTATCGAATTTATTCCGGTGTGGGGGAAGTTGGTAATCCCGCCTCGCTGTTACCGAGGAGCATGTACGTTCGATCCGTACCACCGGAGCCAACTTTTTTAAAGGACACCATGAGAACTTTGAACACGCATCCGAATTGTCCGCCGACTGTCAGCAAAAACTCTGACGGTACCTTTACTGCACACGACATCGGCGAGATGTTGGATTGGCTTGCGGGAAGTCATGGGGACAGCGGTGTCCTGAAAATGTTGGCTCCAATGAAAGCAGTTGATACAGGTCGAGTCAGTGGTGTTGAGCCTGATGTTAGCGTTAGTTTAGGAAGTTACGAAGTGTGTGTAGTTTAAGCAGTTTCTAGCCTTATTTCTTGGTGTATTTCACGGTGGCAGTTAGCGCAGACCATAACACATTTGTCTAATTCTTGTTTTGTACGTTCCCAAGATCTAGTGTGTCCTCCTTGAGAGGGATTGAAATCTTTCACGTTAGGGTCGAGATGGTGAAACTCAAGGGCGCTTACGCATTTACTGTAGCCGCAACGAGCACAGGAGCCTCCTTTATATGCAATAGATAGCTGCTTTAACTCTCGTCTTCTGTTCGTTACTTTGTCTTTACTGTTACAGTTTATCGAGCAGAAACGTGTTTGGGTTCCAGTTAGAGGTTTTTGGCATACGTGCCATGTGCAATAGTTTCCGTTAGGTAGAGGGTTGCGTTCGTTTAGTGAGCGGGTATTGTGTAAGCCAAAGGGCGAGCAAGTAAGACAAAATTTGCGGTTACACAAATTTCTTTTTTTACCGTCAATTACAGTGTTTATTGAGAAATGTGTGTTGCACTTTAGACAAGTAGGCATAAGTGTTTTCCGTAGCTAAGAGTTGGGTAACCAAATGGTGTTACTTAATCTAAGCGACGGTCATGGGGAGAGTAGCCTATCGGCACGAGGCAGCGGCTTGTTAAGCCGCCAGTGGACGTAAGTCCGAAGTGGGTTCGATTCCCACCTCTCCCTCTTTTTTTCTATAAGGAATTTTCGATATGCTGTTTCGACTAGAAGAAGAACAAATTAATTCGGGCTGAGAGAGTCGGTAACGACAACTCTTTTATGCCCGATCTTTGGATCGGGCTTTTTTTATGTGGCGTGCTCGTCTAGTGGTTAGGACGCTTGGTTCTCAGCCAGGAAAGAGGGGTTCAATTCCCCTGCACGCCTCCAAGTTCGGCGCATTCGTCTATTGGTAGGATTTCAGAATTTCAATCTGAAGAAAGGGGTTCAATTCCCCTATGCGTCACCACTTTACACATTAAAGATTCAGTGTCAGCCCAGCACCCGCAAGGAGCTTTGACGCATGAATCGCACTCTCTCCGGTTGGTTATCTGCTCACGAAGCGATATGTCCTTCGTGGAGAGAGTTTGTGCATCACGACCTACCCTTCGATCACTTAGCACTTAGAACCTTTGCTCACTACGGCGTCGGACAAGACCTCGGTCTAGATGCTCTCAGCTCCATGATCTGCCAAGACATGGGTTACAAAGTAGCAGCCGAGTACAACCTAACTGAAAAAAAGGTACGAGCTTACTACCTCGAACGTCAAGACTACCCCAAGATCTTTATCAGCGAGCTTCTTTGGAGGGAGTTCACTGAAGATGTCCAAAAGGTTTTAGAACGTGTTTTGTCCCACAATGCACCTGTAAGGCTTGCGCCGTGGCTCTTCAAAGGAACTAGACCTTGGATCAACGCAAGTAAAGAGGACTACGACGCGGTAGCTAAGGAGTCTAGCTACGGCGCTTGGCTGATTGCTTGGGGTTATGTCGCCAACCACTTCGCCGTTCACCTCAGCATGGACAAGTCGATAGCTCTCTGCAAAAGTCTCAACTTGTCGATGAATGGTGACGGCAAAGTGCAAGGCTCTAAGAGTGTAGGTTTAGAACAGTGCTCCACGAAGGCGGATCAAATTGTCCACCCACTCTTCGGAGCCTATCTCGACGGCGGCTTCGTTGAGTTCGTTCAGCGTTGGCAAGACCCCCAAGATCCATTCAAGCTCTACTCCGGCTTCGTAGAGAAGTCGGCAAGCAAAGTCATGGAGTCTACGGGGGAGCGTTGAAAAAAGCTCCCGGTCGATCTCGTCACATTCCCTGTTTATCTCCTGAGTTACGGTCCAATACTCTAAAAGATCTTCGATCACAATTCCCATAAAAAAGCCCCCCTTGGTAAAGAGAGGCTTTTAGTAGTTTACGGCGGCAGATGTCGAGCGACATCAAAGGTCCGCCACGGACATCCGTGAGCTTTAAACCATGACACTAGCTCCGCACGCTCGCTGTCGGACGGCTGCGTAGGAAACCTAGAAGGGGGCATCTTTTTCTCTTCGGCTTCGTGAGCAGCTTTGCGAGCAAACGCTGCGGCGTGCTCCGTCGTGTCGAGGACGACGTTTGCCTTCGGTTCGGGACCGCTATGACATCTAGCACAGTAGGTGGTCAGAAGCTCTTGAGCCCTTGCGTCAGTAACCGCAGCAGGTGCAGGAGTGTCGTCGTGGTTAGACCCTTTGTCGTCACCACAGCCAGTCAGAAGCAGTGCAAGAGCAAGGCTTGAACGTAATAGTATGGAAATCCCCCCAATCTAAATTTATAGACAATCGGTTGATTGTAGAGCCCAAAGGTATGGCTATCAAGCTGTCATAATGGCGGGTTAAAAACCGCTCACGAGGACGCCGTTATTTATGTTGAGGAAGTCGAAGAGTTCTGAGTAGGGATAATACCATTCTCTAGTCCCTTCCACTCGGTACTCTTTTAAGTGCTCGTGGTAGAAACGCTCGTCTTCGATATCACCGTTGTCGATGCGTAAGACTAAAAGTTGCTGCGGGAGGGTAGCTGCGAGGACGGCTATGCGTTTATCAGCATCTTTACTAAAGCCGATTTTAACACGGTGAGGTGCCTCTTTTTCTTGAATCACGTAGACCATGACTCAAGTCTATCTGGTATTGAATACCAGTACAACTGGGTTTCTTAATTGTCGTGTTCGCTATTTTGGTGCCCACACTTGTTACAGGTCTCACCTTTGACTAGAAGTCGGTAAAACCAAACACCGATACCTGCACCAACTATATTGACATCCTCCCCACGGCTAAAGCAGGGGGTTTTACGCTGAGTTTCGATAAAAAAGCCGCTTAAGGCGGCTTCTTTTGTAGAGCTTCTTGCTCTCGACTATTTTGATGGGCACTCATAGCACTCTGTTGTCGGAGCCTTCCTCGGTTTGTACTTAGGGTGTTTTTCGCAACGGTTCATAGACTCTTTTTCCCATGAAGTAGCTCGGCTGCAAATCGTCGTAAAACAAGTAGGGCTTGTTGACAACGATGTCAACGTAATCTTGTAACTCTAAAGCCCTCACCACCTTCTCTGCCCACTGACTACCACCCTGCGACCAAACGACAATTACATACTCATCAAGCTCCTTGTGATCTTTGAGAAGTGCGATGTGGTTCGTTGCTTTGAGAAATCTAGTGCCGTCTACGGTGACGATATCTCTTTCAGGAGTGTCGTCTTGGATACGGTCGTACAAGATGAGCGTGTCGTCGATATCAAAAAAAATAGTTGGCTTATCTGGTAGAACATTCATACTGGTGATTGTAGGGTAACCCCGAGGTTTTTACACCTCGCTTTTCGCCGTAGGGAACAAAAAGAACAAGCCCATCCTAGGCAAGCTGGGAACTCGGTTTAAAGTGAGGCAATCGTGAAGAAGACAGCCAGTAAGCAAAGCACCACGAGACGTGTCAAGGACATCTATACACCCTCTACAAAATTTGCAGCCCAACCTTTAGTAAACTTGAAAGATGCTCTTGCAATTAATCTTTGCTAAATAATCCCGTATCAATACATAAGTTTTAACAATGGCTGGTAACATTCCCGCTTATGTGTAGCCCAGCTAAAGGTTTAGAAAATGATCGACTTACATGCCTTAATCACTGATCAAATAGCCGAATTGAAAGGCAACCAGTTCTTTCATGGTGGTTTCATACTCGGCGTGTTGGGTGCGATAGCGGCGATCTTTAGGCAAGTTCCACATAAGATCTGGGGTCTTTTTCTCCGCTACATTCTGACGACGGTGGAGTTTACGAGTCAGGACGATTTCTATGTATGGTTCAGTCTTTGGTTGAACAAGCAAACGTTCATCAAAGACAAAAACCGTCTACGCATTCAAACCAAAGTGCATCGTGACGGCGACCACGGTCCACGCTTTGGGGGAGGAGCCGACCAACAGCGAAAGATCGACGTGATTTACACTTTAGGCAACGGCACCCACATCGTCCGCTTCGGCTCTCTGTTTATGCGTGCGACGAAAGAGAAAGAGCCGCAGACGCAGGGTTCCGCCCACGGCAATATGGCGGCACGAGACATGTTCGTACTCACCATCTTAAGCTTCCAACGCCGCAGACTAGAACGACTTATTACGTCTATCAGTGACGAGTTCCAGAAAGAGCACACCAACAAAACCACCATTTTGCACTTCAACGTAGGCTACGACGAGTGGGTGCCGTTGTCGGTGCAGTCCAAGCGGGACATTTCGTGCGTCGTCCTCAAAGAAGGTCAGATGGAAGAAATTTTAATTGACTACGAAAACTTTCAAAAGGACAAACCGCTTTATGATTCTTTAGGCATCCCCTACCAAAGGGGTTACCTCTTGCAGGGACCGCCAGGTACAGGCAAGACGAGCTTGATCTTTGCCTTTGCGAGCTACTACGACTTAGCCGTATGTACGTTGAGCCTCAGTGACTTCGAATCTGACCGTCAGTTTCAAAAAGCGGTCATGGGTATGCCGGACAAAGCAGCACTCGTCATCGAAGACATCGACTCGTTCTTCAAAGGTAGAGAAACCGTCTCTGAGAAGCCTGCGTTTTTATCGTTCTCAGGCTTGTTGAATGCCCTCGGCGGACTCGCCGTCAAAGAGGGTAGGGTTCTCTTCGTTACCACCAACAAGCCTGAAGACATCGACCCTGCGTTGACTAGAGCAGGTCGTCTAGATAAGAGCTTCCTATTGTCCTACGCCGATGCCTACCAAGTCCGCCGTTTGTTCCTGCAAGTCTTTCCAAATGCCGTAAGCCAAGCAGATTCATTTGCTGAGACGGTCGCCGAGATGAACCTGTCCCCGGCTAAACTTGTGGACTACCTTTTCACAAACAAAAGCAGTCTCTCGGACACACTCCGACTTACGCATAGGCTCAGCGCTGGAGGATAACGACAACATCGGCGACACCTACTTTAAAGGGCTTCCAGAAGTCTTGAAGCATTGTCGTGACATGTTGTAGCTCGTTCGCTGCAACTACCGCTATCCGGTTCTGGGAGTCGGGGTGGTTGGTGAGGGAGTAACTTACATGGTACATAATCATGCGTGATGCCCTTGCGCTGAGCTGCGAGTAGAGCCCGCTTTCGGCGACCTCTCTCGCACTCGAAGTTCCTGTTCAACATATAGTACATTTTACGGTAGTGCTTTTCGCACATCCCCTTACAGTGCCCTAGCTCTGTACAGTTTTCAACTCTACACTCCGTCTTGTTGTGCCGTTTTACGACAACTTCCTTTCCAAGACGTTGCCGTGTGTAGTGATTCTTACACATAAGCAGAGCATGTGCAGGCTGCTTGCACTTGAAGACCGAACAGGTTTTGCCGACGTTGTAGTTGGCGATCTTTCTAAGTGGGACGCCACGGTCATCTATGAAGCCCATCTCCCACTGCTTGTAGTGGCGAACGCAGAAGCATCGTGACTTCGGTCGCATCTTACACCCACGAGCACGGCACTGCTCGTTAGCGCCGTATGTTTTACGGTTGCGTCGAAGCTCGCCGCCGTCGTTGTCGATCAAGCCGTAGCGGTGTTCTTGTTGGTAGTGTTTGTGGCACAGTCCCCGGAGGAGGTCACCACCTGCTGTACAAAGGCGACAGGTTTTCAGTGTGTGGCTTTTACCTTCCCGCTTTTCTCCTAGATGGATCTTGCAGAGCTTCTCGTCAACGCTGCGGTATTGGCAGTTGAGGACGTAGCAGAAGGCACGACCCTTCTGCCTCGGCTGGCGTATGATTTTCCCTTCGAGGTCACAGTCACCCTTCAAGAACCAATTGTAGTGACGTTTGCAAAAGCGACCGCCATGTATCAGCGGCTTGTATTCTTTGCAGCCCTCGATAAGACATTTTCTTTTACGCAATTCTTCGTCTAAGACGACGGCGTAAATCTCGGTGCGTAAGCCGTCTTCCGTGATGTGGTTTTCCTTGAACTTGCGGTAGTGATAGCCGCAAAACCTTTTGGCGTAGAACGCCTTACCGCAATGTTCGAAAATGCAAGTCGGCTTTCCAACAGCAACAACAGCCTCAACCAACATCCGCACGTCTCCATCGCTTCACGTACAAACCAGGATTCCTCCGCTCGAAGGAAGCAAAGAGCTTCTCTTTCGTGGAGAGAACGGTGCCTAAGTAGCAACCATTTTTTAGGGTGCGATTTGTCCAGCCCGCAGAGCAGCTCCGATCACCGTAGCGACCGCGAACGCAGTAAATGCATGGTACAAATTTTATATAGTTGGAATTAGCTTCCCGCACTTTATTTTCCGAATCCGCAAAAAGTCTTGAAATTTGATTGGCGGATAACTCAAGAGAAGAGTGAGTCGGTCCAAGATGCCAATGCGTATTTTCCGTGCTCTACCAACTGAGCTACCTCCCGGTAAAGTCGGGAGGGTTGGACTTGAACCAACGACAGCGGGCTTTAATAGCGTGTAAGCACTGACTGAGGGGACCGACTCACTGGTGTATGGTAGATGAGACTGGATACTGACGCAAGCGTAAAATTTGAGTGGACATGTTCTTGCAGTCGCCTCGACGACAACCAATCATGGAAGATGTATAAAAAAAGCGCAGGAGGCACCTTTGCGTATTTTAACAGTAGACGATAGCCATGACAGTGTAGTCCTTCTAGCGAAGGTGTTAGGCGACCATAACGTCATCTATTGCACGACGGAGCAAGAGATCCATGACGAGCTAAAAAGGTTTAAACCCGAGTTGATTATTTTTGACTACTTGATACATGAGACGAACGCAATAGAGATTTACGACAGGCTTTCCGAACAAATGGAGCTGCCGACCTGCTTTTGCGTCTCGGGCTACTCCCCGAAGAATCTAGGGCTTTGCCTTGCCGCCACGCCGTTCTCGGCTTGGTTTCAGAAGCCTTTTAATTGGCGGGATCTCAGGGAGGCGATCACTCGATTGGAACTTGGAGTATTCGCAGAGGGGACTTTTTCAGCTTCTCAATCAGCATCCTCAGCGTTCTGACTTCTTCTACCAAAGACGGCACCCAAGAGGCAGCGTTGCGAGCAAATTCGTCTACGGCGTATTGCTCGCTTTTGGTATAGCCGCCGAGGCAAGTTCCGGCGTGTTCGGCAATTTCCTGCATATGGACTAAAAACGATTCAGTTAAAAGATGTTGGTTTGTTTTAGTCACCGACGACATACCTTTTGTTTTGCAGGGCTCTGTACTCTTCGTGATCTACATGCCCATTTTCTGTCATGTAGCCCCAAGGAAAGCGACTCTTTCCCACAAAGCAAAGACCCCACACTTCGTCCGACAGGAGGCGAAGCTTGTGGTATTGGGTCGTCGGCATCCAAAAGCATGACAGAAAACTGTTGCACCGCAAGCCGTCGTCGTAAGCACCACGTAAGATCAATCCGACAAAGTTCCAGGGGTGGTTATGGGGAGGATGTCAACACTTTCTAATAGATGAAGCAGATAGACATCGCCCCAAGGAGTCGATAGCAGTAGCCAACGACGAAAATGTAAGGCACTAGCATTAGTGCAGATCTCTCTTAGCATTTTCATAAACTGCTTACCAACTTAAGTACCACCCCAATGATCTACTGAAACGGGTATCTTACGGCGTCCAAGCTGAGGGTTCCCTAATTAGCTCTTTCGCCAATAAAAGTTGGTATCTAAGGCGCTGCCGCTTAGCGTAGTTTGCGTACAAAGCCATTCGTCATCAGCTTCGATCATAATTTTAAGAACCATGAGACCGAGTAAAAAAGCGGCAGTAGGCTCGTCTTCAGCGATGTCGTAGACGTAGATGAGGGGTGTGTTCCACTCCTTAGGAACAAGGCTGCCTATGGCAAATTTGGTCTCGCCTTTGAGCCGTGCTTGGAGGTGCGAGCAAACTTTTCCGTAGGCACCTGGGGGAAACATCGAAATCCAACGATCAAAGTTCCGACCAAAAGGGATAGTTTTAAGCTCGCAAAAGCCCCCGCTTTCGCCTATCGTACTCAACATTAGCCACTCCGTTTATTGGAACTGAATGAGAGCACCGTAGCAAACGGCTATCTTCTTTTCAAGAGCTTAAAACTTTTTATTTATTTATCAGATCAGGTGTTTATGAAAGAGCTGCCTAAAACTAGAGACGAGCAAAAGCAAGCCATTTTAGACCTAGCCAAGCTCAAGCTGACCTTCGGGCGGGAGCAGCCTGTTTCCTTCTTTTTCTTCAAAGGTCCCACCTGTCTAGTTATCAACAATGAGGCAGGCTTTTCACGAAACACCCTTTTATTGCTTGCACAGACGGTTGTACTTTGGTTGAGCCCAGACGAGTACGTAACTGTGTCGGAAGCTGTCATGACAACTTTTCCAATGGACGAAGATAAAACCCCAGAAGAAATTCAGAAAAATTTCGATGAGAGAGCTAAAGAGGTGCAAGCCAAGTTGGAGGCAGGTGAAGGCACACGTATAGAATGTCTGCTTTTCGCCGAAGCAACGAAGACTAGTCGCAAGCTTGTGACTTACGAAATAAAACGTACCGGCGAGTTCGTAGACTTTGTAAAAGCCATCGCACCTACAAGCCCTGAAGTGGAATTGCGCGGAGACTTCTTCTCTCTGTTCGACTACACAGCAGAAGTGAAGGATGGTCACGACATCAATAAGGTATTTGAGCCCTTATTCGAACAGGGAATTTTGATGACGTTTAAGGACTACTGGAAGCGCTGCCAAGATCTGCTTAAACAAGACAAACAGGACGTTATTTGGAACTGATTCCTTTGGGGAGATCAAGTTGGAACGTCACAGGCTTATTGACCATGCGGTAGTCACGATTTACGACTGAGGCATTAATCATCTTGATCCCTTCAAGATCCCCACGTCCGTCGAAAACTCCGTAGCCCTCATGGATATGCCCGAAGATGTGAGCTTGCGGCTTCACACGACGGATTGCGTCTAGAAGCTCGTGGCAGCCGACGTATTCGTGCTTGACGACGCTGCGCTCAGACAGGTCAGGACTACGACGCCAATAGACTCTATCCACTCTGTCGCCGTAGCCGTGCGGTGGACCATGTGTGATTAAGATGTCGGTATCGTCGGGGATCTGGTCCCAATGGATAAATAAATCACCACGGGGAACATTGAACGCCCAATCGCAGAACTCAGGCTGTTGCGGTGCGCCGTAGATCTTGAAGCCGTCAATGATGACTTCGTTTTCTTGGAGGTAGATCAAGCGGTCGGACAGGTGTTCCTTTATGAACATGTCTCGTTGGTCTTTACGCTCGAACGTCAGCTCGTGGTTACCTGCAATGAAGACGATGTGACGGTAGATGGCGAGCTGCTTTTTGAAATAATCAATGGTCGCCATGACCTCTTCACGTCGTCCCTTCCACGTAAAGTCACCTGCATGTAGGAGGAGATCGCCACCAGGAAGTTCAGGAAATTGACAATGGGTATCGCTGATGGCGGTTACTAACATGGGGTCTCTCTTTACGGTTCCTTAGCTGGAATTATTATGGTGTCCACAACGTCGTCGGCTTGCGTGTAGGTTCCTTCGCCACGAGGACGAACTGATTTAGCTGCCTCAAAAGCAGCCATGAACCAGTGGATGAGTTCTATACGTTGAGGTTCGGAATACTTCTGCCACATCGTTTGTGCTTTTATGTGCCAGGAGCGGTCAAGTGTCGTGCCGTACTCGGTGCCTAAACGTTCAATCTCTGCTTGAAGACTCATCGAGTTATCTCTCCTAGTTTGGTTGTAATTTGTGTTCTGAAGGCATTTGACAGCATAAGTTTTAAGATCTCAGGAGCGCCCTGCAAAACGAACCCACCAAGAACTTCGTGGATGTTCTTTTCAAGACCGTACTTAGAGCCTCTTGCTGCCGGAACATCAAACTCGCCCGAAGAGGTTTCAAGAGCTTGGTAAATAACCTTTTCATCTCGTTCTAGCTTGTTGGTGCGTTTGTTTTTAAAATCTACACCCTCTTCGATGACACAACGAATCCAAGCGAGAGCTAGAACTTGTTTTATGAGCATTTCAACCTGAGTCATTACTATCTCCCACCGAAGTAGCCGTAGGTTTCATAACTGTCGTCGGAGTCGTGAGCATTGTTGTTTGCGACTACAGGACATTCTTCTTTTAACTGTGGCGGATCTTTCACCAACTTTAGCAGATGGAGAAGATACTCACCAGGATCTTCTGCATCACTCACCGCTTTTTCCTTTTCAGGATAAAGGGGATGTCCGCTGGCTTTTTTAACCAGTTTGATGTCTTCGAAGAGGTTGTCTACAACCGTCTCGTCGGTATCTAAATTGCGTATGATGACTTTGAACATAGGGAGGTAATCTCAGGGCGCAAAAAAGCCTTCTTGGTTCCCCTACGGCGACAAGAAGGCTTTAATGCAAAGCTTAGAACGTAACGATAGCTTTACACTTATCGAGGATAAGTTTTTCGCCTTCAGCACCGATAGCACCACCCGTACAACCCCATTCGGTTGGAAGAGCAGAAACACCCATACCGACGACAAACTTGCTGACCTGACCGCAGACGAGATCGCCGACGAGCCCTTGAGCACCTTCAGCACACATCTTAAGGTCGGTGACTGGCTTGGTTAGTGTTGCTTTGACTGCGGCAACATTGGAACAAGCAAGTGCTTCAGCTACACCTTGAGCAGCACCGTCAAGAGCACGGACGGCAGTGTCACAGAGGGGATCTGTAACGGCGGTCTTTGTGCAGCCTGAAAGAGCGATGACCGCAAAAAGCGGTAGAACTAGAAAACGTTTCATAAGGAGCCTCCAAAAAGTGAATCATGATTAGTCTGAAGTCTATGGAAAAAACCAGACGAAGGCAAGCCTTCTCACACCTTTTTCTTAGCTGGTGCCTTTTTCTTAGTCTTAGGTTTCGGCGTCAAAGGTGTAACGAGAGGAGCTGGTGCCTTTACTTTTTTAACAGCGGGCTTTTTCTTTGCTGCTGGCTTCTTAACCGTTGACAGAAGCTCCCAAGCTCCAGCTAAGCCTTTAGCAGCTTTGGCTGCCTTCAGCTCGTGGACGGTTACAGCAGTCTTCCATTGGACGTGGGGGTACTCTGGAAAGGAAGTCCAATCACCTGCCCAACTTAACTTGTCTGAAAACTGCGCCTTGATAATTTTCCCAAGTAGACCGTAGTTACCATTCCAAGTCCACTGATAACCCGGCTTCGCGGCGTCGTTGTCGAAAACGAGGTCTACGGCAAGTCCGTAGTTGTGGAAGCTTAAACCGGCGTCGGCGTTTGTTACTTTGATCCCAGGAGTTGTTCGACCTTGAGCGTAGAGCTGAGCTTGACGCTCGTCGGAGCGGTTTGCTTCAAAGGCGTAAATTAAAAGACCCTCTTTGTGGCACTCCGTAAGTAGCGCTGCGATTGCGTCAGCGAACGGCTTGTAGACGGAAGGATCTGCCATGTCTCTATTGATAGGGAACGCAACAGCAGCAGCTACCACTTCTTCAGAGGGCACTTTTCTTTTTCTGAACGCACCTTTAAACCAATCAAACATAAACACCTCCTACATTGAACGTTGATAACGTCTAGATGTTCGCAGTTCATGCAAATGTCTAGGCGTCTCTTACTCTCCTCAAGCGAAGCTGGTTTGTAGAAAATCAGATATCTCAGAAAACGAAACGGTGCTGAAACGTAACGCCACAACACCGTCAACATTTAGTCACCCTTTCGACAAAGCATCTACGAAGGCGACGGCATTGAGTCCGCCGAACCCGTAAATATCGTCTCGACCGGCTGCACCGAGATCTTTGGCTGTTCTAAGCAAAGTCTCCATAGCAATCTTTTTGATGTCTTTCCTGTCGAGACCTGGGTGTCTCAATTTTAGGAAGGACATGCCGAGCGTCAAAAGACCTGTAACTATAGGTGTCGCCATCGACGTGCCCGAAAGTTTTCTGAACTTGCCTTCAAGGTATGTGCTGTAACAGCTCACGCCGGGGGCACTGATGTCTACGTAACCACCATAATTTGAGAACTCAGCTTTCGTTTCTCGTTTGTCGAAAGCGGAGACCGCAAGGAGAGGTTCAAAGGAAGCAGGATAAAATGGGAGGTTTGAATTAGAATTACCGGCAGCCGCACAAATCAAGACACCTTCGGCTGCAAGCTGCTTTACGATACGTTCTTGAGCTGCCGACTTCTGAAAACTACCTAATGACATATTAACAAGGTTAGCGTCTTTGTCTGCGAGGACATGTTTCAGAGCCGCCGTCGAAGCGTCCGCTGTCCCTGTTCCCGCATCATCGAGCGTTCTTAACGAATAAAGATCACACTTTGGAGCAATGCCAATCCCTGCACCGCCGATTTTACCGCAAACCCACGTCCCGTGACCGTTACCGTCTTTAGGGTTTGGCTCCGCTTCGATAAAGGAAAGCATTTTCCCTTTTTGATGGGCGAAGGCAGGGTGCGAATTGTCGATGCCGGTGTCAATGACGTAGACTTTAACCCCTTGACCACGGATGCCGTACTGAGTCCAAAGGCGTTGAAGCTCCAAATATTCAAAGTCGAAAAGACTATCAGGTGCCGACGTTACCGCCGCACCTTCCCAAATAGGCTCCACTCTTTGAATGACTAAATCCTGCTTTAAGCGGGCTAAGTTTTCTAGATGCTCTAAGTGATACTTACGATCAAGCTCGGAAGCCTTCTTCGCCGCTTCAGCTACGTCGTTGTTATCCACTTTTTGTGTGGTCATAAACGATCCTTGAAAGGGACTTGGTAGGATTTAGTTCCTACTACTTTACCTTCTATATTTGTAAAAACAAGCTCTAGCTTGTTCTTCTCTGGTGTTTTTTCTAAGGCGCTTGTTCTGACAAAATCCTCAGCTAAAAACCAGCCGTAGTATTCGCCGTTGACAGTCAGCTTGTAAGCAACTGCGTTAGGCATCATGCCCTCAGGGCTTAACTTGATGATGCTGTGGGTTGGGTAAAAAAGGACGAGGAGTACCTTCGACCCTTGGACCTCTCCAGCAGGAGGGTCTACTTTACCGATAGGGGTCTCTTCTTTCTTCTGGATGCAGGCACATGCCGAAGATAGAAATAGGAGAAGAATAGCAATAGAATGTTTTCTAATCATGTAATTCTCGCTGAGTCGCCGGATTTTCTCCCAAAGAATCTTGACCGTCAGATCCATTCGTGTAGAATCTACCTTCAAGCGAAGGAGCCTAAATGACTACAAAAGTTACTGGATACAAACTTCAGGCAAATGCCAAGAGGCTCAAGCTACAGATCGAGCTTTTGCGGAAGCAATTTGAAGAGAGTATTTTTCAATTTGATGGTGAAGCTAAGCAAGATCTAGCCACCGTTGGTCAAGCTTTAAAAAAAGCCGAGACTGAGCAAGCTCAAGTAAATCATTACCAATCGGCTTATAATCACAACGTCAACGTCGTGGTCCTAGGCACCACTATGACCTTAGACGAAGCCATTAAAAGGGTCGGTTCCGCAGGACGCCTTCAAAAGCTTTGGACTAAAGCACTTCTTGGCGGCGACGGTTCGGATACGCCGAGGTGGTCAAGGATTTCCAACATGCAGACGGCTCGTGACAAAGATAAAGAATATGCCCAGCGGTCTATGTCCATAGAAGACTGTCAGCTTGCAGTTGAGCAAGCAAGCCGCTACAACTCGGCTCTTCGGGAGGCGATCCAAGTCGGCAACGGCAACGAGATCGAACTTGCGGAACAAAGCCTTGTCGGGCTGCTCAAAGATTGAACTCGTCGCTGAGGGAAACCTCAGTTTCGGGGGCAGAGAGAAGTGATATCAAAGCTACAGATTTGGGTTGAGTGTACCTCAGCCGATCTAAAGAAAATGCAGCAGTCCACTTCCTATCCTTAGGGCTATTTGCGGCGCTCCAATAGAAACCGCTTCCTTCGCCTTAAACTTAGTTGATGATGTTACGTTTTCAGCTCACGCTACTACTTTTTTCACTTCTTCTCTGCTTACCCCATCTTAAAAGATTCTCTGCTAACCCAGAGGATCTTTTTTATGTCCAAGCTCCGCCGCAAAATAGAAACTCGTTACGTCATTGCCGAAGTTTTGCCTGCTGAGATCGACGCCGGTATGCTTGAGACCTTGAAGAAGATTGGCAAGAAAGGGTTAGGCGTCATGATTGGATTAGGCATCATGTCTACGTCAGCTAACGCCATGCACTTCACGAAGCCTTCACTTGACTCCTACATCAAGACCGTCAATCAGATCTCCGAAGAAGAGGGTGGCGGTTTCAAAGCCGAAGGCAAGTTGAAGGAGACCAACGGCGTACAAGTCGTAGAGATCAAGTACACCGGAGCTGACGGCAGTGGTAAAATCATCCACTACGTAAAAGATGCAAGGGGTGGGGAGCACGTAGAAGTTAGAGAGAAGCGGGTAGACGGCGGTGTCGATAGCAACGTTGAATGGATCTCGAAGGTTTTCTACGACGCTATGAAAAAAGACATCTTCGACAACATGGGTAAGAACTAAACATGATGCCGGACGTGTGTACCCACGACCTCAAAGTTCTAGAAAAGAGACGGAGAGTTAATGTCGATTAAAGCCCAAATCTATTCTGCCTACAACGTAGTTACCGCAGACGCCTCACATCCATTCCCGTCCTCCACGCTGAAAGATCCGGTTTACCACGGGACTTCGGTTTCTTTTAATGAGTTTCAAAAGAAGAAGTCCACACGTTATGTCTTGTTCGATGAAATTCATGTGGACGTACAAGGCTTCTTCTTTGCGGAAGACATACATGAAGCTAAGAGTTATGTCGGAGGTAAAGGCTGGGTAGTGGAGTGCTACGTAGATCTCAAAAAGCCGCTGTTAGATCCACGTAAACACAAACACCTAGGCGTAGACAAACTGCCTGAGGCGTTGGAGAAGGATGTTATTGAAATCCTCTCGGAGGCTATTGAGGGCACAGAAGACGACCGTAAGATCCCTTTGATGCTCACCACTGTCTATCCCGACAACCCTAAATACGAAGATAACGATTGGATATATGAAATGATCTCCTCCGGGGGTCTCATTTGGGATGTTATGGACAATCCTAAGGTCGTGAAAAAGATGCAAGCACTTGGTTACGATGGAACCTTTGTGCATGAGCCAGATCAAAAAATAGATCGCTCCATCTTCGTACCTAGCGAGAAGCAAATCAAAATGGTGCGCTGGATGGATGTTGGGCACATTGAAGAGGAAGAGGATGATTGAAAATTTTCAAAAAGAAAACCTCCCCCAACTAATGGTAAAATACTCAAGATCTTCGGAGAGTTAATGTCGATTAGATCCCAAATCTATTCTGCCTACAACGTAGTTACCGCAGACTTCAAGACGGTGAAGACTAAGTTTTCTAAGCTTGGGATCGAAGACGACGTCATCGACAGCTACCTGCAACAGTTCAAAGACTTGAATTCCAAAAACAAGATCAAAGAAGCTTCCAAAAAGAACATAGACTTCTGGGGCAAAAAGACTTGGAAGGAATTTCAAGAGTTTGTAGACAGTCTCTCAAAAGAGAAAACTAAGAGCGCTGAACGAAAGTCCCTAAAGATGGAGGGAGCTAAGCTTGTAGCTCAAAACGAAGACTGGAAGGTCTTTAAGATTGAGGACAAGAAAGCATGTGATCTCTACGGGTCTGGTACCAAGTGGTGCATTACAAACCCCGACGCCAAACAATGGGAGTCTTATAGTGACAAAAACAACTTCTATTTTTTCATTTCTAAGAAGCTAGATGCTTCGAACCCTCACTACAAAATTGCTATGTCTGTTTCTAGTGAAGGCAAGAAGGAGTATTGGGATGCGGAAGACAGTAAGCTATCTAGCCTTCCTTCCGCGCTTAAATTACCTAAATTTGAGATAGAAAAGGCGACAGAAAGCATCTTTATTGAAGGTAAAAAATATGACCTACACAACTTGCCTTCAGATCTCAAAGTTAGCGGCAACCTATATCTCTCCGATACTAACATCACTGAATTGCCTTCAGGTCTCCAAGTTGGCGGCAGCCTATATCTCTACTATAGTAGCATCAAAAAATTACCTTCAGGTCTAATAGTTGGTGGCGACCTAGATCTCAGGGATACTAAGATCACTGAATTGCCTTCAGGTCTCCAAGTTGGCGGCAGCCTATATCTCTACTATAGTAGCATCAAAAAATTACCTTCAGGTCTAATAGTTGGTGGCGACCTAGATCTCAGGGATACTAAGATCACTGAATTGCCTTCAGGTCTCCAAGTTGGCGGCAACCTATATCTCAACGGTACTCAGATCACTGAATTACCTTCAGATCTCAAAGTTGTAGGCAACCTATATCTCTATGCTGATATAAAAGTACCATCAGGTATCCAAGTTGGCGGTAGAATAATAAGACGCTAGACAGCTACGGGAGCCTTAATAGCTGGATGGTGTTGGTAGTCTTGGATACGAATATCTTCGTACTTGAATTCGAAGATATCTTTGACCTCAGGATTTAAGTGTAGTGTCGGCAGAGGGTAAGGCTCCCTCTTAAGCTGAAGCTTCACTTGCTCGACATGGTTCACATAGATGTGTGCATCGCCTAAGGTGTGGACAAACTCCCCTACTTGCAAACCTACAACTTGTGCAATCATGTGTGTAAGCAAAGCGTAGCTCGCAATGTTAAAGGGCACGCCTAAGAAGAGATCTGCGCTCCGTTGGTAAAGCTGACACGAGAGTTTGTTGTTAGCTACGTAAAATTGAAAGAAGCTGTGGCAAGGTGGTAAAGTCGTAAGCTCAACTTCACCTGGGTTATAGGCGACGACGAGGTGTCTGCGGCTGTCGGGGTTGGTTTTCAGGCTTTCTACGACGGTAGCTATTTGATCTAGCTTAGTACCGTCCGGCTTCTGCCACTCACGCCACTGCTTGCTGTAGTTGCGCCCCGCTGTACCATCTTCGAGCTTCCACGCCGACCAAATCTTGACAGCATCTCTCTCAAGATCGTCGATGCTGTTGTTCCCAGCTAAGAACCAAAGAAGTTCATGGATCAAAGAATGAACATGTACTTTCTTTGTTGTAACAAGCGGAAAACCTTCTGTGAGGTCAAAGCGCATTTGGTAGCCGAAGACGCTGAGAGTCCCTGTGCCAGTGCGGTCAGCTTTCAGCGCACCGTTAGTTAGAACGTGCTTGAGAAGCTCTAAATAATTCTGCACTCTTAACTCCACTCCGCGAGGTTAACCTCTGTCGGCATCTGACTGTGGGGGCTTTTGCCCGTAGGCTTCTAGTTCGAGTGGAATGCATCTGATAACGAAGTCGTCCCCTGTTTTCTCCGTGTTTCTAACCGTGAAAACTGTTTCACCACCTTCGGTCTCGTGACCGCTTTCTTCGATAGACTGCAAAGTAACTTTTACGACTGACCCAGCTTTGAGACCGCCAAGTTTAGCCGTCAGCTCGTCGTCTTCGTCCGTCAAGCCTTCGAGAAGGTGTGGGAAGAAAAGCGACTTGACTGTGACGTAGCCCATAGGCGATTCTGCTGGCTCAAAATGGCTACCCTTAGTGCCGCCGTAATATGGACGAAAGTCTGTCTCTAGCACTTCGCAGTCGTAAGCTGACATGTCCACTTCGACGGCGGCTTGAACGATCTTGTATTTTTGGGCAATCTCGCATCCGACCTTACCGAACTCGGCAAGTCGCATGACTTGTGTGCAAACCTTTTTCATACCGACACCTCAATGTCTGGAAACTTTCCACTCTTGTACCAATGTCTCATGTACTTATCGAGAGCTTTGGCGATGTCAGCTTCGTTGTCTTTCTGCGTCAGAAGACTCGCCTGCTGAAAGGTCAAATACTGCTTGACGAATACTACCACGGAATCACCGTCTGCTCGAACAAGATCTAGCTCCGTCATACCGCCGAGCTTGTCTTTGGTTGCGAGCTTGTCTTTGCCTTCGTGGAAGGCAGTTTTTTTGCCCATCTCACGCAAGATGAACCCTGTAAACTGCTTCCAAGGGATCTCCTTCTGAAGAGTCCAGTCGATGGTGTGAACTAGAACAAACTGATTACTTGCGGCGTGCTTAATAACATCGTCGTACTTTTGGTTGCTAGCACGGCGCAAGATACCCGCATGAGAGAGGTGAGTCTCAAGTTGGTCGATGAGCTTTTGAGCACTCTCTTCACCTTGGATAATTTGACCTTTGAGCGTCCACCGTGCGTCGGTGAGCTTCTCAGTGGTCGTATGTGCCCACGGGTTACGACCCTCGTTTTGGCAGGCAATCTCATAGGTGTTAGCGTAGATCATCTCCATAACTTCGTACTTGCCAGCGTAGCCATGCGTCTTAGAAAGCTTTAAGATCTCTTTCCAGTCGTCGCTAGCTTTGACAGCGAACCAAATGTCATGGTTTGTGGTTGGGCAATGGATAGGCGGCTGGTAACGTTTTGCTGCCGTAACTTCTTCGTCGCCAAAGACAGGCTCGGTATTCTTATCGCCGAAGTCTTCCATCGCCGAAAGGTTATGTTGCTCAGCGAACTCCATAAGCTTCGCACGGCGAGCATCTACGTCGAGGTCTAACCATTCCGTTAAGTCAGCTCGTTCGACCTTGCTGACAAACTCGTCAAGCTCTTTGCCGGGACCGACTACAATGATTGGCTTTCTGTTTTCGAACTTCACCGTGCGTAAGATCGTATCGACAGCGCTTGGGGCGTCGAAGGCAGGGTCGATCACGCAAAGAAGATCTTTCTTCTCTGCCTTAGGATCAAACAAAAAGAGTTGGTATTTTATTCCGATCACGTTTCACCTCTAGGGCACAGGCACCATAATGTGTTTTAAAAAACTCGCTATAAGTAAAATTTCTTTTCAACACTCAACAACGATTTCATAGCGACTAGTTACGAGAGCTAAAGTATGGGATGGGTTAAGGCTTGCTTTCGCCTCTTCGGGCTTTTTTTTATTCGGAGGGATCACTACGTTGTGGTCCTTAACCAAATAATCTGCCGCTTTTTTACACCATCTTGCATCATCTAAAGCGTTGTGGGCACCCTTCTTATCTTGATCCGGCAAGCGCTTGATACCTAGCTCCTCCATCTTCTGTTTTACGTCCCATGAATACTTAGGGAAGTGCGACGGAAGATCCGACATTGCTCCGAAAATGATGCACAACACTACATGGTCATAACTTGCCACATAGGCGATGAACCTTGGTAAATCACCACCAATAAAATCTAAAAGCTCTTTCTTGATCTCAACTAGAGTCTTGCGGGACTCTTTAGGTCCGAGCTTTGGAAGCACTTCTTTTTTTACGAAGTCGTTGCAGGTCGATTCGTCGAACTCGCTGCTTTCGGCGTAGAACTCCCTACCGTCGTCCGTTACGATACCTATCGAGATCAACTGAATGACTTCGCCGTTAGCGTTGAACTCTGTATCGTAATAGAGGTTTAGGGATTTCATTGCGGTTTGTCCTTTGGCTTAAGCACGAAGTATTTCAAGCGGCTAGAGCCAGAGGTCGGAGAGTAACTCCTAATTTCGAGGTCCATCGTGCCGTTTAGAAAACTGTCGGATATAGGTAAGTCGAAAGTCATCGGGAGGACGCTTTCAGTTTCAGGCTGATTTGGAATCTTCTTGTAGAGCTTCAACGGCTGACCACTAGACCATTTGATCTTGTAGTTACCTGCGGTTGTGATGTCGCTCGAAAGATAAGGGGTCAGATCAAAAGCTGGATCTGAACTGTAGGAGCTGTCTAAAAAGCCGCCGTCTACTCGTAGGAGGAAACCCCCACCTGTGAACTTAAGAGCCCAAGAGAAAGGCTGCCCGACGACTTCTTGCTCACTTTCAATGCGGAGGTAGGCTTCTCCAAATTGGAATTTGCTACCACCAAAGCCGCTGACCGTCAGAAGGTCCGCCGTGTTCACTGCGTTTGTTGGAATGTAGCTGTGTGGCGATTGGTACTGTGAAGCCATTGCACCAAAGAGCGTTACATATTGCTCGTCGGCTTTAGGACTCGTTTGATTCCATAGGATTTTTACCGAGCCTGCATCGACGCCGACGTTAAGCCGTAAGACGATGGGACCGCTCAACGTATACACGGGAGAGAGCGCCAAGCCGGTAGCGCTCTTGAGCTGAATCGTACCTGGAGAATTTGTCCGCGCTGGAATTGCTATTACTTGAAACGTATGAAAAGCAGGCACAACCTCTGTCGATATCGTGACGGGGGCTTGGTTCGAAAAGTCTACGAAGCCAGGACGTGGGTACCAATGCACTTCTACGTGTGGGATCTTAACGGTATCGTCGGGATTTACCTTCGTCCTTATGAGGTTGTCGGGATCACTCAAAGTGATATTCCAACCTTGAGGGAAGAGGTCTAGCTGCGACGGCGGTATGTAAGTTAAGGCGAAGTCGGAGTTAGGTAGAACGTTAGTGTAACCACCTTCGAGACGTGTCGTTGCATTGACTTTGTACGGTGCTGCGTTTACGGCTGACTGAAGGATCTTCGAGTCAAGGGCTCGACCTGCGACACCACCTTGATACGAAAGGAGGCTGCCCGAAAGACCTGTTCCGAAGCTGAGGGGATTTGCTTTAGCGAAGTTGAGGTCGAACCAAAACGGCGGCAGATCCGGCTGTTTCATTTCGTCAGGTTTATACAGTGAGTGAGCAGGATACTCGACAGCATCCGGCTTCTCGATGGTCTCAGTCTTTTGCTCGGCGAGCTTCTCTTCGTTACGGTACTCTTGACGGACCTGCTTCAGGCTCGTGTCGAACTTCGTAAGGTCGGGGAAGGTAACCGTCACCGATTCCGGCAACGGATACCATCCCGTAAAGTAAACTTTAGCTTCGCCGTCTACAATTTGCTCGGCGTCGATGTCGAACTTGGCTTGGAACTGTATCTGTGGAAAGGCATCAACAAGATAACGACCTACTTGAACCGGTGATTCAGGCAGGCTTAGAAGCGTGTCCGCTTGCTCGGTGAGCAAGCGGACAAGGATCTTTGCTGTATCTTGAATGTATTCGACAGCAACTCGCACCGTCCATCCTTAGTTCTTTTCTGGTACCGTCAAATAGCACGGGACTAACATCAGTTCGGCAATTTTTGCCTTAATTTCTTGTTTGGTGCTAGCGTCCCACACACCAGTCGTTTTGTAAACGACATTCATGTGACAATCAATAAGGTAAGCACTTGGAAATCCAGTCGTTCCTAGTTGGTTGGTAAGGACTCTAGAGTCGTCTTTTAGAACTGGATGGACCGGCGAATGCCTAGAGATCCATTGTTCGTATTGGCGGTCAGTACGGTCAATACCTACGTCGAGAAACTGAACTTGTCCGTATTGGGCGTATTCCGCTTGCATCGCATGGACGTTCGGAGCGTTGTCGTTGCAGTAAGGGCAGTTGATGAAGTAGTTTTCAACGACGAAGATGCCGTTGATGAAGTCAGCCGAACGGTAGATCGTGCCTGAAGCGTTCATATTAGGCAGCTCGAAAGGCTGCACCGTCTGTGCGGATACCTCGGAATGGTCGTCGCAAGCACCGTCAGCAGGGCAAGCTTCACCTTCGCATTGGCAATCTTCACACTGACAGTCGTCGCCGCAGCAACCTGCATCACAAGCACCATCAGCACAGTCACAGTTGTCGCCGCACTGGCAGTCGTCCCCACAAGGGCAATTGTCACCGCAGTCCGTACATGCTCCGCCATCTTCATGGTCGTGGCAGCACGCCTTCGCTTCCTCTTTCTTATCATCTTTGTCGTCGCCGCAGCCCGTGAAAGCCGTAAGTGCCAACACCGACATCATCGCCATTAGAAATCTTCTCATCATAACCTCCTCGTTGTTTCGTCCGTGAAACCTAGATTTTTGAGATCGCTCGCCACTTCTTGCATCTTCTTATGAACACCTTTCAAAACGTCCTGTTTTGAAATGAGTGCATCTACTACGGTAAAAAATCTGTTGAGCTGTTCCGACGTAACACTTTCACGTAATGAACCGTCTCGGTAAAGCCTTTGCACGGTTTTCTTTGCTGCGGGGAGGAGGGATATGAACTGCAAATAAAAACTAATGACGCCAGATGGAGATCTGGTTTGGGCGGTGGAGCTGTGCATGTTTGACAGCTTAAACAGAAGCTTTGTGTCTTTGCCGTTCTCTTTGAACTCTTCGATGAGATCTTTGATGGCAGCAGCAAGAAAGTCGGCGTTCTCTACAAGACCCTTACCTACTTTTTCAGTAAAGGTTTTAGTGCCTCGTTTGACGCCCGTCTTAGCTTGGCGTCCCCGTGGGTGAATAGCTTCAACTTTCAAAATATAACTCATTTTAAGTCGTACCCGTACATCGTCGCTAGCTCTTTATGCCTGCGGTCGATTACGTCCCAATTAAGATCGTGCCAGAACTGAGTCAGGTATTCATGGAACTGGATGCCGTAGTCAGTGATATAAGAATGCTCCCAACAGTCGATGACGAGAAGCGGCGTAATGCCCAAAGGAACGTTCTCGTCGTGGCTCTTAATAGGAAAGGCTACGAAGGTCTTAAGAGTATGACTCCAACCCCAAACAACCCATCCGTGCGGGCTAGCTGCGTGGGCGAACTCACCGAGCCAGTCCTGAAACGTAGACAGGTCAGATTCACGACGGGCTAAGATCTCTTCTAGGAGCGGAGCCTTCGTGTCTTCTTTGGTATCTTCAAGCTGCTCGAACCAAAGCTCGTGGAGCAAAATAGCGTTGTGCAAAAAAGACCTCTCAAAAGGGGTCTCTTTTTCCTCTTGGTTTTCTTTGAAGTCTTCGAGCTGACCTAAACGGTTCTTGTAATTTTCAAGAAGCGTTAGGTGAGTTTCGGCAGTCTCTTTAGTGTGTAGTCTCATCAAATCCTCTAGGAGGAGTAAAGTTCGTGTAACAGATGCTTTCGCAGGCGCTTGAGTAGACTCTCCTACAGTTAGTCAGTGAAACACCTCTGGCAACGTCAAGATTGTTGCTGGAAGTTTTGAAGCCCCCAACACGGTTAGGACCGCCTGTGCGACCGGCTAAACAACTGTATCTGTACGGGTTCTCTTCGTAGCACTGAATCACCTCACAGCTTCCATGTTCGTCGTTACACTGGCTCCGTGCGCTGTTCTTGGATGCTTCGAGGGTGTCCCCCCGACGCAAGACGGTGGCAGCGTCGATATGGCTCTTAGCAAAGCAGTAAAATCCGCAAACGGCGGTTTCCTCAACCACACCTTGTTTTCCTAATGCGATCTTTGGACTAGTTAAAAACATTAAAACAATTGAAAGGGTAATTCTAAAAAACATAATAAAACTCCTCGTATTCTTCACACTGCGAATTATTATTTTTGGACTATGGTCACATCCCAAGTGTCAACATCGGCTGCTGTGTCGCCAGACAGCCCGCCGTTACCGATCATTTCTTCAAGGCTCTTCTTTACCAAGCTCTCTAAGTTGTCGAGAGACTCACCGAGCAAGTCGTAAACAACTTCAAGAGTGACAACTAGTCTGCGTTTATCGTCGGCACGGACTTCGTATTTCTTGGAAAGTTTATCTAGTATCTAGTATCTTCACCGGTTCTCCTTAATATGCAGGTAATCCGATACCAAGAAGAGCAGCTAAAGTGGTGCTCATCAACACGGCATGAACTTCATCTTTGATGTAAAGGTTGAGAGAGACCGGCTGCTTTGCGTGCCGATGGATCGTAAAGATAGGGTGTAAGGCTTGCGTGACATAGCTCAACGAAACCTTCTCACCGACCTCCCCTAGTGGAAAGGTCACTTCACCGGCAGCTCCATCAACTAACGTTGGAACAATCGTATTTGGTTCAACCGCTAGACTTGCATCTTCAAACGGTACGCCCAAACTTACGAGACCGCCAACGCCTACGGCGGTTACGGTCATGCGGCGTTCTTGTTCTGGTCCGATGCGAGACAGCAGGCGACCGAAGCGGTCTTCCGGGACTAGGAAGTCGTCGGTGAGTCGTGTTTCTTTAATGAAGGGGACCACACCGGGGAAGGCAGTCTTCGCGCTCTCGAAGTAGTCGGAACCTATGAGGACACCTTTGAGGATGTTTTGCTGCTGAAGCCGTCCGCCGTTCTTTTTTTGTGCTTTGTCCACAACGGCGAGCGAAAGCATGTTGTGGATCTGATCCGCTTTGAGCGTATCGAGAGCACGCATAAGACCGTTGTTGTTAAGCTCGCTGGTACGGATGACACGAGTTACGTTGAACTTCGTGAACATGCCGGAAGCACTTGCGACGGGTATTTGTTTCATTGTCAACTTTCCTCAGTTCATGCAGGAGGTGTTACAACCTGGCGATATTTTCTATGAAGTTTGCCACCATTGAAGATCGGGGGATTACTGTTAAACACAACAAAGGAAGCACCCCAACCCGTAATCATGTTTGGTGTGTCGGCACTCTCCGTCCACTGCACACCTTCCTGCGAGAAAAACCCTTCGAGATGGATCTCTGGAAATAAATTAGATGAATAATCAATAACTACATAATTAGGACGACCCGCACTGTATGTGTTCGTCTTATTAAGAATCTCAATAAAGTCATAGAGGTTTCCAATACCTTGAGGCATTCGGATTTTTTGCTGCTGGAGAGGGTCAGTTTCGGTGGCGTTTACCTTGATTAAACCCGTCTGAAACGTAAAGTTAATGACAGGTTGGTCGATCTTTTGGGTCGCCTGCGAGCCAATACCAATGGAACGCCATTCGTGGTGAACAGCTCCGCCATTGATTTGCTCAATCGACGTTCTAGTAGCAATACGCCACTGCGTCTCAGAGGGGTTGATCCAAAAGATGATGGGGTTTGCGGGATCTGACAACGTGTGCATACGCATCGGAGCATGGTGAGCAGCTTTACCTCGGTAACTTTTATCGTAAGAATAGTTGTTACCTGAAGAGTTAGGGAGACGGTCGGTGTCCCTATTCTGCTGCGCTGCTTTGGTTACGTTAAGTACATTGTTGTCAGCCACGCTTTAAAAACCCCACCACTTAAAAGGTTATTCGTAGTCCGGCTCGTAGTTAGCACCTGGAGCCTTCGTAGAAGCCGCAGTTGTAACTGTAACAGGTGCAGCCTTGAACTTACCAGCACTCAAATTTGCCGAAGCAAACTCTTTAGCTTCCTTTGGAAACTGAGCAGCTAGAATAAACTCAAGGTCGATTTTGCTAAGCTCTCTTTCGTGAATGGTCAACTCGTGCATGACCGCTTCGCCGTCAAGTTCGCCTACGACCACACGGCTTTCAAGACCACGCATTTTCGGGTGAAGCTCGATTTGGTTGTAGTCAATGGAAGGGTTCTGAAGCGAAATGCCCGACATCAGACCTTGGGAGTGAGCTGCTGAGTCGATCAAAGCTTGACCGGCTTCGCCCTTCACGGCTCCCTTCGAGAACTCGGAGGTCATCAAACGTTGGTATTCTTTACGTCCACGTTCCGACGACAAGATCGACATAGCTTCTTCTTGCGTAAGGACTTTAAGGAGACCTTTACGAATGAAGTTACGAACCTGAAGGCTTTGAGCAAACACCTCACGAGGTACCATGTCGGTTAGACAATACGGCACGAAGGTACGGTGGAACTCCAAGTTGTAGGGCTTGCCGGAGACGGGATCTTGGATCGTAAGAAGGAGAAGACTTAGTGGCTCCGAGTTGTTAAGGACCCAAATTGGTTGGTCCCCACGGAGAAGCTCATCGAGGCTGCTGTGGTTGCCGTAAAGCGTTGCGTGCTTGTACAAGCCTGGGTTTGACATCTGTTTCATTGATTACTCCTAATAGATGGATAAAAGCTCCCCAACACCGTGTTGAAGAGCGGGGATCTCAAGTTAATCTGTGCTGGAGGAGACTTTTTGCTTAGATGGTGGGAGCTTGTTGCATGAACTTCGTGCAGATTTCGGCTAGCATCATAAGCTTTTCACGGCTCATGCCCTTGAGAAGAATAGGGGAAAACATCTCAAAATTCTTGCCGCCATTCATGTTGAGCTTCTTGAAAGCATCGTTGGCTTCTAGGGCTTGTGTCTGCCAACCTGCGACAAACGCATGGAGCGAATGAGCGAGCGTTTTTAACTCGTCGGCGTTCAACCCGGTTTGAAGCTGCGTTACCCAATTCATCGGGTGAGACGCACCAGGACGAAGGTCAGATGCGTTTGGACCGTCCGACGCTTGGACTTTGCGAGCTTCAACAAGTTCTTTGATGGTGAACGTCTTCATTGGTTAGTCCTTCGTTTCATCTTTTTTGGAACACTTAGCGCAATCGCAATCACAGTCTTTTTCTTCGTGGGCTTCGTAGCCACCGTTTCGGGGTTCTACGTTTCCTAAGTCACGAGGCTCAAGGAAGAAGTCTCTAGGATCTTCGGTGTCTCTCAGAGCTACGACTTGGTACTTGGCAGTAATGCGGTGCTTGATGTTCATAATAAAGAATCTTTCCCCGGTCTTTAGTTCTTTATAGCTCGGATTCAAGGTAGAGCGTGGGGTTTGTCACGTTACCTCGGACCATGGCTGCTTCTCCCCCTACTGCACCGGACGCTACGTTGAAGTTGAGCCCTACGATTTGAGGTCCGGCTTGATCTAGAGTGACGCTGGTTACGGCGAGAGAAGTTCCGTTGGTGTTTAAAACCACGAAATCTCCAGGGGTAGCTGAAAGAGACTGAGGAGAACTACGCATGGGGACAGGCAGATGTAAAGCCACTCCCGTAATGGTCGCACTGAACATTTTACCTGAGCCGATGTAGCTCTGTGAGCCCGCTTGAGCGTTCCAATAAGGGTTAAAGCAGTAGCGTTGAGCAAGACTAAGTTCGCCGCCGTAGGTGTCTGCTGCACGGCGGTACGTATTCTGATTGAAATCTGTCGTAAGCATGATCTGCGAGAGGTAAAAGGTGGCATTTAAGGTCTGAAAAAGCTGAGTTTGGTTTGAGGTGACAATGGCAGAGCTTTGCCAAACGTTAGGAGTAGCCGGGGTTGCCGTACTTCCCGTGTTCCAAAAGATGACCAAACCCGCTGCGGAGTCGAAGCCGTAACTAGCGTCAACATTGTCGAGCACTACGTCTATCTTCTTATTTTCCCAAGTATTGGCAGAGTTGATAGTATATTCAACGATGTAGCACCGTGTTGAGGCTAGGTTCGAAAAGGCAATGGTGTATGTGCCCGCAATGGACGACTTTACCCAAAAAGACAGACGTACTGGCTTTGAGTGAAATCTTGAGTAGTTGTATCCCTCCATGATTGATGATGCCGTTAGCGCCTTGGTCGGTACTGATCGTGCCTAATGACACCCAATGAGAAGATGTAGTAGGACCGCTTTGCGCTGGCAAAAACTGCCCTGACGTTCCTCCGGCGAGAATCCGAACGCTTGTCCCGTCAGCGGCTTTAAGCGAAAGGTTCGCCGTACCATAGTTGTATATGGAGACAATCGTATTGAGAGTGTACGTAGCCGGAAGTGTGTAGTTTGTGTCAGTCAAAGGACTGAAAGAAAGTACGTCGGGAGTTCCACCGCTGAACTGAGGCGAGCTTCCAATTGCTTCAGGGATTAAAGCCATTACGTGGTCTCCTTTTTGCGGCTAACCTTTGCAACGAAAGCCGTAGTTTCCTTTGATGTGTCTTCTATGATGCGCTTGAGATGAGGTAATAGGCTTGGAATGCCGAAGTGCAACGGGGTTGGCAGCGTTTCCAGCGTACACCACACAAATTTAGTGTGTTCCCAATTGATATCTGGTTTAAATTCCTTAGGAACTATGGCGGCGAAGCTGTGGTACTCAAGCGTCGAGCTGCGGTAGACATTCAAAGGTATGAGCTTCATAGCACTTGTGTAGCCTGCTTCTTCCTGAGCTTCTCTCGCAACAGTGTCTTGAGGTGCTTCGTCGGGGTCCATCTCACCGCCCCAAGACGACCACGTTCCTGAGTCTTGGCAGTAACGGCTTCGCAAGCCTAAGCAAATCCTGCCAGTATCTTCGGCAAGGAATATGCAACCGGCTCCACGAAACTTCGTCATAGACAATTCCCTTAACTGGTCTAGAATTTAAAGCTCAGGTTTTTAATCTTAAAGGAGGTGACTTTGAAGAAGATTTTTGTGTTCAATAAGGACGAAAATTACGAGGCGTTGCTTTACGAAAGTGGACCGAGCCTCTATACGGCAGCTAAAGACTTCGCCGACGTATTGAGAAACTACGTCAAGTACGACAATACGTTGTCAGGCGAGCAAAGGCACTTCGCTGAACTTCTCAAGGAAAAGTTTTACGAACACTACGGCGACGTTTTGCAGCGGATTGAAGACGAAGGTTAAGCAGGCTCGTAAAAGCCTTCAGCCGCTATCGTTCTGTCTACCGCACCGCTGTTGTCAGAAGCTAGTGCGTCGAAACCTGCGGCGTTGTTTTGCGCTCCGGCGATGATGAAATATGTCGTCGTGCTTTTAATTTCACCAGCGCAATGGGTTTTGCTCGTGCCGTAGTTGATGTTTGAAGGTGCGACGTGAGCCCAATACCTTGCACCCGACTTAACGGTACGGGGAAGACCCTCTACCCTAAGAGCACCTGCGGGAGCACCTGTTGTGTTGTTCCAGCGGACTGACATCGCAAAAAAGATACTGTTATTGATTCGTTCCCAACGTCCGAACTGTTCGATGTAGGTGACCGTTGTAAAGGTCGTGGTGCCCATAATAGTAGGAGTAAACGAACCACGCTCCACTACATATTCAACCCACCAATGGGTGGCTAATGTTGGCGAATCTTGCAAAGCTCTTATGATAACCCCACCGGTTTTAATCGTAGCCAGTAAGTTACAGTTGTTAGTAGCGTTTAGGACTTGACCGCCGCTCGCTGCTAGAATCAGATCAGATGTTCCCCTGTTTACAAAGGAGAACATTTGACCTGCTTTAACCGTTTTTCCGTCGTTATCGGTGGAGGGCAACGTGATCGTCCGGTTTGTGGCGACGTTGTAGTACAAGACGCCGTTCTCAGTTGAGAGGAGCGTGGCGTCGGCATCAGCCTTAAAGGTGGCTTTTTGGCTCGCACCCGTGAATCCATCTGGAAACTGAGATGGTGAGCCGGTCAAACCTGGAATGAAACTCATAAGGGGGAGCCTCTATTTGTGCGTCAATCACATAGTTGAAAATACAAATGTGTAGACAGCATCGTTTTGTTAGTATCACCAACGAAACCTGGGATAACACCTAAACCAGTAAAACCATCGGGGAATTGAGCAGCAGAGTTTGAAGCACCAGGAATGAATGACATTATATCCCCTCAGAGTTGATATTACTAGGTAATTTTAAATCTCTTCATGGCAAGTTTCGCCCACTACATTATAGATAGTAGAGTCCCATTACTTGGAAATCTGTTGATCCTGTGGCAATTGACTGAAAATAAACAACTCCGCTTGTGACGTTACCTGTAGCATCGAAAAGTGACGATGACTGTGCAGTGGACGGGTATAAAACTGTTGCCGTCCCAAATACCATGTCAGTGCCGTTTGTTTGATTCACCGGGTATGTAAATTGGAAGTTTGTTACCGTCGTCGCTGCGGTCACGGATAAGCCGAGCACCCTAAACGAGAACGAAACCTTATTGTTTAAGATCTCATATTTACCAACACTAACAACAGCCGTACCTGTCAGGTTTGTCAAGGTTGAGATAGTAGGAGTCCACACACCTTCTACGTATCTAGTTAAAACCGAGCCGCTATTCAACATAATACCAGCAAAGCCGTTGGTATTAGTGAAGGTGTTAGGCTGGTCCAAGACAGGGCTCTTCACCAACGAGTCAACGATTGTGCCGTCACCCGAAAGCGTACCCGCACCTGTGACTCCACCTGCGGCAACAAGCGTACCTCCTGAGGAGACGTTGTAGGTTTGACCACTTGGAATATCTAGTTGTGGGTGCCATGCGGTGTTACCGGGCTGTACCGTATAAGTTAGAGCGTCAAGCGTGTTTTTTGTTACGACCGAAGGGCTGTTAGGAACTACAACCGCAGAGTCGCCGCAAGTAGCGATGATCCGACCACGGTTTGAGGCACTAAATGTGTAGCTGCTTAAGTCAAAGATCAACTGTGAGCTAGTAGCTGAGAAAATACCTTGGGTATTCTGCGGCTCAAACTCGTTGGTGGCAACTTCGTAAAGGAACGTATAGTTCGTAGGAATATCGGAAAGCTGATGCGTCACAGGGCTTGTCGGAGATGCCGAGAAGTAGCCTGAGTCGTAGCGTTTTACCGATACGGCAGTGCCGCTGATACCGTCGTCTTTAAGCGTCAGCTCAATTTGCTCCGTAGGGAGATAATTGCTGAAGTCGGCGAAAAGAGCGTTGGTGTCGCTTTTGTTAAAGATCCAACCATCAGCTAAAGGACCTGCCGTCGCCGTTCTATAAAGAGATCCGCTCCAGTCTTGGCTCTCAGAGAGAGTGTTGGTGTTGTGGTCGATCCGAGTTGTGTAAAGCTTTCTGAGATCTAGCGTGGTCGCACTTCCGCTTAGGAAGAAATACGGTCCAACTTGACCGGTCAAAAAGCCGCTGCCATTGCTACCAATTGTAAAGCGACGGTTGCCGGAGGTAGCAGGGAAAAGGTTACCTGCTGCTACGTGAGTAATTTCAAGAGATCCATCGACAAATAGGTCGAAAGTATTCGAAGAAGCTGTGTACCTTAGCGCAAAGAAATGCCAGGTGTTGTCAACAAAACTAGGAGTGTAGGTGGTAGACGTTTGTGCCGAACCGTCAGTAGAGCTGAAAATAGAAATGCTTCCGGTTGTCTCAACCCGTACTTGGAACGAACGTTCGCTTACGTCAAATCTCCACTGACCGAAAAGTGACATCGTAGTTGCGGGAGTCCAGTCTGGAAGGCGGAACCATCCACCGCAAGCGAAGTCGGTATCACCTGGGTTAAAAAGAGCCGCTGTGCTTCTTAGATCCTGCGAAGAGGCAGTTGTAAAGCTCGGAGCATTAGAGCCGCCGAAGATAGTTTGTCCGGTTAAAGGGGTAGCGTTTGTGTTCGTGAAGTCTCTGGCGTTAGCTGAGCCGTCAGTGATAGATCCGGCAAAATTCCACCACGAGATGTTTGCCGCCGAAAGAGCAGAGGAGAACGAGGTGCTTGCGAAGTTATGACCGGCTGCGCTTTGACCCGCAGTGCCTACGTCGCCGACCTCTCTTCGTGAGAGCCTGTAGACTACGGGACTGATCGTAGCAGGTGCCGTATCGTGGCTTCTGATCGAGTAAGGCGTGACTACGGCAGCCGTCCAAGTCGCACCCACGGTGCGGATCGAAGCAAGGGCTAGGTAGCGACCACGGTTTACGTTTTCCGGCAAAGTCGTGAGGACTTTGAAACTCGTCGCCGTAACCGGGAATACCTTTCGACCGGTGTCGGTCTGAGTAATCGCCGAGTCAGCCGAGAGGGTTGCTAGGTCAATATAAAGGTAGTAGTTGGTCGTCGCAGCAGGTGAGGCACCTAAGGCGGTCGTCAAGCTTACCGTAAGGTTAGCGTTGGAGCCGAAGGTAGCCGACGTTGACCCCGAGCCGGAGTAAGTCGCTATCTCCCGCTGCTCGCTTAGTTGGCGGTATCCACCCACTACAGTAGCGTTCGGGTTGGTGATACTCAGAATCGTAAAACCAGTCAGTTCGTTGATGTCTGCCGCTGTACGCTTTAGACGATTGGCGGAGTTGAAACTTAAAATTTTATCTGGCATGGTTTTCCCTACTAACTAGAAGTGTTCGTAACAAAATCTTGCCTTTGGCATGTAATCTCAAAAGCTCAAGGAGCAAGGGATGTGCTGCCGGGGTCTGCTAGCACAATTGACCTTCGTTTCATGCTCAAATAATCTGCGAGTTGAATTGAAAGAAGCATGATTCAGAAATAGGGGTATTGACATCCTCCCCACGGCTAAAGCAGGGGGTTTTACGCTGGGTCTTGATAAAAAAAGAGGCAGGTTTCCCTGCCTCTTCTCTTTTAAGCTCAGTAAGCTTAGGCGATGCGCTGACCACGGACAACAGCGCGGCTGTTGACGATGGCGTGAGCAACTTGCGACTCAAAGAACCAGCCGCGTGTCGGCTGACCGATGACGGCACCAACGGTGCTCTCAACGGTGAGTGGCTTGCGCTCCATGAGCACGCCGAGGGCTTTCGGGGTACCAAGGAAGTAAACTTCGCCTGGGTTAAGAACTTGGAGGTTTTCTTCACGGAAACCGTCCGTAAGAAGCTGGATACCGAAGAAGGAACCGAGGTTACCTTCCATGATGATCTGATGCTTCGATACTGGATCGTAATAACTTGCGAACTCAGAGTCCGTAAGGAAGTCGTTCCAGAGGTCAACGGAGAGCAAACAGTGAGCTACAGGGATCGTCCAACGAGCGATCTGTGTACGCATCGCTTGGAACACCGAAGGGGTGAAAGCGTTGAAGAACACGAGTTCGTTGTAGGTTGCCGCTGCGGCGTCAAGAAGAACCTTGGTACGCTTGTCTTCTTCACGAAGAACTTGCTCAAGACCGTCATTGTACTTGTGCTCAAGAAGGTCGGTGTCCGCCATCTCAAGTTCCAAGTTGTCAATCACGATGCGTGCAAGAATGTAAGCGTCTGGCGGATGCACGTAGCTCTGACGAACCGACGTAGCAACGACCGTTGGGTTGGTGTTGGCGATGTAGTACGCGATCACGTCTTTTTTACGGACGGCGATACGAGCAATGTCACCACGCTTCAAAGGTTTGAAGCCGAGAATCTTACGTGTGAAGCCTTCGCGACCAAGTGCTTCGTAGATCTCTTCAGCTACGGTTTCGCCGAGAGCTGCCCACTTTTGTCCACTCTTGTCTTCAAGAGCTTCGACGAGAGTGTTGTGACGCTCTGCGGTGATTTCACGGCGAGCTTCGAGTGACAACACTTCGTCGTCATTACGAGCGATTTCGCCGCTGCGGATGCCGTCTGCAAGAACGGCGATGTTACGGATAAGGTCAGCTTTGTCGTTAGCGTTGATGTCACCGCTAGCTCCGACAAGGCGTTCCGAGCGTCCCTTTGCACGGTATTCCGTGGCTGGGAGCTTCTGACGGAAAGATGCCGTCACTCTGCCTTTGTTGATACGCATTTAGAACTCCTAGATGTGTTTTTATAGAAACCCGAACGTCGAAGACGACTTGTCTTCAACTTAGTTTTTGTCCGCTTCTCGCTGGGGTAGGTGTTTTTCAACCTTAATTATTTGGGTTTCAAAGCCATCTAGGATTTGATTTTTAATTAGCGAGTGGAGAAGCATCCAACTCAAGAGAACTGATATAATTACTTTACGCACATAATCTTATTACGAAGAATTTTTTTGGAGGAATGTCGGGAGGGTATGAAAAAAGCGACCAGTTGGTCGCCTTTATTAGAAGAGAAGAACCGATACTTCAGTCTACGGGAACCGCCACATTTACACGGGGAGAGTTCGTGTAGCAAAGCCATGAACACGCACCCAAGCCGTTATTTCGCTCGCAGTCGTAGACAACACGACGAGCCGCTTGGTCAACATTGTTGCTTTGGATTCGATAGCCACCGGGTCTCAGCTCGTTGTATCCTCGGCGGGCAGCATGACAGCTAAAGCGGTAGAGCGACTCTTCCCAACATTGGACTACTTCGCAGCGAGCGTAACGGTCAGAGCAAGCAATGCGAGCTTTGCCCTTCGCTTCTTCTACGGTTACACCTGAACGGTTAAACACTTCGCTGCTATAAGGTGACCGAGCCGAACACCAAAAGACACTTTGAGCTTCGGCTATTGTAGCAATGAACATCCCTACGATAAGAACTGCTAATTTCATACTGCACCCCTTTCAAAGTTTATAATTGAGTCCGATCAACGGCACGTCGAACAAGAACCCAAATCTTCTTCATCTTCTTCAGCCATAGCTTTCTCAGCAAGTGACTTAGCAAGAATGGACTGATCCGTAAGAGATAGTGTTTTGCTTTTGTCTTGAGCGTTCTGTAAACGCTTGACGTAGCGAGCTTTGATAGCTTCTTTGTTCTCTTCGATCTTGGTTAAGGGGTAGTCCTTTATCCAAGTGTAGCCAGCCTTTTCAAAAGACTTGGCGTGTTCAAAAAGATCTGGGTGCTTTTCAAGTAGCCCTACCCACTCTACCCGACGCTGGAAATAGCAGTTACCTGTCGCCAAAACCTTACCTTTACTGCGGATGAGGAAAGCACTAGTTGGGACCGTAACGCAGTAAACGTTGCCTTCGAACAGCACTCGTCCGTGGTGGTTACGCTCAGATACCATCGTGTAGTTTTTCGAGGTCTGAATATTCACGGCATGGACGGGCTTATGCTCTTCACCTGACTTCTTCACGCCGTTACTACGGCTAAAGCGGGAGCCTATGTAACCCGTTACGTGTGCAGCAGCTTGAATTACTTCTGCGTTGTTCAAAGAGGTCGTCAAATAGGTGTAGCTACCCTCTTTGGTCACGTTTTGACTGTCCCAATATTTCAACTCGTCTAAGAGCACTTCCCTACAACGGCTAGAAAGACCTAGCACGTCCTGCGTCCATTCTTTGTTTTGAATGTCGAAATAGCTATGTTCGTTCCAATAGCCGAGATCCACCGAGAGCCGAGCTTTAGCGGTCGGACCTGGCTTAAGGGCTCGAAGCTCGACGTTCGCTCTGTCGGCTAGGTCAAGCAACCTGTCTATCTTGCGCTGCTTGGAAAAACTCAAATAAGCCCTCCGACCCGAAATCCAGCCGTCTGCTTGGATGGCTACCGCTAGACGAATAAGATCTTCGTTGAACTCTCGTCCGTCGTTGTTTTCGAGACGACCGCTGACAGGCGTGAAGAACTGAAGCGGCAACTCTTCCGCCGTAGAAAATTCCCACGGTCCTGCGAGCTTTCTTTTGTTTTTCTGAATCCAACGGTGGTCAGGTGTCGTAATGAGATCCACAAGACGACTGCGGACATGGATCATTTCCCCAGAGTATGAAAGCTTATGAAGCTTAGAAGGTACTACAAAACTTACAGTCTCCTTTGCAGGATCGTACTGAAGTACCTCACCTTTACCATCATATTGGTCAAATCGTACCCAGCCATGGTTGCGTACAAAGACTTCTACGTCGCCTTGAACACAGTAGGTGCAACCTGACCGGGTACGCCACTCGTAGTAGCTAGGAAGCCCAATTTCGTCCCCTACAAGCTTGAAGACGGCAGCTAGGTCCATACCCTCGTCGGCGAGCGGCATGACTGTAAAAACCTTCAGGGCGTATTGTCCGCACGGCACATACCCAGTCCGAGTAGGCTCGTCCGCCCTTATCCCCACAAGGTTGAAGACCACATCGTGGGTCGCAGCTAGACCGTCCATGTAGTCACGGAAAGGAACGATTTTTGACATGCGGGTGCAGTAGCGCGAGCGCGGAGAGGGCAAGAAACCGTTGAATTTGATCTTGATGATGTCCTCTAAGGGACCTAATTTACTCATCAAATGAGTGATTTTGCGACCGAAGAAGGTCTCTAGTTTGGCGAGGTATTCGTAGGTCTCAGGGAGTTCGGAACCGGTGTCAGCGAAGACGAAATGCACGCTTTCTAGCAGTTCTGGGTAGACATTTTTGAATAAAAGACCTACAGCGGTGCTGTCTTTCCCTGCGGAAAGACCGATGACGATGGCGACTTTCTTATTTTCAGCGAGGGCTTCATTGATGAGACGACGCCAAGAAGGAATATGCTCCTGGGTAAGTGGCGATACCGTGGTGGGGTCCGCCTGAGGTAGTTGACTGGTCATTTGTCGATAATAGGCTTTCTCCCCAGGCACTTAGGGCAGCTAAGAGTTCTTTTTACTAAAGTTTTTCCGAGTTTGGACGATAAGAAAGAGTAACAACTAACAGGAGCTACTGCCAATGAAAAAAGCAAGCACCAGCAAAAAAGCCGCAGCTAAGTCGTCCACCGCCAAGTTTCGTCGCCGTCCGATGAAAGACTGGCATGATGTCGCCATGCTTAAGGGCGAAAGAAACCGAGGTATCTCTGTAGCTGAGCTGATGAAAAAATACGGGATCAAGTCAGCGACCACCGTCTACAGCATCATCAAGGGCACGCTTCAACCCAATGTGGGAGCTGCGACTTACGACGAGAAAAACCGTAAGTGGAAGTTTGGCGCTGCGAAGCCGACCGAGAAGAAAGCTAAAGCGCTGAAAGCCAAAACAAAGAAAGCGCCTAAAGCCAAGAAAGCACCGAAGGCTGCCGCTGCTCCTAAGAAGAAGAAGAAGAAGAAGAAGTCCACCGCCAAGCGCAACCGGAAGGTGAAGACTTTGAGCAAAGCTGTTGATGCCCACGCGAAAGCTGCTTGAGCGATCTCCGAGATGTGAATTAAAGCCGGGTCGCTCCCGGCTTCTTTTTTGCCTAGATTTTCTGCGTGGCTCTAAACGTAAGGCATTAGATCGTCAAAAGCAAGGCTTCTAGCGACATGCGAGACTTCCCAGAACAAACGTATTGATAG
>Ga0163151_10000182_pt1 | contig 110736 bp, 137 predicted proteins | sample OliLakLV19MP5IB2_FD_145596 | JGI IMG/M metagenome (GOLD analysis project Ga0163151, IMG submission 145596) | Freshwater microbial mat bacterial communities from Lake Vanda, McMurdo Dry Valleys, Antarctica - Oligotrophic Lake LV.19.MP5.IB-2 | ecosystem: Environmental > Aquatic > Freshwater >...
TGAAGAGATGATTATATTCAGACTGACATTTACGACCTTTATTCATGTATTTAATATTGTTCTGCTTTTCCTATTTGGGAGAAAAGGGATTTATTGGTTGCTTTTGGCTTTGCTAATTTCAATATTAATTCATTTTGTTTACAATAATTGGATTGTATACATACTGGCGAAAGACTTCCTATCGTAGTATAAATACATTTGAAAATTAAAATGAATGAAATAGAGCGAGAGAGGAAATTTTTAGTTAAATATTTACCACCGGACATTAAAGATGGCTTAAAATCCTCAGATTATATTGACATAGATCAGGGATATACTCAGGATGGTCTTCGGGTAAGACGTGAGATTTTTAAGAATGGCGATGAGCGCTATAGCATCATAAAAAAATTATTAACAACTCACGCTGCAGCAAAAATAGAAACTCATCCGTTTGGAAAAGCAGATAAAAAAATGTTTTCTAAACACTGGCCGTTGACTCGAGGCAGAAGAGTTTCTAAGAAAAGATTTGTATTGTCTGAAGATGGATTGGTAGTTCATTTAGACATTTTTGCTGGTGGGAAAAATGACGGGAGAATACTTGTTGAGGTAGAATTTCCCCAAAATTATGATTTAAAATCTTTTATTCCTCCTGGCTGGTTTAGCCGCGAGGTTACAGAAGAATTAACAAATAGCGATATCGCAGAAGGAAAAGTGATACCTCTAGCCTGATTTTGCTATAATTTATTTATGAAAAATATTGCTGTTTTTTGCTCCGCACAAACTGTTGATGAAAAGTATTCTGATGCCGCGAAAGAATTTGGGCGCTTAATGGTTGAGAATGGTTACAGCCTTGTCTGGGGTGGGACTGATAGGGGAATAATGAAGATTATTTCTGATGAGGTAAGGGCCAGAGGAGGAAAAATTTCTGGAGTGTCGCTCGATATATTTCATCACCTAGCAAGAATAGATGCTGACGAGATGATGGTTGCAAAAAGTCTTGGCGAGAGGAAGGCCGCATTCTTAGAGAAAAGCGATGCAATTGTTGCTCTCGTTGGAGGAATGGGAACGCTTGATGAGATTACAGACATAATGGAGCTTAGAAAAGCGCGCCATCACACAAAACCAGTTGTGATTTTAAATACAGATAATTTTTATGAAGGTCTAAAAATGCAGCTAGAGAGAATGGAAAAAGAAGGATTTCTGAAATCAAGCTTAGGTCATTCCTCCGATTTTATTTTGACATATTTTGCTGATACTCCAAGTGAAGCGATTGAATATATAAATAAAGAATTAAAATAACCCTTGTATTTAGGTTGCCGAAATAATATATTTGCATTAATGCTAACTCTTCCAGGACTTATAGATCCACATGTTCATCTTCGTACCCCTGGTCAAACTCATAAAGAAGATTTTACTACTGGTACAAAGGCTGCAATCGCAGGAGGTTTTACCGCGATACTTGATATGCCGAATAATAAAGTACCAATTACCAGTTACCAATTACTAATTGAAAAAAAGAGAATTGCGAAGGAGCAAATAGTTTCAGATATTGGTTTTCATTTTGGATCGCTTGGCGACAATTTAGATGAATTTGAAAAACTTACTAAATATTCTTCGAGTGAGCAGAGCGAATCGAGAAGTTTGGGTAGCTTTCGACAAGCTCGAACATTAGGTTCCGAGGTTTTTGGTCTTAAACTTTATTTAAATCAAACAACAGGCGGATTTATTATTAATAGTGAAAGTTTAACTAAAATATATGGTGCTTGGAATATTGACAAGCCGATATTGGTACACGCGGAGGATGATGTAATTGATCTAGTAATCAAAGTTTGTACGGAAACAAAAAAGAAAACTCATGTTTGTCATGTTTCTAGTCAAGAAGAATTAGAAAAAATAATTAGAGCAAAGAAAAAAGGTTTTCCTATTACATGCGGAGTTACGCCTCACCATTTATTTTTAACAGAGGAAGACGTAAAAAAGCTTGGTCCATGTGGGCAAATGAAGCCTCCTGTCTATGATGGTTTTTCTGAATATGCATTTAATAATTTAGAGTGGATTGATGTAATCGAATCAGATCACGCCCCGCATACAAAAGAAGAAAAAGAATCCGATAAACCACCCTTCGGTGTTCCAAATTTAGAAACAACTTTAAGCTTATTGTTAACAGCTGTGGGTCAAGGTTTGATTTCCATTGAGGATATAAAAAGACTTTGTCACGATGGGCCAGCTAAAATTTTTGGCATCAACCAAGATGCCCGAATTGAAGTAGATGAAAATGAAGAATGGACAGTCAAAGGTTTGGATTTGTTTACAAAATGTAAATGGTCTCCATTTGAAGGTAGAAAACTTAAAGGAAAAGTTAAAAAGGTCTATATAAGAGAAAAATTAGTTTTTAATAATGGAAAAATATTAGTAAATCCTGGATTTGGTAACGTGTTAAAATAAATAACAATGTCATCAAGCAACACTTTTTACGATCCCAAATTGTCATATGAGGAAAATTATAAAAATGGCCCATTTGGGGATTTTGCAAATAAAGAAATATATAAAAATAAAGGAAAACCTGAAAATAAGTTTTTAGGTTTTCCAGTTTTCGAACCTTTTGGCATCCCCGCAGGGCCTCTGGTAAATAGTAAATTTGTTAATGCAGCTTTAGATAAAGGGTTTGATCTGGTCGAATATAAAACAGTTAGAAGTAGAAAACTTCTCTCACATTTATGGCCAAATGTTTTATCCGTAGAAATAGAGGGAGATCTAACTGAGGAAAAAGCAGAGAAAGGGTTAATGGGTCATTTTAAGTTCAATGATCCTCCTTCTATTACAAATTCCTTTGGTGTTCCATCTATGGATCCAGATGTGTGGCAAAAAGATTTGGCTAAATCAGTAAAATATGCCAGAGAGGGGCAAGTTGTTATTGGAAGTTTTCAAGCAACAGTTAATCCAGAGCATGATAATGAAAAATATATGATGGACTTTGTAAAGACTGCAAGGTTTGTTAAGGAAGCGGGTGCAAGAGTTATTGAAGTAAATCTTTCATGTCCAAATGAAGGACATTCAAATATGCTTTGTTTTGATATCGAAAGATCAAGAGAGGTTGCTTACAGAATAAAGAACGAAATAGGTGAGACCCCGCTCATGGTTAAAATATCCTATTTTCACAGTAGTCAGAGGCTGGGGGAATTTGTACATGAACTAGGAGGCATTGTTCAGGCGATTTCGGCAATCAATACTCTTCCTGCGAAAATATTTGATGAAAAAGGTAATCAAGCATTGCCAGGGGAAGGAAGATTTAGGAGTGGAGTTTGTGGAGATGCAATAAGATGGGCAGGTCTTGAGATGGTAAAAAGACTCTGCACTTTAAGACAAGAATTTGATTATAAATATGAGATCGTAGGTGTGGGTGGGGTTCTGAATGCAGGTCATTATAAAAAATATAGAAAAAGCGGAGCTGATGCTGTGATGAGTGCTACAGGGGCCATGTGGAATCCTTTTTTGGCTCAGGAGATTAAGAAGTTGATTTAGAGGTAACAAGTAAGCTTGTTCCCAATTTATTAGAATTAAGTTTGTATGCCCTAGAGCCTGTAAAAATTCCTCTGATAGCTTCTCGTTTCTCTGGTATAAATTCCATATCTTCTGTAGTTCCAATCGGACGATAATGCTCACTATCTTTAATTTTTTCTTCTAATTTTTGAATAACTTCTCCCATACTAAGCTCATCAATAATTCCATCAATAACATCTGTCCATTCAGATGGGACTACGGAAAAAGTTTCAAAATTCCCACCAATCGTTTCATAAGCAGAAATTAAAGACTCGAGCCATAAAATAAAAGCTTCAGATTCAGATAAATCTACAATTTCCCTAGAGGCTTTTCCAAATGGTGGATGTAGAAAAATTTTATTAAATTCTGTATTTAATCTAGGCAAATTTGTGCAATCAGCTTGTATTATGTTGGGGGAGGTAAATTGCGGTCTGAGCTGGTCTGGTAATCTTGAAAACATTCTTTCGAAAACAGGCTGACTGGTGGAGTTAAGATCATAAATTCCTGGTGTGAATAGGTCGATTCCTGTTATGGAGTCTGGTCCTGAAAGTGAAAGAAAAAAAGTGAAATATCCACCACCCGAAAACATTTCCAATATCTTGTCCTGATCAGTAATAGCTGCAATTTCAAGAACCTGCGTAGCAGCATTTGGTCCTAATCGCATTTTTTTATATCCTGAGTCTTCTGTTCCATCTTGTTTTACTAGTCTAATTTCATCAATTAAATTAAATGCTCCAAGATATCCGATCGATTGTCTAAGATTTCTTAAATTGATTTTGGATGGATCAGCAAGATAGGCTTGTCTTGCTCTACTAAATTTTTCATCCAGATGCATTGCTCTTTCAGGATGTATTAATCTTTCATTTGATAAATATCCATCCGGAGCCATAGCTAGATAAAGTTCTCTACCAGAGACCGGGAGGGTTGAGGCAGAGTTATGTATCGCACCATCAATTTCATTGATACTCATATGCGCGAGATTATAGCAGAATATAGTATTTTACTTGTGATATTAGATTTCTAATGCCTAAAATAAAATTCAGAAAAATAAATCAAAATAGCCTGAGTCTAGAATCTAAAAACAGAGAATGTAGAGAAGGGTTCAAGTTTGTAATTTTCACCCACAATTTCTATACTAAGAGTAATGCCCGGATTCTATTTATCTCTTCCAGTTTTGTTTTTAAAATTTTGGTTCATTGATGGACCTATCAGGTTAATTCAATATTTTCTTTCAGTTAACCACGTGGCGCTTCAAGTTTTATCTCTTCCACTCTTAATTAGGACTTTTTTTAAGCCACTTAAGAATGAATACAGGAAAGGATTGGTGGGATTTTCAATTGTATTTGGGATAATTTTGAAAACTGCTTTAATTATTTCCGACCTTGTTTTATTAGGAGTAATTATATTAATTGAAATTGGAGCAATTGCGATATTTGTATTTTGGCCATTCCTAACATTCTATTTATTATTCCTCAAGCTATGATGAAAGAAAAAGTAAAAATAACATTAATTTATAATTCGGTAGTTTTATTTTTGATAAGACTCACTATTTTAAATGCACTTATTATTTTAGCTTTTTTTCACTTGAGAGCAGGGGAAGTGCCTAAGATTCCATTATTTATTTTATCTATTTTCATCATGATAGAAATATTCATAAGGTATGGAGTCGGGAAAATTTCCCCACGGATTCTGGTGGCAGAAAATAATGGAGATAAATATGATTCTTTCACAAAAGAAGCACTCGAATCTGTTCTATATAAATCAAATGCGGCTTCCTTTATAAGTACAGTTATTAAATATCCACAAGCGAAATTTATTCTTCAGAAATCTGTAATTTCAAAAAAAGAAATTCAGTTAAAAAATGTTAATTTGGCTGAAGTAGTAAATGAAGCATTTGAAATTGCTAGGAAGTCTAAAGGAAAGTATGTGACCACTGGCGATTTACTTGTCTCCTATATATTGATTACAGAGATAGAGACTAAGTTGTTATTTAGTAAGCAGCTTAAGGAACAAGATCTAATTAATATTAACAACTGGGGGAAGGTCACAATTCATGAAGAAGATCCTAAAATCAGGAAAGCAAGATTTGTAGGAATAGGTATTGGTGAAACTCTGACGTATGGCTGGACACCTGAGGCAAAAAAATATACCGAGGATCACACTTTTTCAAACATAAAAAAGAAATCGCTTGTTGAAGGACGAGAAAAAGAATATCAAATGTTGATTGCGGCAATGCAAAAACCACAAAATAATAATGTTTTAATCGTTGGAGAGCTTGGTACTGGTAAGACCAATCTTGTAGAGAATTTTATTTTCGAAAGTTATGAAGCAAGATTGTCAAAACCTCTTAATCACAGAAGATTTTTAGAGCTGATGGTGGGTCCATTTATATCAGGTTCTGCGAATCGACAGGATCTGGAAACTCGTCTTCAAGCGGTTATAGAGGAAGTAAGACATTCTGTAAATGTAGTTTTATATATACCTGAGTTTCAAAACTTACTTGGTTCGAGTTCATACAGCATAGATTTATCTGGAGCAATGCTGCCTTATTTGAAAGACGGAAAAATGCCAATTATTGGAACCATGACTAAAGGCGAGTATAAAAAATATTTTGAAAATAATGCTTTGCGTGAAGTTTTTGAAGTAATAATTCTTGAAGAGCCGACTCGAGAGGTTGCCTTAAAAATGCTTTTTCAAAAAACCGACGAAATTGAAAAACAGAATAATGCTTATCTAAGTTATTCGTCTGTTATATCAGCTGTTAGATACGCAGATAAATATGAGCCAAATGCAGTTCTACCAGGTACTGCGGTGGATTTACTTAATGCAGCTTCAAATTCTGTAAAAATTTCGAGAGGTAAAAATTCAATAGTTCTTGAAGAAGATGTGCTGAGCGCAGTTGAGGCAAAAAGTAAAATACCTGTTGGCGCACCCACTGAAAAAGAAAAAATGTTTCTTCTTAATCTTGAAAATGAAATGCACAAATATATTATTGGACAGAATGAAGCAATTATCTCTGTTTCTGAAGCACTGAGAAGAATTCGCGCAGGGCTTGCAAGGGAAAAGCCAATTTCGTTTTTATTTTTAGGACCAACCGGAGTAGGAAAAACCGAGACTGCAAAAACACTTGCACGGCTTTACTTTGGTGGTGAAGCAAAAATAGTAAGACTTGATATGAGTGAATATGGAACGCCTGATAGTCTGCCAAGGCTCATTCAATCAGGATCTGGTTCATTTTTGGATGAAATTGCATCTCATCCATTTTCACTAGTTCTTCTTGATGAATTTGAGAAAGCAGACCAGAAAATATTAAATCTTTTTCTTCAAGTTTTTGATGACGGAAGAATGACGGATGTAGCAGGAAAAACTGTGTCATTTTCAAATACCATTATTATTGCGACTAGCAATGCAGGATCAGAGTTCATTCGCCAGAGCGTAATAAACAACACGCCAGTTAATAATAAAAGCTTATTAGATTATTTACAGGAAAAAGGAATATTTACACCAGAGCTTTTAAATAGATTTGACGGCGTAGTTACATTTAAGCCTCTTACTCAGGGGGAAATTACAGAAGTTACCAAGCTCGTTATTGGTGAATTATCTGCCAAGCTTGCTGTCCAGGATATTGTAATTTCTGTTGATCCACAAGCGATTGAAATGATATCTCGACAAGGATTCAATCAGGAGTTTGGTGCGAGACCTCTCAGGCGTTACGTACAAGATAAGCTTGAGGATGTAATTGCTAAAAAAATGCTTCAGGGAGAAATAGCTCGTGGATCAAATGTTTTAGTTTCTCTAGATTCAACTTCTAACTTAGTTATAGCTAAGCAATGAGCTATTGAACTTGTGCCTAAATGATGAGATAATTGCATTAATATGTTTGTAATACTTCCAGTCCTAATAGTTTTGCTTGGCATTATTTTCGTTTCTATAAAACAGATTAATCAATATCAGCGTGGGATTAAGTTCACATTTGGAAAATATGTTGGGATGATGGAGCCAGGCTGGAGACTTGTTTTGCCAATTGTTCAAAGTTACCAAAAAGTAGATATTAGAACTAAAGCAGTTGATGTACCTGATCAGGAAGCAATAACAAAAGACAACGTTTCTACTCGTATTTCTGCAGTAATTTATTATAAGGTTGTTGATTCTTCAAAAGCTGTGCTTGAAGTTGAAGATTTTTTCTTCGCAGTACATCAGCTCGCACAGACCACCATGAGAAATGTTGTCGGAGAGGTGGAGCTAAATGATTTACTTGCAAATAGAGATAAAACAGCGCAAAGAATTAGAGATATAGTTGCTGAAACAACCGGTAATTGGGGACTAGAGGTTTTAACAGTGGAATTAAAAGATATTATTCTTCCTGAGGATATGAAGAGAACCATGGCCAAACAGGCTGAAGCAGAAAGAGAAAAGAAGGCAACAATAATTAATTCTGAAGGAGAAGTAATAGCAGCAGAAAATCTAGCAAAAGCTGCAAAAACTATGGGAGCTACACCTGGCGCACTTCATTTAAGAACCTTAAATTCAATAAATGATATTTCTTCAGATCAATCAAATACGATTGTTTTCGTAACTCCTATTGAAGTCCTGCGGGCAATTGAAGGCCTGGGAGAGATGTTTGGAGATAAGAAATAGTCTCGAATTGACAATTCTTTTTGCTTCTGAGAATAATGAGGTGTGGTTGCGAAGAATAATAAATTTCCAATAATCTTAATTTTATTTCTAATCCTTGGGGTATTGGTATTCCCAATCTCTTTTATTTCTGTTTATAACAATTTTTATAGACCTTTTCACATAAAAGGCGATGCTATGTATCCATCTCTTCAGAATGATGAATATTATTTTTCAAACATAAATAGTGTTAAGAATGGCGATGTGAATCGTGGTGATATAGTTGTTTTTAAAGCACCAAGAGATCCAGGTAAAGATTATGTAAAAAGAATAATTGGTATTCCAGGAGATATGATTATGATTAAGGAAGAAAATATTTACTTGAATTCACAGCTTCTAAATGATAATTATTCAAATGGTACGCCAACATATCCTGGAACGTTTGCTGCTGAAGGCGAGGAAGTAATTGTGCCAGAAAATAGCTATTTTGTAATAGGTGACAACAGATCTTATAGTTCAGATTCGCGAGAGTGGGGTTTTGTGCCAAAAGAAAATTTAGTCGGTAAAATTATGTTTTGTTACCATAACTGTAAGTAATCCTCTTGCCTTGAAGCTAGCCTCCAAATCTGTTATACTTCACGAATATGCCAGCAGTACAGAGGAGTGAATTTGCACTCGCACTAAATCAGGTAGCAAATGAGAGGGGTATTGACCCCTCGATCGTTTTGGAGACAGTCCAGAATGCTATTCTCGCGGCTTTTAGAAAAGATCATCCTGAGACTGAGCTCGAAGATTATACTGCGACTCTTGATGCGAATTCAGGTGAAGCACATATCTGGTTTGAAGGAAAAGACGCTACGCCTCCAGGATTTGGAAGAATTGCAGCCCAAACAGCAAAGCAAGTTATTCTTCAAAAGATAAGAGAAAAAGAAAAAGAAGCCATAATTACTGATTATAAAGTTAGAATAGGAACTATCGTTAATGGTATGGTTCTTAGATTCGCAGGACCAAATATCATAGTAGACATTGGAAGAGCTGAAGGAATTATGCCGCCTCATGAGCAGATTTCTAATGAAAAATACCACTTAAATCAAAGATTCTCAGTTTATTTAAAAGAAATTCATGAAGGTCCAAAAGGGGAAGAGGTTGTAGTTTCTCGCGCAGATAATGGCTTACTCGAAGGGCTACTTAAGCGCGAAGTTCCAGAGGTAGCTCAAGGCTCAGTTGAGATTAAATCAATTGAAAGAGAGCCTGGAAATAGAGCAAAGATCGCTGTTGTTTCAACTCAAGCGGGAATTGATCCGGTTGGAAGCTGTGTAGGTCAAAAAGGAGTTAGGGTTCAGGCTATTATCGCTGAATTCAATGGTCTTGAAAAAATCGATATTATTCAATGGCAAGAAAATCCAAAAGATTATGTAATGCAAGCTTTAAGTCCAGCTAAAAACATTACAGTTGAGATTGATGAAAAAGAGCAAACAGCACGTGTTAAAGTTCCGCAAGACGAGTTATCTCTAGCTATTGGAAAAGATGGCCAAAATGTGAGATTAGCCTCAAAACTTACTGGATTTAGAATTGAAATTGAAGGAGACGGAGTATTTGAAGAAGCTGAAGAAGAGAAAGAAGAAAAAATAACCGAATCCGCCGATGGACCCGTTGCGCCAAAGGAAGAAGCTGAGAAAAAAGAGGCTGAGCTTGCTGAGGCTGTTTCAGATATAAAAGAAGAAGTGTCTGTGACTCCACCGCTTGAGCCTGAAAATCCTGATACTGATGCTAAAAAAGAGAATTCTTAAGTATGAAAAGCTTTAATTTTCTTCAAAATTTAATATGGATACAAAAAATATTATTAATACACAGAAATTTCCTCCAGTCGTAGCTGTTTTAGGTCATGTTGATCATGGTAAAACAACTCTCCTAGACGTAATCCGAAAGACTTCTATTGCAGATCGTGAGCACGGTGGAATTACTCAGAAAATTGGAGCTTCATCAGTTGAGATTGAACATGAAGGGGAGAAGAGACGCATTACATTTATTGATACCCCAGGCCATGAAGCTTTTGCCGCGATGCGAGGGCGTGGAGCGCAGGCTGCAGACATAGGTTTGTTAATCGTTTCCACAGTTGACGGTGTTATGCCTCAGACCAAGGAGAGCATTGCACTTCTTAAAGCTTCAGGCGTGCCTTATATAGTAGTTCTCACAAAAAGTGATTCAGAGCAGAAAAACCCTGAAAAAGCTAAACAGCAGTTAATGGCTGAAGAAGTGCTCCTTGAAGGTTATGGTGGAGACGTGCCTGTAATCGAGATATCTTCAAAAACAGGCTTAAATATTAAGGAATTGCTTGATTTGATTCTACTTGTTGATGAGCTCAACCCTAAAAGTGAAGATATTGGTTTGAAGGCGCCTCTTAAAGCTATTGTAATTGAATCTAAGCAAGATCCTAAGGCAGGTGCTAAGGCAAGTATTGTAATCAAAAACGGTAAAATAGCAGTACGTGATGAAGTTGCTACAGGCACAGTAGCTGGTAGAGTGCGAGGCTTAATTACGGATTCAGGAGCACAAGTTAAGGAAGCAGGAGTGGGTGAGGCAGTTGAAATACTCGGTTTTGATAAAGCGCCTACTGTAGGAGAAGTAGTTTATAGAGGTTCTGAGGCTAATTTGGAAGCTGCAAGTGAAGTTAAGCTCAGAGCAGGCCATGATGATGCTGCAATCTCCCTAATCCTAGTTGCTGATACTTTGGGTTCGCTTGAAGCTGTAGTAGCCTCACTTCCTCCAAAGATTAATATTATTTCTAAGAAAACAGGCGAAGTTACCACAGCTGATGTATTAATGGCTAAATCAATTGGAGCCCTTGTTTTAAGTTTTAACACTAAGTTAAAACCTGATGTGGTTAAGTTAGCCTCAACGGAGAAGGTTTTGGTTAGAAACTATAGCATTATCTATGAAATGCTTCAAGAGATTGAGGATGTAGTTGAGGGTAAAAGAGTTTCGCTTCTTGAAGAGGTATATGGTTTAGCAAAGGTTTTAGCCTCTTTCCCGTTTGATAAGCAGATTGTGATGGGCGTGAAAGTGCTCGAAGGACGTGTCGCAAAGGGTGATAAGGTTAGAATTGAGCGTGGGGATCAAATCATAGGTGAAGGGCACATAAATTCAGTAAGGACAGGTAAAGATCAGACTTCAAAGGTAGAAGCGCCTCAGGAGGCAGGTATAATCGTTGGCCCTGCTCTTGACTTTACTATAGGCGATATGATAATATGCCATAGCTAAATTAAGCCTATAATGTTTAGGCCAAATTGTATATGGATATTCAAAGATTAAAAGAAATATTTGAAAAACAGAGCTCATTCGCCGTTGTTGTAGGGCAAGCTTACACAATAGATGAAATGGCTTCAGCTCTTTCGATTTTCCTTACTCTTAAATTTCTTGGAAAAGAAGCTAGTGTTGTTTCTGTAAAACAGCCTCTTGTTGAGGTCTCAAGTCTTGTCGGAATTGATACAGTTAAGCCTTCATACGAAGCTAACGGCGGGGATCTTATTGTTTCATTCCCTTATCAGGCTGACGAAATCGGAAAAGTTTCATATACTCTAGAAAACGGACTTCTTAATATTATTGTAAAGCCAAAAGATGCTCCACTTTCATTTGGAGAAAAAGATGTTATGTTCAAAAGAAGTGGTGGGCTTCCACAAGTGATTATTACAGTTGGTGTCAAGAGGGTTTCAGAGCTCCAGTCATTTTTTGATCTCCAGGCTCTTAAAGATACTACTATAGTAAATATTGATAGAGCAGGAACTAATGAAGGATTTGGCGATGTAGTTGTAGTTGGGGAGGGCGCATCATCTGTTTCTGAGCAAGTTGCAAATCTTATGCTTTCACTCGGATACACAATTGATCCTGATATGTCACAAAATCTTATGGCGGGAGTCGTAGGAGCAACAGCAAATTTCCAATCTCCTAGAACTAGTTCATTAGCATTTGAAATGGCTGGAATTCTTCTGAGAAATGGTGCAAGAAGAGAAAATGTTGCTGCAAGACCTCAAGTACAGCAACCACAACGAACTCCTCAACAGCAATTTGGTTATCCCTCAAGGCCAACACCACAACCACGTTCACAGCAGGTTAATCAACCAAGGATTCAGCAATTAAGATCTGATTTACAGCAAGTTGCGAGAAATAATCAGACACAACCTGATATACAGCAGGCTGTTCGTAGTACTTCAAGCCAGGCAGAATTTCCACGGGAACAGAAAAAAGATGAAGCTCCACCAGACTGGTTAGCCCCAAAAATCTTTAAAGGTTCAACAACTGTTGAGTAAAACTTCATAAAGTGATATAATACCTCTCTATATGCCTCTTAGTACAACGCAAAAACAAGAAATTATAAATAAGTTCGCTATCGAAAAAGGCGATACGGGAAGTCCTGAAGTGCAAATTGCACTTCTTACAACTCGCATTGAAAAATTAACAGAGCATTTAAAAGCTCATAATCATGACGTTCATTCAAGACGCGGATTATTATCTATGATTGCAAAGAGAAGAAGACTTATTAATTTCTTAACAAAAGTTGATAAAACCAGAGCTGGTGACATTACTAAAAAAGTAGGATTGAAAGATTAGGAAGAAAAAGTTAAAATAACTTCAGATCCCTCTTTGTAGTTGTGTGAAAGAAAGTAATAAAAATTAAATGAAAAAAACCTCAGTAGAAATCGAATTAGCAGGTAAAAAGCTAACATTTGAGACAGGTGAACTTGCTGTACAAGCAACATCATCTATATTGGCACGTCTTGGAGATACGGTTGTGTTAGTAACTGTAGTAGAAGGCGGTAAAACTGATCTTGATTATTTCCCACTATCCATTGAATATCAAGAAAGACTTTACGCTGGAGGAAAAATCAAAGGTTCTCGTTGGGTAAAAAGAGGCGGAAGACCAACCGATGAGGCTATCCTTGCAGGCCGTCTAATAGATCGCTCAGTTAGACCACTTTTCCCTAAAGAATTTAAAAATGAAGTTCAGGTTATCGTAACTATTCTTTCTGTTGATGGAGAAAATGATGCAGACATATTGGCGCTTAATGCTGTTTCTGCAGCTGTTGCTATTTCAAGAATCCCATGGAATGGTCCAATTGGTGCTGTTCGAGTTGGATGCATAAAAGATCCTAAGTCTGAGGGTTCAGCATGTATTATAAATCCAGGTGCTGAGCAGGAATTTTCAGAACTTGATTTAGTGGTAAGCCAAACAAAAGATAATAAGACTGTCATGATTGAAGCTGGAGCAAGGCAGATTCCAGAAGACACTATGCATGAAGCTATAGTGAAAGCTCATGAAGAAACAACAAAGATTATTGCAGGAATAGAGGAGCTCGTTAAGAAAATTGGACAAAAAAAGCTTGAGATTGTTCAAGACGCTGCAGCAAATGAAGCTGTAAATATAATCGAGAAATCGTATAAATCTGATGTTGAAGCTCTTATTGAGTCTAGAGTAAATAAAGAATCAGGCGGAAATGAAGGCCAAATCTTAATTGATAAGATTTTTGAAGATGAAAAAGTAAAAGATCCGTCTTCAGAAGTTGATAAAAAGACAATTGCTCAGGCTATTGAAAAAGTAATGTTTAAAATAATCCGAAGCAATGTTGTTACCAAGAAAAAAAGAGCAGACGGGCGAAAAATGGATGAAATAAGAGAAATTGATATGCAGCTTTCGCTTCTTCCAAGGACCCATGGATCTGCTCTTTTTCAAAGAGGAATTACACAGGCTTTGTCGATTGTGACTTTGGGGTCTCCAAGAATGGGACAACTCCTGGAATCAGCTGAAGGAGAAGAAGAAAAAAGATATATTCATCATTATTCAGGACTTCCTTATTCATTCGGTCAAGCTGGACGCGTAATGGGTGCATCACGCAGAGAAATTGGTCATGGAGCACTCGCAGAAAGAGCACTTGAAGCAGTTATTCCAACACAAGTAGATTTTCCCTACACAATTCAAGTTGTATCTGAAGTTTTATCACAAAATGGATCTAGCTCTATGGCTTCAACATGCGGTTCAACCTTAGCTCTTATGGATGCAGGAGTGCCAATCAAAAAGCCAGTTGCAGGAATCTCAATCGGAATGATGTCAGATGAGAAGGACTACGAATTATTAACTGATATTATTGGACTTGAAGACTTTTCAGGAGATATGGACTTTAAGGTTGCAGGAACTGACGCAGGAATTACTGCTATTCAGTTAGACGTAAAAATTCCAGGACTTACTGATGAGCAGATAAAAAATATTCTTGAAAGAGCAAGGACAGCTAGACTTCAAATTATAGAAAAGATGAAAAAATTAATTCCATCTCATCGTGATAATCTTTCTCAATATGCTCCGAAGATTGAAAATGTACAAATTCCAGTTGATAAGATTGGAGAACTAATCGGCCCAGGCGGAAAGATGATTAAATCTATTATTGCTCAAACTGGAGCACAAGTTGATGTAGAAGACGATGGAATGGTAACAATTTCTGGTGTGGATCGTGATGCAGTGCAGCGCGCTACAGACTGGGTAAGAAATATGATGAGAGAGGTAAATCCTGGAGAAATTTTTGAGGATTGTGAAGTAAAAAGAATGCTTCCATTTGGAGCCTTCGTAGAATTCTTGCCAGGAAAAGAAGGAATGGTGCATGTATCTCAAATGAGCAATGAATACGTGAAAGATCCTGCTGATGTTGTAAAAATTGGAGATAAAGTAAAAGTTAGAGTTCAGGAGATTGATGATCAGGGAAGAATTAATCTCTCTATGAAATTTAATGAAGACGGAACTGTCCCCCCAGATGATAGAGGCCCAAGAGGAGATCGCGGTGGCGATCGTGGAGGAGATAGAGGAGGAAGTAATCGAGGTGGCGGATTTAGAGGGGGACCTAGAAATGACAGAGGACCAAGACGTGATTTTGCACCACGCGACAATAACTTTGGAGCACCAATCCCACCAGTAAGTGCACCTGTTCCATTAAAAGGGCCGAGGCATGATGATCCAAATGCAGGACCCCCTGACCATCCGCTTGCAATGCAATTCAGAAGAGAGCGTGAAGAAAATTTTAGAAAAACACGCACAATGGGACCAAGAAGGCCTTTCAAAAAAACCCACTATTAGACTTTTGTTTATATTATCTCAAACCTACTCACGCAGATTCTTTGTTGTATTTGATAAGATATAATTATGGATAAAACTGCTCATGGCTTTGATGCCGAGATTCAAAAATTACAACAAAAACTTTCTACCAACCAGCTTCCACCGGAGCTTCTTGAAAAAACACAGGGAATGTTAGATATCTTAAAAATTTCTATTCAGCAAGGGGGAAGTTATGGAAACTTTGAAAGCGTTGCTAACTATATAAATGTTATTTCGCAAATTCCTTTTAATAAAACTACGCAGGATAATTTAAATCTAAATAGCGCAAAAGAGATTTTAAATAAGAATCATTATGGGCTGAATTCAGCAAAAGACAGAATTTTAGAATACCTAGCTTCACTTATGTTAAATATAAAAAATAACAATACAAGCGTTACTCATGCACCGATTCTTTGTTTGGTTGGATTAGTGGGTACTGGAAAAACCACTCTGGCTTATTCTGTTGCTCAGGCATTAGGAAGAAGTTTTGAGCGTATTCCTCTTGGAGGGATGGGGGACGTTAGAGCATTAAGAGGTCAATCTCGTGTTTTCCCAGATGCAGAGCCAGGACAAATTATAAAAAAAATGATTCATGCAAACAGCAGAAACTGCGTTATTCTTCTCGATGAGTTAGATCGTGTAACTGAAGAAGCAAGAGCTGATATTATGGGAGTTTTAGTTGAGCTTCTTGATCCAGAACAAAATATGGCTTTTAACGATCATTATGTGGATTATCCCGTTGATCTATCTAAAGTTTTATTTATCGCAACAGCAAATAACACTACAAATATTTCAACTGCTGTTTTAGATCGGCTTGAATTAGTCCAGATGCCAGCATATTCTGATGAAGAGAAGATGGTTATAGGAAAAAGTTATTTATTTCCTAAAATTTCACATTTCTCAGGACTCCCACCAAATTTATTAAAAATTAACGATGACGTCTGGCCATTAATTATTAGGCCTTTGGGTTATGATTCAGGAATTAGAACACTTGAAAGGACTATTGAAGGGATGTGTCGAAAGGTTGCGAGATTAATAGTCGAAGGCAGGGTTCCGCAAGGTGATATAATTACAGTAACAACACAAAATGTAAAACAGTTTTTGCCAGCATAATATGGATAACACTTTAAAATATTTACCACTCGGCGGCGTTACGGGCGTCACTAAAAATATGCATCTTTATGAGTACAATAATCAAGTTCTTATAGTTGATTGTGGGCTGGGGTTTGCTGATGAGACAATGATAGGAGTCGATCTTATGCTTCCTGATATCTCGTATCTTACCAAGAACCCAAATAAGAAAATCATAGGAATAGCCATTACCCATGGACACGAAGATCATCTGGGAGCATTGCCATATGTATTGCCGCAGCTTCCTGGAAAGTTTGATATTTATGCGACACCTCTAACAGCAGGTTTTATAAACGAAAAATTAAAAGAGTTTAATCTTCCAAACAGGGTAATAAGTGTGAATTTCGATAAAGATATTTTGATAGGGAATTTCATGCTTTCCTTTATTCGAGTAACGCATTCTGTTCCTGATACTTCAAATATTTTCATTAAAACTCCGGTTGGAAATTTTTATCATGGGAGCGATTTTAAGTTTGATTTAACACCTTATGATAACAAGAAAACTGATTTTGCAAAAATAATAAGAAAATCCGACGAAGGAATAATGTGTCTTATGTCAGACTGTCTTGGATCTGAAAAGCCAGGATTTACACCAACTGAGCTTCCTATTGGAAATAGAATTCTAAAGGAGATGGCTGCAACACAAGGAAAGTTTATAGTTACTACTTATTCTTCGAATATAAATCGTCTTAATCAGGTTCTTGATGCTGCAAAAACACTTAATAGAAGAATTTGTTTTGTTGGTCGTTCGTTATTAAAAGCAAAAGATGTGGCAGTGAGCCTTGGCTATATGAAGATAGACAAGAACATGGAAATAGATCTTAAGGATGTCAGGAATTATAATGACAAACAGATAGTGTTAATTGTTGCAGGAAGTCAAGGTCAGGAGAATTCTGCGCTATCAAGAATGGTGCATGGAGATCATCGAGATTTAACTATTAATTCTAAGGATGCTGTTTTATTTTCCTCAGATGCAATTCCCGGAAATGAGATCGCCGTAAATTCTCTGCTTGATGATATTTCTAAATCTGGTGCGAGAGCAATTTACGCAGGAATCATTGATAATCTTCATGTTTCAGGTCATGGTCCTCAAGGAGATTTAGCATTAATGATGAATTTGGTTAGACCTCGAAAAGTATTGCCTATTGGGGGAACATATAAACACATGAGCGCATATAAAACACTTGCTAAGAAGAATGGTTTTCAAGATAAAGACGTTTTGCTCCCTGACGATGGACAAGAGGTAATATTTACAAAAACTGATGCAAGGCTTGGAAAGAAGATTTCACTTCAAAATATCTATGTTGATCAGGTAAGTGGGGAAGCAGTTGACACTTTTGTTCTTAGAGACCGCGAAAAAATCTCAAAAGAGGGAGTAATCATTATTATGGCAGAGGTTGATACTTATGGTGCTCTTGTAGAGAAGCCAAATATTGTTGCACGAGGTTTTGCGTCAGCAGAAATTCCTGAAATCGTAAATGGGCTTGGAATTGAGTTAAAAAATAATATGCATGGAAAGAAAACGAAAATCGGCGATTGGAACTATATAAGGCGAAATATTGGCAATATCTCAGAAAGATATATATTTACAAAGTTAAAACGCCGCCCACTAATTCTTCCAGTGGTGATTGAAGTTTAGTTAGAAAAAATAACCGGTACTTCTACCAAATCAATTACTGATCCGTCTTTTGCGCTATATTGAAATACTTGTAGTGTTCCCTCTGTATCATTTGCTGTAAAGTTTAGCTGTTTTTCAAATGGTCCAAATAGTCCGGTATCAGGCGCATTTGCTAATGTAAATGTTTCGATCAAAACATTTCCCATGGAATCTAAAAGTCTAATTGCAACATTATTTTCAAAAGTTCTGGCATTTCCACTTACTATAAATCCAGATTTTACTTTTTCTCCCATTGAAGGGGATAGAACTTCAATATTTTGAGAAGCAGCGGGTGTAATTGTTTCATTTGGTGTCATGCTGATAGGCGGATCAGAAATTGTAGGAAATGGCGTAGTCCTTTCAAGCGGATTATTTATTCTTCCAGAGGAGAAATTTGAAGCTAATAGAACTATCAGAATTCCGATAGGAAAAAGTATCAAAAGAAAAATTAAGTGATCTTTTTTCAAACTTTTCTATGTTAGCATTATTTTTTAATCTAAGTCAAACCTAACTCTTGGATTTTCCTGAAGATTTGCCCCCTTTTGATCCGATTAGGTTATATTGTGGAGTTTTCTTATAATTTCCGCGTTTGACGTAAAATAAAATTATGAATACGCTTAGAGCGATAATCAAATTTACTACTAAGTTGGCAAATTGCTCAGGATTTGTCATAGCATAGCGTATTTGCGCAACAGAGGTATTGAGAATAACAAACCCCGTGAATAAGAAAATCAAAAGCAATCTCATTCGACTATCTTAGGATTTATTTTCAAGAATATATGCTTAAGACTGTATCAAAATGGTAAGAACTAGTTGCAGCTGAATTGTTCCTGGCATGCGGTTTTGGCTTGACCTGACAATGAATTACAGATTGCGCACTCATTTGAAGCTGCTCCAGGGGGATTGGATTGTGCTCCAGTTGGAGCTTTTGATAGACCCATTTGCATTAAGCTATCCATGCTTGTAAATTTAATGTTTGAAGGTGGCGTGAATACAGTTGGATCTTCTGTCCATGAATCGCACTTATACTCAACATTCATATTTGGATCAATGCTTGAATATGTTGAATCATTTTCAATCGCGCTAGTCATCTGATCGATAGACATCGTCATCTTCATGCCTGTTGGAATACCGTCTCCCCAGACATAAAAAGTATCACCGTCTCTTAGAAGATGACTATTCGTGTTTTTTCCATCAATCGTAGTTACGAAATTTCCGCGTGCCTTGTCCTCAGATACATAAACAGTTCCTGCTGTATCACTTGTTGGACCGCTCGTTGAAAAGGTGCACGTTGAGGTATCTCCGCTTGAAAGAATATCCTTAATTGTCCCCTGAAGATTACCATTGGAATCATCTGTTATTTCTGTGGATACAGTTGCATTTGAAGTAGTATCTGCGGGCTTATTCTTGGAGTAAAGAAAAGCGCCTACTCCTCCAAAAAGAATTAATATTCCAACTACGATAGCGAGAATCGCCTGCCTAGTCATATGGGTATTTTACTCCTACCTTTATAAAAGTCAAGTTAACCAGATAGTAAAAAAGAGAGTCTGCGGATAGATGTCCACTCGCTCTCTTTCCCTGCCAGCATTCATGTTACCATCTCAATGCTTCGAATTCATTGGCGCTTCGCATTTCGAAGGACCATCTCGTCCCTTTGTTATAACATACAGCACTTTCCCCCAGAGAAGGTAAAACTCCTTAGCGGTGCTGCGTCCTATTTACTTGCCCTGCCATAGTTGTCTATTTCGAACAAATAGATAGATTTAAATGCGCTGGGGATCTCCAAAAGTCCTTCGAAGAAAGACTTCTATCCTTCCCATACGGAGTCCATAAAGATTAAAACTTATCTGTATAATTGTCAATTATGACAAAGTGGATCATATTGCTTGACATGGTGGGCTAATTGTTTATAATTCTTAATTATGGCAGTTGAAGTACCACGAATAAATATTCCTGATCCTCAGGTAGAAGTAATAGCTGAAAGAAGAAAAACAAAGCGTAGAGATAGATTCGATAGATTTCCCAGCAGTGTAGATGGTATTGGTATTATCGCCGAGCCAGGAAAAAGGCCGATTCCTAATAAAAGAAGTCTCAGGAGATATCAGGCTGATAGTGACAGGGTTGCTCGTTTTAAGAGATATGAAAAAATATCTGGTCCTGCAAGAAATAGATTAGTATATGCTGCTGAGAATTTAGATGGATTTTGAGGGATCGTTTCAGATAGAGGTGGGTATGAAGCGCCTATTGTTCCAACAGAAAAAATTGTTTACGATGCTGATTTATTAGAACAGTCGACTGGAGAGTATCATAGATCCTTGGTAAGAGAAGAAGGTAGATTAACTATTAACCTTCCTTTCGGGACTGATGAAGATTCGAAAAAAAGGTTATCTGATTTTGCACAATCCGTTGCAAGGCTTATGGTCGAGCAAGGTAGGGATATTGATGAAGTTGGGGCTTTGATTACTCCTTCCATCGTGCAAAGACTAGATGAAGAAAGATTAAATCAATTAATATTAGATGGAAAGGTTGATCTAATTTCAGGCACTAGAACTATGGAAGCAAGTTATGCAGTATCAATAAATCCTTTAGTTAAAGTTGTTACCCCCAATAGACAAAGAGATTAATCTTCTTGCTTTTTTAATGTCTTCAAATTAAGATAGGGATATGAAAATCACGAGCCCCGCGTTTGAAGATTCCCAAATGATGCCCCCCGCCTACACATGTGACGGTGAAAATATGAATCCTCCGCTCGCGATCTCCGAGGTTCCAGAGGGCGCGAAAAGCTTGGCTCTTATCATGGACGACCCTGATGCGCCGAGAGGCACTTTTACTCACTGGGTTATGTGGAATATTTCGCCTGACACAAGAAAAATAGAAGAAAATGATTGGGTTGACGGCGCAGAACAGGGAATTAATGACGCTGGAGAATTAGGATATATGGGGGCCTGTCCTCCTGCCGGAGTCCACCATTATGTTTTTAAATTATTTGCTTTAAATACTACGCTTAGTCTTGTTGGAGAAATTAAGAGAGAAGATTTAGAGCGGGAAATAAATAACTCTTTAATAGAGAAAGCAGAACTAGTAGGCCTTTATAAGCTTGAGTCTTAATGGATAAAATACCTCAACACATTCTTATCACAGGAAGCAGTAAGGGAATTGGCGAGCAAATCGCTTATGCTTTTGCAAAGGAAAAAGCAAAAGTTGTTATAACATATAACTCCGATAGTGAATCAGCAGAAAAAGTTTCAGAAAAATGTAAAGAACTAGGAGCCCCAGAAACATTAGTAATTAAATTAAATATTAAAGATGATGAGAGTATAAACTCAGTTGTTAAAGAAGTTGAGGAAAAGTGGGGACATATAGATTTTCTTGTAAATAATGCAGGCGTGATAGGTTGGGAAAAGTTTGAGAATGAGACATTTGAAGAAATAGAGAATCAGCTCAGAACCAACTTAGAAGGGATGATAAAAATGACCTCTGCAGCATTTCCGCAGATAAAAACAGGAATAATAAATATTGCAAGTCGTGCTGGACACCTTCCCTATCCAGGGCGAGCTGTATATTGTGCGACGAAGTTTGGGGTTATAGGCTTTACTCAAAGTCTTGCATTGGAATATCCTGATCTTAAGATATTTTCTGTTTCCCCTGGTGCTGTTAAGACCGAGATGTGGAATTTTGAATCTGGTCTTGATCCGTCTGTTGTTGCAGATTATATTATTAGAGCCGTAAAAGGTGAAGTAGATCTAAGGGAAAATGATCTTAATCTTTGGGAAATAGTTAAGGCTTAATTTCGAGGCTTTTCCAAAGAATTCTACTTGCTGCAGATCTGTGCGGAGACCATTTTTCACTGATTATTAATAATTCTTGTTTGCTTGGTTTTTTGGTCGTCCGCCTAGCTTACCAATTGTCTTGTAATGATCTTTTCCATATAGTTCTTTTGTAATTGTTCCCTTTTTTGCCGTTTTCTGATAAGTACCTTTTAATAGCTTCTTCCATAAGTAAACGGATTGTATCGCAAATCTATCCTAATTACGAATAGCCTCCCCTTAAGAAGACTTCTTTAGCTTCAGGGATATAAGTTGGCTTTCCTACATTTCCCCGTTCATCTGCTAGTTTGTTAAAGTCTATTATTGTGGTTTGAGGTGCGAGCCAAACCTTATGTTCGTTTGTTTCGGTGTTTACTATGTCTAAGCCTATTATTATTTCATTCATGTTTCTTAGTAAAGTTACTAAAGCTCTCAAAGTTCTAAAATCTTACTCTAATATTATAGCAAATTTTCTTGCGCTGCTGTTTTTATCAACTCTCTCTTTTCTATACTTTCTTTTTCAGCTTTAATTGCTCTAGCACCCGCTCCTAAAAACTTCTTCATAACTGGAGAAGCTTCCTTATATCGGTTTCTTAAATCTTCCAAATATAGTGTCAGCCGCTTTTATAGATAACTGTTGACTGACTATTGATTCAACTAAATCAATAAAATAATCCTTGGGTTTATTATGTTCCTCAAGTTTTATTTTTAGTGCAATTTCATAAAGCACCGGATTTACTTTTTTAAAATGCTGTAAAGCTTTGTCCATTATTTATCAATAAGTTTATAGCCCCGTGTTTTAATAGTTACAATTTCATAATTTTTATCATGATCTTTAAGTTTGTTTCTTACTCTGGCAACAAGCCGATCAATTGCCCAATCTGTAACCCCAAGGCTTTCTGTTTCCGGCCAAACATTTTCAATTATCTCTTCTCTTTCGCAGATCTCATTTTTATTATCTTCAAGATATTTTAAAAGTGAATTCTCTTTCTTAGAAAAATCTGATGCATTTTTAGCTTTCTTCTTTTCATCGTTTTTTATACTTAAAAAATATTCAAAAATAGGATTAAAGATTTTTTTACCATCTATAAAACCAGTATTTATTAAATATACATTATCTTTTAACTGTTTATCAGAAATGTTTTCTTTATTTATTAATTTTATTAATGTTTCCTGTTCATTATTTGTTAGACTTTCCCAAAGTTCTTCAGATTGAAGAGAAATTCTTTCATCGTTTTTTAGAAAATCAAAAAGTTCATGTGATTTTATTTTTCCCCCATTTTCTTTTATGGAAATTAAAGCATATAAAAGATATTGGGTATGTCCATCAACAAGGTTTAATAATTCTCCTGTAAGAGATGGATCAAGCTTTAGATTATATTTATTTAAACTGGATTTAAAAATAATTTGAGTGTCTTCCCCTTTTGCCGGTTTTATATAAACATTATCAGAAAAAACCAGCATAGATTGTTTGTCAAAAATTTCCGGCTCCATGTGATCAAGGCTTCGGGCACTTGTGAAGACATAAGAAAGCCTATTGTGTGTTGCATCAAGTAGTCCTTGGAAATTTGCAAAAAGGTCATCAGAAAAAGCATCTTTCATCCGATCAAATCGTATGAAGAAAATTGTTGGCAAGTAATTTCTGTCAGACAGGTATACCAGACTCTTTCTAAGATAGTCGATTGTTAAAAACAAATCCTGGGATTGAATGCTATCTGAAAAATATAAATCAATTTGATTCTTAATGTCTTCTGGAAGATCAGATTTTTCTACGCTGTCTGCTAAGCGTTTGAAAGTTAGAACCCAGAACGGATAAATTTCCCGCTCTACTAAGTCATTTAAATCCACTGGAATTATGAAATGATTTTTGTCGTCTAGATATTTTTTCGAAATTCCCGCGTGATATAAAAAAAATCTTAAGAAATTGGAGATTCCTACTCTTTTCATTCCGGTAAGAACTACGCTTCTTCTGTTCTTGATGTGGTTTCCTAAAATCTTTGCTTCTTTTTCTCTAAATTCAATGGGATATGTTTTTTCAATAAGCGCTGGATTCATAAGCCTAATTTTAATTGTTTATTGCTTTATTATCAAACTGTTTATTTGTCAGGAATGTGTCAGGAAAAAATTGTATTTGAGTCAAGCCCAAGAGTTTTTAAGGGTTTATGCTAATACAATGTCTTTGAGTGAAGCGCCTATTCCTGTAGACCATACAACTTCAGTTGCACCTCTTGAAAGAAGAATAGAATCTACGATTATAAGAAGAGTGCCAGTGTCTCAAGAGCTACGCCTTTTCAGACGAGATATGTTAGTCAGTAATCAAGTTGTTAGAGCTGATAGGCATGAATCAGATGTAGTTAATCCTGCTTCAGAAATTTCAGTATTCCATGAAATAGAAGCTCGAATGCCCTTGATGGAAGCAATGGTGGGAGATGCCGCTTTTGCAGCAGCAGACGTTTTAGTCGGTTTGGATCCACTAGGGGATGAGGTTAGGAAAAAAGACCCTGAAATGATTGCTAGAAAAGATTTGATTGATGATGCTGCAGCAGAAAGTATGCATTCATCAATTGCCAAATTTAATTTCGGTGTTAAAGCACATGGTGAAGGAGGAAGAGATATGAGGGATAATGGTCAAAATGTAACTCTTGTGGAGGGTGAACTTGGAAATGGTGGCTTAGAGTACAGCTTAGAGTCTGATGCAATTGATAATACTGAAGCTGGCGCGAGAAATAAAAATGGCTCGATAAGCGTAGCTGCTTTAGCACCTGTTGAAGGCTTAAGAGTTGTAGAGGATGAGCATCATCAAAAATTAATTATCCCAGAGACAGTGGATGCTGATATTACAGATGATGAGGATACAGTTATGGAAGCGATAATGGCAGATGCTGGTTTTAAAACTCCAGAAGAGAGAGCGAGATGTATTGTTACATCTTTAGATCGAGATGCAAACGAAAGAATTATGAATGCTGCTCGAAAATCAGGCGCAACGCTTATTACTCCTGATGGGGGTGATGTTTTGCCTGTTGTTGTTGTTGGAAAACAAGAAGACGGGACTGTAAGAGTAGTATTTACTAGAGGTGGTGGGCCTGAGTTAACAATAGCAGCTGGAATTGTCAAAGCTAGGAATAGTGCAAGTAAAGATGATCCAAATAAAAGGATAAAACTTCAGGCTAGGAGATGGTATGAAGATCCAAAGAAAATGGCAGAAGCCCCCGTAATGACTCATGACGATATTGCGCCTGCGGACGATATAATAGTTGCGATAGCTCATCTTACGGATGATCCAGAAAATACTGGTCAAGCTGGGATACCACTATATACTAAAGAACCAAATCCACCAGATCAGAAGGTAAATACTACTCTGATAGATTCAAGAGGGGTAGCATATTCAACCCATCAAAATTCACAGCAGATTACTGTGTAAAGTTTTCTTGTACTCGCTCCCTTCACTCGTTATAATAGATTATTATGGCCAAGAAAAGAGGGTCCTACGGTAAGCGTGGAAAATTTAAGCTTAAGCTTAAAAAGAAAACTATTTATACGATTTTTGGATTAGGTTCAATTGCTGCATCTGCTCTTCTTTTCCTTTCATTTGTAGGCAATGGTCCTTCGTTTGAATTACTAAATATGGCTCTTCGAGAATATTTCGGGCCGCTTTCCTTTTTCTTCCCAATAGTTTTATTTCTATTTGGCTTTTTATTCTTCAAAATTAAATTTGCTTTGGCTAAGCCAAATGTTTTCGCAGGGTTTCTTATCCTCTATTTCTCAGCAGTTGTTTTGTTTCGTTCAGGTTACGTTGGCCAAGCATTTTTTGCAAATATCGCAGAGGTTGTGACTCCTATCGGGACATTGCTTGTTTTTCTTCTCGGAATGATAATCGGACTTATAATTTTATTCGATACATCGGTTGATGAAATCGTAAGAGGACTTACGGCAAGCAAGAAGACTGGCGGAAAGTTTTTGCCACTTGGAGTACTAAAAAAGAAGCCTGACGCTCTTTCAAATAAGCAGATGACTATTAAAGATTCTGGATTTACTAAAGGCCCGGCGATAGTAAGTAATACTGTTAGAAAAGACGAGTCACTTATCTCAGAAAAGCTTGTGAGTAATACCTTGTCTTCTGGTCTTATTTGGGAATATCCGCCATTAGATTTACTTTCAGATGATCCTGGTGGAAAAGCTGATCGCGGAGATGTTAAGGAGACAGCAGCTGTTATTGAGAGGACGCTGACTAGTTTTGGAATTACAGCAAAAGTTGTCGAGGTAAATTTAGGTCCTGCTGTTACTCAGTATGCGCTTGAAATTGCACTTGGAACGAAGGTGTCTAAGATTACATCTCTTGCAAATGACCTTGCACTCAATACGCAGGCACCAACAGGACAAATCAGAATCGAAGCACCAATTCCTGGAAGAAATCTTGTAGGTATTGAAATTCCAAATAAGACCCTTGAGGTTGTTACGCTTCGCACAATGCTTTCTTCAGACGTAATGAGAAAGAATAAATCTAAGTTAGCTGTCTCAATGGGTCTTGATGTGTCTGGAAATCCTGTGGTTGCAGATATTGGTCGTATGCCTCATATATTGGTTGCAGGAACCACGGGTTCAGGAAAATCTGTTCTTGTTAACTCTTTTATCAACTCTATTCTATTTCGAGCATCTCCAGAAGAGGTTAAGCTTATCATGATTGATCCGAAACGCGTTGAACTGACTGGTTATAATGGAATTCCTCATCTTATGGTTCCGGTAATTGTAGAAGTAGAGAAAATTCTCTCCGCTCTTAAGTGGGCAACAAATGAGATGGATCGTAGATACAAAACGTTTGCCGAACGCGGAGTTCGTAATATTGATGGTTACAATGAGTTAGCAGGTTTCCAGGCTCTTCCCTACATAGTAATCCTTATTGATGAGCTTGCGGATTTAATGATGTTTGCCCCAGTTGAGGTAGAAGACACGATCGCACGTCTTGCACAAATGGCTCGTGCAACAGGAATTCATTTGGTTGTAGCGACTCAGAGGCCGTCAGTTGATGTTATTACAGGTCTTATTAAAGCAAACATTCCTACCCGTATCGCATTTAACGTTTCATCTATGATAGATTCACGCGTTATTATTGACGGACCGGGAGCAGAGAAATTACTTGGTCGTGGAGATATGTTATATATTCCGCCAGATCAAGCTAAGCCAACCCGTATTCAAGGTGCTTTTGTATCTGATAAAGAAGTGAAGGCCTTGGTAGGTTATCTTAAAGAGAAATCACCAGCTGTTGAGTATACGGAAGAGATTGTTTCAACACCATATAGCCCTAAAGGGCACGGTGGCGGCGGAGCTGATGCAAAAGATCCTGTGTTTGCTGAAGCAGTTAGAGTTATTTGTGAGTATGATAAAGCTTCAGCATCTCTTCTTCAGCGCCGTTTATCGATTGGTTATTCAAGAGCAGCAAGGATACTGGATCAGCTTGAAGCACAAGGCATAGTAGGAAGAGCAGAGGGAAGTAAGCCAAGAGATGTTCTCATAAAAGATCCTTCACAAATACTTGGAGAAGAAGCTGCAGGATAATCCACTATGAAAACAATCGGAGAAGAATTCGCCCAGGAGCGAAAACGTCAAAATCTAACCTTAGAGGAGGTTTCTAAAGCTACGAAAATAAGAGAAGATTTCCTTCACGCAATTGAACGCGGAAATTTTAAAGCATTGCCATCATCAGCTTATGCATACGGGTTTGTGCGAAACTACGCTAAGTATTTAGGTCTGCCTGTAGAAAAAAGTTTAGCAATATACCGAAGAGAGTTTGATGAGAAGAAAAATGTAGAAGTATTGCCTCGCGGATTATCAAATCCTAAAGAATATGTTCCCCCTAAATTTAAATTCGGTCGGACAGCTCTTGTGTTGGGAGCATTATTTGTTATTGTTGCAGGTTTTTTGGTATTCCAATATAGGGCTGCTGTATTTGATCCTAGAATAGATATTGAAGCACCACGCGAAAATCAGGAAGTAAAATCTTTAACAGTTGAGGTTAAAGGTAAAACTGATTCGGCGTCTACTCTTACTATTGATAATAAAGTTGTGCCAATTGAATCAAATGGGGAGTTTCAAAAAGAGATTACGGTTTTCCCAGGCGAAAGCACTATAAATTTTAGAGTTGAGAATAGATTTGGAAGAGCAACAACTGTTGAGCGAAAAATTATAGTTAAGCCGAACTAGTCTTATACACTTTGGTGATATTGACTACGCTTCTACTATAGTATAGATTATTAATACTATGTTCGAACCTGCCCAGATTCTTTTATTTATTATAATAATAATCCTCACGATTTTTTTAGTCGTACTTGGAATTCAAGTTTTCCTCATTCTTAAAGATCTTCGTCAGACAATTGTAAAGACAAATAAAATTCTCGATGATAGTGCAGAAATTTCAAGAGCAATAAAAAATCCCGTAATGGGGCTTTCAAATACCCTTATGGGTATAAAAACAGGTGCTACTTTTGCAAATATGCTGAGAAAAGTTACAGATTTAGACAAGGAGGAAAGTCCAAATGGGAGGTAACGGGAAATTTACAGACGGTTTACTTCTGGGAGCGTTACTCGGCGGCGCTGCAGTCTTTTTGCTAGGAACAAAAAAGGGTAATAAGGTTCTTAAAATAATCACTGAAGAAGGAATTGCTGGATTCAGCAGTCTAGTTGAAGAGTTTGAAGATCACAGAAATGGTGTAACCCCTGAGCCTGCGTCTGTAAAGAAAGCTAAAGCTGAAGCTCAGGATATTGTGAATGAAGAAATTGATGAGATAGAGATGGTTTTAAATCAAGCTCCAGAGGCTGAGAAAGGTGAAACTCCAAAATCCAAAACCTCAAAAAGATTCTTTCGAAAAAGTAAGTAGGCTTAAAGCTTAGTTAGTTAACTAGAGGCCGTATTTGGAGATGTTAGCTTCGTGTTCATCAAGAGTTCTTCCATACCTATTTGTTCCGGACGAATCAGTTATATAGTAGAAAAATTCTGACGGAGTTGGATTAATTGCTGCCTGAAGGCTTGGAAGGCCAGGGTTTGAAATAGGTGCTGGGGGGAGACCTATATTTATATACGTATTATATGGCGAGCTAATTGTTTTGTCTTCATTCGTAAGCCCTTTTTTCCACCATCTTTTTTCATCCTCTTGATAACCTAGCATATATTGAAGGGTTGCATCGATATCTAGCTTCATTCCGTCATTTAATCTATTGTGAATAACTCCTGATACCTTTGGTCGATCTGAATCTAGTCTTGCTTCCCGCTCGATAAGAGAAGCCAAAGTAACTATTTCTTCTTTTGTTAAATCAGTCTTAGAAGTATCCAGAGTTGAATATTTAGATTCGAAATTATCACGCATTGCTTTAACAATCATTTCGATTGTTGCGTCTTTTGGAAATGAATAAGTATCAGGGAAGAGATAGCCTTCGTTTTCTTCAAGCACAGCTTCCCATGAAGCATCATATGTGGGGATTTTTTCTTCGAGTATATCTGCGATTTCTCCTGCACGCTGTCCCTCTGGAACAGTTACCCATAGGTCTTCTGTCCCATGTGTGAATTCCCCTGCAATTTGAGAAGCAGACATAGAAGGGAAGAGTCTATATTCTCCAGCCTGAATCTTACTATCAATTCCCATCCTTTTAGTTAGTAGAAAAAATGCTACTTGGTCCTTTATTAGACCTTCATCTTTAAGATTTTTTGCTACAGCTCTTATTCCTTGCCCAGGTTCGATAGTGAATATTTTTGGAGTGTTATCTTTCGAGTTTACTGGAGATGTGCCATTGAGGAACCAGCCAGCAGCAATGACACCTATTACGAGCAGTATTGCAACCGTTATGTAGATTCTCTTCATCTAAAATTTATAAAAGGAAAATTATCGAGAGACTCTTTTCCTTCTTTAAGATTATACACAGAATCAGAGTAAAAAGTACAGATTGTTTCTCCTTTCTTTATTTTTTCTCCGATTTTTTTATTTAGATAAATTCCTGCAGTTTTCATATCGGGTGCACCGAGAATTCTCGTAATCATTGAAAGATTTTTAACATTAAAGTTATCTATTTCACAATTTTTTTCAGCCTTAAGTTTAAACATGTGTTTTCCTGGCTTTAAATCTGTACTTGTTACTTTTGGATCTCCGCCTTGGGCTTTTATAATTTGTTTAAATTTGGCAAGTGCAATTTCACTTTGCAGAATGGTTCTTGCCCAATTAAATCCATTGCCATATTTGTCTCTCATTAACTTTTGATATTCTTTAGGACTGCTTCCGAGACAGAGCTCAAGAAGGCTTCCAGCGAGATTAATGCTTCTAGCTTCAAGATCTGGTGCTCTTTCGGGATCCTGCTCAAGGACCATAAGAGATTCTTTTGTTTCGAGTACTGGGCCAATGCCTCGGCCTGCAGGTTCCTCAGTTTTATGAATTAAAACATCTATTTTTATATCAAACTTCTTTGCCAATTGTTCAAACTTTCTCTTTACGAGTTTTGCATCAGGAAGATTATGTACTTTTACCGACTTGCCATAAGGAATATCTATTACAACATGATTACTTCCAAAAGCAATTTTTTTAGCCATAATTGAAATAAGAAATTTATCGAATGATTCAAAAAGTAATACCTCTTCAACTTTAATTATTACATCATCAGCTGGTGCGATTTTAAAACTTCCTCCCCAAACAATGCATCCATTTGTTTTTTTAACTGTAGAGTAAATCTGTTGCTTATTTAAATTAACCGGTGCAAGAATTTCAAAATCGTCTGCAGTTCCTCCAGGTGTTGTGATCGCGCGCGAAGAACTTTTTGGAATCTTAAATCCAGCTGCTGCAATAATTGGAACTACTATCATTGTAGTTCTCGTGCCGGGAACGCCTCCGATTGAATGTTTGTCAGCTACAATTCCATCAAATTTAAGTTTTTCTCCGGTTTCAACCATTGCTTTAGTAAGAAAATAAATTTCTTCATCCGAAAAACCTTTTGAAAAACCTGAAGCCGCGAAGTAAGTAGTTAATACGTCTCCCAATTTATCTTGAGAGATCTGATCCATAATGGCATAAATTTCCTTATAGTTTAAATCTTTGCCGATTAGTTTTTTTCTGATAGCGTTTATCGCTTGATGTTTTTCATCCATTTTTAATTTGATTTATAGAATTTTTTATCAGGTTTTTTAATGTAGTTAATAAAAAATAGAACGTGCCATTAATAACCTTGTATATAGATGGCCAAATATTGTATAAATATCTTTGTAATCCTTCTCTCTCCATTAGAAATCCTGCAGTCTCGCTTTTATAATTAGTCTTTTCCAAATCGTTCCTGGAGGAGTACATGTAACTATGGTTATAAAGCTATCAGAGAAATTTTGTGCAAGAACAGATGTGTCGCCAGGATCAACTACAGTTACACTTTCAATTTTGTAGGTAAAATTTTCTCCCTTGTTGGTAACAATTATTTCATCTCCAACGCCAAGTTTATAGGCATTTGCGAAAATAGTTTTATAATTTGTTGGATCATAAAGTTGAGGAAGAGTTGAATGACCAAAGATTACAGAATTTCCTTCCTTTGGGGGCTCACTATCATTATTAAATTGCACTAGATGCTGAGTAAGATCTGCATCTTGATTTGTAACAATCGCATCTTTAATATCGATTTTTGGAATTGAGATTGTGTAATTGGCAACTGTTTTTTCTCCCCTTTTATATCCCGGATACCAGTTATAAGCATCAGTGTAGTCTGTGTTAGCGTTCACTGCTGCAGTCACGAGAGTTGAAATATTTGCAGGGTCAATAATATTATGATTTGGAATTGGAGCATCAATTTTTTGAGATGCAAATGCTGGTGCAAAATAAATTTGCCAGGAGATAAGTGGGAAAAATGTATAGCTAAAAATAATTCCGCCAACTACGATAACTGTCGCACAAAATAATTTAGCGAAGAGTTTATAATTCCTGTTTTTTTCTCTGTAATAATATTTAGCCATTTTTTTCTACTACAACTTTAATTTTGCCTGCGGAGAATGGAAGTCTCTGTGGCAGCAAAGGAAGATTGATGAATACATTAACATCAACCTTTTCAACTTCAGGAAGACCTTGAAGAGTTTGTATCACATCTTTTGTTGATTTTCCTGCAATTTCTTTTCTGATTTCCTCCTCATCTATCTTTGGAACAATTCCTGCTTTGATGTTGACTTTTGCTGTGATATTTCCATTCTTTGTAGATATATTTGTTGCCGCTACCTCTACTTTATCTTCATCAATCATCATATTTTCACCAATTTCTTTTGCGAGTTTGTTCTTAGCAAAATCTATAAGTTCACTCTTTTTATATGAGACACCTTCAAATTTTATTGTTCCCGTGAGGCTTACCTCACTTACTTCGCTGTCTAATTTATTGCTGAATGTTTGTTTTTCAAATTCAATAGAAGTAAAGTTGGGTAGTACTATATATTCACCAGTTGCCCTTTTCTCGATATCTGATTTTGCATTTCCTTCGAGTTTTTTTTCAAGATCTTTTTCAAGCTTGTCCAGATCTTTTTGTGAAACTACCTTTATGTCTTTTTTTGTTCCTCCAGAAAATGCTTTATCGTTTTTAGCCGCTACCTCTGAAGATTCTTCGACAGAGAATTTGGTATTGCTTGGGAGATTGTAGTTAGTTCCAAATTTCTCAGCGACCACAGTAACGTCTGCTTTTCCCGGCTCAGTTCCTGTGTATATATCTCCAGATGCGGAAGCCACAGTCACAGCTTTATCAGTAACGAATTTAAGGTCGTTTGAAGATGTGATTACTGTGCCGACCGGTAGAGTTTTTCCACCAGATGTACTGCTATTGAAAACCGTAACAGTCCCTTTTGCCCTGTCCCCCGTCTCCTTTTTACCAGTTGCGGCTGTTGTGACTTTTCCGTCTTGACCACTTGTTACAAATTTAACATTAATAACATTGTCTGAAGCATCAGTTGCAGAGTCTTCTGAGAATGTTACATTCTCAGTTTTTTCTTCACTCCTGCTGTTCACACCAAGGGTTATGATTGCTGTTCTCCCAAATAAATAGAAAATAACCAGCAATACCAGGATGATTACTGGGACTATTAAAATAAGAAGTTTCTTTTTATTTGCTCTGCCTTTTCCTTTAAGGAGAGATCCGAGTTTGATTTTGCCAAAAAAACTTTTCATCGATGCAGTCATCGCAGTTGCATTAACGGGTAAGCTTCTGGTATCAGAAACAGCGATTTTTTCTTCTTCAGGAATTTCTTTAAATTGATCTGCAAGAGCAATATTATCAGATGTTATTTTTGCATCCATGACGCTTTTATCCACTGCTGTCTTCGGGGTTTCGGCGACATCTTCAGATGTGAACCCAAATTCAGAAGCAGCTTCAGCAAGAGTTTTATCCTCTTCAGACATTGGGGCAATTGGTTCTAGGGTTTCAAGTTTGTCTTCTTTTTCTGCCTTTATTAGACTTGCTTCAAGAACTTCAAATCCCATTTGAGATGCCGCACCAGATAAGACTGCGCGCGCGTCATAGTTAGCGGGAAGGTTTGTGATTTGTGGAACGTGCAGAAATCCCAGCTCACGACTCCATTTGTGAGCGATAAATTCCTGCTGAAGCTTTTCGCTCCCATTATCAAAAATAATAATTCTTGAAGGGAGAATCTCCGCTGTAGTTATATGCTTAAGCAATGCATCTGTTGCGACAGGGACAGTAAGTTCTTCGGTAAGGTGAGCAGATTTTGTTTCAAGAACTTTTCCAGCCTTAATCAGCGAAACTGTAATAGATTTTTTGCCAACCTCAGTAATTATTGCCGATATTGGAGCTCCTTCATCTTTTTGGAGTGAATGGGCGATTGCCTCGGTGATAACGAGAAATCCAACAGGTTTAAATAATAATTCATCGCTGATCTTCTTAAGCTTTGCGAGATTGTCAGGTTTAATTTTTCCGTCCAGTATCCAATCCTGCTTAAGGCCAAATATTGTTTTTTGACTCTCAACACCTTCTGGAAGTAATTTTTCAGCAATAGATACAGCTCTGTCAATTGCGTTTAATAATTCTTCATCAGAGGCATCTTCAAGCGAGGATTTAAATAGCTCGTTGTGTTCTCCCACAACATTTACGCGTGCGTTTACTTCTTTAAATACAACAGCGCTAACTTTCTCATCCCTAAGGACTAAAGAAAGGAAATATTCACTATTCTCTTTTTTCTCTAAAAAGGGCAGATTTGGTAAATTCATAGAGAATTATCCGACTTTTACATACAAACGCCGCAGGCCAGCGCCAATATTTTCCTGCTTTATTATCTTAAATGATTTAATCTCGTGAGTAAAGTTGACGTGAGGGCCGCCGCAGAATTCTTTGCTATATGCTTTTTGAGGATCCTGGCTTCCGATTAGATAGATTTTTACATTCTCTTCGTATTTTTCGTCAAAAAGTCCGATTGCCCCTATTTTCTTAGCTTCAGAAAGAGGCATAAATTCAAAGAATACAGGAAGATTTTCTGTAATCTTGGTATTCACTGTTTGTTCGAGTTCTGCGATTTGTTCATCGGTTAAATTTTCATCATAATTAAAGTCAAATCTTACTCTTTCTGCTGTAATGTTACTACCTTTTTGATGAACCTGCGTTCCAAGCATATCCCGGATTGCCTGATGCATAAGATGAGTTGCAGTGTGCCCTTTTACTGTCTGTTCCTGGGCATCAGCGAGTCCCCCTGCAAATTTTTTTGAAGCTCCGCTTCTAGAGATATTTTGGTGTTCTTCAATCTTTTCTGCAAGCTCTTGATCATTAAATGTATATCCTAGGCTCTTTAATTGAGTTGGACCGAGGCCATATGTAGCCAGGGATTTAAATGCGAGTTCTGCTGAAATTTCTACTGAGCCTTTAAGCTCATCTCCAGTTTTTTTGCCGGATTTAGCAAGTTCTTTTTCAATTAGTTTTTTAGCTTCACTTAATGTTTTCCTGTAACCATTTTCTTCCTGAAGAATTGTGTTTTTAATATTCTCAAAGTTAGTTACGAGCTCACTGTCTGTGTGTCTATATTGGTCAACAATTACTTGGAGAATAGGTTCAAGACTTTCTCCATCAAGTTTGTAGAAATTATCTATGCCTCTTCTTATTAATTTTCTTAAGACATATCCCTGCTCTTTATTTGAAGGCTTAATTCCAGAATTTGTAATAAAAATTGCTCCAGCTAAATGATCTGCGATTACCTGCATAGATTTTGAATGCTCTTTATATTTTTTCCCTGTTGATTTTTCTACAGCAGAGATGATTGGAGCGAATAAAGAAGTCTGGAACATATCTGATTTTCCGTCAACTGCTTGAAGAAGTCTCTCTAGTCCTCCTCCGAAATCCACATTTTTTTGAGGAAGTTCCTCGAATCCATCCTCTGTTTTTTTATATTCAATAAAAACAGAATTTGCAATTTCTACAAATTTTCCGCACTCACATTCGACTGGGTTATCTTTACATTCTCCAGAATGTTCTACATCATCAAATCTTATATAAACCTCTGTATCTCCTCCGCCTATTTCACCAACCGGCATTTTGTCTGGGGGGCCTGATCTTGACCACCAGTTTTTGGTTACATCTCCAGCAAATATTTTAGGTATTACATTGTCTTTGGCGAGAACTTTTCTCCAGATATCTTCTGTTTCTTGGTCATATGGGACATTTTCGTCGCCTTTAAAAACTGTAATATAGAGTTTGTTTTTTGGAAGTCCAAGTTCTTTTGTTAAAAATTCCCAGAGCCATGGAATTTCTTCTTTTTTGAAATAGTCTCCAAGGCTCCAGTTGCCTAGCATTCTGAAAAAAGTTGTATGTCTGTTGTCTCCAACTTCCTCAATATCTTGTGCGCGGAGAGAATTTTGAACGTTTACCAATTTTTTTCCAGCAGGATGTTTTTCCCCAAGAAGATAAGGAATGAGAGGCTGCATCCCTGATGAAGTAAAAAGTGTAGAGGGATCATTATCGGGAACTAGCGGGCTATTCTGAATTCTTTTGTGCCCCCTTGCCTCGAAAAAGGCTATATATTTTAATATAATTGTTTGAGCTGACATTATGGCTAATTATATCAGAAAATTAAGCAGGGAGAGGAATTCGATTTATTGCCTCAAATATGCTATAATTCAAAGGTAATAATTCCTAGAATTGATTTAAATTTATCTTTACTATTTATTACATAAGAATATGCCGAAAATAGGAAATACAAAATCAATTGAAGAAATACCTTGTTCCAGATGTGGCAGTAAAAGAAAGATTGCTAAAAAATGGAAAGAAAAGATTCAAAATAGCAGCGGATTCATGACTCTTGAACATACTAGTGTAATTTGTACAAATAAAGTTTGTCAGGCTGAATTTGATGCAGTCATTTTAGCTGATGCAGCAAAGAGAGAAAAACTTAAGCAGATAAAGCTTGAGGATTCAGCTAAGAGAATGGCTGCTTCAAAAACCGCAGAATAACCTCAAAACTCCTTTTGCTATAATAGTTCCCATGGAAGAGAAGAAGATTGCTATTTATGGCGGAATTTTTTTAATTATTATTCTTTTTGTTCTAGTACTCATTCCCGCTTCAAAAAATGATAATTTAGAAAAGGCATTGGGCTCTGACTTTATGGGCTTTAACCAGCCTTCTCCTGCTCCTTCGATTACAGAATTGAAAGTAGAAGATACCGTAGTTGGTGCTGGAGCTGATCAAGTCGTGAGTGGAGATGTTATTGAAATTCATTATGTTGGCACGCTATCAAATGGACAAAAAATTGATAGTTCGTATGATAGAAATCAGCCTATTACTGTGGAGCTTGGGAAAGGCGCAATTATGCCTGGAATTGAGCAAGGTGTGATAGGGATGAGGGTTGGCGGAAAAAGAAAAATCTTTATTCCTTCAAACCTTGCATATGGGGAAAAGGGAAATGGTCCAGTCGGTCCAAATATGCCTTTGATATTTGAAATTGAGCTCATGAGTCATAAAAAAGCATCAGAAATTAGCGTGCCCCCGCCTCTTATTAGGCTAGCTTCGCCATCACCAGTGCCCTCGCCTGAAGATTCAGAAACTCCATCTGAAAGTCTCACTCCAAATCCATAATAATTTGCTATCATAAATTTATGGATGGTATTAAGAAAACACTCCGAAGACTAGTAAGCAATCCTCTTTTGGATTTAGCGATGGGACTTATTCTTTTTATTGCTGGAATTATGGAAGTCTGGGAAACATTTCCTCAAGATGTTCATGTACGCGCAGCGCATGGCGTAGTAATTTTTGGATTCGTTATGGCTCTAAAAGCTTTTACTGATATATTTGCGGGTTTGGCTTTTGTAGATGAAGCAAATAAAGTAGAGAAAGAGAAAATAGAAAAAGAGAATAAATTACCCAATTAAACTTGACAACTTTAGAAGTTTAAGGCATATAATAAGTTATGGCTAAGAAATCTGCTCCCAAAAAGTCTCCAACAAAAATGCGAAAAGAAATAGGGTTTCTAGCTGTATTCGCATTCATATTTGTTATGCTGTATCTCATGCTTAACGGCTCATTCAATTTCCTAAATCAGGCTGTTGCCCCAACTATCACTCCGACTCCAGAAGACAAGATAACTGCTGTTTATACATGTCCAAATGGTGAGGAGATTACAGCAACATATGATAATGCTGCAGGAAATGTAACAGTTCTTATGCCGGGCGGGGCTGCTGAGACTTTGCCTCACGCCATGAGCGCAGACGGCGCAAGATATGCAAATGCTGATGAAAGTTTTGTTTTCTGGAATACTGGAAATGAAGCGATGGTTGAGCAAAACGGAGTAACTACTTACGAGAACTGCGTAACTGATACAAATTAATTCCTCTTAGACATCGCAGGTTCCGTTGTATAGTTCAGAATTGCTGCAGATCTTGCCTCCTGGAAGTGTGCAATTGGCGTCAGGTTCAGCAAGAGTCCGACCTCCAACCCATGCGCAGTACATTTGCTCTGTATTGTCATAGCCTGTTGTCTTAACTCCGCCTACGGGACAATCCCCTCTGTACATTGCCCATTCTTCACAAGCCTGGTTATCTGCAAATTCACAGAGTCCATATTGCCCATTGGGCCCTTTTTGAATAGAAGTTGTGCCGCCTTTTTCCGAGCAGTTAACGGAAGCTGGGTTAGCAAGGCTAGTTTTATTTCCGGAAACAGCTGCAAGAGGCATATCGCTTATAAAGATGCTAACTGTTGCGTCGCAGGGACAATTAAACTGAACAGGTTCATTTGGATTTGAATTAGTAGGTTTTGCCTCAAAACTAAATATGACTACACTTGTAACGCCTTTTTCATTCTTGGAATATCCCCAAACACTTGATCCAGGTCCATCGGCTGCCATTCCCGGATCAGGTTCATAGCCAAGAGACATAAGATAATCTTTGTCTCCTGACTGAGGAACACTCGGTTGACTCACCGTAATAGTCCCTGTGACTTTTCTGCCTGGAAATTCTCCATATGCGCCAGTTGATTGGTTTATAGATTCTGGTTCTCCCCAGGTGATTCCTGGAAAACTCTGTGTAAGTTTGGCAAGTGTCGAATCATTTATGTTTTGAGTGGTATTTGGAGCTGGAGTAATGGTGGGAGATTTTCTCTGATGAAGAACAATTGCAGCGCCAATTACTACCATAATTATAACTACTGCAAAAAGAAGCATGTCATTTTTAAGTAGTTTTTTCATCTATTTAATTATGAACATAAGATTAGAGATTATGCAAATTAATGTTCGGCTTTTAATGCGGCAATCTCTTCTCTTGTAACTGCCAAGAATGCTTCTTCCTCTGGAGTAAAGGTTGAAGGCCCGTCCTCTGCAAATGTAAAGTCATATGGACCTTCATCATCTTCCAGATCTACTTTGAATGACCGGATAGGAACAAAGACATTATGCTCAGGCGGCGTATAGCCGAAAGGATGGGCTGATTCAGCAGCAGAAAGTCTAGAGGTGCGTGGGTCTCTGGCAAATGGATTTTCAGCTCTAGCCATCCTAATTCATTTATACTCCGTTGAAGCATAAAAGCAATAAGCAAAAAGTGTTTGGCGCAATGTATAATGTTCGAATGCCGAATTCAGAATATGTAATTCCAGTTTTTGTTCAGGTTCAGGAAAGAAGAGATAGAATAGATGTACTTTTCCCTGATGATATTAAGGCGTCTGATAAATTTGTTAGGCAAAAAGCAGATATTCGTAGTTTTGTAAGCGAATTATTTTCCCCACCTAGTTTAACCCCTATCGAAATCCCGGTAGAAAGAGACCCTATAGATCTTTCTGAGAATCAATAGTTTATCCTGAGCGCAGTCGAATGGACAACCCAGCCTCAAAAGCAGTATAATTCCAATGCAATGCCAAACAATAATCTTGCAAACGCAAAAAGGGCAAAGGGTAATAGATAAATTGTTAATTATTTATAATAATCATTGTTTGTGAAGAGTAAAGTCATAGAATGATCGGCTTAGTGCAGATTGACACAATTGCTTTACTTGTGTGATTATATAAAGTATACTTTTCTTCCTTATGACAGATCTTAATAAATACATAGTTATAGATACGCAGATATTAGGAGGAACCCCAGTAATAGCAGGTACAAGAATACCTATTGAGAGAATTGCAAATTTAGTGAAACAGGGCTATGATACCGATACTCTTAAAGAAGAGTTTCCATATGTAGGAGCTAGGAAGATGCAATATATTATCTCTTCGTTGATGAGCGTAGGTTTAAATGAATACGAGAAAACACAAAAGATACAAATTGCTTCTAGATGAAGGGCTCCCTGTTAAAGATAAATTCCCCCAGCTAAATAACCATCATCAATTAAGGCATATAATGCATGATCTGAGGATGGGTGCTGCAAAAGATAAAAAAATTTACAAGCTTGCTCAGGATGATGGTATGTTGGTAATTGTATTTAATACAAAGGATTTTAAACCACTTATTGAATCAGAAAAACCGTCAGTTATATCTATTTCTACAAATCTATCAAATAAACAAATTGATTTAAAATTATGCAGTATTCTTAAAAGGATTAAGATAAATGAAGAAAAAGGTCATTTAATTTCAATTTCAAATGAAGGGTTTAGTATTTCTAAGATTGATAATAAGAAGAATTAATTGCTTTATTTTGGCCTCATGGAATATAATCGGCATATATGGAGCCGGTGGGAAGAGGGTTTACAGTTGATCAGGCGGTAAGGATTGCGAAAGAAGCGCATTCCGGGCAAGAAGATAAATCAGGTAAGCCCTACATAGAGCATCCGCTTGCAGTAATGAATCAGCTTCAAGGCGATATTCCCAGAATGACAGGTGCGCTTCATGATGTAGCGGAAGATACCGATGTAACTTTTGAAGAACTCTCCGCCAGGGGTTGTCCGCCTGAAGTGATTGAAGCTTTGAGATTGGTGACTCATCCAGAAGGTTTTCAGAACACAGAAGAAGAATATCTTGCATGGATCATAGTGATTCGGGATTCAGGAAATCAGACAGCGATAGATGTAAAATGGGCAGATCTTACTCATAACTCAGGCCCTTCAAGGTTTAAGGACCCAACTGGAGAAGACTATGATCGCCAGGCAAAATATTTAAGAAGTAAAGAAATTCTAAAACCCTTCGTTAGTGAATATCTTTTAAGTCAAACTAAATGAGGATTAACGCCATCTTAAAACAGCAAGCTATCTAATTCTTGTACCCTTAGCATATTTATTTTCAAAATTCTTAAATAAATTATTCTCCCTCCTGGGTTAATTGCTTCGTAATTGCTTCGGAGGTATAATATAGGCTTATGCAGCTTTCTAAATCTGATTACATGTTATTTATCAAGCATCCGGCTTGGCTTTGGCTTAAAAAATATGATAAGTCTAAGCTTCCTCCAATTGATGAAAATCAGCAGGCAGTTTTTGATGCAGGTCATTTATTTGAAGAATATGCCGAGCAATTATTTTCTGGTGCAGTGGAAGTAGGGTTTGAAATGGGAAACGATTCCTATCGCACTATGCCTCTTAGAACAAAGCAGGCTATGGATCAAGGCGCAAAAACTATTTTTCAGGGAAGATTTGAATATGGAGAATTAAATTGCATAATTGATGTTTTGGAAAAGGTAAATGACGAAGAATTTCATCTATATGAAATAAAATCATCTTCTTCACTTAAGCCCGAGCATATTTATGACTTAGCATTTCAAGTAGTAATACTGGAAAGCTTGGGACTTAAGATCAGAAGAGCTTTGGTAATTCACGTGAACACAGAATATAAAAGAAACGGAGAAGTTAAATGTGAAGAAATTACAAAAGTTGTAGATGTGACTGAAGAAGTTAGAGGAAAAATCGAGATAACTCGGGAAAATATTAAAGGAGCTCTTGAAATTCTTAAGTCTAAAAATCCACCTTCAATGTCTCCAAGATTTTCAAAAGATCAATTTAGAGAATGGCTCGTGATTTATAAATTTATAAATCCTGATATGGATAAATTTAGTATTTTTAATCTTTGCGGTTTAACTCCTAAGCTGATTGAAGAATTTGAAGAAAAAGGAATCGATTTAATTACACAGATCCCGGATGAAATTGAGTTAAACACAAAGCAGAAAATGCAAGTGATGGCTGCTAAGCAAAACAAGCAGTTTATAAATAAAACAGAGATTAAAAACTTCTTGGAAAATATAAAATATCCACTTTACTTTCTCGATTACGAAACGTTAGGTGGCGCAATTCCCGCATATGATGGAACTAGACCGCATCAGCAAATTCCATTTCAATATTCGCTTCATGTCATAGAAAAGCCCGGGGCTGAGCTGAAGCATAAAGAGTATTTGCATACCGAATCATCCCATCCCGTAGAGCCTCTTTTAAAAAATCTGAAAAATGATATCGGAGACACGGGAACTGTTTTGGTCTGGTATGACACATTTGAGAAAGGCAGAAATACTGATATGGGAGAATTATTTCCTGAATACACCAATTTTTTAGAGGATGTAAATTCTAGAATAATTGATCTAATGATGCCTTTTAAAAGTGATTGGTTTGTGGATAAAGACTTTTTTGGGAGTGCTTCAATTAAAAAAGTTTTACCAGTTCTTGCAGAAGATCTTTCATATAAAGCACTCGGAATTCAAGAAGGAGGATCAGCGCAAAGATTATGGATGGAGACTATTTTAAATGGAAAAAATTCGGATGACAGAGAAAGAATTATCAAAGATTTATTAGAATATTGTAAGTTAGATACTCTGGCAATGGTTAGAATATATCTGCATCTCCAAGAGATAATAATGGAATAGTTTTAGGCCGCCAAGAAGTGATCTGGATCTTTTGGAATCCAATATTTAATTTTATTTTCCGGAAAAACAAGAATTCTGTCAGGCTTTAATCCATCCACAAATTCTTCAGTGTGACTTACGAAAAGCATAGCACCTTTGTATGCTTTTAGAGCTTCAAGAATTATTCTCTGGGACTCCATATCAAGATAAGTAGTCGGTTCATCTAGAATGAGAAGATTATATCCCTGAAGCATGAGAAGAGCGATTGAAAGACGGGTTTTTTCTCCTCCCGAAAGAGTCCCAACTTTTTGATAAATGCGTTCTCTTAAGAAATTAAATTTAGACAGAACTGGTCTCGTCTCTTGGATAGGCAGACTGCAAACAGATTCTACGGTTTCAACAATAGTTTTATTAAAATCAAAAGTTTCAAATTCCTGAGAATAATATCCGATATTTAGATTTGGATCTTTTAGGATTTCTCCGGAGTCGGGTTCTAAGCGCTCCATCAGGATTTTAATAAAAGTACTTTTTCCGGCGCCGTTTGGTCCTTCAAGAGCTATCCTTTCATCACGTTTTATAGAAAGTGAAACATCTTCAAGAATTAGATCTTCTCCATAACTTTTATAAATATTTTTTGCAGCAATTGGTCTTTCTCCGGTATGGATTGGAGCGGGAAGATTAAATTTTATATGTCTTATTTCGGGCGGGAGCTCAGGCAGTGCAGCAGTTACGCGTTCTATTCTATTTTGTACATTTGCTCGGGCCCGGGCTCCTTTCTCGGAACTCATTTTTGCCATTTTCTGTAAACTTTTTTTCATTCTAACTATTTCTTTTTGATCGTTTTCAAATTTTCTGACGAGTGCCTCATTAAGATTTCCTTTTGTTTTTACATATTTAGAATAATTGCCCTTATACTCTTCGATTTTTTTAGTCATAGGATTTATTGCTATGACTTTATCAATATGCTGATCTAATAGATTTATATCGTGGGAAATAACAATAAGTGTATTTGGATATTCGCTCAAAAATTCCATAAACCATCTCTTGCCTTCTTTATCCATAAAGTTAGTGGGTTCATCTAAGAGCAAAATATCAGGTTCATCAATTACAGCACGAAGGAGTGCAAGCTTGGTTCTTTGACCTCCGCTAAGTTTTTTTGGAATGTCTGTCATCTGGGCATTTACCTCCAAATGACTTAGCATAATTATGAGTTCATAATCTTGTTTTTTATACTCAGGATCAATATAGCTTTGGATATCTGTTGCAGCTTCAAGAATTGGATCATGCTTTATTTCTTGTGGCACATATCCTACTTTTCCAATTATCTGAAGCTCACCATCATTTGTATGTTCTTCTCCCAGAATGAGCTTAAATAATGTTGATTTGCCGGCACCATTTGGCCCAACTAAGGCAACTTTTTCATTTTTTTGAATGTTAAAAGTAGAATCGTTATAAACGACAAGTCTTGAATATGAATATGAAATGTTTTTAGCAGATATCATAGTTTGAAATAGGCAGTTACGCGGGAAAAGAATTTATTTTTTTATAGAAGAGACTTTTAAAAGTTTCATAAATACTATTTTCGCGAGCAATCTGATAACAATTATACCAGAATAATCTGTATAATTAATAACTCCATGAATATAAAAAAGATTATAAGTAAAATTACAGATGATACACAGGAGTTGATAATTACCAAAGAATTTCAGGACAGCCTAGATATTATTGAAAATTCAACGCAGAATATATTTATTACCGGTAAAGCCGGAACAGGAAAATCTACATTCATAAATATTGCTAGGAGAAATTCAAAGAAAAAAATTGCAGTACTATCACCAACAGGCCTTTCGGCGATAAATGTAAAAGGCCAAACTATTCATTCTTTTTTTCATTTTCCTCCCCGAATGCTAACAGAGTCTACGCTTTCAAATATCTATGCAAATGACAGACTTTATAAGTCATTGGACGCAATAATTATTGATGAGGTTTCTATGGTAAGAGCGGATATGCTGGACGCGATAGATTATTTTCTTAGAAAATTCGGTCGCGATGAGTTGATGCCTTTTGGAGGAACCCAATTAATTTTGATAGGGGATTTGTATCAGCTCCCACCTGTTGTCAGGAATGAAGAAAAAATGATTATTAATGATAAATATAAAACTCCATATTTTTTTAGCTCTAATGTTTTTAGATTAAATGAATTTAAAAGGATTGAATTTACAAATATCTTTAGGCAAAAAGATGAAGAATTTATATATTTTTTAAATTTAGTTAGAACGGGGAAAGTTACCTCAGATGACTTGCGAAAGTTAAATAAAAATGTTACTGATAAATTAAATGATAAATATGTTACTTTGACTACTACAAATAGTGTTGCGCAGGGAATAAATGATCAGCATCTGGCAGAGATTGACAGTAAATTATTTACTTATACCGCTCAAGTTGAGGGAGATTTCCCAACTGAAGGTAAGGGTCTACCGATTGAACTTGAACTGAAATTAAAAACAGGAGCAAGAGTGATGTTTGTTAAAAACGATAAAGGAAGACAGTGGCTTAATGGCACTTTGGGAACAGTAAAAGAACTTGAAGACAATATGATTAAAATAAAAATTGATGATGCAGAAGGCGGAAAAGTGGTAGAAGTAAATAAAGAAGAATGGGAAAATATAAAATATGAATATGATCCAAGGGAGAGAAAGGTTGAGGAAAAAGTATTAGGAAAACTGATCCAATATCCTGTCAGGCTTGCATGGGCAATCACTATTCATAAAAGTCAGGGGATGACATTTAACAATATTAATCTGGATTTTGCTAAATCCCCATTTGCGCATGGACAAACATACGTTGCCTTAAGCAGAAGTCGAACCATGAAGGGAATCTCACTAACTCAGGAAATCTGGCCAAATGATGTGATAGTTGACGAAGAAATAAATAATTTTTTTAAAAAATCAGATTAGTTTAGCTTCGTTATCTTTCGTTGAAATTCAGGCAGATGGGTAGCCAATAAGAATTTTTTAGTTTATAATTTATCCTTGTGGTAGTTTTTAGTTTAATTTTATTCGCGATAGGAATTGTAGTTCTGGTTAAATCCAGTACATTTCTTGTGGACGGCGCAAGTAGTATAGCTGATAAATTTAAAATAACTCCAATGGTTATAGGGCTTACCATTGTGGCTTTTGGAACTTCCGCACCTGAGTTATTGGTATCAGTAACCTCTGCGCTGTCAGGATCAACTGATATTGCATTGGGAAATGTAATAGGATCAAATATTTTTAATATTCTGGTAATTTTAGGATTATCAGCTCTTATTTTTCCGCTTCACATCCAAAGAGCTACGGTCTGGAAAGAGATTCCATTTTCGCTTCTTGCAGCTCTTCTTGTATTCTTTTTCGGAGCAGCAATATTTATAAATCAGGGTATTCCTATTAATTTAAATAGTAGTGAAGTGGTAGGGTATTTGAATAGAAATTATGGACTGGTTTTGCTAAGCTTTTTTGCAATATTTATGGCATATGTATTTGGAATATCCAGGAAAAGTAAAGAGGATTCAGATGTGGAAATTCACAGAAGGCCAGTGTGGAAATCTGTCGTTATGGTAATAATTGGATTTATAGGACTTTCTTTCTCAGCAAAGTTTTTGGTAACAGATCCTGCGATTAATATTGCGTCCGCTCTTGGTATCTCACAAACAGTAATAGGTTTGACTCTGGTAGCTGTGGGAACAAGTCTTCCGGAGCTGGCTACAAGTATTACTGCTGCATTAAAAAAGAAATCCGATATAGCAATTGGAAATATTGTGGGATCAAATATTTTTAACCTGCTTTTTATTTTAGGAATAACGCTTCTTATAAAGCCAGTGCCTATGACTGGACAAAATTTATTCGATATAATATTTCTACTCTTCTCAACGATAATCTTATTCATGTTAATCTTCGTATTTCAAAAATATAAGCTCAATAAAATTGAAGGTGTAATTATGTTAGGACTCTACGTAGCTTTTACACTTTATTTATTTATAAGATAATTTTCTCCCAGATGAAGTCCGGTCTTCCAAAGTGGCCATATGATGAAGTCTTTAAATATATTGGACGTCTTAAGTCTAATCCCTCGATAATCCCTTCAACGTTAGTATCAAGAATATCATTCATAAAGTCTTTGATAACTTTGTAGTTTACTTTCTCTGTACCAAAGGTTTCAACTTCCTGCATAACAGGTTTTTTCGCTCCTATGAAATATGCAATTCTTACCTCAGCTTTGTCGGCAAGCTTAGCAGCTACTATGTTTTTGGCTAAATATCTTGCTGCGTAAGCTCCTGATCTATCTACTTTCGTAGGATCTTTTCCTGAGAATGCACCCCCTCCTACTCTGGCATATCCTCCGTATCCATCAACTATTATTTTTCGCCCCGTTAGTCCGCAGTCTTGGGCTGGGCCAGAAAGATGCCAGACGCCGGTGCCGTTAACTATCAGATCTTTAGGTTTGAGTTTGAATCCGAATTCTTTTAGAACTGGAGTGACAATTTGCTTAAAAACATCTTCGTTAACTTGTTTTAAATCAACTTTTTCATCATGAGGAACAGCGATAACTACTTGAGAAATCTTATGAGGTTTATTATTTTTATATTCTATCGTTACTTGGGTTTTGCCATCAGGGCGTAGGTAGTTTAATACTTTATTTTCGCGAGTTTTATCAATTTTTTCGGCTAGTCTGTGGGCTATGGAAATCGGAAGAGGCATAAGGGAGGAGGTTTCATCACAAGCATATCCAAACATCATGCCCTGGTCTCCAGCGCCTTTTTTCTTAACACCTCTGAAAATTTCCGGAGATTGTTCATGTAGATATATTTGAATATCTGATTTGTCTGTGAAGTTTAATTTAGGATCTGTATAGCCAAGATCTTTAATCCTTTTTCTAGCAATTTTTTCATAGTCTACCTTGGCGTTTGCTGTTATTTCGCCAGCAATTATTAGTCTATTAGCTCCAGCAAGACATTCTACTGCAACCCGTGCGTAAGGATCTTGTCTTAGAACTTCATCAAGAATTGCATCACTGATAGAATCACAGATTTTATCCGGATGACCTGCGCAAACTGATTCAGATGTGAAGATATAATTTTTCCCCATTTCAGGCGCATCTCGTTTTGACGATGGGCACCGCGTTTTCTGTTTAATCAGAACCTCGGTTGCCGTCCGCCGTTTGGCGAAACTCTTAATGCAATTAAAGGATAACAGATAGGGAAATATTGTCAACGAGGGATGTGAATTTTACTCTGTTGGATTATCTGAAGGAAGTTCTATTATCGATTCAGTTTTTTTCGAAACTCTTTTTTTCTTTACAACTTTAGCTGGGGTTTCTTTAGCTTCCTGCTTTTCAGGCTTAGATTCTTTTTTAAGTTGTGATGCTTCAGTAGGGGTAGATTTAAGCATTTTTAAAATCAAATCCAATTTGGAATTTATGACATCTAGTTCATTATTTCTAGGGGCTTGTTGAATAGGTTTTTCGTCAAATCTTTTGAAATCACCGCGTGGGGCTTCTCTATTGTCTCTATTATTTCCAAAATTTCTCTCTCCCTCATGGCTTCTGTTCTTTGCAAAACAATCTCGGCAATAAACAGGCTTTTCTCCGCTTGGTCTAAATGGAACCTCACATTCCTTTGAGCAGGTGCTGCAAGCTGCCTGGTGCATCTCTACTGGGCGTGTCGGTCTTCCGCCACCAAAACTACGTCCGCCAAAATCACGTTCTCCGCCTCTATTTCCTCCCCTGTTGTCTCTTGTTGGATATCCCATTCAGAGCATTGTACCATTAAATGAAATAAATTGTGGGAAGGCGTTAAAATCCTGTTGACATATACCCCTAGGGGGTATATTATAACTTCAATGAAATCTAACTACGAAGACAAAAAAGAAGCAGCTCAGAAAAGATTAAATATTATTAAGGGCCAATTAGACGGACTTCAGAAAATGATTGACAGCGATGAGTATTGTATCGATTTACTTAATCAAAGTTTAGCAATTCAAAATGCATTAAAAGGCCTAGACTTAGTTCTTTTTGAAAGACATGTAAATACTCACGTTAAACATCAATTTATGTCAGAAGATCCCAAAGCTACAGAAGAATTGATAGAGCTTTTTAAAAGGGTAAATAAATGAATAATAAAATAATATTTTTAGTTATCGGCTTGGTTATAGGCGGACTTGCAGTTTTTGGTTACATTTCGGCAAAGCCTTCTGTTTATCCAGGCGCAATGATAGGGAGAAATACAATTTCTAGTAATTCGGAAGTAATGGATGCTCATTTTATAGAGCAAATGATTCCACATCACGAAGATGCGGTAACTATGAGTAAACTTGCAGAAAATAAAGCGACCCGTCCTGAGGTAAAAAAATTAGCAGTAAATATTATTTCTTCTCAAACAAAAGAAATTGAGCAGATGAAAGTCTGGTATAAGGACTGGTTTGGAAAAGAGATTCCAGCAGGAGACCGCGCGATGAATGAGCACGGAATGATGGGAAATAATAGCGGAATGAATATGGGAATGTCCGGGGATGAATCAGACATGGCACGGCTTACAGATGCAGAAGATTTTGATAAGGTATTTATAGAGCAAATGATTCCTCACCATCAATCGGCTATCATGATGGCAAATATGCTTAAAACAGGTACTACAAGACCGGAGATGAAAGAGCTTGCTGAGAACATAATTGCATCACAAACTTCGGAAATTGACCAGATGCGTCAATGGTTGAAAAGCTGGTGAAGTTAAATGTAGCTTTTTTGGAAGAAGTGTAGAAAAATCTACAATTCTTCCAAGGAGATGACTTATGGGATTTGATAAATTAATCGCAGCACTATTCAGCATAGGCGGTATCGCTTTTACTTATTGGTTTTTCTTAATGAAAAAAGAGGAAGATGCAGTAGTCGTTAATTCAAATAGTGTAGAAATTATTGTTGAAGGTGGATATACCCCAAATACTATTTCTGTTCCGCAAGGAAAGACTACGAAGATAAGTTTTACTCGTAAAGACCCAAGTTCTTGCTTGGAGGAAGTGGTGCTTTCTGATTTTAAAATAAAAAAATACTTACCGCTAAACCAGAAAGTTACTGTAGAAATAACTCCAAAAGAAAAAGGAACTTTTGATTATGCATGCGGAATGAATATGTTCCATGGAAAGATAATCGTTACTTAATATGGCAGAAATAAAAAAATCATATCCAATTAAAGGCATGCATTGTGCATCTTGTGTAAGAGTAACAGAGCGAGCACTTAAGAAAACACCTGGTGTTACAGACGCAGTTGTGAATTTAGCAACGGCCAATGCAACAGTTACTTATGATGCAGATAATTGTACACCTGAGCAGTTAGCAAAGTCTATTGAAAAAACAGGGTACAAGCTTGATTTAGTTGAGAAAAGTGAAGACATTCGGGATCAAGAAAAACAAAAAGAATTAAAAGCACTAAAAATAAAAGTTATTGTTAGCTTAGCTTTTGGATCTCTTATTTTCTGGGGAAGTTTTCCTGGAATAATGAATACTGCCCCATGGTTTTTAAAAAACTTTTTTGTTCAGCTTATTCTCGCTACTCCGATTCAGTTCTGGGCAGGACTTGAATTTTATAGAGCGACAATTCCTGCACTAAAACACAGGACTGCGAATATGGATACTCTTGTTGCGCTAGGCACCACTGTAGCTTTTATCTATTCTGCATTTGTTACATTTTTTCCTGGAGTAATTATACGTTTGGGTTTAGACCCTATGCCATATTTTGATGTCGCTGTGATAGTTATTGGCCTTATTTTATTAGGCCGTTATATTGAAGCAAAGGCAAAAATTGGTACGTCAGGTGCTATAAAAAAGCTTATTGGATTGCAAGCAAAGACAGCGCGAATCATTAGAGAGGGAAAAGAATTAGATATTTCAATAGACCAAGTGTTAATTGGGGACGTGATTCGTGTCAGGCCTGGAGAAAAGATTCCTGTAGATGGAGAAATCCTAGAAGGTGAATCATCAGTTGACGAGTCGATGATCACGGGGGAATCAATTCCGGTAGACAAAGCAAAAGGAGACAGCGTTGTTGGAGCAACGATAAATAAATCAGGAACATTTATGTATAAAGCTATGAAAGTCGGTTCTGACACAATGCTCTCCCAAATAATAAAACTTGTCGAAGAAGCACAGGGTAGTAAAGCTCCGATTCAGAGATTGGCTGATACAGTCTCGTCTTATTTTGTTCCAATTGTCATTATGCTTGCGTTTGCAACTTTTGGTATCTGGTACATTTTTGGCGGGGAGTCAGCATTCATATTTGCTATTTTAAATACCGTAGCGGTTCTTATTATTGCCTGTCCTTGTGCTATGGGACTGGCAACTCCAACTGCAATTATGGTGGGAACAGGAAAAGGAGCAGAGCATGGAATATTAATAAGAGACGCAGAGAGTCTTGAGATCGCTCATAAAATTAAGACTGTAATTTTTGATAAAACTGGAACGTTAACAAATGGTAAGCCGGAAGTAACTGACATTATTTCAGTAAATGATTCAAAGAAAAACGAAGTTTTGAGATTGGCAGCTTCAATCGAAAAAGGATCTGAACATTCACTAGCAGATGCAATCATTAAGAAAGCTGAGGAAGAAAAAATAAATCTTGTTAGCGTTTCAAAATTTAAAGCGATTGCAGGTCATGGGATCGAAGGAATAGTAGGCAAAGAACATATTTACTTTGGAAATAGGCGGTTGATGGACCGGGAAAAAGTTGTCATCCTGAAACAAGTTCAGGATGACATGGAGAAATTAGAAGCAGAAGGAAAAACAGTAATGATGCTTTCTCTTGGTGATAAATTAATTGGGCTTATTGCAGTTGCAGACACAGTAAAAGAAACAGCAGGAAAAGGAGTAAAAGCACTGCAAAACCTTGGCATTGAAGTGGTAATGATTACCGGAGACAATAAGAGGACAGCAGAAGCAATTGCTAAAAGTGTTGGAATTGACCGAGTTCTTGCAGAGGTATTGCCTGATCAAAAGGAAGCGGAAGTGCGGAAGCTGCAATCCGAAGGTAAAAAAGTTGCCATGGTGGGAGACGGAATTAATGATGCTCCGGCGCTTGCAGCAGCAGATATAGGAATTGCAATGGGAACTGGAACTGATGTTGCAATAGAAGCAGCAGATATAACTCTTATTAACAAAGATCTGCAATCTGTTGCATCAGCAATTACACTCTCCAAAAAAACAATGAGGACAATTAAACTCAATCTTTTCTGGGCATTTGGTTATAATATCGTTCTTATCCCCGTAGCTATGGGTGTATTATTTCCTTTCTTTGGAATTCTGCTTAGTCCCATTTTTGCATCCGTTGCCATGGCTACAAGTTCGATATCGGTAGTTGGTAATTCGTTGTTTTTGAAAAAAATAGCTAAATAATATGGAGCTTGGAATAATATTTTTAACAGGACTTACAATTGGAGGACTCACATGTCTGGCAGTGCAGGGCGGATTACTAGCTTCAGTTATAGCGGCAAGAGAAAAAGAAGTACTTGAAAAAAAGGGAACAAAGCCAAACCCTGCCTTCCCTACTTTAGCTTTCTTAGTTTCAAAACTCATTTCATATGCTCTTTTAGGATTAGTTTTAGGTTTTTTTGGTTCAAAGATTAGCTTAACATCACAGATCCAGTCTTTTATCCAGCTGGGTGCTGGGATATATATGATTTTTATTGCATTAAATTTATTAAATGTTCATCCGTTTTTTAGATATTTTGTGATACAGCCTCCTAGATTCTTAACTAGAAGAATTAGAAATAAATCAAAAAGCGCCGATTTATTCGCGCCTGCTTTCTTGGGATTTATGACTATATTTATTCCTTGTGGTACTACTCTTGCTATGGAAGCTTTAGCTATAAGCACAGCCAGCCCGATAAAAGGCGCTTTGATACTTTCTACTTTTGTTTTGGGAACTTTTCCTATGTTTTTCGGAATAGGATTTTTAACTGCAAAACTTGGGGAAAAGTTTAAGGATAATTTTTTAAAGTTTGCGGCAATTTTACTTATAATATTGGGGTCAATATCATTATATGGAGGACTTATTGCTATGGGAGCACCAATTTCTTTAAGCAGGATTACTAACTCAGACAAAAATAGTTCAGGAAATATGTCGGTGGCCTTTCCACCTATAAAAGATGGCTATCAACGGACAACGATAAATGTTTTGAGCAATGGTTATAGTCCATCAAGTATAGTTTTGAAAGAAAATATTCCTACAAAGCTGACGTTAAAAACGAATGAAGCGTATTCTTGCGCTATAGCATTTAGAATCCCAGATTTAAAAATAGGCGTAAACCTGAAGCCAAGTGGGAGTGAGGCATTAGATCTGCCTAAGCTATCAAAAGGAGAATATCCATTCACCTGTTCCATGGGTATGTACACGGGGGTGATTAAGGTATTATGATCCGTTCGATGATACTCAGGATCATGGTAAGGAATTCGAATCCATGAAAAAAATAAAATTTAAAATAGATGGGATGCATTGCTCAAGCTGCGCTATGAATATAGATTTTGATTTAGAAGATCTAGAGGGTGTAAAAAGTGCAAAAACTAATTATGCCAAAGAGGAGTGTGAAGTGGAATTTGATGAAACTAAAACATCACTCCAGGAAATAAGTAAGCAAATAAAAGAAACTGGCTATAAATCAGAAGTAAAAAACTATGAATAAAAAATATTTAATTATTGGATTGGTTCTAATTTTTGGAACGTTTGCCGTTATTTTATTAAATAGATTTAGTGTCAAGTCTCAAGATTCAAATTTATCAGCAGTAAAAAATTTAATTCCGGCGCAGGAGATTACGCATGGGCATGGTCTTGCGGTAGATAATATGGATCCGACAAAGTTATACATTGCTACGCATCACGGTTTATTTTTATTAAAAGATGATAAAGACCTTTTTTCTGTTGGAGGTAATAAAGACGATTATATGGGTTTTTCTCCTCATCCGGATAGTGCAAATACTTTCTTCTCAAGTGGTCACCCGGAAGCAGGAGGAAATTTAGGACTCCAGAAATCAGAAGATGGGGGATTCACTTGGAAAAATATTTCAGATGTTGAAAATGCACCCGTGGACTTTCACGCCATGGCAGTAAGTCCTGCAAATCCCGACCTCATTTATGGCTCGTACCAGGGAAATTTGTATAAGAGTAATGATGGAGGCAAAGATTGGGATAAATTTCCAACTAAGTTTTTGATAACAAGTATAGTCGCGGATCCGACTGACGAAAAAATTGTTTATGCCCTAACTCCCCAAGGACAAGGAATTCTTATGAGCCGGGATCAGGGGAAAAATTGGGAAGAATTATCTACGGAAGTTTCAGGCGGAATTGTTTCAAGCTTGGCAATTAATCCAAATGACAATAAGCAGATGCTAACTTTCTCTGAGAAATTAGGAGGATTAGGAGCAAGTAATGATAAGGGGATAACCTGGAATAAAATAGATGAAAAATTTAACGGAGAAGAAGTGCTTTTTTTAGCTTTTTCCAAACCAAATCCGAATACAGTTTATTCTCTTACTCACTTGAACTCAATTTACAAGAGCATAGATAAAGGTTTGAATTGGAAAAAAATCCGCTAGTTCTGGTACGGAAATGTGTAGCGCTTATTCACAGTTATTAGCTTTGACATGAAGCTAATTTTTTGATACTATCTAGCTTAGAAATGAGCAATATATCATTTATATCAGTTAGAAGACATACTGGCTTTTTGGGCGGTGTGCTTTTAGTGATTTAAATTAATTAAATAATATTATCAAGCAACCGCCGACGAGGCGGTTTTTTTGTGGTAAAAAATATGAAAAGAGGTGATTAATATGAATAAAGAAAATTGTCCAGAAGAATTAAAATTTAGCTTTACAGCAAAAGCTGCAGGATTAGAAGATTTAAAATACGCTCAGACGATCTCTGAGTGGACTTTGGAGTCAGGGACAATGCTGGCTAAAACTCCTGAGGAAATAATTGGATTCATGCAGGATGGTCGATCAGCTATCGTTGTTAACGCTGGTGGAGAGGTGGTTAGTCATGTAGCAGCATCTTTTATTTACAGGGATGGATCTGTTGAGGTTGGAGCATTATGTACCGATAAGGAGTTTCGGGGTCATGGTGCAGCGATAATGGCAACAAATTTTCTATTAGGTATTTTAAATGAAAAATATCCCGACAAGAACTTATTTGCCTTGGCAAATCCTATGAGCGCAAAACTTTTCGAGAAGATAGGAGCAGAAAGAATTACATGCTCTGAGCTTTCTGATGAGGTTTGGGAAAACTGTTCGACATGTCTGAATAATCCAAACAAATCTGATGAAGTTATTTTATTTGAGTGCTGTGATACTCCTTATGGTTTTAATAATTTAGTAGAAGACCATAGATAACCGGTAAAGGCAAGTAAATGTTTTATTAACTTGCGATTTTATCGGTTTTTTTGTGGTAGGAAGGAGGTGATTAATATGAAAGAAAATGGGAAAGGAACATTTTATACGGGTCAAGAAGCACAGGTGATTTATCCTGAAATTGTGCCTGTATATCAGGCTGCATTTGCTGGAGAACCATGGTTTGAGGTAAGTAAATGCGAAGATAGGAGTGAAGCTCAAAAGTGTATTGGAGGATTTTCCTCACAAGAGATTGGGCAGCTTTGTGCTGACTGCAGCTTAACTCTAGTAAGGTCGGCTTATGAGGCGCAAGAGCTTACGGATAGTTTTGATCGAATATCTGCTTTAGTGCCAACAGCGTGGTACACGGAGGGAGATGAAAATGGCCTTAATCTGGCTGCATTTGTATGGAAGGCGGATGCGGATTTTATAGCTGATGAGAAGTATGGCGATGTGCCACAGATGAAAACATGGCTTAAGGATACGCTTGGATCAAATTCAATTCTTTGGCTTGATGAAATTTTTGCAGATAGGACGAAGAAGCCATCAGGAAACCTTGCTAATTTTGGGCAAATGGTTGATGGGTTCAGAACCGAGATGGGTTTTAATCCGATGGCATTTAGAACTATCAATAAACGCTTGATCTATGGTGCTTTAAAACAAGTTCCCAATACTAGTGTCTACGAGTCGTTTACTGATGTTCCCGACAGGAGAAGCCTAGTAGTCGTTAACCCTCGTGGGGTAGGTATCGAGGGAAGATGTGGGATAGGAGGTTAGGAGAAGTTCTCAATAATTTGAGAATAAATTTCTACAGCTTTATTCAGTTCTTCTTTGGAGATTTGTTCGTCGGGTCCGTGAGCATATTTTATGTCTCCGGGCCCGATGACTACTCCTTTTCCAAACATCGATAATTCTGTAAAATACCTAACCCCACGTCTTGTTGTTATAAAATCAAGCTCTTTTGGTACATTAGTTGACACACTTTTAATATTAAGTGGTATATCGAGCTTAATTTTGTCCCCTGTAAGTTCTGAGAAAAGTTTTGGATAGTTATTTTGATCTTCAGGTGAAATTCTGAAGCTATATAATGCTTCAGAATTCTCAGGGATGATATTATCTGCTACACCGCCTTTAATTACATTTAGACTCATTAATGTTTTGGGATGAGCATCAATAGTCTTTATTTTATTTACAAATTCCAAAAGTAAGTCAATTGCATTTATTCCCTCCTCTGGTCTTGAGCTGTGAGCAGCTTTGCCAGTTGCAACAGCCTTAATTACCAGGAGTCCGAAATGCTGATTAACTATATCAAGGCTTGTTGGTTCGCCAACTACAACAAATGGAATCTCAAGTTCATCTGATAATTTCTTAGCACCATCTAGTAAATCTTCTTCACCGACAGTAAAAATAAGTCCAAAATTATCAAATCCTTTTTCTTTTCCTTGAATTGCCGCAGTGATCATTGCAGCAGCGCTTCCTTTTGTGTCACAAGAACCTCTGCCATAAATATTCTCGTTATCTTCAGAAAATTCTATAAATGGTGAGACTGTGTCTAGATGAGCTTGAAAATAAATAACCGGATCGGGCTTTAGACTTGCAACTATATTAAATCTTCCGTCATTTACGGTATATTTTTTAGTTTCGAATCCATTTTCAGTAAGAAATTTAAATACATATTCACAGACTTTTTCTTCCTCACCAGAAGCTGAAGGAATTAACATCAGATTTTTTAAAATTTCTAAAGCATTCATGGGAAGATTATAGCAGAATTAAGGCTAATGATATAATTTTTTAATGGACGGCTATCAGTTTAGTTTTAAAGACAGAGTATCTATTTTTGAATCTCCAAACCCTTGGTTCATATGGTGAAGTATTAACTATTTTTAATTTGGCTTGTGGGTTTGCGTTCGAGTTCCACTTTCCCGCTTTTTGCACAAGATACACAAATAATTCCATAACTGTTTTTTTTACCATCGAAATAATCTTCTAGATTTTCGCTTTTTTCTCCACAAATTCTGCATTTTCCAATTATCTTATGATTTGGATCATCTATATTAAATCCAATCATTTCACGTTGATCAAATACCAGAAGTTTACCTTCAAAAAAAGTATTCGGGTACTTTTCCATAAATGTTACTATGCCATTTTCGAGCTGATATACTTCTTTAAATCCGTATTTCATAAGGAGTCCTGATGCAGTCTCGCATCTGACTCCGCCTGTGCAGACAGTAACTACGGTTTTGTCTTTTAAGTGTTCAATGGTTTTTATAGCTTCCGGCACATCTCTAAAATGTCCGAGTCCTTGGGGCCAGACAGAGTTCTTAAATCTGCCTACTTCAAATTCATAGTCATTTCGCATATCAACTACATAAAATTCGCGGCCATTTTCATACCACTCTTTTAGTTTGTCGGCCGGTAAATGTTTACCCGTAAGCTTATTTAACGGTCCAAAATCCTTGTCTTTAATTCCGGTAGTAACGATTTCCGGTCTTACTTTTACAGAGAGTTTATAAAAAGATTTTCCAGTGCCAGCGGATTTTTTCCAGTTGATATCTCTAAATCTTTTATCTTTCTCCATAAGCTCAATATATTTCTCAACATTTGCTTTTGTACCTTCAAGCGTTCCATTAATCCCCTCCTCGGCTATAATAATTCGCCCTTTCAGATCAAGCGCTTCGCAATAAGCTCTTTGAGTTAGCATAAGCTCCTGTGGCTTTTTTATATTTTTATATTTATAGAAAAGCAAAACTACATATTTCATAGGCTTGTATTATATCTCAAAATTCAAATCTATGGAATTCTCCAGTTGATAATGGTAAAATTTCCCCTTATGGAAAGAGACATACCGGGAAGTAAACTGCGTGTTAAGCCTAAAGGAACAGAAATTCCACTCACTAGACCACGGGTAGTAAATGATCGCGAAATTGCACTTTACCGTGCTGCTGCAGCTGAATTGGGAGGAATGCCAGTAGATATTCAGCGCGTAGGAGGCGGTGGAGCAATCGTAATGTGGGATCATGGAACTTTTGAAACAGGTCCGGACACTTCCGTTGTAGTATTGCGTGGTTTGCCTGAGCATTTACAGGTGTTTGACGAGGCGCTTGCGAGATTAATGCGAGCCGATGAAAATACAGAAAGTTAAGTATATAATCAAATTATGAATTTAGAAGAAAGAGTTAAAAAGATTGAGGACAGGAATGCCAAGGTAGAAACAGATAAGGCTTGGGAAGCCAGTTGGACACGTAAGGTCTTGATCGCAATTTTTACATATTTAGCAATTGCTCTGTATTTAAAGTTTATTGTTGGAATAGATCCGTGGATAAATGCGATAGTTCCAACTGTAGGATTTTTACTTTCCACACTTACTCTTCCTTATTTCAGAAAGTTTTGGGCGGATTACATTTATAAGAAATGAAATTTTCAATTTTTTACTTAACATGTGCGAGTGATGATGAAGCTGATAAAATCTCATATGTTCTTCTTGAAAAGAGGCTAATAGCATGTGCTAAAAAACTTCCCGTAGAGTCACTATTTAGATGGAAAAAGAATATTGAAGAAGATGAAGAAGTACTTGTAATGTTTGAGTCTGTTGAAGAAAATTTTGATAAAGTTAATTCTGAAATTAAAAAACTCCATAGTTATGAAACATATATTTTCTTCTCAGTTCCAGTAAACAGGACCACGAAAGAAGTCGAAAAATGGCTTGAAACAGAGCTTAAAAAGTGATAAAAATATTCCTATGGCAGAAGAGTCTAGGTCTACGCAAAAATCCGGTCCAAGCCGCGGAATGTTTGTTTCTTTAATAGTAGTATTCGTTGTAGTCATTGGAACTGGTGCATATCTTTGGAAAGGAATGCAAAATTCAACTCCTCTTTCTCCCACTCCTTCTGAGATACCAAATTTTATGGTTGATACCCAACAATCAGCTACAGATTCAGCAATGACGAATATTCAGGTTACATTTACATGCGCGGATGGCAAGATAATTGAAGCGACATTTAATAATAGTACTGATGGTAGTGCAGATCTCACGCTTTCTGATGGAAGAATAATGAGTCTTCCGATAGAAGTTTCAGAAAACAACGCTAGATATGTCAGCGAGGATGAGAGCGTTGTATTGTTTGCTCAGGAGAATGGATTATTGATTGAGGAAAATGGAATTCAAACCTATTCTGAGTGTACTCCAGAAACTCCAACTCCTTAGTGTTATAATTTCCTCATGATTAAAGGTGTTGATTATATAGGTATTGGAGTTGGGGCCGCGATTATTAGGGATGGTAAACTTCTTATTCAAAAGAGGAGTCAAAATGCTCGTACTGAAAAGGGAAAATGGGAAATACCAGGTGGTGGAATTGAATACGGCGAAACTCAAGAGCAGGCCTTAAAAAGGGAAGTAAAAGAGGAGACATGCTTAGAGATAGAATTAATTGAATTGTTGAATGTTTCAGATCACATATCTCGGAAAGATAATCAGCATTGGATAGCCGCAGTTTATGTTTGTAAGATTTTAAGTGGAGAGCCTCAAATTTCAGAGCCGCATAAGTGTGATGATGTAAAATGGTTTAGCATAGAGGAGGCAAAAGAACTAGATCTTGCGCCGATAACAAGAGAAGATATTGCTATTCTTGAAAAGAAATATCCCAAAGGCTTGCCGTTAGAATTATAGTGCTATAATGGTCCGACTATGCCCGATGATGAGTTTGAAGGTTTGATATCTGAAGCACTTGATTCTCTCCCCGAAGAATTTGCTAAAAAGCTAAATAATGTTTCAGTCACCTTTGCCGATGAGCCTACGCCGTATCAACTCCGTAAAATGAGACTTCCTCCCTGGGCACTTATGTTTGGGCTGTATGAAGGTGTACCTCTGACCCGTCGAGGATCTTATACAGGTGCTTTGCCAGACAAGATAACTATATTTAAGAATGCAATCTTGCGGGTTTCTAATACGCCTGAAGACGTGCGAGATCAGGTTCGTAAGACCTTGATTCATGAGATTGGTCACCATTTTGGCTTAACGGACGCTGAACTGAGATAAGATGTATATAGGTCTAAAAGTTACCTGTTGACACAAGCTCAATTTGTATGGTATAAAAGTATTACTTTAAGACGAAAAATACCCTTTTAAGAGAGGTTGATGCACCGAGTGCATCTTTTTTGTCGAGATATTACTGCCCGCCTATTTGCTAATGCCGAAAGCTGATATAAAAGACAATAAGGATAATTTTATCCGTGAAGACTGGGGGAATAAGTTTCCTGTAGCACCTACGCTTGATTTACTAACGATTCAAAAAGAATCATATCAATGGTTCGAAGACGTTGGAATCGGAGAGGTACTTCAGGAAATTTCTCCTATAGATGATTTTACAGGTAAAAACTGGACGCTAACTCTTAAGGATTACAGAATCGGCAAACCTACCAATGATCCTGAGCTTTGTCTTATAAAAGGCCTCACCTTCGACGCTCCTCTTTATGCAAAAGCAACCCTCTTAAATAAGAAAACAGAAGCAGAAATAGATCAAGAAGTTTTCCTCGGAGATATCCCAAAGATGACAGAACGCGGAACATTTATCGTTAATGGAATAGAGCGAGCAATTGTTAACCAGCTTGTCCGCTCACCTGGAGTTTTCTTTACAGCTACCCAAGATGTTGTTACGGGGCAAACTCTTTATACTGCAGAAATTAGACCAGTTCACGGATCATGGTTAGAGTTCACAACCACAAGATACGAAACAATAACTGTAAAAATTGATAGAAGAAGAAAATTCTTAGCCTCAACATTCTTAAGAGCGATAGGGGTATCAGATAACGATCTAATTCGCGATAAATTTAAAGAAGCAGAAGCTGACGGAAAATCAAATTATATAAATAACACTCTTCATAAAGATGAAACAGTATCACAAAACGAGGCTCTCATTGAGATATTTAAGAAAATGCATCCTGGAGAACCAGTTGTCATTGATAAAGTTAAGGAAAACTTCTTTGGAATGTTCTTTAATAATAGGCGCTATGATCTTGGTGATGTAGGACGTTACAAGATTAATAGAAAGCTTAAAGATGTTCCAGGATTTACTCCAACTGAGGAAAGAATTCTTACAATTGAAGATATTTTAGCTGCAATCTCATATCTTATTCAGTTATCACGCGGCATGGACGGAGTAGATGATATTGATTCTCTAGCAAATAGAAGAGTTAGAAGAGTTGGAGAATTGGTAGCGTCCACTGCATTTAGAGTTGGAGTTCTTAGACTCGAAAGAAGTATTAAAGAAAGAATGTCGCTTATTACTCCGGAAATTCCTGTTACAGTAGCAGGACTTATTAATGCTAGACCTATTATGGCTTCAATCAACGAATTCTTCAGAACCTCTCAGCTCTCAACAATCCTAGATCAGACAAATCCACTCTCAGAAATCGATAACCTTAACCGCCTAACTGTTATGGGAACCGGCGGTATTTCAAGAGAACGCGCAGCTTTCTCAATTAGAGATATCAACTCAAGCCAGTATTCAAGAATTTGTCCAATTAGAAGTCCCGAAGGCCCAAACATCGGACTTGTTACTTATCTTGCTCTTTTCTCAAGAGTAAATAAATATGGATTCCTGGAAGCTCCATATAGAAGAGTAAATCACACTAAAAAAGGAAGCAAAACAGAAACTGTTGTATCAAATGAAATAGTATTTATGGCAGCAGATGACGAGAGAGAGCACTATATTACTCATTCAGGAGTTCTAAATGAAGATCAGACTATTACTAATGAAAGAGTTCCTGTTAGATATAAAGGAGAATTTATAGAAGTAGAAAAAGAAAAAGTTGAATTTATTGACGTAGTTCCACGACAAGTTGTTGGAACAGCAGCATCTCTTATTCCTTTCGTGTCCCACGATGAAGCCAACAGAGCGCTCATGGGAACCCACATGCAGTCTCAGGCAGTGCCTTTGGTACAGCCACATTCTCCAATTGTTGGAACAGGAATGGAAAAAATGGTTTCTCAAGTTATGGGGCGCGTTGCTTATGCACCTGAGGACGGAGAGATTACATATGCTGACGGAGATAAAGTTATATTTAAAGGTAAATCAGGGGAAGTTACATATAAAGTAGAATCATTCCAGAGAACCTCACAAGCTACAGCTTACACTCAAAGAACAATGGTAAATACAGGTCAGAAGGTAAAAGCAGGAGACCTTTTGGTTGATGGACCTTCTTCAGAAAACGGAGAACTTGCTCTTGGACAGAATCTTTTAATTGCATACGCTTCATATGACGGACTTGGATACGAAGACGCTATTGTTATTTCGGATAGACTGGTAAAGCAAGACGTATTATCATCAATTCATATTGAAAAATATGAAGCTGCAGTTGTAGAAACTAAGCTTGGTCCTGAAGAAACAACTCGCGACATTCCAAACGTTGGGGAAGATCAGCTTTTGAATTTAGATGAAAACGGAATTATCGCAGTTTCAAGTGAAGTAGGGCCTGGGGATATTCTTGTTGGAAAGATTGCACCAAAGGGTGAAACTGAACTTACTGCAGAAGAGAGACTTCTTAGAGCTATCTTTGGTGAGCAAGCTCGTGAAGTTAGAGATACATCACTTCGCATGCCAAACGGAGAGCGCGGAACAGTTATTTCAGTCCAAATATTAGATCGCAAGAAAGGCGATGAATTAGAGCCTGGATGTCTTCGCAAGATTATAGTTGAAGTTGCACAGTTTAGACACGTTGTAGTAGGAGATAAGCTTGCTGGAAGACATGGAAATAAAGGTGTTATCAGTAAGATTGTTCCTGAAGTAGACATGCCCTATTTAGAAGATGGAACTCCAGTAGATATTATTATTTCACCTATTTCTGTGCTTGCTCGTATGAATCTTGGACAGCTCCTTGAGGCTCATCTTGGATGGGCAGCTTTAAAAAAAGCTAAAAAAGTCGGAGTACCTGTATTTGAAAAGGTCGATGAATCAAGAATCGTATCAGAGCTTACATCAGCGGGACTCCCGGAGAATGGAAAGGCAAAACTTTATGATTCGAGAACTGGAGAACTTTATGAAAATTCTGTTGTTGTTGGAGTAAGTTACATCATGAAGCTTATTCACATGGTAGAAGACAAGACTCATGCAAGATCAACTGGACCATATTCATTAGTAACTCAGCAGCCTCTTGGAGGAAAAGCGCAAATGGGAGGACAACGTCTTGGAGAAATGGAAGTTTGGGCACTTGAATCACATAGAGCACGCTATACTTTACAGGAAATGTTAACAATCAAATCAGATGACGTTGTAGGTCGCGCAAAAGCTTTTGAAGCAATTGTTAAGGGAACTGCGATTCCGACACCTAAAGTTCCAGAATCATTCAAAGTTCTTATTAAAGAGCTACAGGCGTTAGGACTTAATGTTGTTCCTATGGGAGCGCAAATTATTGCAGAGCCACTTATGACAGAGCCATTGGCTGAAGCTAAAAAAGATGAAAAAATCGAAGAAGAAGCAAAGGAAATGGAAAAAGAATTAGGCGGAGTAACTGAGGAAATGATTGGAACTAGCGAAAATGGGGTGGAAGATGTACCATCACCTGAGGATCTTAAGGAAGAAGGGGTAAAGGAGGCGGAGGAAGAAATAAATGGATAAGAATAAAAAAATGAAAGATATCAGTATATTGGATTTCCAGAGTCTTAAAATTCTCTTAGCTGGTGAAAAAGAGATTTTAGAGTGGAGTTATGGTGAAGTTACAAAGCCAGAAACTATCAACTATAGAACTCTTAGACCAGAAAAAGATGGTTTGTTTGACGAGCGCATTTTCGGTCCTACGAAAGATTGGGAATGTTATTGTGGAAAATATAAAAGAATCAGATACAGAGGGATAATCTGCGACAAATGCGGAGTTGAGGTTACATTGTCTCGTGTAAGACGCGAAAGAATGGGTCATATTGAGCTTGCATCTCCTGTTGCGCACGTTTGGTACTTTAAGGGATCTTCATCTTCGCTCTCACTTATTCTGGATATGTCTCAAAAAGATCTAGAATCTGTAATTTACTATGCTTCATATCTTGTTACAGGAATAGATGATGATAAGAAAAAGAAAGCTATTGATAACTTTGCTGTAACAATTGAGGATAGAAAGAACAATCTCAAAAAAGATTCTGAGAAAGAAGAAACAGAAATAAACAAAGAAATTGATCAGAAGCTTAAAGATGCAATCAAAGCCAATAAAGAGCAAAAAGGTCTTATGGAGCAAGAACTGGAGCTTCAAAGAAAGCAAAGATTAGCCAGAATTACTGATAGAGTTACAGCTGAAAGCAAGAAAATTGATGAGATTTCAGATGCCTTGATGACTTTGGTTAAAAGCTTGAAGCCAGGTTCTGTTCTATCAGAAGACGAATACTTTAAAGTTTTGGAATATGATATTCCTGTATTCTTTAACTTTAAAACTGGTGCAGAAGGACTTCTGGAATTAATCCAAAAATTAAATATTGATGAATTGATCATTGATCTTAGAAAAGAAGTTGAAAAAGCAAAAGGACAAAAGTATTTGAAGCTTATCAAGCGCTTGAGACTACTTGAAGTTATTAGAAAAGCTGGCGTATTACCAAAAGATATGGTTTACACTGCTCTTCCTGTTATTCCACCAGATCTTAGACCTATGGTTCAGCTTTCTGGAGGAAGATTTGCAACTTCAGATCTTAACGATCTTTATAGGAGAGTTATTAATAGAAATAACCGTTTAAAGCATTTAATGAGCCTTGGTGCACCTGAAATTATTCTTAGAAATGAAAAAAGAATGCTTCAAGAGTCAGTTGATTCACTTATTGACGCATCACAGCGCGGAACACAGGTTGTAGCTTCACCTTTAAGATCGCTTTCTGATATGTTGAGAGGAAAGCAAGGACGTTTCCGCCAAAATCTTCTTGGAAAAAGAGTAGATTATTCAGGGCGTAGTGTTATCGTTGTTGGTCCTGATCTTAAGCTTTCTGAATGCGGACTTCCAAAAGAAATGGCTCTTGAGATGTTTAAGCCTTTCGTACTTCGTGAAGTTATTGTTCGCGGATATGCTCCAAATATTAAGAGCGCTAAGAGATTTATCGAAAAAAGACCACCTGAAGTATTCGATATTCTAGAAGAAATCACAAAGAATCATCCGGTTTTACTCAATCGTGCTCCTACACTTCACAAATTAGGTATTCAGGCTTTCTATCCAAAACTTATTGAAGGAGCTGCTATTCAATTACATCCTTGTGTATGTAAAGGTTATAATGCTGACTTTGACGGAGATCAGATGGCTGTTCACATTCCGTTGTCAGAAAACGCACAAAAAGAAGCAATTGAGCTCATGATGCCTAGAGAAAATCTTCTTAAGCCAGCAGATGGAGCTCCTATTACGCTTCCTGATAAGGAAATGGCTATTGGTATTTTCTATCTCACAACCCTAGATGAGAGTCTCAGATTGGAAAATGAAGAAGATCAGAAATATTTTAACAGCATAAATGACGCTCTCCTTGCTTACTCTATGAAAAAAACTGAGCTTAGAGAGCCAATTAAAGTTAGAATTGGAGAAGAGCTCCTAGAGACAACAGTTGGTCGCTTAATGTTTAATGAACATTTGCCAGAAGCCCTTGGTTTTGTAAATGAGCCTATTAAGGCTTCAGGAATCAAGAAGCTTATAACTCGGGCTATGAATGTAGCGAATTCACTCGAGGTTGAAGAATTAATCGATAGAATTAAATCTCTTGGATTTTACGGATCAACTATTTCAGGAATTTCGGTATCTGTATTTGATACAGCTCTCGTTGCAGAAAAACAGGAAATTATTGACTCTTCTGAGGTGAAAATCGGAGAAATTGATACTGAATATCAAAAAGGTTTAATCACCAATGATGAAAGAAAGAGACTTTCAAATGATGTTTGGCTTAAAACAACGGAACGGATCGCAGATATGACTTGGGATCTTTTGACACCTGGTAACGTAATCAGAACAATTATCGATTCTGAAGGTGCACGTGCAGGTAAAGAACAGCTCAAGCAGCTTTCAGCTATGAGAGGTCTTATCCTTGATCCGCTTGGAAAGATTGTAGAGCTTCCTATTAAATCAAACTTCCGTGAAGGTCTATCAATTTTTGAATACGTAGCATCAGCTCGCGGATCTCGAAAAGGTTTGACCGACTCAGCTCTTAAGACAGCAAATGCAGGATACTTAACTCGTCGTTTGGTCGATGTTTCTCATGATATGATTGTCCGTGAAGAAGATTGCGGAACCAAGCTTGGAGTAAGAGTAGTAGCAGTTGATCCAGAGAGAACAGCTTCTTTTGCAGATAGATTAATTGGTAGAACAGCAGCAGAAAATATTGTAAATAAAGCTAAAAAGACGATTGCAAAAGCTGGAGAAGAACTAACAGAAGAGAAAGTTGAAGAGATTGTAAATAATGATATTGAAGAAGCAATGGTTCGATCAGCAATCACTTGTGAACTCAAATACGGTATTTGTGCAGCATGTTATGGATGGGATTTCTCAGTAAAGAGAAGAGTATCTCTTGGAGTTCCTGTTGGAGTGGTAGCAGCGCAATCTATCGGAGAGCCTGGAACACAGCTTACTATGCGTGTTAGACATTTCGGAGGAGTTGTGATGAGTGACGTGACTCAGGGTCTTCCTCGTGTTGAAGAATTATTTGAAATGAGAACGCCAAAAGCTCTTTCACCTATTTCTGAAATTTCAGGAAAACTTGCGATTGAAACAAATGACGATGGATATGTTTTGCGCATAATAACTCATAGAAAACCAGCTGAAGAAAGAGAATATTTTGTTCCATTAGCTGCAAACTTAGTGGTAGAAGATGGTCAGGAAGTAAAAGTTGGAACACAATTTGCTCAGGGATATCTTGATCCTAAAGAAGTTCTTAAGATTACTGGATTATTTGATGCTCAGAAATATGTTGTAACAGAAGCTCAGAAGGTTTATGAATCTCAGGGAATCCCGATTAATGATAAGCATTTTGAAGTAATCCTTAGAAAAATGTCTGATAAGGTAGTTGTCGAGACAGTTGGAGATACAACTCTTATTCCTGGAGACTTTATTACAAAGACCAGATTTGAAGAAATTAACGGAGAAGTACTTTCACAAGGTGGAGAGCCTGCAACGGCACGCCAAACTATCCTTGGGGTAACAAAGTCATCTCTTTTCTCAGACTCATGGCTATCAGCAGCCTCATTCCAGGAGACAACAAAGGTTCTTACAGAAGCTTCACTTGAAGGAGCAGAAGATAAGCTTATCGGACTTAAAGAAAATGTTATCATTGGACGTCTTATCCCAGTAGATGGAATTACTCCTGTTGGAGAGATTGCTCGAGAAGACGCACAAGTAGCTCATGATGCCCCAGTAGTTGAAGCTAGTGCCCCAGAAAGTGTATAATTAGAAACTAAATATGCCAACACTATCACAGTTAACAAAAAAAGGAAGAACAAAGAAAATTAAGAAGGTTCGAGTAACTGGTCTTAGACGTGCCTATAATGCAAAAGATAGAATTTATACAGAGTATAATTCTCCGCAAAAAAGAGGAGTAGTTACTCTTGTTAAGACCATGACTCCTAGAAAACCTAATTCAGCTCTTAGAAAAGTTGCTCGTGTTAAGCTCTCAAATAGAACTGAAGTTACAGCATATATTATGGGAGAAGGACATTCGCTTTCAGAGCACGGTATCGTATTAGTCCGCGGTGGTAGAACAAAGGATTTGGCTGGAGTAAAATATCACATAGTTCGCGGAAAATATGATCTTGCTGGAGTAGTTGGTAGAAAATCATCAAGAAGCAAATACGGTGCAAAGAAAGGATCAGGAGGAGGCGGAGGAGCAAAGCCAGCAGCAGCTCCAGCGCCCGTAGCTGAGGCTCCAGCAGCCTAGTTTAATATGAGACATAATAAAGTATCAAACAGAAGAATAATCCCAGAAGATGCAGTTTATAACAGCATTCTTGTTTCAAAATTAATAAATAATATTATGCGTGACGGAAAAAAGACCGTTGCTATGCATGTGGTTTATGACACTTTTGAACTTTTAGTTAAGAAAGGTGTGCCTGCTGATTCGAAGGTAACAGAGCAGGAAAGTCAGGATAGGGCTCTGGATATTTTTGAAAAAGCAATCCAAAACGTAGGTCCTAAAACAGAAATTAAAGCAAGACGCGTAGGTGGAGCTTCATATCAAATCCCGATCGAAGTTCGCGGTGATCGCAAAACAGCATTAGCTCTCAGATGGATAATTGAGGCTGCACGAGCGAAATCAAATAAAGATTTTCATACATTCCCTGAAAAATTAGCTGATGAAATCATCAATGCGTCTCAAAATGAGGGCTCAGCTGTAAAGAAAAGAGATAACGTACACAGAATGGCAGACGCTAACAAAGCTTTCGCTCACTTCAGAATCTAATTGTCCCCATTTGACAACCCAATTAATTCAGCGTATATTTTTTCTTATGGATCGTCCTAGACATACTCCCCCAGAAGCGCCTGCATTTACAGCTCCATCTCCTGAAGAATTTGGAAATCAATTAAGATCGATGGTAGATCCACAGACTCCAGCAGAAATAGCAGCTTTTAACCAGAGCGGGGAAAGGGTTGCAGAAAACGCGAGAGTGCTTTATGGAGGACTTCCTCCTGGACCAACTGGAGAAGTTGGAGGAATTACACTGACAGGAGATCAATCTGAAGCTCAAGATACACAAATTTATGATGAGCGTGCTGCTGTAAATGCTTCCCGCGAGAGAGTTAAGGAAACAGAAAGAGCATTGAGGGTAAAACTAAGACCAGCAGGGAGTTTGACTGGAAGATTTACTTGGTAATTCCTCGTGAAGACTTTTTATGCTAAAGATCGTGCCGAGTGGAGAAAATGGATTTCAGAAAATCATGACAAAGAGCCTGAAATTTGGCTAATTAAATACCATAAAGGATCAGCTACCCCATCTGTTAGTTATGAAGAATCTGTAGAAGAAGCTCTATGTTTTGGTTGGATAGACTCTCTTCATAAAAGTCGAGACAAAGAGAGTAGCATTCAGAAGTTTGGTCCTAGAAAGCCTAAGTCCAATTGGGCAGAGAGTAATAGAATTCGCGCAAAGCGTTTGATCGCAGAAGGCCTCATGACCGAAGCCGGTCTCAAGGTTTTACCATCAGATTTTAAATAATGCTTGCATTCCATCATAAACGGGTATATATTTCTTCTAAGTGAAAGTTAAGGACATAATGCATAAAGATGTAGATTATGTTACTCCCGATACGCCTCTTAAAAAAGTTGCGAAGATCATCTTTGGCCATAAACACACTGGGTTTCCTGTAGTTGATCCCGTATCAAGAAAATTGATAGGTTTTCTTACAGATCAGGACATTTTAGCTAAATGTTTTCCATCAGTTAGGGAGTATATGGAAGATGTTGTCCATGCACAGGATTTCTCTGCAATGGAAAAGAAGTTAAAAGAAATATTGAATCTAAATGTAGAGAAAGTGATGAGCAAGAAGGTGGTGTCAGTTAGAGAAGACGAGTTTGTGCTAAGGGCAATATCTAAGATGAAGGTGAAGGACATAGCAAGACTTCCCGTGGTAGATGATGGTAAAAAGCTTGTTGGCATTATTACGAAAAGAGAAATCTTCCGCGCCCTAATCGGAAAATACGTTTAATTCTCTAGATTCTGCCAGATTTTTATGGTATACTCATTTAGCTTCCAGAACTGGGAGCTTTTTTAAAGTTTATGGCTGATTCAAGTAATAGACATTTTGATTTAGAGAAAATCCGAAACATTGGAATTATTGCGCATATTGACGCAGGTAAGACCACAACTACAGAACGCATTCTCTACTACACAGGTAAAACCCACAAAATCGGAGATATTGATGAAGGTAATACCGTGATGGACTGGATGAAGGAAGAGAGAGAACGCGGAATTACAATCGTGTCCGCTGCTACAACTGCTTTCTGGACTCCAACTGATGGTATGCAAAAAGGCACTGAGCACAGATTTAATATCATCGATACTCCCGGCCACGTAGATTTTACAGCTGAAGTAGAACGTTCCCTAAGAGTTCTTGACGGTGGAATTACTGTTCTTGATGCAGAAGAAGGAGTTCAATCTCAGTCTGAAACTGTTTGGAGACAGGCTGATAAGTATAATGTTCCAAGAATTTGCTTTGTTAATAAAATGGATAAGCTTGGAGCAGACTTTCTAGCTACAGTAAAGTCAATCGAAGACAGGCTTGGTGCAAATACAGCAATCATGGTTCTCCCAATCGGGTCAGAACAAACATATGTTGGTAACGTAGATCTATTAACCAGAAGGTCATTTGTGTGGGGATCTGAAGAACTTGGAGCAAAATACGATGTGACTGATGAAGTTCCGGCAGAGATGAAAGATCAGGTCGAGGAATATAGACACAAGCTTATTGAAAAAATAGTAGAGACAGACGAGGCAATGCTTGATAAATATCTCAACGGAACAGAGCCTACAGTTGAAGAACTTAGAGCAACCTTGAGACGCGCAGTTATTGGCTATAAGTTGGTGCCTATCTATGCAGGAACATCACTTAGAAATAAAGGAGTACAGCCTCTTCTTGATGCAGTTGTAGATTATTTACCTTCTCCAGTTGATCTTAAAGAAGTAACTGGTACAAATCCAAAAACAGGTGAAGTAGAAAAAAGACAATTGGTAGCTGATGCTCCTCTTTCAGGACTTGCCTTCAAAATCCAAAATGATCCACACGTTGGAAAACTAACTTTTTATAGAGTCTATTCTGGAAAAATCAAGGCAGGATCTTATATTTATAACACTACAAAAGACACTAGAGAAAGGGTTGGCAGACTTCTGCTTATGCATTCAAACCAGAGGGAAGAAATAGAAGAAGCATATGCTGGAGAAATCGTAGCTATAGTTGGATTAAAAGACACGATTACCGGAGATACTCTTTGTGAAGAAGCAAATCCAATAGTTCTTGAGAAAATTACATTCCCAGAGCCTGTTATTTCTCTAGCTATTGAGCCAAAGACAAAATCAGATCAGGAAAAACTAGGCTTGGCTCTTAAGAGGCTCATGGATGAAGATCCTACATTCCATGTTAAGACAAATCATGAAACAGGACAGACTATTATTTCAGGAGTTGGAGAATTACAACTTGAAGTTAAGGTTAATACGATGAAATCTGATTTTGGAGTAGAAGCAAACGTCGGAGCACCACAGGTGGCATATAAAGAGACTATTAAAACTGAAGCAACAGGAGAAGGGAAATATATTCGTCAGTCTGGAGGACGCGGTCAATACGGTCATTGCTGGCTTAGATTAAAACCAAAGCCTAGAGGTGAGGGAAATGAATTTATAGATGCTATAAGGGGTGGAGCAATTCCCTCAGAATTTGTTAAGGCAATTGAAAAAGGGATTAAAGAATCAGAAGAGAACGGAATTTATTTGGGATATCCAGTAGTAGACATGAGTGTAGAAGTTTATGATGGATCATTCCATGAGGTAGATTCTTCTGAAATGTCATTTAAAATTGCAGCATCTAAGGCTCTTCAGGTAGCAGCACAGAATGCTGGACTTACACTTCTTGAGCCTATTATGAAGGTTGAGGTTACAACTCCTTCAGAATTTTTAGGAGACGTTATTGGAGATCTTTCTTCAAAGAGAGCACAGATTTCAGGAAGCGAAGATCGCGGAAAAGCTACAATTGTTAACGCACAAGTTCCTTTATCAGAGTTATCAGGATATGCAACAATTTTACGTTCTATGACACAAGGAAGAGCATCATATTACATGGAGCCCTCTCACTATGATGAAGTTCCTTCAAATATTCAGGCTCAAATGAAAGCCGCCTCTACATTCACTGGAAGAGTAGAATAAATTGACCCCCCCTTTTTTTTGCTGGTAAATTTGCGCAATGACTCCAGAGTATTCAATTTTAGAAGAAGTTGCTCAGGTAGCTAGGGATGCCAAAAGCCGTTGGATAACTTCAATGTCCCATGCCGCGGATCAACTTGAGACGCACGATTACAGGCTGAGACAAAGTCAAATGACAGCTGGTATACCATCAATAGTAGATACAGATTTTGGACATGTGATGAATATCCGAGTTGCTTCAGGAGTTAAATGGTCTCAGGTTCATGAACTTGTTGAAGGTATCGAAATTCCAGTTCATATTGTAGGGGATCTAGAATAGATATATTGAACTGAGCCTCAAATTTGCTTATACTGATTAAGCATGAAGATTTATATAACTACAGGAGTTGGTTTTGGGAAAACTCCTCTTTCAGCATTTGATGGTGCTCTCGCAGATGCAGGCGTTATGAATTTTAATCTTCTTACTCTTTCTTCAGTTATCCCTCCAATGACCACTATAGTTCATGAAAAAATGCCTGTTGAAGACGGAGAATGGGGAAATAAGCTTTATTGTGTAAAAGCTGAGATGCGTAGCAGGCAGTCCGGAAGATTTATTGGAGCCGCATTAGGTTGGTATCAGTTAGAAGACGGACGGGGAGTATTTGTGGAGCATGAAGAAACAGGAGAAGTTGAAAGTTCTGTAGAGGCAGATTTAAGAGAAGAAGTGAAAAGATCAATCATGGATCTATGTAAAAATAGAGGATTGGAATTTGATGAGGATAAATTGGGAATAAAAATCAAGACTACTCAGGTTAAAGAACAGCCAGCTTCAGTTTTGGTAGTTGCTGCTTATAAGTCAGAAGACTGGAGCTAGCTAATAAGAATTATTCCGATAACCACAAGACACGCTAGCGCGCCTTTTCTGATTAAAGTTTTTTTGCTGATATCTTCTTTGAATAATTTAGGAAATAAAGTTGTGAGAATGAATCCATAAATAAGTCCGAAGAATACCTGAGTACCGCCCAATACGCTTACTAGCGCAACTGGTCCAAGTGAATATGCTAGAAAAGTAATACCTTTTACCAAAACAAATACCGCCTCATTTGTGAATATGAAGCCAAGAGTTGGTTTTTTTACTTGTTTAATATTTTTTAAAAATGCATTTCTAATTGAGGGAAACAATATAAATAAAATTACTCCCCCGATGCCAATTCCCCAGCTTTCATAGCTTAGAATTACTGAAAATGTATTTGCTTCAAAAGCAAACTTTATAAGTACTCCAGCCAAAGCCCACATAAAACAATAAATTAGCGTAAGGAAGAAGGATGAAGATATACTAAATAGCTTTCCCTTGCTCGAATTTATAGATGCTGTTGCGGCTGAAACCAGAATAACCATAAAGCCTATAAATTGCCTTACGGTTATTGTTTCGTTAAGTAGGAAGTAGGAGAGAATCAGTGACATAACGGGAATGGTTTGCAAAAGTATGATTACGGTCGTCGTCTCTTCTTTTGCCATCACTTTGAAATAAAGTGGCACGCCCCATATTGTTAACATGCCAGTAAATAAAACGATAGCAGCACTTCGAGGGTCCAGCGTAGGAAATCCTGATGCCAACCAGATAATGGTGCCTCCTACTAAGCCTACGATAGTAGCATAGATAGGCATTGCCCTGTAATCTTTAACAGCATCGGAAACAAGATATTTGTCGATAAAATTGACAACAGTGTAGACGGCAGGGGCAAGTAAAGCTAATAAAACCCAACTCATTAAAATAATAGTATTACAACTAGCATTATTGTACAATTATTTTCAAATGACAGATAGGGTTGAAGACCGCGGTAATTTAGCAGGGCATACTATTGAAATTTTTGATAGAACTCCTGAATCATGGGTAAGAATAAAAGATCGTATTCTCTCAATGACAGCGGAGGGTGTTGGTTGGGATGAAGATACGCCACTTTTTGGACAGACTGATGATGTTATCGCTTATCCTACGATTGAGGTAGCCTTTCAAAGTCCTGATTCAACGGTAATTTTGCTTAGAGATGTGCGAGATGAACTTCTTGGTTATACTCTAGCATTTCCTTTCGAAAAAATGGATCCTGAAAGTGCTAACGAAAAACCTAAATCTGCTTATATTTATTTCACTATTGTAGACAAAGATCATAGGGGTCAGGGATTTGTCGGTGAAATTACAGATCCATTATTTGAAGAGCTGTCAGAGCAGGGATATGAAAAAGTAGTCAGAGATTCCAAAAGAGACAATGGTTATGCAGCGAAAATTGCAAAGCATTATGAGAGAAGCATTGATGAGGCAGTTGATCATGAGTACTGGCCTGAAGTGGGACCTCAGACAAGATTCACAATTGATATAAATAAATATTTAGATCAGCAGGCTCAAGCTACTATTGTGCAGGAGTAATTATATATTTCTTCAAAAAATGAGTTGGATTCCATTGTTCTTTTGATTTTCTTAATCCCAGGATTCCCATATCTTGTTCATTATTTAGATATTTATATCCAAGTTCATGCAGCTGTTTTGCAAGATTATGATATAAAAGATAAAATACTCCACCATAATTCATGTCTGCTTTTGCAAAATGACTTACTGCATAATTCATTTGCTCCAAGCTTGCGATAATAAATCCTACCAATACTTCTCTATCGTAAACGCCAAGAGAAATAAGTTTAAATTCGTTGGCATCCCTAAGGACTCTTTGTATTGCAGATAGTTCATGTTCTGTTTCGCTTCTTTGTTTGCGTCTGGATTCCTCCCATTTGTAAAAAACATTGAGAATCTGATCATGAATCGCTGGGTCAAGAAGATTTAAATTGCGCAGGTGATATGGGGAGTAGGTATTATGAAATTTGTTCACGAAATTTTTATGGGTATGATATTTGTCTCCTGTTAAATTGCTTATTTCTTCAATTGAGAGAATATAGTCAAAGCTATCTCTGTCCTCTGAAATATTAAGTTTAGGAGTTTCAAGATCTTTAATATTAATTTCAGGAATTAATTTTAGTTCTTCTTTGAATCCCTCTTGTTTGCTTATTTCGAGGAGTTTTTCTATTGTATTGATGGAATTGGTGTTGCCGAGGAACGTATAGAAGGGGTCGTTGGTAATGTAGTCGCGAAAACGAAGAACGAGGTTATTGTTAAGAAGAGAGATTCGTGTATCATTTTCAGTATTGTATGCCCAGAGACTTATAAAATTATAGTCTGAATAGGGCTCAAAATTTTTGATGATACTTTCAAATTCTTCTTTATCCCCGAGCTCTAGATTTTTAAAAGTTGGGAATGTTGGTATCAACTTAGATTAATTGTATGCATAGAGCGGCTTGCTTGACAAGACCTGACCATAATAATATGCTTAATTCGTGGAGACCATAAAACAACATTGGTCAGCTAAGATACTAGTTCTTCTATTTGTATTCTTTACGGCATGGTGGTTTTTCATGACTTTTTTCCTTCCTCAAGATAATCCTTTATATTCTTATTTCGGAGTTTTCTATGGGGTAATTGCTCTTTGGGGTGGAATTTGGGGTTTAATAATTGCAAGGCAATGGGGCGGATTTAGGAGTTTATTTGGAAGAGCGATCATAATGTTTTCCTTGGGTTTATTCGCTCAAGAATTTGGACAATGCGCATATACTTTTTACATTTTTGTCTTACATGTCGACATTCCCTATCCTTCGATTGGAGATATTGGATTTTTCGCGACTATCCCATTTTATATTTATGGGGCATATCTACTTGCTAAAGTTGCTGGAGTAAAAGTAACTCTCAAATCATACAAGAACAAACTCCAGGCGATAATTATTCCTGTTCTGATGCTAATTTTGGCATATGGACTTTTTATTCAGCATCATTCGCTTTCAACTATTGATCTAGGACAGCCATTGAGAACCTTTTTAGATTTTGGATATCCGTTTGGTCAGGCAATTTATATTTCCATCGGAATACTTACATATAGTTTAACTAGAAATATCTTAGGTGGAGTTATGAGGCCTGTTATTTTATTCCTTATAATTGCTTTTGGGGCACAATTTTTAGCTGACTATGTATTTATTTTCTTTAGCGATAAATATTATCCAGGAAGTGTTCTTGACTATATTTACGCAGTAGCTTATTTCTTGATGGCGTTCGGAATCCTTCAATTGCAAACAGTAATTACAAAACTAAAAAATTCTAACCCTAATTAATATGGACATTTTTGCCCAAATGGCCGCAAAGATCATTAAGGAGCAGGAGTCTATCATAGGGCCTATTGCACTCGAACAAGCGAAAAAAGTGCCAGGCCTTCAAGTAGATTGGGCAAAGCGTGAGGTTAAGATCGCAGGCAATGAGTCGGCGATTCTGGAGCAGCTTGTAGAGCAGTATCAGCATCTTTTTGGTCAGACCTCTGTTGAGGTTTGTAGAGATGCGATTAAAGGTATAAAGGCTGACGTTCCAGCAGATAAGATGCCTCCTTTACTGAGATAGGCATAGCGCTTATAATTATTTACAATGCCTAGTACTCCTTTATCTCCAGCGGACTTAAAATTTCAGCTTATATCTAATCCAGCTGAAGATCTCTCTCATATAACTCAGGAAATGTATAAGAAAAATTCTGAGTTAAATGACAGAAACAAAACCTTAGCTCTTCTTCGAAAAATCGATACAATTGTGTTATCCTCTGTCACAGACCCAAAGCTTATTGCTCAAAAAGTTACTGACCTATTAGTGGAACAAGAATATAGGCTGGTATCACTTTTTTATCTCAAAAATTTTATCTTATATCCTCTTGCCATATCTGCTCTAGAAAATACTTATTTGGATAAATTGGGAAAAGATCGACTCTTAACTCCTCCTATTTCATTTTTTGACAAAGAAAATATTTTAGTAAAGACAGCTGAGACTAAATCAGTTCACGTAGTCTTAGATCTTTTCGAAATATATAAAAAAAATATTGCTGAAAAAGAAGCTATGGATTTGCAGCGTAACCTAGGTCTTAAGTGCATGATAATTTATCCATTGGTAGTTAGGGATGACACGATTGGAATAATGGTAATTGGTTTGCCGGAGGTAGATATAGATATAGCTCCAGATAAAAGATCGTTAATAGATCGTTTGGCAGGAGTAGTTGGAATTGCATTGGATAATGCTCTTCTTTATGAGTCAATTCAGGAAGCAAATGAAAGGCTTAAGCAGCTTGATAAATTAAAAGACGAATTCGTTTCACTTGCCTCTCATGAGCTTAGGACTCCAATGACGGTTATTAAATCTTATCTTTGGATGCTACTTTATAACAAGAAAACGGAGCTTGATCCTAAAGATAAAATGTATCTCGAGAGAGCATATGGATCGGTTGAGCGCTTGATTAAGCTTGTTAATGATATGCTTAATGTTTCAAGAATTGAGTCCGGAAGACTAAAACTTGAGATGAAAGATATGGATATTGTGGAATTAGTAACTACAGTATCTTCTGAGCTTCTGCCTAGAGCACGAGAGCTTGATCTGAATTTATATCTTGATAAACCTCAGGAACCTGTTAAAAAGTTGAATGGGGACTCTGACAGAATTGAACAAATTCTCATTAACTTAATTGGTAATTCTTTGAAATTTACTCCGCCAGGCGGTTCTATTACTGTTTCTGTTGTAGCTCGGGAAAAAGATGTTTTGATAAGCGTTAAAGATACGGGGCGCGGCATAAAGCGCGAAGATATGCATAAGCTATTTCAGAAATTCGGAATGATAGGAAGTGCATATCTTCAGAAGTCTCAGAATCAGGGATCAGGACTTGGCCTATATCTTTCAAAATCCTTAATTGAATTACATGGAGGAAGGGTTCATGTAGAGTCTTTAGGAGAAAATAAAGGAAGTTTGTTTAGTTTCACTTTGCCTTACAACGAAGATAAACCACATCAAGAAGCAGCAGTGTTGCCAGTAGTAGGTGCTGGATGAGTAGCGCCGGTTGCAACTACTATTGGAGTCAGATAACCTTTAAGTTCACTCACTAGGCTTCCTGGAGTAATCTGGCTTTTGATAAAATATCCATCTCCAAGCTGAAGAGCCTCTTTAATCTCCTCATCTTTATCAAGATTTGTTAAGAATACTATTTTTTTGTTTGGCTTTACTGGTGGATCAGTCTTAATCTTCCTCATAATCTCAAGGCCATTCATTTTCGGGAGGATTATGTCTAGAATTATGAGATCCCAGCCGCCTTGTTTTACTTTATTAAAACCTTCTTCCCCATCTGCTGCAGAATCAACGGAATAGCCCTGTTCAGCAAGTATTTCCTGATAAAGTTCACGAAGATATTGTTCATCCTCAACCAGTAAGATGCGGATCTGAGTCATATTTGTATGGTAACATTCTTTAAATTCAAATTCAATCAAGCATATTTTTTGAAAATAATTATTGACAAGGCAACCTTATTAGTATTCTATAGATATATATGGGGAGAAAACTGTCCAAGACACGAAAGAAAGCCGTTAAAAGAAATCATAAAAAATCTTGGTTTCAATCCTTGTTTACATTCCCGGTGCTGTTTATCGTTGCTGTACTAGGAATGGCAATTTTTACTGTTTATTACGTTTCAAAACCTTCAAGTAATGTGATGGGTGTAGCAACTGCAGATTATGTGATGTACACACAAGATCAGGTTGATGCATTACCTGAAAAAAGTCCTAGTGCTTGGGATTATCCCCATTATATTCGAACTATGATTTGGAAAGATGCAGATGGAAATGGAGAGCAAAATGGGTTTAATGAAAATTGCCTTGAGAAAAAATATTCTTTCTTTGTAAATGGACTTCAGAAGACTAAACAAACAGGAAATTGTGGCCAAAATCAATATGTTTATGTAAAAGTACCAAAGGGCTGCAATAACATCGAGTTTATAAAAGTTCTAGGTGCAAATTCTTATAAATTTACAAAATTACAAGTTTGGGATAAGAATAGATCTGGAAAAGTCATAAACTCAAAGAAAGTGAAGGTTTGCGGTGATGCAGATTTTGGGGAAGGATATGGATATAGCACAGTTGAATTTGGTGTAAAGTCTTCGAAATAATTTATTAGCTTCAATTCTGGTATAATTACTCCATGGCTAAAAATAAAAAAATACAGCCCTTTGGATATTACTTCAAATATCTAGATAATATTGATAAAGGTAAAAAAGATTCTAAAGAGTTTGGTTCAATTTTAATTCTTTCTCTCGTAGAAGAGGTGGGTGAAATGAGCAGAGCGTATTTGGCAAAACATGGCCGAAAAGGTTCAAATCTTGCCGCGCAGGAAGATGAAACATATAGACAAGAATTGGGAGATATATTGGTATGTATTTTGCGCTTAGCCCGCGTAAAACACATTAATCTTCATGAATCTCTTATGTATTCATTAAAAAAGATAGAAAAACGCAAGCTAGAACCTAAAACATAAATTTGACATTTGATTATTAGCAAAATATAATCGCCTCATGAGATCACCTGATTTAGAAGGCGCATTTGTTGGTCAGCCTCCTCAAGATTTACTTCATGATTTATCAGAATTCAGAAAAGGTTTTATGAGAATTAGTCCTGAGCATCCCGCGGTAACGATTAGACGTCTAAGCTTTGATCCGCAATTACAGAAGGAGGACGCACGGCCGCAAATTAAAGGAGAATTGGTTATTTTTGATGGAGCCTTAAGATTTCCTTGGCCTTTTTCTAGACTTGGTTTATCAATTAGGGAGAAAGCAGAAAGAAGAGCTCTAATGGGAATTGCTCAAGATGAAAATGAGGCTATTGTAGCTTCACATTCACTGCTGGATGGAATCTCACCAATAGAGGCAGAGACGATTGGGTCAAATGAAGCGGTAGTAAGAGAGCTTCAAGCGTCGTAAATTGAGGCAATTTACCTATTGACGCCTAAAAGAAAATATTGTATTATCATTTTACCATCAAATTGGTTGATGGCTTTTTTATTGATATGGCAGACAAATTTGAAAGAACAAAACCACATGTAAACATCGGGACTATTGGTCACGTTGATCATGGTAAGACTACAACTACAGCAGCTATCGCTACAGTACTTTCTAAAGCTGGTGGCGGAAAAGCTATGAAATATGAGGATATTGATAATGCTCCTGAAGAAAAGGCAAGAGGAGTTACGATTAATATTACTCACGTAGAATACGAAACAGCTAACAGACACTATGCTCACATTGACGCTCCAGGACACGCAGATTATATAAAAAACATGATTACAGGAGCAGCACAAATGGACGGAGCTATCCTTGTAGTCTCAGCCCCAGACGGCCCTATGCCACAGACTCGAGAACACATTCTTCTTGCACGCCAAGTTGGAGTTCCAGCAATTGTAGTATGGCTTAACAAGGTAGATATGGTTCAGGATCAGGAGCTTCTTGACTTAGTGGAAATGGAAGTAAGAGAATTACTTACAAAATATGAATATCCCGGAGACAAGGTAACAATCATAAGAGGATCAGCTCTTAAAGCTCTTGAAGGAGACGCTGAAGCTGAAGGACAAATTAAAGCACTTATGGATGCAGTTGATAATGATATTCCTACACCTGAGCGAGATACAGAAAAGCCATTCCTTATGCCTGTAGAAGACGTTTTCTCAATCAAAGGTCGTGGAACAGTTGTAACAGGAAGAATTGAAAGAGGAGAGGTTAAAGTTAATGAAACAGTTGAAATCGTTGGAATTATAGCTACAAAGTCGACAGTAGTTACCGGAGTTGAAATGTTTAAGAAGCAATTAGATTCAGGAATCGCAGGAGATAACGTTGGAGTTCTTCTCCGCGGAGTAGAAAAAGATGATGTAGAACGCGGACAGGTTCTTGCTAAGCCAGGATCTATTACTCCACACAAGGAATTTGAGGCTGAAATTTATATTCTTACAAAAGAAGAGGGCGGACGTCATACTCCATTCTTCTCAGGATATAGGCCACAGTTTTATATCAGAACAACAGACGTAACTGGAGAAGCAACACTTCCAACTGGGGTAGAAATGGTTATGCCTGGAGACAGCACAAAAATGACAGTAAAACTTATTGCTCCAGTTGCTCTTGAAGAGGGAGTAAGATTCGCTGTTCGCGAAGGTGGAAAAACAGTTGGAGCTGGAGTAGTTACAAAAGTAATTGCCTAATAGTACATTGATTTTTTAGTATGCCAAAAGGAAGAATTAGAGTTCGACTTAAGAGCTATGATGCAAGAGTAATAGATGCATCATGTCAGCAAATTTTAGATACGGCAATAAGAACCGGTGCTAAAGTTGTGGGCCCAATTCCTTTACCTACTAAAAGAACCCTCTACGCAGTAAATAAATCCCCATTCATTGATAAAGACGCCAGAGATCATTTCCAAATAAAAGTTCACAAAAGACTTATTGATATTGTCAGTCCAACAGAAAAAACCATGGATTCCCTCGGCCATTTGGAACTCCCAGCAGGAGTTAATATCGAGATTAGAATGTAACCCTCCCCGTCTCGCGAAGCGAGATCTAGCTCCGCTAAACAGGTGTCAACATCGAAATAAGGATGTAAACGTCCTATAGTTGATTTATTCCTCATTTCTTGCTACTATTCATCCATGAAAAGATTAGAACAGGCAGGTTATCCCTATATTCCCGGATCTCATGGCATTCTTCTTGAAAGAAGTGGAAACGGTGTATCTAGGATTAAGACAGGTTCGGGAGATGATGTAAGCTATGCAGTTGAGCCTGATCTAATAGAAATTAAGCATGGGGTATTGGGGCCGCAAATGATAGCAGTTGTTTTACCAGGGTTTGAGGTGGGATTTTCACTTAAAACAGTAAGAGATAATATAAGACATCCTGATATGTTCGCAGGCAGATTTGTGAGTTTTGCCCTGAGAAATTTTGAATTAGCAGGTTTTGATATTCAAAGCATGGTTGGACACTGGAGTCCAGGCTCTGTTAATTATAAACAGTTTATTGATACTTTTGAAGCGACGCATGACTTAGGAAAGGCAGCAAGATCTACCTGGACGGGAAAAACTGCAGAAAAAAATGGATTTGGGGTCGTTGATAAAAATTCGGTAGTATGGCACCCGGGGAAAGATGTAACTGTGCTTTTTGATAGAACCCAAGCCTAAATCCTTCGTCATGACTATTAGTCAATATAATATCAAAATCCGCATGTAGCCCTTTTTAGGAAATTTACAATTCCTAATTTTCAATTTTCAATAAATTCTGCAATTTTTAATGATCAAGTCTGCTCTTCCTTGTCTCTCGTATCCTTTGGTAAAGTGGAATGTTATAATTGCCTCATGAAGACTGTTGGTGTGATTGGTGGTTTGGGTCCGGAGACTACTGCCGAATTTTATCTCGAAATTATTTTCTCGTCTTTCAAAAAGTATAAAGTTGAGAGACCCCCAGTTTTAATTTGGAATGTTCCATTGCCTTATGAAATCGAGCACGATTTAATAGCTGAAGCTAAAGGAGAAGAGAGATATATACCATTTCTAATAGATGCTGCTAAGCGCTTGGAAAAAGGCGGAGTTGATTTTATAGTAATGCCTTGTAATTCTTTGCATATTTTTATTGAAGAAATAAGAGAAGCTGTTAAGGTTCCGGTACTAAGCATTGTTGAGGAAACAGCGAAATTTTTGAAACAAAATTCAATCAAAGAAGTTGGGATCATTGCTACATCATCAACGATAAAAAATAAACTATACGAGGTGCATTTAGAAAAAGCAGGAACTAAGCAAATTATTCCTGACGGACTGCAGCAGGCAAAAATAGGCGAAATAATTAATAATCTGGTTTTAAATGTTCATAAAAATAGTGACAGAGAACAAATACAGGAAATAATTGAGTCTTTTTCAAGAAAAGGAATAAAAACTGTGATTTTAGCTTGTACAGACTTGCAGCTTTTGATACCTCAACACGAAGAATTGAAAATTTACGATACAATGAAAATCTTTGCTGATGCCACGGTGGATCAAATACTCACCTAGTTTTGCTTATTTGTTATAATAACCTCATGAGCTTGCCGTTTTCTGAATATATTGAAAAGAATGGATTCGTTTTTATTTCCGGACAGGTTCCACTAGACTCAAGCGACCAAATGCTTGAGGGAACAATTGAAGAAAAAACACATCAAGTCATGAAAAATCTTGCAAAAGTTTTAGAATCTGCAGGCTTATCCTTTGAAAATGCAGTAAAAGCTACAATTTTTCTGACGGATATGGAAGATTACGAGAAAATAAATGAAGTTTATGCAGGTTATTTATCTGAACCTTATCCAGCAAGGGAGACAATTTGTGTTAAAGCACTTCCGCTAAATTCCTCAATCGAGATCAGCATGATAGCCGCAAGGTAATCCAGGCTATTTCCCCTTGCATTTACGCACGAACTTAGCTATAATTATGAGTACAAAATGGCTTTACTAACACAGGAGGTGATAGCTACATAGTTACTGCTTGAGTTGATTCTTACCTGAATTGGCGACACTATGTGGTCGCTTTTTTGTTGTTAGGGGCTAGAAGAATTTATGCAAGCTTTAATTGGTCAGAAAAAAGAACAGAGTCAAAAATTTTTAGAGAACGGAAAAAGAATTCCGGTTACTCTTGTTGATGTTAAGGACAATACTGTTCTTGCCGTAAGAACAAAAGAAGATCACAATTACCAAGCTGTACAGCTTGGTTTTAGTATTAAGAAGAAGGCTACAAAAGCAGAACTTGGACACGCAAAAGGGGCAAAATTAGAAAAGGCCCCTAAATTTTTGAGAGAGGTCAGAATCCTTGATGAATCCATTGAGCTTCCTGAAGTTGGAGTCGTTCTTAACCCTTCAGAAGTTTTTGCACCAGGTGACATGGTAGACGTGTCAGGAGTTTCTAAAGGTAAAGGATTTGCGGGTGGAGTGAAGAGATGGGGTTTTCATGGAGGTCCCAAAACTCATGGTCAGTCAGATAGACATAGAGCTCCAGGATCTATTGGACAAGGAACAACCCCAGGTAGAGTTTACAAGGGAAAGAAAATGGCCGGACGCATGGGAAATGATAATGTCACGGTAAGAAACCTTGAAGTTGTAGACGTAACAAATGATGGAGTTTTAGTAATCAAGGGATTAGTTCCTGGAATCATAAATAGCCTGATCATAGTTGAAAAAGTAGGAGAGGATAAAAAGTTTGTTCCGCTTCAGAAAACACCAGAGCAGCTAGAGGCAGAAGAGAAGCAAAGATTAGCTGACGAAGTATTAGCAAAAGAAGCTGAAGAGAAGGCAAAAGCTGAGGCAGAGTCTGTAACAGCTGAAGTCCCAGAAGATATAGAAGAAGTAAAAGAGGAGAAAAAAGATGGCGACAAGTAAAACAACAAAACCAGCAGTTAAAAAAACTGCAGTAAAAACGACAGAAACAGTAAAAGCTACCTCATCCGTTAAATCGGTTCAGGATAAGAAGGTTGGTGGTCTTTCTGCTCCTATGTTTGACGTAAAAGGCGCAAAAGCAGGATCATTTGATTTGCCAAAAGAAGTTTTTGGAGCAAAAATAAATGATGCACTTATGGCACAAGCTGTAAGAGTTTATCTTGCAAACCAAAGACAGGGAAATGCTCATACAAAGACCAGGGGAGAAATTTCACTTACAAAAGCAAAGTGGTTTAAGCAAAAAGGAACAGGAAGAGCAAGGCATGGAGCCCAAAGTGCTCCGATTTTTGTGGGCGGAGGAGTTGCTCATGGACCAAGAAAACATGATTTTGGGCTTGTAATGCCACAGAAAATGAGAAAAGCAGCTCTTCTTTCAGCTCTCTCACAGAAGGCTACTGCAGGAGAGATTAAAGTAGTTTCAGGATTTGCAAAGATTGAGCCTAAGACAAAAATTATGAATCAAACTCTTAATAAAGTTACAGGAGACAATAAGAATAAATCAAAAGTTTTATTTATAGCTTCAGCACCGTCAAAAGAATTACCAAATGTTTACAGAGCAGGAAAAAATATTAAAAATATGGATATAATGAGCGCAAATCTTCTTAATACCTATGAGGTATTAAAGCATAAAAATCTTATTCTTATGAAAGAAACAGTAGAAGTTCTTGCAGGGGGAAGTAAATAATGAATGTAATAATAGGTCCTTTAATCACAGAGAAATCAATGATTGATGCAGGTAATGGAAAGTTTACTTTCAGAGTTGTAAAGACTGCAAATAAAACTGAAATTAAAAAAGAAGTTGAGAAAAATTTTAGTGTTAACGTTACTCATATCTCAACAAGTATCCTGAAGGGAAAATCAACAAGAGTTGGAATGAGAAGAACAGAAAAGTTATTATCGAATACCAAAAAAGCAGTCGTAACTGTTAAAAAAGGTGAAAAAATCGGCCTTTTTGAGCTCGGAGGAGATAAATAATGAAATTAAAAACTATTAGAAAGAAGCATTCGGGGAGAAGTTATGGGAAAGTTGTTGTTAGGCATCAAGGGGGAGCTCATAAGAGGTTTCTTAGAAAAATTGATTTCAAAAGAGATAAAGTTGGTGCTGTAGGAAAAATTGTATCAGTTGAATATGATCCAAACAGAACAGCTGATATTGCTCTTGTTCACTATGCAGATGGAGAAAAAAGATATATAATTGCTCCTCTTGATCTTAAGATCGGTGATAGTATTTCATCTGGAAAAGGATCAGACTTAAAAAGTGGCAATACTTTACCGTTAAGCTCGATTCCAGTAGGAACAATAGTTCATAATGTAGAGCTTACTCCGGGACGCGGAGGACAGCTTGCGAGAGGTGCTGGAACTGGAGCAGTTCTTCAAGCAAGAGAAGGGACTTATGTTCACATAAAGCTTCCTTCAGGAGAAGTAAGAAGAATTCTGGGAAAATGTCTTGCAACAGTTGGAGTTTTATCCAATATTGAATGGAAAAATGAAGTATTTGGAAAAGCAGGACGAAAAAGAAACATGGGGATTCGTCCAACAGTCCGAGGAGTTGCTATGAATCCAAGATCTCACGCTCATGGTGGAGGAGAAGGAAGATCAGGAATCGGTCTTAAGAGTCCAAAAACATATGCAGGAAGAAAAGCGGTTGGAAAAACAAGAAATCCTAAGAAGTATTCAAATAAATATATTATTAAAACGAGAGGAAAGAAATAATGTCAAGATCTAGTAAAAAAGGTCCATACGTAGACCAAAGATTATTGAAAAAAGTTATGTTACAGAAAGCAGGCGGCGATAAGTCTGCTATTAAGACATGGTCAAGAGCATGTCAGATTCCACCGGATTTTGTAGGACATAATTTTTCAGTTCATAACGGAAGAAATTTCATTAACGTTTTTGTAGTTGAGGGAATGGTAGGACACAGGCTTGGAGAATTCTCACCATCTAGAACATTTAGAAGTCACGGAAGAGTTGTCGCTCGTGAAATAAGCAAGACATAATGAAAGGAATTATATGCAAACTATAACAAGAATTAATGAAGTTAGAATTAGTACAAGGAAAGTAAGAATCGTAGCAGATGCAGTGCGAGGCTTGTCTATTGATCAGGCTCAAGATGCACTTTCAGTTATTAATAAAAGAGGAGCTCATGATCTGGATAAAGCTTTAAAAAGCGCAGTTGCAAATGCAGTTAATAATTCAAAACTTGAGAAAAATAATTTAGTAATAAAAACAATTGATGTAAATGAAGGTGCATTTTTAAAAAGATATAGACCATCAACAAGAGGAAGAGTTCATCCATATAAAAAAAGAACATCACATATAAGAATTGTTTTGGAAGAAAAAGTTGCAGCTCCTGTTCAGGCATTGAAAGCAGAAAATAAAAAAGCACCAGAAAAGGAAGAGAAAATGGAGGAAAATAAATAAATGGGACATAAAGTAAATCCAAAATTATTTAGACTGGGACCAGTGTTTAATTGGGATTCAAGATGGTTTGATGATAAAAATTATGCAGCAACTCTTCTTGAAGACTACAACTTAAGAAAGTCTATTACAGAGAGATTAAAAATAGCTGGAGTTTCATTGATCGAAATTGAGAGATCAATTAATAGTATTAGGATTACAGCTTATGTTTCGAAGCCTGGAATTGTTATTGGTCGCGGAGGAGCAGGACTTGAGGATTTAAAGAAATTTTTAGTTACAGAGCTTTTGAAAACTCATAAATCAAAGAAAAGCTTACCAAAAATGGATATAAGAATAGAACCAATTAAAGAACCAAACCTAGATGCATACCTTGTAGCAAAAAATATTTCAGATCAGCTTGCTAGAAGGATGCCTCACAAAAGAGTTATGATTCAATCAGTTGAAAGAGCAATGTCAGCAGGAGCGCTTGGAGTAAGAGTTGTATTATCAGGAAGAATTAATGGAGCTGAAATTGGAAGACGAGAAAAGATGCAGCAAGGAACAGTTCCTCTATCAACAATTAGAGAGAATGTTAATTATGCGAGTGTACCATCATTAACAAAAAAAGGTTACATAGGAATAAAAGTTTGGATAAATAAGAAAGCAGAATAATATGTTAACACCAAAAAGAGCAAAATATAGAAAGCAATTTAGAGGAAATTTAAAAGGAATTGCACATGCAGGAACTAGAGTTTCTTTTGGAGACTATGGTCTGCTGACAGAGCAAACCGGTTGGATTTCAGCTCGTGAGATTGAGTCTGCAAGACGTGCAATCACTCATTACACGCAGCGTGGTGGACGTATTTGGATCAGGATCTTTCCAGATAAGCCTGTTACGAAGAAACCGCCTGAAGTAAGAATGGGAAGCGGAAAGGGAGATGTTAATGAATTTGTAGCGCCCGTTAAGCAAGGAAGAATGCTTTTCGAAATGGCAGGCGTTCCGCGAGAAGTAGCGCACGCAGCATTGAGACTTGCATCACATAAGTTAAGCGTAAAAACAAGAATAGTAGATAAATAAGATTATATGAAAATAAAAGAAATATCAGTTAAAGATGAAAAAGAGTTAAAAGACTTGTTAAAAGAAAAAAGACAGGAATTGTTTAATTTGAACTTAGATAACAAACAAAACAAATTAAAGAATACAAGATCAATATTTAATACTAGAAAAGATATGGCAAGAATCTTAACTTTAATTCGAGAAAAACAATTAATAGCATCAGTAGTTACTGAGAAAGCAGAGATAAAATAATATGAAAATTTTTGAGGGAAAAGTAGTATCAACTGGAATGAATAAAACAGTAGTGGTAGAGGTATTTAGAAAAACTCCTCATCCGCTTTATAGAAAACTTGTAAAACTTAGTAAGAAGTTTAATGTTGATAATACTGATTTTGAAAATATTGAAGTTGGTGCGGTGGTAAAAATTATTGAAACACGACCAATCTCTAAAAATAAATATTTCAAAATAGCAGGGATAGTTGGGGAAGCAAAAAAGACAGTTACACCAAAAGTAGAAAAAACAGAAAAAGTTGAAGTTAAAGCAGATATGAAAACAGTTAAAAAAGCTGCAAAGAAAACAGTTAAAAAGGAGACCAAATAATGGTACAGCATAGAAGTATATTAAGGGTTGCAGATAATTCAGGCGCTAAATCACTTTTAGTAATCCAAGCAAGAAATGGATCTAAAAGAAGATTTGGTTATGTCGGAGATGTTATTAAATGTGTTGTTAGGGAAGCAAGTCCCGTTGGTCAGGTAAAAGAGTCAGAAATGGTGGAAGCAGTTCTAGTAAGATCAAGAAAAGAATACAGAAGACTAGATGGATCTTATATTAGATTTTCAGATAATGCAGCAGTATTGATAGATAATTCAAAAGATAAAAATCCAATTGGAACCAGAATTTTCGGACCTGTTGCGAGAGAGATTAGGGATAGAGGGTTTGCAAAGATTACCAGCATGGCTATTGAGGTGTTATAATATGAAACTTAAAAGACAAGACGAAGTTATTATCGTAAAAGGAAAAGATAAAGGAAAAAAAGGAAAGATTGAAAAGGTTTATATAAAAGAAGAAATGGTTCTTGTTCCCGGAATGAATCTTTATAAAAGACATTACAAATCAAGAACACAAAATAAGCCTTCAGAGATCATTGAAATAACAAAGCCTTTTCGCGTTAGCAATGTTGCATTGATTTGCCCTCATTGCAAAGAGCAGACAAGAGTGGGCTATAAAGTAGAAAATAAAGAAAAAGTTAGAATTTGCAAGAAGTGCAATAAAAAAATATAAATATGGAAAATTTATCAAATAAATACAATACGAAAATTAGAAATGATCTTAAAAAAGAATTGGATATTAATAATCTTAATGCAGTTCCAAAGCTTAAAAAGATTGTAGTAAATATTGGAGTAAAAGATGCGCTAGCTGATAAGAAAAACGTAGAAGTAGCAACCGAAATTTTATCTCAAATTACAGGACAAAAACCAAAGATTACAAAAGCTAAGAAATCTATCGCTACATTTAAGCTCCGAGAGGGAGATAGGATTGGAACGATGGTAACCTTAAGAGGAAAAAGAATGTACGATTTCTACGAGAAGCTAGTTGGAATAGTTTTGCCTAGAATTAGAGATTTCAGAGGAGTATCTTTAAAGAGTCTTGATGGTCGTGGAAATTATTCATTAGGATTTTCAGAAAGCATGGTTTTTCCAGAAATTGATCCATCAAGAATTGAAAGAGTTCAGGGAGTAGAGATTACAATTGTTACTAGCGGACGAGATAATAAGGAGGCTGAGGCGCTCTTAAGAGCATTAGGAATGCCTTTCCAGAAATAATATGGCAAAAAAATCAAACGTAGTTAAATTTGATAAAAAACAGAAATTTTCAACAAGACATGTAAATATTTGTAGTATTTGCGGAAGGTCCCGCGCATACATGAGAAAATTCGGAATTTGCAGAATTTGTTTTAGAGAACTTGCATCGAAAGGAGAGTTACCAGGCGTAACAAAAGCTAGCTGGTAATTATAAATATTATATGAATCATTCAGTATCAGACTTTATAATTAGAATAAAGAACGCAAGTATGGCACGCAGACGCGAGGTTGTTCTTCCTTATTCAAATATTAATTTTGAAATTGGGAAAGTGCTTAAGAAAGAGGGATTCCTAACAGAAATAAAAGAGGGAAAAGATGGAAATCATAGAACTCTTGAAGCAACAATTGCTTATGAAAAAAGAAATCCAGTATTATCAAATGTTATAGTTATCTCAAAACCATCTCTTAGAGTTTATAAGCCATCAAAGACAATTCGGGATATTGAAATTAGAGGAAGACATAAAGTAGTTATGTCTACCAGCCAGGGGGTAATGATAGGAGCAGACGCTAAAAAGAAAAGAATTGGAGGAGAAATTTTGTTCGAAATTTGGTAAGAACAAAAAAGTTGCACAAATATGTCAAAAATAGCTAAAATACCAGTAATAATTAAAGAAGGATCACAAGTAAATATTGAAAATAGAGAGATTAAAGTAAGTGGCCCAAAAGGTAATCTTAATTTTCAAATTCCTGCTGGAGTTAATGTAAAGATCGAAGAAGGTAAGGTTTTGGTTTCCGCTGCAAATGATAGCGCTAGAGCATTATCAGGGTTAACTAGAGCTCTCATTGCAAATATGGTTAAAGGAACAACTGAAGGATTTGAGAAAAAATTAGAACTTACCGGTGTGGGATACAGAGCTCAAGCATCAGGGAATAGCCTGACTCTAAATGTTGGATATTCTCATCCTGTTATTATTAAGGCTGATCAGACAATTACTTTTGCGGTTGCAGAAAACGTAATTACTGTTTCAGGAATAGATAAAGCTTTGGTTGGAGATATAGCTTCAAAGGTAAGAGCTGTGAGACCTCCAGAGCCCTATAAAGGAAAAGGTATTAAGTATCAAGGTGAATACATAAGAAGAAAAGTTGGTAAAGCAGCAAAGGCAGTAGGAGCGCCGGGAGCAAAATAATATGAATATTAGAAAATTAAAAAGACAACTTAGAACACGAAATAAAGTTAAGTCATCTGGAAGAATTAGAGTGTCTGTTTATCGTTCAAATAAATACATTAGCGCTCAATTAATCGATGATGTAAAGAATGTAACATTAATTGGAGTTTCTGATAAGGAATTAAAGACGAAGGGAACGAAAACAGAAAAAGCAAAAGCTTTAGGTTTGCTCTTAGCAGAAAAAGCAAAAGCAAAAAAAGTTACACAGATAGTTTTTGATAGAGGAAGTTATGCATATCATGGAAGAGTTAAGAATGTTGCAGAAGGCTTAAGAGAAGGGGGAATGAATTTCTAATGGCAGGAAGAGATTTTACAAGAGGTTTTGATAAACCATCAGACGGATTTGAAGAGAAGATAGTTCAAGTTAGTCGTGTTTCAAAAAAGACAAAAGGTGGAAATAAAATTGGATTTTCAGCCCTAGCAGTTGTAGGAGACGGAAAAGGAAAAGTAGGAGTAGGATTGGGAAAAGCTCCTGATGTTTCTTCAGCTATCCGAAAAGGAGTTTTGGTTGCAAAAAAGAATTTGATTGAAGTGCCTATTATTAATGGAACAATTCCATTTGAATTCTACATCAAGCTTGGAGCAGCAAAGGTTCTTATTAAGCCTGCGCCTCCTGGATCAGGTGTAATTGCAGGCGGAGCCGTAAGAAGCGTTGTGACAGCTGCGGGAATTCATAATATCTCTTCAAAAGTTTTAGGAACAAAGAATAAGGCAAGCAATGTTTATGCAGCAATCGAAGCTTTGAAGTTATTATCTGAAAGATATAGCAGGGAACAGGAGAGAAAAAATGCTAAATAACTTACCAAAAACTGTCGGAAAATCTAAGAAAAGGCTTGGCCAGGGACATGGATCTGGAAGAGTAAAAACTTCAGGACGCGGAACAAAAGGTCAGCACGCAAGAAATACAGTACCTCTTCATTTTGAAGGTGGAGCTCTTCCTTTGACAAAAAGGCTTCCATATTTAAGGGGAAAAGGAAGAAACAAGAGCTTTAGAAAAGTTCCATTGATTGTAAATGTTAAATATTTAAATAGCTTTTCTAAAAATGCAGTTGTTGATTTAGATGCTTTAGTTAAAAACAGAATTGTAAAAGAAGCAGATGCAAAAGAGTTTGGTGTTAAGATATTAGGAGATGGGGAAATAACGCAAGCTTTGATTATTAAATTGCCTATTTCCAAAAGTGCAGCAACCAAAGTGGAAAAAGCAGGCGGAAAAATCGAAAATTAATGGAAAATCTTTTAAGATTATTTAAGAATAGCTTTAGGGCTCCGGATGTAAGACGGAAACTTCTCTTTACGGGTTTAATCCTCATAATATTTAGAATCTTCGCACATATTCCAGTTGCAGGCGTAAACCTAGAGCAACTCAAGGCACTTTTTGCGCAAAACCAATTCCTAGGTTTACTTGATATTTTCTCAGGTGGAACTTTGGCAAATTTCTCAGTTATGGCATTAGGTCTTAATCCATATATTAATGCTTCTATTATTATGCAGCTTGGAACACTTGTATTCCCTAAGCTAGAAGCTCTGCAGAAAGAAGGAGAATCTGGAAGAAAGAAAATCAATCAGTATACAAGATATCTTACAGTTCCTTTAGCAGGAGTTCAGGCCGTCGGAATGTTCGCTCTTCTTAAGAGTCAGGGTATTATTTCACTCATTGGTCCACTTGAAATCGCTTCATTTATTATGACTATGATTGCTGGAACTATGCTTCTTGTTTGGTTAGGAGAGCTTATTACCGAAAAGGGCGTAGGTAATGGAATTTCTATTCTTATTTTTGCAGGAATCGTAGGAAGACTTCCGGTGCTTGTCGGCCAGACAGCTACAACTGCAAGCTCTCAAAATTTATTCACAATTCTTGGATTTGCTTTAATGTCACTTGTTGTAATTGCATCGATTGTTATCGTTAATGAAGCGACAAGGAAGGTTGTGGTTAACTATGCTAGGCGTGTTCGCGGAAATAAGATGTACGGAAATCAATCGACATACCTACCTCTTAGATTAAATCAGGCTGGAGTTATTCCGATTATTTTTGCTGTTTCGATTATGCTTTTGCCAAGTCTCTTTACAAACTATTTAACAGCTGCAAGTAATCCTGCGATTCGCGATGTTGCAGCTCAGTTAACAATTCTTTTTAACCCGAACGGATTTTTCTATAACGGGTTATATTTTGTTCTTGTAGTTGCTTTCGCATTTTTCTATACAGCTGTCGTATTTAATCCTAAAAAAATTGCTGATGAAATTCAAAAATATGGTGGATTTATTCCAGGAGTCCGCCCAGGTGCTCCGACAGCAAAGTATTTAAATTATATTTTAGTAAGAATTACATGCACAGGTGCAATTTTCCTGGGTTTAATTGCAATTCTTCCTTCAATTGGTCTTGCTATCACTAATATTCAGACCTTTGCTCTTGGAGGAACAAGTATTTTGATTGTTGTGTCGGTAGTTCTAGAAACTATAAAATCAATTGAGGCGCAGCTTGTTATGAGAAACTACGAAGGGTACCAGAAATAATGAAATTAATTTTAATTGGAATTCAGGGTGCTGGAAAATCAACTCAAGGAAATATTCTTTCTGAAAAACTGAATATTCCTTATCTTTCAACAGGACATATTTTCCGTGACATGGCTAAGGAAAAAACTCCAATTGGAAGATATCTTAAAGAAGTTATGAATTCCGGAGCACTCATTCCTGACGATACTACTCTTGAAATAGTTGCTGATTATCTGAAGAGACCTGAGTATGAAAAAGGTTATATTATGGATGGATTCCCAAGAACGACGAAACAAGCTGAAGCTTTTGAGAATGGAATCGATAAAGTTATTTATTTAAGAGTTTCGGATCGCGAGGCACTCTGGAGACTTTCATACAGAAATGAAGAGCGTGAGGATGACACTCTAGCTGCACTTAGAAAAAGAATTGAGCTTTTCCATGAAGTAACCAAGCCTGTTATTGAGTGGTATAGGAGCAAAGGTCAGCTCGTTGAGGTAGACGGCGAAAAATCAATTGAAGAAATCTCTAGTGAAATTCTAAATAACTTAAAATAACCCCCATGAATAAAATAATCGCAATTGTTGGAATGCCTGGCGCAGGAAAAAGTGAAGCAAGCAATTTTTTTATAAAAAAAGGTTTTGAACGTGTTTATTTTGGTTCTGTTATCGTTGAAGGTCTTCAAGAAGAAGGATTAATAAGGAATGCAGAGAATGAGTCTATCTATAGAAAGAAAATTAGACAAGAACTTGGAATGAATGCGGTAGCAATTAAATTACTACCTAAAATTAAAAAAGCGATTGAAGAGGATAAAAATATTATTCTTGATGGATTGTATTCCTGGGAAGAATATACATTTTTAAAAAAAGAAATTCCAAGCTTATTCCTTTTGGGTATTTATGCTCGTCCAAGCGTTAGGCACAAGAGATTATCTGAAAGGAAAGAGAGAGCTTTTACTGAGGAGGAGGCGGAAAAAAGAGATATCGATGAAATTGTAAACACTAACAAAGGCGGTCCAATTGCAGCCTCTGATTACTTAATAATAAATCAAGGGTCAAAAGAAGAGTTTGTGAAAGAGTTAGAGTTATTTTTAGACTTACTCCAAAATGATCGATTATAAAACCCCAGAGCAGATAGAGATAATGCGTCATGGAGGGAAAATTCTCTCTGAAGTATTGTGGGAAGTGATGAAATCGATCAAGCCTGGGGTAACTGAAATTGAAGTTGAGGAGATGGCGGATCGCTTGATCACGGAAAAGGGTGGAGAGGCTGCCTTTAAGCGAGTAAAAGGATATAAGTATGCGACATGTATTTCTACAAATAATGTTGTCGTTCATGGAATTCCTGCTTCCTACAAGCTAAAGGATGGAGATGTAATAGGCGTGGATTGCGGAGTTTTTTATAAAGATTATAACACAGATATGTCCCACAGCGTGCGCGTCGGAGGATCAAAGGGAGACGAAATAGATAAGTTTCTTGAAGTTGGGCAGAAAGCCTTAGATGAGGCAATAAAACAGGCTATTTTAGGAAATAGAATCGGAAATATATCTAAAACCATTCAGGATATTGTTGAAAAAGAGAATGGATATTCGATCGTGCGTTCATTAATCGGACATGGAGTAGGTAAAAAGCTTCATGAAGATCCTGAAGTCCCTGGTTTTTTGCACGGAAAAATAGAAAAAACACCAGTTTTAAAGCTTGGAATGACGATAGCAATTGAAATTATTTACAATATGGGAGGTCCAGAAGTGGCCTTTTATAACAAAGATGGGTGGACAATAGGCACGTCTGATGGCTCTCTGTCAGGCTTATATGAGCGAACGATTGCTATTACTGAAAACGGTCCAGAAGTTTTGACATAAAATTAGCCTTGCCCGTTGATCTTTATAGGCTCGTTTGATATAATAACGTAACAAAATCTCAAATTTCGAACCTCAGGTTCAAATGAGGCTAAGAATTTTGAATTTTTTTTATGGCGCATCAAGGTTCAATAGAAGTAGAAGGAGAAGTTTTAGAATCTCTGCCTAACACATTGTTTCGGGTGGAATTACAAGATGGAAAAGTCATTCTTTGCCATCTTTCAGGAAAAATGAGGATGCATTTTATAAAGATCCTCCCGGGAGATAAGGTTAGAATTGAAATGACGCCATATGACCAGGAAAAAGGAAGGATAACCTTTAGGTTAAAATAACATGAAAGTACAAGCAAGTATCGGACCAAGATGTTCAAAATGCAAAATAATAAAGCGACGCGGAGTTGTTAGAGTTATTTGTGATAATCCTAGACATAAGCAAAGACAGGGTTAAATATGAGAATTTCAGGAATTACAATACCAGATAATAAGAAATTAGAATTCGCACTTCCATATATTTATGGAATTGGCAAGAATAACGTTGTAGATATTCTGGAAAAAGCAAAGATTGATGGAAATAAAAGAGTAAATACTCTAACTGAAGAAGAGCAAAAAAGAATTCAGCAAGCTCTAGAAACATACAAGCTTGAAGGTGATCTTAGAACGGAAGTAAATGCAAACGTAAGAAGATTGAAGGATATTCAAGCATACAGAGGAATGAGACATGCGAGGAACTTGCCCGCACGCGGTCAGAGAACAAGATCAAATGCTAGAACAAAAAGAGGAAAGAGAGTTACAATAGGAGCAATAAAGAAAGAAGCAGCAGTAAAAATGGGAATATCATAATTAAGATATGGCAAAAACTGATATAAAAAAATCAAATTCAAAGAAAAAAATTGACAGAATTACTGAAAATGGTAAGGTTTACATTACCGCAACCTTCAATAATACTTTAGTTACGATTACAAACAATAAAGGAGATACCATTGGCTGGTCTTCAGCCGGCTCAAGTGGATTTAAAGGAACAAGAAAATCTACTCCATATGCTGCAACGACTGCTGTAGAAATTGTTGCTAAAAAAGCTGTTGCTCGCGGTATGAGATCAGTTGATGTATTCGTGAAAGGACCAGGATCAGGACGTGATTCTGCTCTAAGAGCTATTAAGACTGCAGGACTCTCTATTACTCAGATCGCAGACATTACACCAATTCCTCATAATGGACCTAGAGCAAGCAAGAAAAGAAGAATTTAATTATGGCAAGATATACTGGACCAAAACATAGATTAGTCAGAAAAGAAGGAGTTAATGTCTTAGACAAAACTTCTGCTTCACTTCAGAGAAGGATGAATATTCCGCCAGGTCAGCATGCTCGAAAAAGAAAAAAGAGACTTTCTGAGTATGGAGTGCAGCTAAGAGAAAAACAAAAAGCAAAATCAGCATATGGAATTCTTGAAAAACAATTTAAAAAGCTTTTTAAATATGCAGAGTCTCAAAAAGCAGAAACAGGAGAGCTTCTTATCAGTCTTCTTGAAACAAGACTTGATAATGTAGTTTACAGACTTGGGTTTGCTAGGTCTCGAGCTGGCGCAAGACAATTAGTATCACATGGACATATACTTGTAAATGATAAAAAAGTAAATATTCCTTCATTTCAAGTAAAAGCAGATGATGTAATTACGGTTGAGCAAAAATCACTGAAGAATCCCGCAGTGCTACAGGCTATGGAAGAAAAAACTGAGTTCGTTCCCTATGTTGTGCGTAAAGGAGCTCTGGGAAAGCTCTTAAGAACGCCAAAAAAGGAAGATCTAGAGGTCCCTTTTGATACACAGTTGATCATTGAATATTATTCAAGATAATGGTAGAATAGTCTCTTATGGTAGAACCAAATTTTAAAATTATTGAAGTTACAAATACACCGGATTTCGGAGAGTTCGTAATTGAACCTCTTGAGCCGGGATATGGTCACACTCTAGGAACAGCAATAAGGCGGGTTCTTCTTATATCTATTCCTGGTGTAGCTGTTTCTTCAGTAAAGATTTCTGGGGCAAAGCACAGATTCTCAACAATCCCAGGTCTTAAAGAAAATATCGTTGATCTTTTGCTTAACGTAAAAGGTCTTAATCTTAAGCTACTTAATTCTAAAGATTCAAGCATAGTTCGCCTTTCTGTTAAAGGTCCTGCTGCTATTACAGCAAAAGATCTTGAAGTATCAGAAGATGTAGAAGTGGTAAATGGAGATCATTATATTGGAACTATTGATAAAAAAGGAAAACTTGATATAGAGTTTACGGTCGAAAGAGGATATGGATATTCGTTATCCGAGGAAAGAAGATCAAATGCACTTGGAGTAATACCTACGGATGCTATTTATACACCTATTAGAAGAGTTAATTTTTCAGTTTCAGCAACTCGTGTAGGAAGACAGACAAACCTTGATAAGTTAACACTTCAAATCTGGACAAATGGAGTTATTTCTCCAAAAGACGCTTTGGACCAGGCTGCGAGAACCCTTACTTCATATTTTCATCAAGTATATGAGCCAAAAACAGTAGAAGAAGCAGCAACAGAAGGTGTAAGATCAGATGTTCCAGATGCGACTCTTAAATTAACAATTGATGAATTAGATCTTCCAACAAGAATTTATAATTCACTTAGAAATGGCGGAATTGAAACAATTGGACAGCTTATTGAAGCTCCAAGAAAAGATCTCATCTCAATGAGAAATATGGGCGGAAAATCAATTTCTATTATTGAAGATAAACTTAGGGAAAAGGGAATAGAGCTATCTGCCTAAAAGCAAAATCCGCTTGACCGAGAATGGCACTAGTAGTGCCATTTATTGTATAAATGAGAAAACAAATATTCGGAAGACAATTTAAAAGAGATAAAAATGAAAGAAAAGCCTTATTTCAGGGTCTTATTTCTGCAATGATTCTAAGGGGAAGAATTGAAACGACTGAACAGAAAGCAAAGTCCGTAAGAGGAGATTTAGAGAAATTAGTTACAAAGTCTAAGAAAGGCGAGATGGCTAGGCTTCAGCTCAAGAAATCTCTAAAACCTTTTGAAATTGATAAAATGATTAACAACATAGCACCAGTTTTCAAAGACAGAAATGGTGGATATACAAGATTAATTAGAAAAGGAAGAAGATTTAATGATGATGCTTCAATGGTAATTATGGAATGGGTTGAAGCAATCCCTACTGCATCAGCAATTGTTGCTGATAAAGCTGTGAAGAAGTCCGCGAAAAAAGTTGAGAGAAAAGAAACAAAATTAGAAGTTAAAAAACCAGTAAAGAAAACAGTTAAAAAGGAGAGCAAATAATGCAGGCAACGAAAGCATCAGAAATTAAAAGAGATTGGCACTTAGTTGATATAGATGGAAAAACTCTGGGAAGAGTCTCGACAGAAATCGCAGGGCTTCTTATGGGTAAAAGCAAATCATATTTTGTAAGAAATCTCGATTGTGGAGATTTCGTAGTTGTAATTAATTCTAAAAAGGTGAAAGTTACAGGTACTAAAGAGTTAAATAAAGTTTATTACAGGCATTCAGGATATCCCGGAGGATTTAAGTCTGAAACACTTGGGGAGCTTAGAGCCAGAAAGCCAAACGATATAATTGTGCATAGCGTAAAAGGAATGCTTCCTCAGAATAGACTTAGAGATGAAATGCTTGGAAGATTAAAGATTTTTGAAGGTGCGGAGCATACATACGCAGATAAATTTAGAAAGGCAGATAAGTAAATATGGCAAAAGCAGATTATGAACTAACAGAAGTAGGCGGAACAAAAAAGTTTAAAGACTTTATGTTTGCTGTGGGAAGAAGAAGGGCAGCTGTAGCTCGCGTTAGAATCTATTCAAAAGCTCCGGATAATCTTATGTTTGGTGAATATGCTGTTAAAAAGGGAGATATAGTCGTAAACGGCAGAAATGTTACAGAGTATTTTTCAGGAAGTGCTTCAAAAGCTGTTTATGAGCAACCGCTTAAGCTTACGGACACATTAAATAAATATGCAGTTACAGTAAGAGTTCAGGGTGGAGGGCTTCAGTCACAGCTTGGAGCTTTTGTGTTAGGAATGTCTAGGGCGTTATCAGCGATGGACGGTGCTGCAAGACCAGTTCTTAAAAAGAAAAATCTACTTACAAGGGACCCAAGAGTTAGAGAAAGAAGAAAAGTTGGAATGGGTGGAAAATCACGTGCAAAGAAACAGTCTCCAAAGAGATAAATTTTCTTCAATTAAATTTTATTTCCCGTAGTTTTGTGTATCTCTAGTGTATTGTAGTATTGCAGCTTCAAGATGCTGAGGTCCCATTTCTGGAAACTGTAGTTCTGGGAGAAAAAATATTTCGGTTGCGGGGCCATTTAGCCAACCTATATCTGAAGTTCTATAGTGCTGTGGTCGGATAATAAGGTCTGCCGGGCCTAATATCCCTGAAGGATCCCTGTTTTGCTTTAACCACTCTGCATCAACTGTTCTTGCTATCTCATCTTCTGAAAGATGCGGCAAAGTGCGAGCTATCTGAATTGCTGTCCGTGCTGTTTGTTGATTAAGTAATATATCCTGGTCAGTTCCGCCAAAATCAATAGCTGCGCACAATACTTTTCCATCATTTCCTTGAGTTGCTTCCTCTACTTCTCTGAGGGATGTAGCAAGATCTTCAGGAATACGATCTTTTCTTCCAAGATGAACAAATTTTATTCCTAGTCTTTCAATTTCTGCTGCGTTTTGTTGTACAGTACTCATCATAAGAGTCATTAATTGATCAACCTCATCTGTATCCCGTCTCCAGTTATCAGCGGCAAACCCCCAAAAAGTTAGAGCTCTGCCTGGGAGAGGTAGCGAGGCTCTTAAAAGCTTAACTGCTGTTTTTGCACCCTCCGGATGTCCTGCTAATTTGTCGCCAAAATGTTCCTGCCCAAAATGTCTATTACCATCCATAACAATAATAGTATGTCCTGGAAAATCTGAAGGTTCTAAGTTGTTTAGAGCGGGAAAGCCCTGATATCTTTCTGCTCCGCGAATTCGTTCATCCATGAAGCCATATTATATGAAAAATGAGGCTAGTAATCAATTATCCTTGCTTGACTTAAATATATTTATTGATTAGTATTTTCTCATGACAGATCAGGGCACAGAATTAGTTTCTTCTCAAGAACGTGAAACCAAAGAAAGACAGCTTATGGATATGGGGCAGGGAAGATTAGGACACAAAATTTATCAGCTTGGAGAAGAATTTTTGTTTTCAAATATGCTTGGTGAAGATGCCGTAGAGTCTGCGGAGCAAGCTGCCGAAGTTTATCTTCTAACAGCAGGTGGGATGTTTCGAATAGCAGGAAATCAGGAATACGGCACTGCAGAGCTGATTGACGCAGAGCGCAGTAGGCAAGCTGTTGGAAAACTTAGCGTTAGTTCTATGGAAGAACCTGATGCTGTGAACATAAGAGTAGTAATTGGTGAGCCATTTGATTTTGGAGGTACAGTTACTCCAGAAGTTGAAGAAGTCGTTGTCGTAAATAAAGGAGAATATCCCGAAGAGGTTGTTAAGCGAATGTCTGAGGGTAGATCTTCAACTATTGTTGCTGATTTTAAAGCAGCATGTCTTCCAGTTAGAATCGAGTTTAAGTAAAGTGTCGAGATGGAGCGATAAAGCTCGAACTGCTAAAACCTGTCTATAACTCAGTCATCTCTATATGGGATTATAGATCATTTGACCAGAATATACTCCAATTATCGCTACAAAATCAGGCTCAAATGAAGTATAATCAGGTTAGGTATGAATACTAATGGAAAGATGCAAATCTTTTATGGAGTAGAAAATCCAGCTAGTATCAAGAAGCCTAACCAAGCTGGCGATATACCTACAAGTCATACAAGTGCGCCAGATGTCGCACTTTCAGCGCAACCAACTCCACCACAATCCTCAGATCAACCAATAACTCAGCTTGTCCAGACAATGCAAAGTGTCAAAACAGATACTCCAGAGGCTACACTCAATAAAGACAGCATGACAGACAAAAGTGGTAAGCGGATAACCTTTAATGATGAATTTACAGGCTCGAAAACCTTTAAAGGAGTCGAAGATCCAAATAGACTTCTTATTAAGAAGAAGTAATGCGAACTTACATAACTTACAATACATTATGGTCACACAAGCACAGTTAGATGCAAATAAACTAAATGCTAAAAAAGCAGGTGTTAAGAGCGATACAGGAAAAGAGATCTCCAAGTATAACGCTGTCCGTCATGGTGTACTCCAAAAGACATTGATCTCCACAGAACGAGATGAAGCTCAAGCTATGCTATCGTTACTTGTGATCGAACATGAGCCACAAGGCATTCTTGAAGACCTATTACTCGAGTCTATGGTATTGGCGTACATGCGTATGATAAGAGCCATTCAAGCAGAAAAAGCCGTTTTGACAGAGGGATTTATGCCAATGATACGGTATGACTCCAATACAAGCGACGAAACTGACAATATTGAAGTAGGAAACTCGCAATATGGAATGCTGGATAAAATATATATGCGATATATCACTTCTTGTGAAAGGCAGTTTTACAGAGCTTTACATGAGCTTCAACGAGTACAAGATTTACGCAAAGGTAAAAGACTGAGTTCAGTAGCTGTAGATATTTTCAAAGATACTAGCGATTAAATGGGTTCGTTTGGTAAAAGTTGATTTTTCATGAGGCATTTGATATACTATAAGACAGTTGTTGATACAGCCAACTTGAGTATATAAAATCAAGTTAAGCCGTCCGATTGATTGTATCAAGCGGGCGATATTTTATTTGAAAGGAGGTGAAAAATAATGAGCGAAATACAACCAAATCCTGAAACACAGGAAATGTTATCTAAGGCAACTCGTGATGTCGTTGGTCTATATATGGGTGACCAACTAGGTGCGATGTTAGGTACTCAAGGAGCGGAGCAAAGAGATGAGTTCTGGGCTGAAACAGCGCAGGAGCATTCTGCATTTAGTGGGAAAATCCACGGGTTAAGAGATGCAATGAAAGTTGTTGGTGAAACTAAAAAGGCATACCCACCTCAAATAGCATCTGTAACAAGAATACCCTTTATGTCACTTGAGGATCAAATGGCAAGAGAATTTTTAGGTGATGTTCTGTTCTCACGTATGACTGCCTCACAAGGTTATATGGATTATGGAATGAACCCTGCTGAAGAAGCTCAATCAATGGCGACTGAGATAGGTTTAGCTGAGGGTTGGAGAAGTTCACAAGCTAAGGGTGTTACTCTTGAAAGAGCTGTTAGCACAGTGCTACAAGGAGGATTAAGAGTTGCACATCAAGCAAATCCTAAAGGATAATTTTTCTCCTTTAATTATGGGCAGTGGTGCATACTGCCCATCCTAAAGCAGATAAAAAATATGTATGAAGATGAACTTGATTTTACAGAACTTAAATATGCTCTTTATGCTCGAAAATCTACTGAGGACGAAACACGACAAGTAAAATCTATTGGTGATCAGATTGATGAGTGTGTTTTGCTCGCAAACCGTTTAGGATTAAACGTCGTTAAACCATACCTCGAAGAAGCAAAGTCAGCTAAGCGTCCTAACAACCGACCAATCTTTTCAAAGATGCTCCAAGACCTGAAAAGTGGCAAGTTCGACGGTATCCTTGCATGGCATCCAGATAGATTAGCTAGGAATATGCTTGAGGGTGGGATGTTAATTGACATGATTGACGAGGGTATTATCAAAGACCTCAAGTTTGTAACACATCACTTCACCAAAGACGCCAATGGAAAAATGTTACTTGGTATGGCGTTTGTTTTATCCAAGCAGTACTCGGATAAGTTATCTCAAGATGTCACTAGAGGTGTAAGAAGTGGGCTAGCAGAGGGTAAATCACCAGCTCCAAAGTTTGGATATGTTCGTGATGAAAGTGGCTTATATCGACCTGATGACCGTAACCATGAGCTTATTTGTGATGCTTGGAGTATGAGGACTAAAGGTGACTCCATTGAGCAAATTACCAAATATCTTAACGATCAAGGATTTTATCGTGAGATCAAATCTAGTCAGCGTAAAACATTCATGACAAAGCAAAAGCTAAGCGATATGTTCAAAGATAGCTTTTATTATGGTGTACTTCTGCAGGCAGACCAGACAGTAGACCTGCGACTACTTGGCCTTGATTTTATCCCAGCTACTAGCGAGGAGGACTTCTTAACTATTCAACAAATGTCATATCGCAGGATTAAGCCGTCCTCACCTCACAGAGATAACTTCTACCCGTTTAGATTGATGATACTTTGCTCGTTTTGCAACCAATCGATGCGAGTAGCACCAACTACAAGTGGATCTAAAAAGATACGTTATTTATACGCCAGATGTGATACTGAAGGCTGTGAACGAAAAAAGAAATCCATACGTGTCAAGGTTATTATCGATTTCGTTTATGAGCTATTAAAAGAAGGTTTGAACTTCACAGAAAAAGAGTACACGGAATACTTACAAGGCATGAAATACCTCTCCGATGACCATAAGATAGCCATTAGAGGTGAGTTGAATACTAAACGTGGCATACTCAAACGTAAGGAACATGAGTTATCAGAGACAAGTATAGCTATCCTAAAACTTGATCCAAAAGGTGTGATTTACCAGCAAAATGAAAAGCATATTGTAGATCTTGATATTGAGTGCAAAACACTTACAGGGGAGATTGCAAAGCTTGAAGCAGAACTAAAGAAGTCAGAGGGTGAAATAATGAGCTTAGAGCAGTTTGCGAACTTGTCTAAAAATGCCGTAACAACAATCCAATCTGCTGATGCGGTGGGTAAAGATATGATTTGCCGTCAAATCTTTGCGAACTGGATAGTTGATGAGGAGAATGTGCTGTCATATCAACTAAAAGAGCCATTTGCTACACTCCTAAAACAGAGGCAATTCCTATTTAGTCGGGGTATCAAGAATCGAACTTGAACCACACGGCCCCCAGCCGCGCATTCTACCACTAAACTATACCCCGTAAGCAAGTATTTTACCATAGTTTGATAATATTCCTACAAAATCGGTTCTTGTATTTTTCGCAAATGTGTTTTATTATCAAAGGCAATGGCAAGATCTTCAAAAAATCCAGTCCCCTCGGGCCAACAGGTAGAGCAGTCCGCAAAACTCGACGCTGTTCGCATGGCAATGGAGCAAATTGAAAAGCAGTATGGTCGTGGATCAATCATGCGCATGGGCGAAAGCTCTCAAAAATTTGATATCCAGGTAATTCCTACAGGTATACTCCCTGTCGATATCGCTCTTGGTGTTGGAGGTTTGCCTCGCGGAAGAATTATAGAAATTTATGGACCTGAAGCATCTGGAAAGACAACACTTGCCCTGTCTCTTATTGCAGAAGCGCAAAAGGCAGGAGGAGTTGCAGCATTTATCGATGCAGAACATGCCCTTGATCCTATATGGGCACAGACTATAGGAGTAAAACTAGATGAACTTCTTATTTCACAGCCCGATACAGGAGAGCAGGCGCTCGAAATCGCAGAAAGTTTGATTCGTTCAGGTGGAGTTGATGTACTAATAATTGATTCAGTAGCAGCACTAGTTCCGCGTGCTGAGATAGAAGGGGAAATGGGAGACTCTATGATGGGACTTCATGCGCGTCTTATGTCCCAGGCTCTTAGAAAATTAACTGGAGTAATTTCTAAGTCAAAGACAGTTGTGATTTTTACAAATCAGTTAAGACAAAAAATTGGAGTAATGTTTGGAAATCCTGAGACTACTACTGGGGGATTAGCTCTTAAATTCTACGCTTCAGTCAGGCTTGACTCTCGCAAGATTGAAACATTAAAAGAGGGGGATAAGGTTATTGGATCTCGTCATAGAGTAAAAATTGTAAAAAATAAAGTTTCTTCACCATTTAGGATTGCAGAGTATGATGTAACGGTGGATGGAATTTCTAAAGAAGGAGCAATTGTTGATGTTGGAGTAGAGTTGGGGATTATTTCTAAAGCTGGAGCATTTTATAGATATGGTGAAGAAATGCTTGGTCAAGGAAAAGAAGCCACAAAAATGTATTTACAGGAAAAACCTGAATTAGCAAATAAAATAACTGATGAAATTATGAAGAAAAATAAAGCAGGCGGAACACCAGTTGAGGTGGGAGTTGAAGATAACGAAGATTCTGACAGCGAAGAATCTTAAATGGAAAACGATGTAGTTTTTGCCCGCTACTATAATTTATCCCTCAGATATCTTTCGTATAGACCTCGCAGTGATAAAGAAGTGCTAGATTATTTAAGAGAAAAACAAAAAAAAACTCCTAATCTGACAGATGAAATAGTTTACAAAATCCGAGGAAAACTCCAGGAATATAAGTTTATTAACGATTCAGAGTTTACAAAGTTCTGGGTAGAGCAAAGAACTAAATTTAAGAATAAGCCTATTCGTGTAATCAAATATGAATTAAAGCAAAAAGGAATTGATCATGAATTGATCGATGAAGTTTTAGCAAATACAGATTCAAAAGATCTAGATGTTAAAAGCGCAAGAAAATTAGCTTCAAAGAAAATGGATTTTTATAGAAATTTAGATCCCAAAAAGAGACGAGAAAAAGTCATAAATCATTTACTTAGAAAAGGTTTTAATTTTGATGTTGTTAAAAATGTAGTAATAGATTGAGTTTTTGGGCCAATAGTATTATAATTACAGCAAGACAAGAAGAAATTGTCAGTGAAGTTATGATTTCAAAGCTTAACCTCATTTTGATTAGAGAATAGTTCTCCCCGCCTGTGGCGAGGTTTTCTTCGGTTTATACTTATATGGCAGATCCAGATTTAATTGCTTTAGAAAAAAAACTTATTGAAAGACAAGAAAAAATCGAATCCGAGCGAGAAGCTTTAGAGCGCGAAAAAAAGCATATTGCGGATCAGAAAGAAGAGTATGTCCAGAAGATTCAAAAAGTATCAGGCTTAACCTCTGATGAAGCTAAAGCTGAGCTTTTAAAAGAAGTTGAAGGCCGCGAGTCTCAAACGCTTGCTAAGATTATTAGAGAACGCGAAGAAGAGGCTAAGAGAACCGCAGATAAAAAATCTCAGGAAATAGTAGTTGAAGCAATGAGGCATGGAGCCGTGAGCTACATTCCAGAATACACTGTTTCCATAGTTCGTATTCCTGATGAAGAAATAAAAGGCAGAATAATTGGAAAAGAAGGAAGGAATATCAGAGCCTTTGAACAGGCAACGGGAGTTGATGTAGATCTAGATGAACAAGGAATAATTCGTTTGTCTTCTTTCGATCAGGTGAGGCGAGAAATCGCACGCCGTTCGCTTGAGAAGTTGATTGCCGATACCAGAGTTCAGCCTTTTAGGATTGAAGAAATAGTTGAAGAAACCAAAAAAGAAGTCGAAAGGATAATGTTCCAAGAAGGTGAGAGGCTTACTCAGGAAGCAGGAGTATTTAATCTTCCAGCTAACCTTATCGGAATCCTCGGCCGTTCAAAATTCCGAACATCATATGGGCAGAATTTAACACTTCATCTACTCGAAGCTTCTAAGATAGCAATCCATCTTGCAGAAGAAGTAGGGGCAGATGTAGATGTGGTAAGAATTGCAGCCCTAGTTCATGATATTGGAAAAGTTGTTCCAGGAGATGGAAGTCACGTAAAACTAGGAGTAGAGCTTCTTAAGAAATATAATATTCCACAGCCTATTATTGACTGTGTTGCTCAGCATCATGAAGATATTCCATTCACTTCTGTCGAATCAGTTATAGTGCACGTAGCTGATGCGATCTCTGCAGCGCGTCCTGGGGCTCGCTATGAGGATGTAGAAGAGTATGCAGTGCGTCTTTCGGACATGGAAGACATAGCCAAGAAATATGAAGGCGTAGAGGATGCATATGCATTTGAAGCTGGACGAGAGCTTCGCGTAATCATTAATCCAGGCAAACTTGATGACAATGCTACAACAGTTCTAGCAGATAAAATTCGAGAAGAAGTTAGCAAATCTCTTGCAATCCCGGGTGAGGTAAAAGTAACCGCAATTCGAGAATTCCGCGCCGTCTCTGGAAATGAGTAAATTTCGTCCCTCTTGACAGGTTCTTCGTTTAAGCTGTATTGTTAATCTAATCCAAAAAGGGAGGTGATTTTTCTGACAAAAAAAGATTTAATTGTCCATGTTTCAAAGAAAGCTAATTTAACCAACAAGGCTTCGGCAGATGCTGTTCAATCTATGCTAAATGGCATTCGAGATTCGCTCAAGAATGGTGAGAAAGTAGTTATCACAGGCTTTGGAACATTTTCTGTTCGAAACAGATCTGAGCGACCAGGTAGAAATCCTAAAACAGGAGAAAAGATTACTCTTTCTGCAAGACGTGCGCCCGGATTTACACCTGGAAAAACACTTAAAAAAGCCGTAAGGTAATTTAAGTTCCCAAACTTCATCTATTCCTCTGCTATAATGGCAGTATGTTGATATCAGTTGATAATCTCGTAAAAAGTTACTCAGTTTATAAAAAAGAGCCTGGATTATCGGGCTCTGTAAAGTCATTATTCGCAAGAAAATATGAAACTATTACTGCTGTAAACGGTGTATCTTTTGAAATTGAGGAAGGTGAGCTTATTGGCTTCATAGGTCCAAATGGTGCTGGTAAAACCACGACATTGAAATGTTTATCTGGTCTTCTTTATCCAACTTCAGGAAAAGTTGAAGTCTTGGGATACAAACCTCAGGAGCGTAAGAAAGTATTTTTAAAAAACATAGGACTAATAATGGGACAAAAAAATCAATTGTGGTGGGATCTTCCTGCTGTTGATTCATTTCTCTTGCAAAAAGAGATTTATGAAATTTCGGATTCTACTTATAAAAAAACACTTTCAGATCTCCTAGAACTTCTTGATGCCCAAGATACTTATAAAGTTCCGGTAAAAAAACTTTCTTTAGGACAAAGAATGAAGATGGAGATTATCGCAACTCTTCTCCATAATCCAAAAGTATTATTTCTTGACGAACCAACAATAGGGCTTGATGTGCTAATGCAGCAGGTTTTGCGTAATTTTATAAAAGATTATAACAAAAAGTATAATTCTACAATTATTTTGACAAGTCATTATATGACAGACGTAGAGGAGTTATGTAAGAGAGTAATTGTAATTAATCATGGAACAATTCTTTATGATGGATTACTCTCAAATCTTGTTAAAAAATATGCGCCCTACAAAAACATAACAATTATTTTTAAAGACAAAATTGATCCATCAAAACTTGAAAATATCGGGGAAATTGAAGAATATTCTCATCCTAAATTAAAGCTTTTGGTCAAAAGAGATAGTACAAGCGAAGTAGTTTCAAAAATCCTCACAAAATATGACGTAGAAGATATCAATATTGAAGAGCCAGAGATCGAAGATGTGATAAGGAAAGTCTTCGGTGATAAATGACCCGTTCGATATGCGCAAGGTTATAGTGAGTATAATCGAACTATGAAAAAATATTTTTTTGCTGCGAGAAATACTTGGGAAGAAATGCTCACTTATAGATTTAACTTCGCAATGTGGAGATTTAGAGCTGTAGTCCTGCTATTGTCTACCTATTTTCTGTGGTATGCGGCAATTCCTGCTGGCACAACACTGTTTTCGTATGACCAATCTGCGATATTAACTTATATTTTATTAACTCAGTTTGTCGGGGCAATTGTTACATCGAATAGAAGTTATGCAATAGGAGATGAGATAAATCAGGGAAATCTATCCAACTTTTTACTTCAACCAATTAATTATTTTGCTTATTGGTTTTCGAAAGATATCGGAGATAAATTAATGAATATTATTTTTTCAGTCGTAGAGCTTACGATAATTTATTTGATTTTAAAGCCTCCGATTTATATACAAAATAATTTTGAATATATATTTTTGTTTATCATTGCTATGTTGCTAGCAGTTATTATGTATTTTTTTGCAAATGTTCTTTTGGGAACAATTGGATTTTGGAGTCCTGATGTTTGGGCTCCAAGATTTATTTTCTGGGTAATATTTGGATTTTTTGCAGGAAGTTATTTCCCATTAGATATTCTTCCACCAGCACTCTTTAGAATTTTTGAGCTACTTCCGTTTTCATATCTTATTTATTTCCCAATAAAAATTTATTTAGGCGAATTAGCTCTATTTGAAATAATTAAAGGATTCGGAATTATGATTATATGGATAGTTATTCTTTATGGAATTGTAAAAGTTGTTTGGAAGAAAGGACTTAGGGCATATACTGCTCAGGGGAGATGAAGAGATATTTAAAGCTTTGGTATTTGTATAGTCTTTATTCAACTCAAATAGGACTTCAGTCAAGATTTGGTGTAGTTCTTTTTTTGATTGGAAAATTTTTAAAATTTGGAATGTTCTTTTTCTTTATCTATATTTTATCGTCATCTGTAAAAGATATTGCAGGATATTCTTTTTGGCAAATCATTTTTGTATTCTCAACATTTAATCTAATTGATATCATTGCTCAAATATTTTTAAGAGAAGTTTATAGATTTAGGAGTTATGTAGTGTCCGGAAATATGGACTATCTTTTAGTTCGTCCAGTTGTTCCGCTCTTCAGATTTTTATTTGGAGGTGCTGATATTTTAGATTTACCAGTATTTTTTGTTTCCTTTGGGTTACTGATTTTTTCTTTCTTTAAAATAGGAGGCGCAGACATTTCAGGAATAATTATTTATATATCGTTAATAGCAAATGCATTATTGATTGCACTAGCATTTCATATTTTTGTTTTATCAATTGGAATTCTAACTACAGAAGTGGATAACTCACTTTGGCTCTATAGGGATTTAGTATCAATGGGAAAAATTCCTGTGACATTTTATACTCAACCTGTTCAGTCAGTTATCACTTATATAATTCCGATTGGAATAATGATTACTTTTCCCGCAGAGGCAATTTTCGGGACTCTTAAATCTCAGCTCATTCTAATTTCATTTGCTGTAGGATTTTTATTTATGCTTGTAGCACTTTTATCCTGGAGGTTTGCGATAAAGAGATATTCTAGCGCAAGTAGTTAGATTTGTGCTGGGAAGATAGTAAGCCAGATTCTGTTTCAATCTGCAATCTTTCTCAATTGTGACGATGTCACATTGCCTCGAATTTACGAGATGCCCCATTTTCGATGCCTCATCTTAAGAAGATTCAAATGCATCAGTCATGGGTTGCAGCAGGTAGGATTGCCCGTTTCATAACTACTCGTCTCTGTTGCTCTCAAATCTTGTCAATTCAAGATCTGTTTTAGATTCCGTTTGGTAGTGTAAGAATCTAAACACCAGCTATTTCTAGCCGGAGCTTACGCTCCATCCCCGTCTTAAGATCTGTCTGGACTTTCCTGTCTTTCGACTAGCAGATCTTCTTCCCAGCGTTTGTATTATACCATATTAGCTTATAGTATTGCATAGCATCTTGTATTCACAGTTGAGGCAAAGGACATTTTTACTACATTTGAAATCACTTTTCTTTATTTCCTCAATCTTCTCAATAATATTGTCCTCGAAATTATTCAAATCTTGCTGTTTAAATACCATTGGCTTTTCAGTTCCGCTTTCAAGAAATAATAACTTTAAGGAGATATCTTCTGGTTTTTTATTGAATATTGGATCTTTAATTTTTGTTGCAGCAAGCGCATATACTGCTAACTGTAATTTGTGGGCTTCATCTGCTTTTGGATTGTCTTGACCGGTTTTATAATCAATGATTTCTATGTCATTATCTTTTTCATCTATTCTGTCAATTTTTCCGAAAACTTTTACACCATTTTTTAATGTAAAGTTGAAAGGTAGTTCAAGACCTATTGATTTTATTTTAGAATCAAAACTATTATTATAAAAATTTATTAGTATTTTTTTAGCATCATTAAATCTTTCTTCTTCATGTTTTTTGTTTACGTATCCTTCATCGATCCATTCCTCTCTCAGATTTTGCATAATAATTTCTTCAGAGATTTTTTCTCCATCTTGTGATTTTTTGTAAAATTTGAATAAAGTATTATGAAGAGAAATTCCAAAGCTTTGATGAAAAGAAATTGGTGTTGGAATGTTAAAAATAACTTTTGCCTTATAATGCAGAGGGCAAATATCAAACATTTGCAAATTTGAAAAAGTTATATAGCTAACATTAATTGGTTGTTTAGATTCTTTTTCCTCTTCTGCTTCTTCGTATGGAGCCAGGACTTCTGCTAATGAAAGCTGTTCAGCTTTTATCTTAGATTTTTCTTTTTCTTTAAGATTTGGTAA
>Ga0163151_10000184_pt1 | contig 110361 bp, 103 predicted proteins | sample OliLakLV19MP5IB2_FD_145596 | JGI IMG/M metagenome (GOLD analysis project Ga0163151, IMG submission 145596) | Freshwater microbial mat bacterial communities from Lake Vanda, McMurdo Dry Valleys, Antarctica - Oligotrophic Lake LV.19.MP5.IB-2 | ecosystem: Environmental > Aquatic > Freshwater >...
ACCTTGTAAGTATGCTGGATGTAAATGAACTGTTACGAAATGTAAAACGATCCTACGCCAAAACGAAAATTGAAATGCCAAGTTTATTCCCGACTTAATAAATTGAGGGGGAGGTAACTTTTGAATGTAAAATTAAACATACCGAAAATCAATGCCTTACGCCAGATGAAAGATCGTTTTAGGCTTTAGTCGGTTGATAGTGAATAAATAGATAGTTTTTTAAAGCAACCTTTTAGTCGGATTAACGTCTTATGAGTATAACACATTAAATACGCTTTCATGAAACACTTATTATCCTTCTCTTTATCTCTGTTATTCTCACATTTAGTGTTCTCACAGAATAAAATTAACGGCTCTTGCTCGGATATGGGCGTAGAGAATGGCTGGTCGCAATGGACAGGTATCTATGGAAGTGCGATTGGAGCAAATCCACCTAATTGGACCGGATCCCCAACGAACCCACCACCTGCACCTACGAGCAGTCAAAATATCAGCATCACATCAGGAACTGCAGTTGATCCATGTACTCCTGGTGCTAGCCTGGGTTCTCCTGCTATTCCGGTAGTGTGTCCGGGTTCGGGAAATGCTTCTATCCAGTTAGGAGTGCAGCAAACCAGTGGAGGCGTAGCCGAAAGGATTACTTTTCCCTTGACTGTTACTGCCAACGATACAAATTTTATTTATTCCTATGCCTTGGTCTTTTACGATCCTGGCTCGAGCCATGCGTACAAAGAAAAGCCCTATGCAGAATTTATGATTCTGGATGCAAACGGAGATACAGTGCCTTGCTCTTATAATTATTTTGTTCATCAATCTGGAGATCTGAGTTTTTATCAGACAAACAATTCTTGCCAAGGGGGGACAAGTACTTTTTATAAACCATGGACCAGTTCGGGAGTTTCGCTTACACCATATGTAGGTCAAACACTAACAGTTGTTGTAACTAACGGAGATTGTGCACACGGTGGCCACTTTGGCCATTCGTATTGGGATTTTTCTTGCGGACCTAATGTCAGCAAGTTCTGTTCCGGCACTGCTGTTACGTTATGTGCGCCTGTGGATACGTTTAGCACCACCTCTTATCAATGGTACAATAACGGAATTGCTTCTGTTGCGGATACCTTCAATTGCATTTCAACGACTCCGCAGAATCTTGATACACTTTCATTACATGTTCTTTCTGCCCCAGGTTGCAGTTTTTTTATTCAGTATGTTATGGTTGATAGTTGCCTTACCTCGATTCAGCAGTCAAATTTATCAGGTAGTGAAATTAGCATCTATCCCAATCCTGCCTCCTCTTATTTACAAATTGATTTTATTAAAACAAGCAGTGGTGTTGCAGATGTTGCGATCTATAATATTCTTGGAGAAGAAATGATGTATGCGAGAATTTATGCGAATAGCAAGAACACGATTGATGTTTCCAAATTTTCTGATGGAATTTATTTTTTGAAGCTGAAAACAAAAACGGAAGAGGTAACGAAGAAGATTGTAGTTAGTCACTAGTCTTTCCCCTTTGGGGAGGCTAGGAGGGGCTTATCACCCCCAGCTCCTTTCCTACCTTTTCAAAGGCAGCAATTGCCTTATCCAAATGCTCTTTTTCATGGGCAGCAGAAAGCTGTACCCTAATTCGTGCTTGTCCTTTGGGCACAACAGGAAAGAAAAATCCAATTACATAAATTCCTTCTTGTAAAAGTTTATCGGCAAAAGTTTGAGAAAGCTTTGCATCGTATAACATCACTGGCACAATCGCAGAATCTCCATTCTTGAATTCCAATCCAATTTTTTTCATTCCCGTTTTGAAATAATGAATGTTCCATTCTAGTTTGTCGCGCAGCGTGGTGGTTTCACTTAACATATCAAGTACTACAATTGATGCACCTACAATATGGGGTGCAAGGGAGTTGGAGAATAAATAAGGACGAGAACGCTGGCGCAGCATGTCAATAACTTCTTTTTTACTGGAGGTAAATCCTCCCATAGCTCCACCAAGTGCCTTGCCTAATGTTCCGGTAACTATATCAACTCGGTGCATTACATTTTTTAATTCAATAGTTCCTCTGCCGGTTTTTCCAATAAACCCGCTAGCATGACTTTCATCTACCATCACCATGGCATTGTATTTATCCGCCAGGTCACAAATTTTATCTAGCGGAGCAACAAATCCGTCCATAGAGAAAACTCCATCGGTAACAATTAAGCGATAGCGCTGCTTTTGTGCTTGCTTTAATTGCTCTTCTAAATCATTCATGTCGCAATTTTTGTAGCGGTAACGCTGCGCTTTACATAAACGCACTCCATCAATAATAGATGCATGATTTAGCTCATCCGAAATAATTGCATCTTCTTCACCTAACAGCGGTTCAAAGATTCCGCCATTCGCATCAAAGCAAGCAGCATATAAAATAGTGTCTTCTTGTCCTACAAACTTTGAAATTTTTTCTTCTAGCGTTTTATGGATATCCTGAGTTCCACATATAAATCGTACAGAGCTCATTCCGTACCCGTGTGTATCCAACGTTTTGTGTGCTGCTTCTACCACGTTAGGATGCGAGGAAAGCCCCAGGTAATTGTTAGCGCAAAAAATTATTACTTCTTTCCCCTTCACAGTAACCGTAGCTCCTTGCTTGGATGTGATAACACGCTCACGCTTGAACAAACCAGATTCATCAATGGTTTTTAGTTCTTTTTGAAGATGGTCTTTGAAGTTTCCTATCATATTATTATAGTTCTTAGTTTGTAGTTATTAGTTCCTAGTTTATAGTTCTTAGTCCTTAATTTTTAGATGAACACATAACAAATGTAGATATTTTCTTTATGAGTTTAACATTTTTAGAAGTGACGTTCCAGCGTTTGATTAGTATATTCGTAAATATTCGATATTCGTAACATGAAGAAGATTCTATTACTAGGCTCTGGTGAATTAGGCAAAGAGTTCACCATTGCAGCGAAACGACTAGGCGCTTATGTTGTTGCTGTAGATTCATACGATAATGCTCCAGCCCAGCAAGTTGCCGATGAACGCGAAGTGATTTCTATGCTTGATGGAGAAGAACTTGATAGAGTTGTAGCAAAACACAAACCGGATTTAATAGTACCCGAAATTGAAGCCATTCGTACCGAGCGTTTTTATGAATACGAAAAGCAAGGTTATCAGGTTGTTCCTTCGGCACGTGCTGCAAATTTTACTATGAACAGAAAAGCTATTCGTGACTTGGCTGCAAAAGAATTAAAACTAAAAACTGCTAAATATGAATATGCAAAAACATTAGAAGAATTTACCAAAGCAGTTTATAAAATTGGAATTCCCTGTGTGGTTAAACCTTTGATGAGCTCATCTGGAAAAGGACAGAGTGTGATAAAAACAGACGGTTCTACTTCGCTCACCGCAAGTATTGAAAAATCATGGAACTATGCGTTGAGCGGCACGCGAGGAGATATCTTAGAAGTGATTGTAGAAGAGTTCATTCAGTTTGATTCGGAAATAACTTTATTGACTGTAACTCAAATGAAGGGTAAAACATTATTTTGTCCTCCAATTGGACACAGGCAAGAGCGGGGCGATTACATGGAAAGCTGGCAACCGCATCCTATGAGCACAAAGCATTTGAAGGAAGCACAAAAAATGGCTGCAAAAGTTACACGCGCATTGACTGGAGCTGGAATTTGGGGTGTGGAATTTTTTCTTTCTAAAAAGAATGGAGTTTATTTTTCTGAATTATCTCCCAGGCCTCACGATACAGGCATGGTAACATTAGCTGGTACTCAAAATCTAACCGAGTTTGAGTTGCATGCGCGAGCGGTTCTTGGATTGCCAATCCCTGAAATTATTTTGGAGCGAGTAGGTGCAAGCGCTGTGGTGCTAGCTACTAAAGAAGGTGTTAATCCTGTTTTTAAAGGAGTTGACAAAGCAATTTCTCAAAAGCAAACCGATATTCGAATATTTGGAAAGCCAACAACTCGACCATTCCGCAGAATGGCAGTCTGCCTAGCTTGGGATAAAAAAGGTAGTGATGTTGTTAAGCTTAAGGAAAAAGCGATGGTGAATGCTAAGAAAATTCATATTCACCTAGCCCCGTAATGCGTGACCCTCTCCTATGGAGAGGGATTTAGGGTGAGGCCTCTTCGATGATAATTTATCTGCCCCAGGTGATAATTCAAGTGGGTAGAAATCACAAGCAGAATATATCCTACAGTTCTTTTTTCTCCTAAAAACTCAATAGGATATTCTTTTTCCAAGTCTGATTCTTTTATTGTTGGGAATACTTTATTTAGGGTAGCAATAACTTCATCAATTTCTTTCAGCATTTTTTCTTTGGAAATATTTCTGTCAGAAAATTCTTTCTCCCTTTCTCTGATAAAACCTGTATTCCCTAATTGAGCGCCAATAAAATGTTTTAGGTTGCCAATCAAATGCAGCGTTAGGGTTCCGGCAGAGTTTTTTACATCCCCTTTCAAAAGCCAAATATCACTTTCGTTTTTATACAAACTAAGTTCTTCTTTTAGTTTAATTAGGTCTCGGATATAAATTGCAGCGAAATTTTGTACCATTTTATTTATTATTAGATTGTAAATTTACTACAAGCCATCTAAAAAATGTAAATAGGACAGAAAAAAATATTACCTATAACAAAAGCCACAAATTGCACGAATTATCACCAATTAATTTGTGTTAATTCGTGCAATTTGAGTTCAGGTTTTTTTTGAGAATGCTTAGAAAAAACTATTTTTTATTGGGCTAACTCAATTTTATGATATATGTCACAAAAAGAAATGCTTTTAATCATGTTTTTAGTTTCCGTTTCGATGTTCCTTTGTTTTATAAATAAAGCAATCAATACTAAACTATATATTATGGAAACTACACACAGCGTATCAGCATCTTATGCAAAAACAGAAACCACTATTTGGAACAAGGCAGAAGAAAGCCGTTATGCAATAAACATGCTAGTGATTGGACTAGTAATTGTGTTTGGGAGTATAGCTGCGCCTTTTGCAGTAAACTTAGGCGACTGGCAGTTTGCTTTAGTAATTTTCCCAACTGTATTTTCTTTGATATTAGTGTTGGGCTTAGCGCCATTAAAAATGATTGTTTACACTGCAGGATTTGCTTTGGTAGCAAACATTCTTATTCTTTTAGCCGGAGCAATCGCATAGTTAATTATAAAGCACCAGACTTTATTTCATCGACCACCAGTGGGTCGAGCAGGGTGGAGGTGTCTCCTAAATTAGAGGTATCTCCTTCTGCTATTTTACGGAGTATCCTGCGCATTATTTTACCACTGCGCGTTTTTGGCAGCCCTTTGACAATTTGAATTTTATCAGGCTTCGCAATAGCACCCATATATTTATTTACAGTTGCAACAATTTCTTTTTTTAATTCTTCCGAATCTTTCCTATTGCTTCCGTCAATACAAAAAGCATAAATTCCCCAGCCTTTAATTTGATGAGGGAAACCTACTACGGCACTTTCTACAATATCTTGGTGTTGGTTAATCGCATTTTCAATTTCAGCTGTCCCTAACAAATGCCCCGAAACTTTTATTACATCATCTACCCTGCCTGTAATGCGGTAATATCCATCTTCATCCCTTCTGCAGCCATCTCCGGTAAAATAATATCCTTTGAACTGGGAAAAATATGCTTCATAACACCGTTGATGATTGTTATAGGTGGTGCGTATCATTCCAGGCCAAGGAAATTTCATACACAATCTGCCTTCTACATTATTTCCAATTAATTCACTTCCTTTTTCATCTAGCAGAACAGGTTGTACGCCCGGCAATGGAAGCGTAGCGAACCCGGGTTTTGTTTTAGTAATTCCGGCAAGTGGAGAGATCATGATTCCTCCGGTTTCTGTTTGCCACCAGGTATCTACAATGGGGCATTTTTCTTTGCCAATATTTTTGTTGTACCAGTTCCACGCTTCTTCGTTTATGGGTTCACCCACTGTTCCAAGTACACGCAGTGAATCAAGTTTATAAGGTTTTACAAAATCAAGTCCGGCAGCTTCTAGCGAACGTATTGCAGTTGGAGCCGTGTAAAAAATATTTACTTGATGCTTGTCAATTACATTCCAAAATCTTCCTGCATCGGGATAGGTTGGAATCCCCTCAAACATTAATGTTGTTGCGCCAGCAAGCAGCGGACCATAAATCAGGTAGGAATGACCTGTTATCCATCCAACGTCCGCTGTACACCAGTAGACCTCAGCTGCCCCACCCCCTCCCGAGCTTCGCTCCCAACCTTCGGTTGTCCCCAAAGGGGAGAGCGAAGGACGTGATGAATTCGAAGGAATACTATTTAGTTTTATGATAATCTTCTTCACAACATTTTCAATATCTCCAATTACTTCTTCATTACGAAAACGAATAACACTCATTCCTTCTTCTTTCAAACATCTGGTGCGTTGTTCGTCTTCTTCTTTTTGATAATCATGAATATCTCCATCTACTTCAAGCACCAATGATTTTTCTAGACAGACAAAGTCAACAATAAAACGATCTATAATATGCTGCCTTCTAAAGTGAAAATTAGCACCGTGTTTCCGAAGTGCCTCCCATAAAACCATTTCAGCCTGAGTTGGATTTTTTCGCATTAAAACTGCTTTATCTTGCAAAAGATTCCACATTTGTTTATCCGTAGTGTGGTAATTGGGCGTTCCCTTCACGTCCTGCCTTCTCTCCCCTTTGGGGAGAGGCAGAGTGGGGTGGCAGGAGTTGTATTGAAAAACATTTTCAAAAGTATATTTTGTATACACCATATACCCACCACAGGTATGCACCACTCCTTTGGGTTTTCCTGTTGAGCCAGAAGTGTATAAAATAAATAACATGTCTTCTGAATCCATCTCCTCCGCAGTGTATTCTGCTCCTCCCTTTGGAAGGTGTTGTAGTTGTGTTATTTCATCCTGCCACCAAACATCTCTATCAGGTTTCATTTTTATTTTGATGTTTGTACGTTTAAGAACAATCACTTTTTTTACGGATGGACATGTAAGCAATGCTTCGTCTATAACTGATTTTAAAGGAATGTCTTTTGCTCCACGATAGGCGCCATCTGCTGTAAGTACCATGCTGAATTCTGCATCGTGGATTCTATCGGACAAGGATTGAAAGGAAAAGCCTCCAAACACTACTGAATGAATGGCTCCAATTCTGGCGCAGGCTAAAACAGCTATTGCTAATTCTGGAACCATTGGCATGTAGATACATATTCGATCTCCTTTGTTTGCTCCATTCTTTTTGAGCACGTTTGCAAAACGACAAACCTCCGCATGCAATTCGTTGTATGTTATTTTTTTTGAAGCTTCGTTTGGATTATTAGATTCCCAAATGATGGCGGTTTGATTTCCGCGCTCTGCGAGATGGCGATCTAAGCAATTTTCGGTAATGTTTAGTTTGCCTCCTTGAAACCATTTTATATTTGGCTCAATAAAATTCCACTCCAGCACCTTATCCCATTTTTTCTTCCACGTAAATGTGTTTGCTTTTTCAGCCCAAAATTCTTCTGGCGAATCAACACTTTTTTTGTATTCAGAAAGATATTCGGAAAGGGAAGATATTTGATTCATAACGTATAGACTAATAATTGCAAATAACAAAAATTAATTTATCTGCTACAAGATAATTCAGAAAAAATGTACGGAAAAAATAATTATTGCTGAATCGCGCTAAGAGGAACCATCTTTTGAACATCCGGATCCCAAATCTTCAGGCGTAGGCAACGAATAATTTCGGATGGATCTAAGGTGGTGATTTTAGGATTTTGCAGTTCCGGGATAGCTTTCATGGCCTCTGGCAATCTATAAAATGGAATTTTTGCATTCAAATGATGAATGTGGTGAAAGCCAATGTTAGCGGTAGCCCACTGCCAAAAGAAATTCATTTTCATATAGCTAGAAGATTCCAAAGCAGCATGATCGTAACTCCATTCAATGTTATTTTTAAATGTTACGCCCGGAAAATTATGTTGCGCGTAAAAAAGATATGCACCAAAGCCGCATGCAATAGAGAAGGGCACCAGAATGGCAAGAATCCAGGTTATCCATCCAAAGAAATAAATAACAGCTACAATGTAACTTACATGTAGTATTAAGGAAATAAGAGAATCATAATGTCTGCGTGGGCTAGACATAAAAGAAAGGATACACATTCCGAAACTAAATAAGGTAAAATATCCAAAAATCATATTTAAAGGATGTCGCACAGCAAGATATTCTCTTCGTTCTTCTTTGGAAGCCTTTAAAAATTTTTGTTTTGAAAAAATAGGGTACGAACCAATGCTAGCACTAAATAATTTTGAGTTGTTGTTGTGGTGGTAATCATGTGAGCGTTTCCAGATACTGGATGGCGCTAACATATAAAGACCAAACAGAGAAAAGATTATTCTGCCGGGAATAGATTTATAAAGAATAGTATGGTGTGAGTAATCGTGATAAATAACAAACATGCGGGAAATAACGAATCCTGTCATGATACTAGCCAAAATGCGCAGCACGATGTGGTAGTCAGTAAAGGTGATGTAGTTAAAAAAAATCAATAAGAAAAGAGTAGAAAGGGTAAGCATCCAGCTTTTCCATCTAATCTCAACCGCAAAGGGTTTAGTAGCAAGAATTAAATCTTTGCCTGTTCTCACAAATTAAATTTAGCAAATATAATGATAATCCTTAAAGTCAAAACCCTCTAAATTGGGCGTTTATGCTTCCACCTCCTGTGAGACCAGAGCCAGATCTCCGGATTTCTAACAATCTCATCCTCAAGTTTTTTCGTGTGCATTTTTGTGATTTCTCCTTCAGCAGTTTCGCTTGGTCTTTCGCAAAGCAATTCTGCCGAAAGCTCATAATATCCTCTTTTAACTCTTTTTATGTTCATATAATATACAGGATAGTTCAGCTTGCGGGCAATTTTTTCAGTTCCCCAAAATACAGGCGTGTCCTGATTTAAGAAAGTTGTCCAATAGGCGCTTTCGGGTGGCGGGGTTTGATCAGCTATAAAAGCCGTAGCGGTAATTTCATTTTTAGAGCTTACCATTTCCCGATAAGTATTTCTCATTTCAATGAGCTTAGTGCCAAATCGTTTTCGCATTTTGTTGATCAGAGAATCGAAATATTCATTTTCCAACGGATGATAAATAACATATAGTTGTTGCCTGCAAACCAAGCTAAATGCGTTTCCTCCCCACTCCCAATTCCCTTGATGACCTAAAACGAGAATTATATTTTTTTGCTCGTCATATAATTGTTTCATGAGCAGCACTGATTTTTCATCCAACTTACATCGCTTAAGCATGCTGCGCTGACTGATCGTTAATGTTTTTATGATTTCCAGAATTAGGTCGGCAAAGTATTTGTAAAATTCTTTTCGAAGCTTTGCAATTTCTTGCTCAGTTTTTTCAGGGAATGATCGTTGTAGATTTTTGGTTACAATTTTTTTTCTGTATCCAAACACATGATAAATTAGAAAATACCAAACATTGGATTTTAAATATAGAATTCTGAAGGGCAGCCAAGAAAGTAGGTAGAGGAAGGGTAGTAAAAGAAAATATCCTATTTGCTGCATTAATTTTGTAAAATTAAAATGTAAAAATAGAGTATTTAACTTATATACTAATTTACTCGGCTATGAGCGTATTTCGGAGCAGTAACGAAAAGGCATTTCTCTATGCTTTTGAAGTATTTAAATAGTCTTTACTGATCAAAACTCAATTTGTATTTAGCAATAGTATTATAGTATTTATTACCCTCCCAGATTTTATAGCCAGTGGATATTGTCAAAATATTTTTCTCATTTGATAGTATCTTAAAATACTCTTGGTTTACGGGCTCATCATAAAGTAGTTCGCCTTGGTCACTGTATATTTGTAGACACAACTTCATGTATTTATTCAAATTTTGCCAGTTATATTCTCTCCCAATGGATTCTCTTTTAATAATGCTATCTGGAACAGCAGATAGATATGTTCGAAAAGTATAATTGCTAGCATCATCAACATGAACGTCCATATAATGTACGTTTTTACAATAATTTTTTTTGTATTTCGGAGTTAACCACATTTAAATAATCTATTGGAGAAATAGAATCTTTTTTGCCATAAAGCTTTCCTTTATAGAAATGTAAGGTATCTGAATTGCTATTTTTACCTTTAATTCCAAATTGTTTTATCAAATTTCCAGACAAATTATAGATATAAATTTTTTCGGAAGCTTCAAAATTTAGATATAGCAAATCATTTTTCTGATTAAGATAGAACCCGATACCCTTCATTGCATCTAAAACCCGAGGATCTTTTAGGATAATTGAATCATAGCTTACAATTTTTGAGGATTTTTTATTCTTCAGTGTGCTTTTTTTATTAATAGCATTAAACGAGCTCACTTCAAAAACATATTCTTTCCTTATCCATTCGGGATTAGAAAAGGAATAAATAATACGATTTGTATTACTAGTAGCTAATATTATTGAATTTGATTTGACTGAATAGCCGATTTGTTTTGTAGAAATATATCTGTTTTTACTTTTATATCTGACTTGTTTGTAAAATAAATTAGTTTTATTGGAATAGATATTCAAGTTAGCGCTACCAGAATTTTTAATAATATAATAATTACTGTTTTGACATAAGTATACAGGTATAGAAAAGGCAGTTCGTTTAATAGATTTTGGGGACGTGAAAAGCAAAATATTTTATCACATTAAATAGTGAACTAGTTTTTTTGGTTTTATAAAATTGCAAGCTATCATTAAGCTTATAGTCATGGCCATATAAATAGATGTTACTGGTTTGAGGTTCAAGAATAGCATAACCTGTAGCGGTATGAAAAGCAAATCCCTTATAACTAGTATGAGGGATTATTATACGCTTTTCTTCAATTATTAACAATCTACAATTTTTCTCCTGCGATAAAAGTGCAGAAGCAATCAATGTTAGAAAAATTGTATTTAAAATATACATGATTTTAATTATATATTTCCAAAATCAATGATAGTAAATGAGAGGCAATAGACAAAAAATACACAAAGTATTTTCTTAGTTATAGAGTTTATAGAATATAAGTAAACTTGAATTGACTTGTTTTCCTACAGGATAGCTTATATAGAAACAAAAACTTGGACTATACTCTATCAAAGGTTAGTCGTTTTCCTTTTTGTGTTTCATCAAACTTGCCGTCTTCATAAACTATATGACCGTTTACAAATGTATGTGTCACTTTTGAGTGAAAAGTAGTTCCTTCAAATGGCGACCAGCCGCACTTGGCAAGGATGTTTGATTTTTCTACGGTCCAAGGAGCATTTAAATCCACCAGCACTAAATCGGCAAAATAACCTTCGCGAATAAAGCCTCTCTTTTCTAGCTGAAAACATGCTGCAACAGCATGACTCATTTTTTCAACTACTTTTTCAATGGTCATTTTTTTCTGCTTTACAAATTCCAGCATGGCAACTAATGAATGTTGCACGAGTGGCCCACCAGATGGCGCTTTGAAGTAAGTTTGATTTTTTTCTTCCAATGTATGTGGAGCATGGTCAGTACAAATGACATCAATTTTATTTTCGAGGACTGCTTTTAAAATTGCATCACGATCATTTTTTGTTTTCACGGCAGGATTCCATTTTATGAAGTTTCCTTTCGTTTTATAATCTTCTTCCGAAAACCAAAGGTGGTGGATGCAAGCTTCGGCAGTGATACGTTTTTCTTTGAGCGGCTTTGAATTGTCAAAGAGTTCTATTTCTTTTGCAGTAGATATATGAAGGATGTGTAGTCGAGCATTATATTTTTTTGCTAGCTCAACAGCGAGTGAAGAAGATTTGTAGCAAGCCTCTTCGCTTCTTATTTTAGGATGGTATTCCAACGGAACATCTTCGCCATATTTTTTTCTATACGTTTCCATGTTTGCTTGAATGGTAGGCTCATCTTCGCAGTGTGTAGCTATAAGCAGCTTGCATTTTGAAAATATATTTTCTAGCGTAGTTCGATTATCTACCATCATATTGCCGGTAGAAGAGCCCATAAATATTTTTACTCCGCAAACATTTTTAGGGTCAGTCTTTAATACTTCTTCAATATTTTCATTCGAAACGCCCATAAAGAAAGAGTAGTTAGGTAAAGACACCTCCGAAGCGCGTTTATATTTTTCTTCTAATAGCTCCTGCGTAAGTGCCCAGGGATTTGTATTGGGCATTTCCATATAAGAAGTAACGCCTCCTGCTATGGCAGATTTTGCTTCGGTATAAATTTCTCCTTTATGTGTTAAGCCGGGCTCACGAAAATGTACTTGGTCGTCAATGATGCCGGGCAACAAATATTTCTCCTTAGCATCAATTGTTTTTGTTGATGAAGGAACTTCAAGTTGAGTGTTTGATATAGTTTTTATAATTTCATTTTCTATCAAGATGCTTCCTAAAAAAGTTTTCCCTTCGTTTACAATGTTTGCATTTTTGATAAGTATTGTCGTCATCTTATTTTATATTCTAAATTTGTTACTATTCAGTGCCATTTAAAAACAAGCCACGAATTACACCAATTTACACTAATTGAAAACTGCACCAAAAAATATTCGTGTTAATTTGTGAAAATTAGTGGCGAAATATTTAATACCGAACAATAACCTAAATTTTTTTGAATTTCATTAACAATACTCCCCAAAAGGCTTCTTTAAATATACCCATGCTCATTTTAGAGGAGCCTTCTGTTCGGTCTTTAAAAGTAATAGGCACTTCCAATACATTAAACCCAAGTTTATGTGCGGTGTATTTCATTTCTATCTGAAAGGCATAGCCCATAAATTTCACATTATCAAAATCAATGGTCTCCAATACTTTTCTGCGATAACATTTAAACCCTGCAGTAGTATCTCGAATATTTACCCACAATACTGCTCGTACATAAACGGATGCAAAGTAAGACATCAATATCCTGCTCAGCGGCCAGTTTATTACTTTCCCTCCACTAATGTACCGTGAACCCACCGCTACATCGGCCCCATTCAAACAGGCTTCTCGTAAGCGAATCAAGTCCTCGGGGTTATGAGAGAAGTCTGCATCCATTTCAAAAATATATTCGTAACTTTTATTTAGCGCCCAGCGGAAGCCATGAATGTATGCAGTGCCAAGTCCCTGCTTCCCTTTTCTTTGTTCAATAAATAATTTATCTGAATATTCCTTTTGAAGGTTTTTCACAATTTCTGCTGTGCCGTCAGGTGAGCCATCATCTACAATCAAAACATGAAAGGGCAAAGTCAAAGAAAATACCTTTCGAATCATCTTTTCGATGTTTTCCTTTTCGTTGTAAGTTGGAATTATGACTAAAGAATCAGACATGTTTTATAGTACTAATAACAAAAGCATACGAATTTACGAATGAATACAAGACCGGCTGTTTATTCGCAGATTCGTAATGGTTAGTTATTCGTACCTGCAATAATAACGAAATATAGGCGAAAAGATTTTGAGAAAGTCTTAAAACTCGATTAAAAAATGTTAATTCCTACAAGCTAGATAAAATCTTCGTCAAGCTTACTTTTTCTTCAACAATTGATTGTATCTTATCGATCGGAATTCTTTCCTGCTTCATGGAGTCGCGATGGCGTAAGGTAACGCAGTTGTCGTTTAGTGTTTCATGATCGACCGTTATACAAAACGGAGTGCCAATGGCATCTTGCCTGCGGTAGCGCTTGCCAATGCTGTCTTTTTCTTCGTAATAGCAACGGCATATGTGTTTTAGATTATTAAAAATAGCCATCGCTTTTTCAGGAAGCCCATCTTTTTTGATTAGCGGAAATACAGCCACTTTAACCGGAGCTAAAGCAGGAGGAATGCGCAAAACAATTCGTTCATTGTCCGAGCCTTCTTGCTCTCCCCCTTCGGGCGAGTTCGAGGGTGTTAGTTTTTCAATTTCAAAAGCGGAGGCTAAAACTGCTAGGAACATTCTGTCAAGCCCAATAGATGTTTCAATCACATAGGGCACGTAACTTTTGTTAAGTTCGGAATCAAAGTATTGCAATTTTTTGCCGGATAGTTTTTCGTGTGCGCTTAAATCAAAATCGGTACGTGAGTGTATTCCTTCAATCTCTTTAAAGCCAAATGGAAATTTAAATTCAATATCACAAGCTGCATTGGCGTAGTGAGCAAGCTTAATATGATCGTGAAAGCGATATTTTTCGGATCCCAAACCCATGGCATGATGCCACTTGATACGTTTTTCTTTCCAGCTGTTGTACCATTGCATCTCTTCGCCCGGACGAACAAAAAATTGCATCTCCATCTGTTCAAACTCCCGCATGCGGAATAAAAACTGGCGCGCAACTATTTCGTTTCTAAATGCTTTTCCAGTTTGTGCAATGCCAAATGGTATTTTCATTCTGGCAGAGCGCTGTACGTTTAAAAAGTTTACAAAAATCCCCTGCGCTGTTTCAGGACGTAAATAAATGGTGTTTGCATTCTCTGCTACAGAACCCATTTGGGTGGAGAACATTAAATTAAACTGGCGCACATCGGTCCAGTTTTTTGTGCCTGAAACCGGACAAACAATTTCCAGATCTACGATTAGCTGCTTTACATCTGCCAAATCATTTTTTTCTAAGGCAGTTTTGAAGCGTACATTTATCTCATCTATTTTTTTCTGGTATTCTACTACGCGTTCATTGGTGGAGCGGTACATAGCTTCATCAAAATTTTCGAAACGCTTTTTTGCTTTCTCTACTTCTTTCTCAATCTTTCCTTCAATCTTAGCAATGTGATCTTCCACTAGAACATCGGCACGATATCTTTTCTTCGAATCTTTATTGTCAATTAATGGATCGCTAAAAGCATCTACGTGTCCGCTGGCTTTCCAAACTGATGGATGCATGAAGATGGAAGCATCCAGACCCACAATGTTCTCATTCATCTGTACCATGGACTTCCACCAATACTCACGGATATTATTTTTTAACTCTACTCCGTACGGACCGTAATCATACACGGCTCCCAGGTTATCGTAAATCTCGCTCGATGGAAATACAAAGCCGTACTCTTTGCAATGGGAAATAATATTTTTAAAAAGCTCTTCTTGTGTCATAGAAGCAAAAGTGAGAATATTTTATTTAACCAATAGGTGTTTTTATGTAAAATAACTAATTCAATTGTAAAAAAGCAGGGCTCGCAATAGCTTCCCACACCTAAAAGGGGAGATATTAGATTATTGCCATCTCTCTATAATAAATTTCTGAGTCGCTAGTCCGTCATTTGTTTTAAGTATAAGAAAATATGCTCCTGTATTTAGACTTGAAACGTTTATAAATCTTTCGTATTTACCAGCAGAAAGATTTACTTCTTGTTCAGCTTCAATAACTTTTCGACCGGTAATATCAGTCACCCATACGGAAGTGTTTCCGGCCGCCACGGTTGTAAATGCAATTCCAATGAAGTCAGTAGCAGGATTAGAAAATATGCTGTTTACTTGAATGGAATTTTCAGATGTTTCTACGGAAGTAGCACCCGAAGTAGAAAAAGTAGTAGTAGCAAAATAGAAATTTAACTTTGATATTATTGTAAAGCGCCTCGTTCATCGAGGCGCTTTTTTTATTTTGTAAAGTGTGGAGAATATTTTTTGAGGTAAAATCAGTGTATGCTATTAACAATCCATTGTTTATTTAAGACATCCTAAGTGCTAAAATCAGGCACCTATCCTTCCTAGATTCGCTGATTAGATAAACGTATGCGCTACCTTGTTAGTATAATATTCCTTTGCCTTTTATTATTGACCCCAGATTGCTATTCTCAGTTTCGAAAAAAATCCAAAGGATCTTCTTATTCCAAAACGTTGAAAAAAATCGAAATGCAATTGTTACGCAAGGCGCTTAAGAATGTGCAATATGTAAATTATGAAGAAGATGTGCAAGATTATACTGAACTTTTGAAAATCGACTCTACAAACATGTCCTACAATTTTGGTATGGCAATGACATTGTATACCAATTTTGAAGAGCCAAGATCTATACAATTTTTTGAAAGAGCTTTTCGTCATACAACTGATACCATTGGCGATGCGTATTACTTTTTAGGAAGCGCATATCACTTAGCAGGCAATTTTGAAAAAGCAAAAAAGCATTATGAGATATATAATTCGTTGCTGCTTCGCCACCATTCTTTTCTTCCTAAAACAGAAGAGGATTTTCTTAAAATTGATATTGGTAGAAGAATTGTGATGTGCGATAACGGCATGGACTTAAAAATACCTTCTGCCGATAGAGATTCTTTAATTAACAACGGAAAAAATTTTATTATTACTGATGTGGGACCGGGAGTAAATAGCCGATTTGATGAGTACGGGGCTGCCTTTAAAGGGGATGACTCTGTGATGTATTTCACCACGCGCAGAGAAGGCACAACAGGTAGTAGAGTGGATTACGATGATAAATATTATGAAGACATCTGTGTGTCTTATTTTCAAGATAATAAATGGTCGGACTGTGAACGTTTGGCAAAACCGGTTAACACCAGAAAGCACGAAGCCATCATCAATGTTTCAAAAGATGGCAAGCGAATTTATTTTTATAAAGGTATAGATCAAGGAACTTTTTACTACAGTGATTTAAAAAAAGATGGAACTTGGTCTAGCCTAAAATTACTACTCAATAAAAAAGAAGTAAATACCAATGCTTGGGAAACAAGTTTTTATGGATTTGCAACTACCGTAGCTGATGATGAATTATTTGTAGTGAGCGATAGAGAAGGTGGATATGGGGGTAGAGATCTTTATGTGTCTAAAAAAAATAAAGAGGGTAGGTGGGGGAAATTAGAGAACATGGGCGCTGTAATTAATACAGCGTATGATGAAGATGGACCCTACATAACCCCAGATGGTAACACCATTTATTTTTCGTCAAGTGGTCATAATAGCATGGGAGGATTTGATCTTTTTAGGACTAGAAGAATAGATGGTGTGTGGGACAAACCTCAAAACCTTGGACCACCATTAAGTACACCTGGGGATGACATCTTCATTACATTTTTACATAATAGCAATCGCGCTTGTTACTCCTCATCTGGGTTTGCAAAGGACTCAACCCGTGATATGGATATTTATATGATTGATTTTTGTACAAGCCCAGGCATAAATGCAATAAAAGGATTCGCTAAAGGGATTTCTACAGGCACAATAACGGTAACAGACATTGCTACAGATGTTGAAATTGGGAAGTACGCTATAAAAGATAATAAATACATTATTATTCTTCCCTTAGGAAAAGAATATGAATTTGTTTTCCAAAAAGATAGTTTGACCTCTTCTCCTACTACTATTTATGTGCCATCACAATGTTTACTTTATGATATTTATCAAGAAATGACTTTTACCAAACTTGGAGATTCATTGTATTTTGAAAACGCTTTTTTTGATATTGCCAAAGCAACCGTTAATGCAGGGGATACCAGCTACGGGGAGTTCTTAAGAAAAGCAAATAAAAGCAAATTGGAAAACTTCTCAAAGAGTGCTTCAAACATACATTTAATAACAGAGCCTGATACATTAAACGCATTAGTTGCTACCGTAAAAGATAGTATTAGACACACTACACAAACTACGATTGCGTTTGATAATGCATTATTTGATTTTGATAAATCATTTTTAAAAGAAATTTATAAACCTAATTTAAATAAAGTTGTTGGCTATTTAGTAAGTACAAATCCAAGAGATAATATTGAAGTGGCTGGGCATACAGACTCTAAAGGTCCAGATGCATATAATTTGGCATTGTCGAAACGAAGGGCAGATGTAGTTGCAAATTATTTAACCAAAGAAGGATTGGAAAAAAGCAGAATGAATATAATGGGCTATGGCAAAAATAAACCTGTAGCACCCAACACTAAAGAGGATGGCTCAGATAATCCCGAAGGAAGAGCAAAAAACAGAAGAACAGAAATTATTATTTTATCTACAGATTTAGGTGCAGTAATCGATGATTATTTTGAAGGCAAGAATGTGTATGTATTGAAGGAGATTAATGAGCTTATTGGGCCTGATAGTGCTGTAACTTCTGAAAAAACTACGTCCGTAAAACCTACTCCAGTAGGATATAACAGCAAGCGATAAAGTTAGAATGTTATTTTTTTTTCAGCCACCTCTAAATTTTAGTTAATTCACCCCATTATAATTTTTGCATTTTAAACCGAATTTTATCGAAAAAAATCGCCATTTCATCGAATAGTTGAGTCAATTGGTCGAAGAGCACCCAATTTTGTAAATAAGCTCGTAAGTTTTATCATACCTTTCCCTTGGGTACATAAAAAGCATTTTAAACCAATTATGTTTACAGCAATAAAAATAAATGTGCGTGGATTTTTTATGGTAAAAAATATATACATACGATTTTTACTTTTATGTTTTGCTTTCGTTTTTACTAGCAGCGTTTCCTTTGCGCAAGTTTCATGGAATGGCGGTGGCGATGGTGTGAATTGGTCTAGTGCCGGTAATTGGAGTACAGGTATAGTGCCTACTAATTCCCAAACCGTAACAATTCCAAGTGGGTATACTGCCGTTACGGTTGATATGGCTGCTGTTTGCGCAAGTCTGATACTTGGCAATGGAGGTAATTCGAATACTACCCTTACAATTTCAGGAACAAACTCATTGAATATAACCACCGCAGGTGGAGGAGCGGGAAATTTATCTTTTAATCCCAACAACAACCCCAAAGTATATTCCCTGATTGTGGGAGGTGGAACGGTAACTGTAGCCGGAACATTAACCAGCGGCAATGCCGGAAAAAAAGGGGGAGTGATTACCGTGAGCACAGGAAGCGTTTCCTTTACCAGTGTAACGGCATTTACCTTTCCCAAAGGATTGGATCTCACTATCACCGCAACTGGTTCTATCTCATTTGTCGCCAGCATTACTTTAGGTGCTGCCTCGGCAGTGGAAGCTTCTTCCATGACTTTGCAAGGATCCGGCTCCTATACTTTTTCAGGACTGGTAACGATTTCTGATGCTGACCATATTATTCAGAATAATACTGCTGCAGGAACATTTAATTTTAACGGAGGCCTTACCATGAGTGCCGGAGGATCTTCGTCTTTCGTAACGATGGCCGGCACCACGGTAAATTTTGGCGGCAATCTGAACATAAGCGGTTCGGCACTTGTTTTTGATCCTGCTTCAACGGCAGTTATTACAGGAACATCTACTTTAACTCCAACTGCGGCTATTACGTTTGGGGATTTCAGGATCTCGGGGGGTGCAGCAACATTGGCCGGGAATATTACCGTGGTTGGTGACTGGACCAACAATGGAGGTACCTTGGCAAGTGGAGGTTTCACGGTAACTTTTTTGGGCTCCGGCAAAGTAATAGGCGGCACTTCACTTAGCGCTTTTGGTCCGGTAATTATTGGCTCAGCTTCTGTTTATACTATGAATAACAACAACAGTTGCTCCTCCCTCACATTTACATCCAGCGCAGCGAATAGTTCCCTCACACATTCCGGAGCATCTGCTTTAACGGTTAGCGGTACCGTTACCATCAATCAGCCTTCGGCAGCGGTAACTACCTCCTGGAACATAAACAGTGGCTCTTCAACAGTGGCGGGCATACTTTCTTTTGTGGGAGGAAGCGCAACAGCAAATACAATAGGAAAGATAGGAATCACATCGGGATCACTAATTGCAAATGGCTCGGTAAATTTTGCATCCAACAATACCGATGCAAACCAGTTGATAGCCGTGGCAGGCGCTGGAAGCGCTACTTTTAACTCTACAGTTATTACCACCGGTCAAACAGATCTGAGGGATGGTACTTTATCTGCTGACGGAGGAGGATCCATGACCTTTACTCAATTCATGGATATGAGAGGCGGCACTATTTCGGTTGGTGCTACCGGAACCGTTAATTTTAATAAGACCGGAGCAACCGCTTTTTCTTTGACAAATACTTCTGTGCCCGTTTTCACAACGAACTCGGGTTCTATAATTAATTTCAATGGCAATCTAACTATTGTTTCTCCTGCTCTTGTTCTTGCCAATGGAAGCAATTCTAATTTTACTGCCGCTTCTACCATCACACCTACTTCGGCTCTTACATTCGGAAACATTACCATTAATGCAGCTGTTACTGCTACTTTGGCAGGAAATATTTCTGTTACCGGGGATTGGATTAACCTGAGCGGAACATTAACCCCGGGTACCAATACCGTTTCCTTTACCGGAACAGGCACTCAAACTATTACCAAAGCAGGTGCTACCGAAACATTTTACGGATTAACGGTTAATACCATCGGCCCTTTAACGCTGGCCTCCACTACCGATGTTAATATTACAAACACGCTGACCATGACCGCAGGTAATATTAACCTGAATGGAAAAACATTGCAGTTAGGCGTTGGTGCGCTCGCTACCTTGGTTCGTACTGCAGGAATTATGTACAGTAATACAGGAACATTTAAACGATATGTGCAATCCGGCACTGCGCTTAGTAGCACTGCGGCTCCGCTTTACGGTTTGTTCCCTGTAGGATCTTCTACTGATTACAGGCCGGTACAAATAAATTCTTCTGCCAGTCCAACTGCTTCGGGATATATTTCGGTGATTCATTACGATCCACCACCTCCTTCTTACGTAGTGGATGTTTCCTATACCGACAACGAGGGGGCCGCGATACAGCGTATTTCTACCATTGTTGCAAAGGTTTCTACCTCCGTAGCATTGGGAGGTACTTACAGCGTGAGCGTTACCTATTCTAATTTATCAAGCCAGGGAATATTGACAGATCTTAAACTTGAAACGTATACGGGTGCGGTAATGGGATCGGTGGGAACTACCTTTGCAACTGGGGGCTCAGTAGGGGCTCCTGTGGGAAATAGAAGCGGAGTATCGGGCGCAGAGCTTGTCAATGATTTTGTGATTGGTACAAAAGATAAATCACCTACCGGCACACCCATTCGCCAATATTATTATTCCCGAAAAAATGGCAATTGGAACGATAACACTGTTGGAAATGGAACCTGGTCCTACTCCAGCGGTGGAGCCGGGGCAAGTTGCAATTGCATTCCAGTGAATGACGGATATGCGGTTGTTAGCGATGGACAGACAGTTACTGTAAATGTTGCCAGCACTGTTGATTATGTAGATATAGGAAACACCTCCACTTTGGATGGAACAGCAACTATGACCATCAATAAAGATATTCGTACAATAGGCAGCGGTAAATTCAGCCCAACGGCAGGAAGCTGGACAATTACGCGGGATGTATTTTTGGTAGGGACAGGAAACTCCAGCCTTACTGCGGCCTCTACGGTTACCGGAGATCTGAACATCGGCACCGGAACTATTCTTACGATGTCGGGCGGAGCGGGACTTACCGTTACCGGCAATATGGTGGTGGCAGGCACCCTGGCACTGGGCACCAGCACCTTGACATTTAACGGGACAGCGGGCAAAACAATCAGCAATACCACTGCGGGTACCATTACCGGAGTAGCAGCAACTGTCAACATTACCACTGCCAATAAGACTATTTCTGCCGGTACCAGCCTTACCATTGCTTCCACATTTGCTATTTCCGGGGCTATCACCGTTACCAACAGCGGCACTGTAACAATAACCGGAAATATTACCGGTTCTGTTGGCGGTTCTACCTGGACCAATGCTGCAAATTCTGTTTTAAATACTACGGCCACAATTCTTGCAACCGGAACATTGAACGCTTCGGCCGGGCCAAATACGGTTAATTATAATGCAGTGGGTGCACAAACGATAAAGGCTCCTGCTTCTTCTTATTACAATCTAACCTGTTCCGTTTCCGGAACAAAATCAATGGGCGCGAGTGTGGCTGCAACCAACAATGTAACTATTCAGGGTTCGGTAATTTTGGATGAAGCGGTGGCGGCTTACAATCTGAGCGGTGCTGCAGCTTTAACGATGACCGGAACCTCCGAGTTCATTGTAAGAAATTCTACCACTGCCCTGACGATGCCTGAGCTGACCGGAGCTTATAATTTAACCGGAGGAACCGTAACGATCAACTCGAATCCGGGAAATGGCGCTAAATCTACTACTGTGCGTGGCGCTACGTATTATAATCTTAATCTGATCGGCAATAACGAGCATAAAATACTGGGTGTTTTAACTATAACCAATAATTTTACTGTTACCGGTTCTACCTATTTTAACGACAATGTTGCTCTCACCGTTGGTGGGGCTACCCTCTATTCCAGTTCTGTTTCTACTACCTTGGCCGGTAATCTTACTACAGGAACTTATACAATTACTTCAGGGACATTTAACGATGGTGGTAATACTATTACGGTTACAGGCTTGGGATGGACTAAGAATGGAGGAACATTTACTTCTGCTGGAACGGGAAACGTTTCTTTTACAGGAACCGCTGCTCAAACTATCGGGGGGTCTTCTTCTACTTCGTTTAATAATCTGACCATTAATAATTCAAGCGCAACAGGAGTAACATTGGCTCAGCCCATTATCGTGTTAGGTACCGGAATTCTTACGCTCACCAGCGGATTTTTATATACCGATGCAACCAATCTTATTACCATGAACAGCGGATCCTCCGTAAGTGGAGTGTCGAACAATAGTTTTGTACTAGGGCCTTTGGCAAAAGTGGGATCTACTAACTTTACATTTCCTGTAGGTAAATTGCTGAAGTACCGCCCTATTGCAATTACCTCTCTTTCAGGATCGGATACGTTCACGGCAGAATATTTTCTGACGGATCCTAACCCGTTATATAGCGTTGCTTCCAAGGATGCCACACTCGACCACATCAGCAGAAGTGAGTATTGGATCTTGAACCGGGCGGGTGTACGAAATGCATTTGTAACTCTGAGCTGGGATAGTTACAGCGGAGGGGTGGATGATATTGCCAACCTGAAAGTCGCAAGATGGGATGGCGCTGTATGGAGAGATCACAGCAATGGTGGAACGACAGGCGGGCCCGATCCCGCTACCGGTACTGTTATAACCAGTGCGTTGGTTACTTCCTTCAGTCCGTTTACACTTTCTTCGAACAACGGAAACAACCCGCTTCCGGTTGAATTCCTGACCTTCACTGCAACTCCTGATGGAAAAAATGTGGACATGGACTGGAGTACAGCAGTGGAAATGAACTCTGATTATTTTATGGTGCAGCGCTCACAGGATGGAAATGTTTTTGAAGATGTGGTTAGCATAAAAGCCGCAGGCAACAGTTCTACTCTTAAAAAATACTCTTCTGTAGATACAGATCCATACAGCGGGGTATCTTACTACCGCCTCAAGCAATTTGACCTGGATGGAAAATTTTATTACAGCGATATCATAGCTGTAAATATTTTTTTGCAAGGGGAGTTGTCCATTTATCCGAATCCAAGTAACGGACCTTTTAACTTGAGCATTACAGGCGTACAAGGAGAAAAGACTCTTATCGTAATCAGAGATATGCTTGGAAAAGAATTTTACTCTAATGTAATTATTCTTACTAACGATTCTGAAACTCTTGCCATCGACCCCTCCGGTAAATTATCGGCAGGTATTTACATGGTAATCGCATCTTCCGATGACGCCATACTGGAAAAGAAACTGATTATTAAATAATACTTTCCTGTTTCGTAGCGTTTTTTTTATCCTACATTCGTACCATGAGCGACTTCTTTAATTTTTCTGTTAAAGATATTTTTACAATCAGCATGATTTTATTTGCTGTCATTGATGTGGTGGGTTCGCTACCGGTATTAATCGATGTAAAAAATAAAGTAGGAAGTATTGAAAGCGGAAAAGCAACTTGGGTTTCGGGACTCATAATGATTGTTTTTCTTTTTGTTGGAGAAAGCATTCTTAAGCTAATTGGCATTTCTGTAAACGATTTTGCCATAGCCGGCTCTTTCATCATTTTTTTTATAGCTCTTGAAATGATATTGGGAATGCGATTTTTTAAAGATGATTCTTCTTCAACAGCAAGTGTAGTGCCCATTGCTTTTCCTTTAATTGCCGGAACAGGAACATTAACCACATTATTATCAATTCGGGCAGAATTTGTTGAGATTGAAAACATTATAGTAGCAATCCTTTTAAATTTAGTTGTTGTATACATTGTTCTAAAAAACATGCACCGATTAGAGAAATTGCTTGGTCCGGGCGGCATAAACATATTAAGGAAGGTTTTTGGCGTAATTTTACTATCTATAGCAGTAAAATTGTTCAGAAGCAACCTTGGAATTTGATTAAAAAAATCCCATTTCAGTTTCGCTGTAAATAATATCTTTGCTCAGTACTAAAACCATCTCTATGAAGATATCAGACATTCAGGATTTAATAAAATTTGTTGTTAAGTCAGGTGCCAGTGAAATAACCTATGAGATAAAAGGTCTTAAGCTAACGATTAAGGCCCCGGGCAAAAACAACGGAGAGCCACAGCATGTTATTATGCAAGCTCCTATGCAGCAAGTAGCAGCTCCAGCATCAGTCCCGGCAGTTTCAAAAAAAGGATCTGCCCCTAAAGAGAAAGAAGTAGCAGCTGATGATTCTAATTTAATTACTATAAAATCCCCAATGATTGGAACTTTTTATCGTTCCTCATCGCCAGACAAACCTTTATTTGTTAATGTGGGCGATGAAGTTAAAAAAGGACAAACGATTTGCATCATTGAAGCTATGAAACTATTCAACGAGATTGAATCTGAGTTTTCGGGAAAGGTGGTGAAAGTGCTTGTTGATGACACTACTCCAGTAGAATACGATCAACCATTATTTCTTATTGAGCCTTAATAAATAATAGCGATTTCGCATATTTTATTCTACTTGCACATTTCAACTACTTTATTCATTTTTGATTTATGAAAATTGCTGTACTATCTCGTAATCCTAAATTATATTCTACCAACAGACTCATCGAAGCAGGAATTGAGCGAGGTCACGAAATGTTGGTGCTTGACCATTTACGTTGCGTATTAGTTATTGAAAAAGGAAGACCCCACGTTTATTATAAAGGAGATGAAGTAAAAGGTGTAAATGCAATCATTCCTCGAATAGGAGCATCTGCCACATTCTATGGTGCTGCAGTAGTTCGTCAGTTTGAGATGATGAAAAAATTTTCTGCTGTAGAATCCCAAGCCTTAGTAAGATCGCGAGATAAGTTGCGCAGCCTTCAATTATTATCCAGAGCCGGAATAGGAATGCCTAAAACAGCATTTGCCTACACAACTAAATATGTAGATAATTTAATAGAACAGGCAGGTGGAGCCCCTGTTGTTGTAAAGTTGCTGGAAGGTACGCAAGGAATTGGAGTAATTCTAGCAGAGACCCATGCATCAGCAAAATCGGTAATCGAAGCATTTTTAGGAGTTAAAGTAAATTTATTGGTTCAGGAATTTATCAAGGAATCTAAAGGAACAGATATTCGCGCTTTTATTGTAGATGGACAAATTGTAGGCGCCATGAAACGCCAAGGTGCCGAAGGAGAATTTAGATCTAACCTTCATCGAGGAGGTGTAGCAACATCTATAAAACTTACTGACGAAGAAAAAACTACCGCTATCCGAGCAGCAAAAAAACTAGGACTGGGAATTGCAGGTGTAGATATGTTACAATCCAACCGAGGCCCACTTGTGATGGAAGTAAATTCATCGCCCGGCTTGCAAGGAATTGAAGGAGCTACCGGAGTTGATATTGCTGGAAAAATTATTGAATACGTAGAGCGTAACGAGCACGTAGACTAGCCTACATCAGCACAAGTATTTATTTCATTTATTAAAAGCCGTATCTTTGGCTTTCAAATATTCCTTATAGCTAGAACAAAATGAGATTAAATGGAATAGTTATTGCCCCAGGGGAGAACAAAAAGATAAACCTTAATGTTTATTATCTTCCTACGGGAGCACGTATGGAAATTCCAGTTTATGTTTTTCGATCTTTTAAAAAAGGCCCTTCTGTTTTATTCATGGCAGGCATGCATGGCGATGAAACAAACGGCATTGAGATCATGAGAAATTTATTGAAAGAAAAATATTTTGAGAAATTAGAAAGAGGCAGCGTCATTGCAATTCCCATAACGAATGTAGCCTCTTTTTTAAATCTTAGCCGAGAGTTGCCGGATGGGAGGGATTTAAACCGCTGCTTCCCAGGAACTCCTTCAGGTTCTTTAGGGAGTAGGATTGCGTATGATCTCACAAAAAAAATATTACCTATGATAGATTTTGGAATTGATTTTCATACGGGCGGCAAGGAGATAAATAACTATCCACAGATACGATGTTTTTTTGAAAACGAAAAAAGTTTCAACATTGCAAAATCATTTGCTGCACCTTTCATGCTAAATTCTGCATACCGAGAAAAATCGTTACGAAGGGAATCGGCTAGAAAAGGAAAGCCAATTATTGTTTATGAAGCAGGCGAATCTTTTCGATTTAATCAGTTAGGAATTGCTGAAGGTATTGCAGGATGTTTGAGGTTGTTAAAAGGCTTAGAAATGGTTAAAGTATCTGCACCAAAGTCAAAAACAATTTTGCTACACCGTTCCAAGTGGATTAGAGCAAAAATATCTGGCTTGTTTCGGACCAATAAAAAATCTGGCTCCTATGTTCGTAAAGGGGAAGTGTTGGGAACGGTTAGCTCACCATATTCTGAAATTGAAAAAAATCTTATTGCTCCTGCAAGTGGTTATTTAATAGGAATCAACAACAAGCCCGTTGTAAACGAAGGGGATGCATTGATTCATATAGGGATGAAATAGTTTTTAATCTATTCTTCAATATATATATTCACCTTCATCGAAACATTCATCCATTTGGTCGAAGCTAATAGCAGGCAGGTCGAAAAATGTTTTTAATAATGTATTATTTGAGAAACAATGTATATATTTGCAGCATATTGCGGGGTAGAGCAGGGGTAGCTCGTTGGGCTCATAACCCAAAGGTCACAAGTTCGAATCTTGTCCCCGCTACTGAAAGAAAAAGCTCGGAAGAAAATCTTCCGGGCTTTTTTGTTTTCATAGGGGAAATCACAGAAAATATTTATTTGAAAATGAAAATTAATTTCTGATTTGTGTGAAAAAATAGGATCGGAAAAATGTTCAAAAATCAGTAAAGATTAAACATAGATTAAACATATTTGTTTAACCCTGATTGGAGAAGATTACCTGGAGGACTATGATTACCTCTGGACCGACCCGCATGAGGTATGCGGCATGATCTCCTTCAAGGCCATGCAGTCTGATCTGGTGGTGGATGGCGGCAACATTGTGAGATTAAAGAACAGGATCATTTGCACGGATAAGATCTATTCTGAGAATAAGAAATGGTCTGAGTTGGCAGTACGCGCTGAACTGCGCAGATGCCTGGAGGTGGATGAGATCATCGTGATCCCCTGCGAGCCGTATGATATCATTGGGCATGCAGATGGCATGGTTCAGTTTATTGATGACAAGACAGTTCTGCTGAATGATTATGATGCCGCAAGTATCAACCTTACAAATTCGCCAAGGTATCCAGCGCATCATCTGTATCCTTGACGCCATGATCTTTTGGATAGCTACGAATGCCAACCTTTAGTTAGTAAACCGCAAATTTTCCGGATTCATTTCCTGAATTTCTGTAATTCGATTATCGTCATTGAAGCTAAATTTCTGAGTAACGTCACAGAATTCAAATTTCTTCATTGATTTCCTGTAGCAGTGGTAGTTCACCCAAAACGCAGCGCACATAACGCCATCGGGGTCTTTGCCGAGTTGGTAGGAAGCGGTAATGATTTTAGTTGTTGGGAACTGAAATTCATCAGAATATTTTTCCATTAACTCATTAATGCTGGAAGGAGATTGGTGCTTGTATTCTATGTAGTGCTCAACATAAGATGCAGAATTAAAAAAAATATTTTACGTTTGCTAAATCACTCGCAGTACTTGGACTCAGCGGTTCTATTTTAGAAATTTTAACTTTGCTGAAAAGGAATACTTTAAGAATGAGCAAAATACTTCAATTCAAAATCTCCCTTAAAAACATTGAGCCAAAGATCTGGCGCAGGTTTCTTGTACCTTCTGATATTAATTTCTATGTAATGCATCTGATCATTCAAAATGTGATGGGATGGCACAATGCCCATATGCATCAGTTTCTGCATAACAGGAATACGAGTATTATCGGAGATCCGGAACTTTTAGATCATGATGATGCAACGGATGCTACACAATATTGTATTTCAGATTACTTCACTGAACCAAGGAAGAGCATATTGTATGAGTATGATCTGGGTGATGGCTGGCTGCATGAGCTGGTTTTTGAAAAGGCCTTGGATACCGAGGTTGGTAAATATTACCCACTTTGTCTGGAGGGCCAAGGCAACTGCCCGCCCGAGGATTGCGGTGGGCTTCCGGGCTTCTCCAATTTGGTTAAGGCTATGAAGAAAAAGAAGGGAAAGGAATACCTGGAGTTAAAAGACTGGCTGGGCGGAGATTATGATCCTACCGAATTTGACCTCGAATACATCAACAAAATCCTTAAAACCTACAGGAGTGTTGATTGGAAGACATGAGGATAGTGCAACCCTTGTCCCTCGCATAAAAAAAGCCCTGAAGAATTTCTTCAGGGCTTTTTGTTTTAATGTGTGAGTCAATCAATGACATCAAATCTTAATTCTATTTTAAATAAGTCGAAGAAGCCATAAAATAAACAATATTAAAGCAACAACCAGAAGCAAGTTAATCAAGCCTCCTAAGCCCCATCCACCCGAAAGATAGGCGATGAGCCATAATATTAATACGACAAGGATAATTGTCCAGAAAAAACTTCGGGCGTCTTGGTCTGAGTGTTTGGATATTTTTTTATAGATAGATTTATTTTTCAAAAATTCTTTAGTCGAGTTGATTTTTAAATTGATGACCGGAGAGGCGGTGGGTACAGATTCAAAATTAGAATTGTTATCCGCGACCTTAGTGCCTGACGAATGATTATTAGTGACTGGAGCAATGTAATTTTTACTTGCCACTGTGTTATCTTCGGCTACTGCCTTGGTTATTTGCGGTGAATGGAAAACAGACTGTCCTTCTTGCGCAACTTCACGATCTTTCGGTGTTACGGTAGTGGGTTTATGTGCATAATACCCCTTTCGATAATGACGTTTTGTTATGGATGTATTCCATTCCTGACTGCAGGAAGTGAATAGGATAGTTGCCACGATAAGTAAGGAGGTGTAAGTAAATAGGGTTTTCATGTTTTATTTTTAATAAGGTATTGTATTACAAAAAAAAGTGCTGCGTTGTTGTAGGAAGCTTTTATTAAAGGAAATATTTATATAGATCCTATAATTGCAGCAAACTCTTCTTTTGTTTTTCCAAGCTTTGTTTCAATCTTGTTAAACATTTCATCTTTTTTGCCATTCTCATAACGCAAATCTGCATCTGTCAAGTTAGGAAATTTTGCTTTTAGCTTTCCTTTTTGCTTATTCCGGCTTCCTTTTGCAGGAATCGGGGCAGTTTTTTTGTCTATCATTTTATTTTAAATTTAATTTGTAACTGAATTGCTACACTGCAAATGTAGTCTTCTTGCTATAAAAAATGTTACACAATTTCAGTGAAAGTTTACAAGAATCTCATGTATTTTAATCGGTAAGTTTCTTCATATAATCGGGAATGACAAAACAGAAATTGGTTCACTTCTCAAGAAGAATTTATTTATGATTGCCAAAGACTGAAATCCTGCAATGCCTTTGGATTGAAAGTAGGAGGAATGCTTAAAACAGGAATGGGTGAATGATTAACAATTTGCTGGCAGATGGGGCCCATGATAAGTTGGGAAATTCTGGATCTATCAAGATCAGACATAATGATTATTAGATCTGCTTTTATTTTTTTAGCCTGAGATAATATTAAATCAGAAGTGTATCCCTTAGAAAAAATTTTGATGTTGGATGTAATTTCGCGTTTTTCTGCAATTTGTTTTATTTGTTCTGCTTCCAACAATATTTTCTTGTAGGAGAGTTTGCTTTGAGCTGTATCGATGCCAAGGATATGGAGTTTTGCTTCATAGAGTTCCGCTATCCTTATTCCGAAATCAACCTTTTCTCTAGAGTGAGGTTTGTCCCTGAATGGAAGAAGAATATTTTTAAATTGTGTATTTTTAGAATAATGTTGAACAGAAAGCACAGGACATTTAGATTCATTTACCACCCTAAATGTATTACTCCCTACTAGGAATTCGCGGAAGCCTTTTACTCCATGTGTTCCCATAATAATTAGGTCTGCTTTAATCTTATCTGCCGTCTGCAGTATTTGTTCTCTGACCCAGCCTGAAGTGGTAGCGGCAGTTATTTTTATTCCGAATTCCCGTTCAAGTTTTTTAGCAATTTTCTCAAGATGTTTTTTTGCTTTTTCACGAACTTCTTTCTCGTGACCGGCAAGATTATACACTTGCGGGGCATAGTATTCCCCCGGGCTAATATTGACAATCATTGATGCAGTGTTGTGAATTAATGTTATGCTAGCTCCACTGCGTTTAACCATGTCGGCAGCATAATCAAGTGCTTTCAGGGAAGTGTCCGAAAAATCTATCGGGACAAGAATTTTTTTTATTTTCAACGTAGTTATTTTCACGATGGTTATTTTTAGATTATTTATTTTGGCTCTCTCAAGACACCCCTGTATTTATACTAGATTAGTTGAACACTCTAAACTTTGAACCATTCGTGTCAATTGCGGATTATACACGATAAAGATGAGGAACTACACGCGAGAAAGTGTTACACAATTTCACAAAAAATTTGCATAGTTCTTGTCTTATTTAATCAGAGAGATATGGATTCTATTTGCTTTCTCATTGTAATCAAACTTACAGTCGTTAAAGCTGGGTGGTTTTAATATCGGCCTGAAGTTATTTGAAAATGCGTAGGGCTCTTTGGGTAGGCCTAACATATTTCGGTCGATTTTGCCATTGCTATTTATATCCTGATAAAGTGCCAGCGCAAATGCCCCATAGGAGAGATCCTTTATTTCGATTTTTAACTTTCCGTTCTCAGGAGTAAACCTGTATTTTTTAAGCTGCTGTTGTTTGACTAGAAATTTTTTATCCTGATCATAAAAGCTCAATTCCACTGGAGCATCAGTTGAGTCAAGATTGTCTAGTCACGAATAGTGGCAGGGGTGGAGCCGAAGAATCCGGAATCAGATAGAGAGGGATAGGCTCTTCCATTTTTGCTTTTATCACGGCTTCTGATAAATCTTTTTTATCCGTTATAACTATTTCAATTTCTGGTTTTGAGATGGGTTGGGGGTTGCAAGCTACTAACCCAATCAGAGCTAGGGCGCATATAAAGAATAGGCCAATATAAAAACGGTGGAATATTTTAGTTTGCATTAGTAAAACCTAAAAATTATTTATTGCCAAATAGTCTGTTATTTTTTATTCTTAGATTTTAACATGCCAATGGTCGGCATAGTATCACCCAGCAATTCCCCCCAGGGTTTTAATGATTCAATGTGATCAAACACCACTTTTAGTATAGCCGTAATGGGTATGGAGAGAAACATTCCCGGAATACCCCACAAGGCCCCACCTGCAATTACTGAAATGATGGCTACCAGTGCGTTTATCTTTACTTTCGAACCTACAACTTTTGGAACAATGTAGTTGTTGTCGATTAGTTGGATTACAGAGTACAACGCTGCGACATATAATATGTAGGAAGCGGATTCTTTTGTAACTAAAGCAATGAGACAATAGATGGCCATTGCTACAATGCCCCCCAAATAAGGAATAATATTTAGAATTGCTCCTAAGATACCAAGCACAATCGCGTATTTGATGCCAATCATAAGAAGTCCAATTGAGTTGAGTACAGCCAGAATAGCGACTTCAAGCAGCAATCCAAACATGTACCTTTGAATCAGAGTTTTTGTTGATTGGATTACTTCGTTTACTTCTTTCCGGTTTATCTCTCCGAAAATCTTTCTGATAAAATCGAGAAGAAGTGGCTGGTAGAACAACAGCATAAAAACATAAACTGGAATTAAGAACAGATTAACCAGACCGTTTCCCAAGGCGGATAGTGTTACGCCAATGGATGATCTGCTGTTGTTAAGAGCCTCGGTTTTTGTATCTGCTATATAAGCGTTAATGTTTCTTGTGCTAAAGTTTGAATTTTGCGAGATCCAGACTACACAGTTATTGAGTTGCTTATAAAATTTATCCAGGAATACTGGAAATGCTTCTATTATTACATCAAGCCTAGAGTATAGGAATATAGTCAGTAAAATTGTGGCGAGGCAAACCAACGTAACAGAAACTGTTATGGCTAAAACCCTATTCATTTTTTTTCTTACAAGAAAACTGATGAAAGGGCTGAGTATGATAGCAATAATAATAGAATATATGATTGGGATGATAATGCGCTGTGTGAGATACAATATGCTGGTAAAGGCGAATAACCCGATAAAGATCAGAGATGCTTTTGCGTAAAAGGGAACTTTGGCTGTGTCCATGCGAATATTTTTTTTAACTCAAAACATGTGAACCGCAGTTTACTAGGTTTACTTGTTAGTAGTGTCGGCTTCTTTTTTCTCTTTCTGCTGCATAAATCCGCTAATGACAGAGATGATTTTTGATGCGTTATTATTCACCCAGGGAATCGATATCTTTTCTACCAGTACCGAACTTATAAAACCCTTGATACTTCGGTATCTGCCTAGGACCTGGTCTATAATAAAATTTGTCCCAATATTCAATCCTACTTTTGCAAGATCGGATTGAACTATGTTATCCTTGGCAAGGTTATGCAAGGACTCCTTTACGATTGAAATAGGATCTAGTGAATAAATCAATGCTTTGAACGAGCGTTGTAGTTCCTCTTCCTGTGTGTACTTTTCTGCTTTCAGTTTCTGGATGCGTAAGCACAGATCGGTGTAGGTGGAAATTTCATATTCTTTCATGAGTTTATTTTTTATTAAATAACCCGTGAATAATTATATCGCGCACAGGCCTTTCAATGAGTTTTTTTCTGCCTAGTACAAGAGTAAGTATAAGAATTAGGTAAATCCCAGACACGATTGAAAATCCAAGGTAGGGATTACCAAAGCGAATAGAGAGATAATAACCCAACGCTAGACTTATAAACAAGAGAAACAGGATTGCTGCTATGCCGATAAGGAGCCCGCTGAATATCCCAGAACCAATCACGGAAGTGCGCTCGGCCACTTCCAGCTTGGTTAATTCGTAATAGGTGTTGGCGTATTCTTTAACACGCTCTGTAAGTTCTTCTATTTTTCCATCTTGTATCATGTAGTGTAAATTAATAGAAATGCTGATCTTAAGTTGATTAAGAAGTACGGGGTTTACGGGCAAGCCAATTGATTTACCAATTGACCTTTCCGAAGTTCCAGATTGTTATTTATACTCTTTTACCCCCTCGGCTTTATGGTTGAGATTATTTTTGAGATCCTTTATTTTTTCTTCTGCAATTTCTTCTAGTTCTTCTGCTTTATTACGTAAAGCATTTGCTTCCTTTTTAATTTTTTCCTTCAGGTCTTCTGCCAAATCTTTTGCTCCGTTCACCAGTTTGCTACGTGTTCTGCTTCCTTTATCCGGTGCAAATAAGATTCCTAGTGCTGAGCCTACAAGCGCTCCAACGATAAGTGCTCCGATTAATTTACCTGTGTCATTTGAATTTTCCATGTTATTTTTGTTTTTTAGAATTTAGTTTATTTTTAGATTTCGATTGTTGTTAAAGTGCATTTTTCCCTCTGATAACCCGGAGCAGTATAGCAATGATTGCGATTATGAGAAGAACATGAATTACGCTACCTGCATTATACGCGAAGAACCCGGCAGCCCATATGATTACAAGAATTATGGCGATGGTGTATAATATGTTGCTCATATTTTTTTGATTGTTTGGTTAATGTGTTAGAAGCTGTATCCAACTGTTACCTGATACCATTTGTTTTTATAACGTGGGGTTGAAGAGGTGCCATCACCGTTATTTTTTGAGATATCCCAACCAAGCCGTCCGCTAAGTATGATATGCTTCAGGTTAATATCCACGCCACCTACAACACCAAACATATTCTTACGGATGTTGTCCTGCTTAAATTCCTGTTCCTGAGAATAACTGGTAGCGGAACTCGTAAATGCATCTTTTTGCTTTATCAGATAAGAGTATTGCGGACCAGCCAGCAGCGTAATAAATTCACTAGGCTTAAGCGCAACTTGAAGTGGAATATCCACGTAAGTGGTGGTTCTTGTAAAACTGTATGTACTTCCCAGGATGGATCCACTTCCTTTAAATCCCTTTTGTGAGAAAAGAACTTCCGGTTGAATGCCTAGGTATTTTCCGATAGGAATTGCTATAAATCCACCGCCTACAAATCCAAATTTGGAGTTTGCAACAAACTCTTCTCCGTTTTGATCATATACGTTGGAGTAATTTAATCCGGCTTTCAAGCCAAACCTTAACTCCTCACGATAATCTGTTCCATCCGTTCCATTCGTTCCACCTGTTCCACCTGTTCCGCCTGTTCCACCTGTTCCATTCGTACCGTCCGTACCATTCGTGCCATCTTGTGCATAACCGATGCTTATGTACGTCATAAACAGGGCGGCAATTATTGTTAGTTTTTTCATTGTGTTTATTTTATTAATAATTTATTGTTTATTTAACATTTTTTTTTGTTAGGTCTTTGAGCGCTTGCCCTAGCGCATCCATATCATGGTTAAACTCGTCTTTGAATGATTGCCATTTTTCGTTTCCCTCTTCTTTATAGTCTTTTACTCTTACTTTCATTCTTTCATTTTTTTGTTCTAATCCTTCAATTGCATTTTCATATTTTTCTTTCGCTGACTGTTTCATATTTTTTGCCGACTCTTTTAGTTCAGCAATACTTTTTTCGTTGGCAGTTATTTTTTCATCTGATTCAAGTTTGAATTTATTGTATTCCTCAATGTAGTCCAACTTCGCTTGTTCCAAATCTTTGGATGCTTGCTCCATTTTTGTTTTTGCCTCATCCACTTTTGTAGCCGATGAATTGCAGCTTGTAAGAATCGACCCTGTAGCAAAAGCGATTAGAGTAAAAGTTAATATTGATTTTTTCATTTTGACAAGGTTTTAGTTGCTTAAAATTTTATTGATTTTTATTGTTTGATGCAAGATGTTATATTTCAGAAATAATTTTTTTGTATTTCTTATTTTGTTTAAGCCTTCCTTATATTTCTTTGATGTTTTCTATCTATTTTAAAGTGTTAGGAATTAATGAATGGCCAATCCTATTGTTGATACACCGGAGGATAGGTCGAGAAACATTCCCAATCGTTGACTTATATGATACTCTGCGCCAATGTGAGCATCGAGGTACAAGCCGTTTGAATTATGATAGGCATATTGCTCACCGTAATATCCATCATCCCAACTAACGCTTCGAAAGGCAAAGCCCAAAGAGGCGCCTAAGTAAAAATCCCATTTTGGATTTGCTTTCAATAAATCATCAAAATAGTAAGTGCCTTTCGCACCAACAGGAATTACTGTTTCGCTGTAGGAATAGTACTTGTAAGGATTATTCTTATTGCCCCAGTAATAATGGTTCCTATATGTGTAAAAGGATATAAAGGGTGCGACTGTGAAATTCTTTGCTACAGAAAATTCATAATTAAGGCTCAGTACCGGCATAGAATGATTGGCATATCTGTAATATCCTGCACCAAGTCCAAGGTTGAGTGTCTTGCCGTATTTTTCGCTCGAAGGAGCGTCCTGAGCAGAGCTGTTAACACACATAGTTGTGGCCAGCAGAAATAGTGTCAGAGTAAAAGTTTTCATATTTATTTATTTTGTTAATCTAGTTGTTGATTGCATTAATAATAACAAAGCGAAGATGGTTGTTTCCCGATTCTAAACCTTTGCACTATTCATGAAATAAGTTACATAATTCACATGCATCCGGTATGCATATGATGAGAGAGGCTAGGTCAGTAGGGTGCAAGCAGCAATCTGGCTTCCGTAAAGTCGGTAGTGGTTGCAATTGTTTTTGACTAAAGGATTCGATAGTGTTTTAAAAATCTCCTAAACATTTTATATAATCAACAAGCCATTTTCTAAACCAGGGTATGTTTTTTAAAATGATAGAATGGCCATTTAGAATTTTCTGGTCGATCAAAAAATAAAAATGCCCCAACCGGCCATAAATTTCTTGATATCCATTTTCTTCTAAGATTTTACATGCATTGCCATCACTTTGTTTGGGAATCCATTTTGAAAATTTTAAAAGATATTGTGCGTACTCAGGGATGTTTATTGGCCATTGAAGTGCTTTAAACAAGTCTGGTGCAAGTTTTTGCTCACCCAATATCTTTGCTTTGTATAAGGATGTAATTAGATACCCTTTAAACTTTTCATCAACCTTGGTTTTTTCAATCAGTTTATTAATTACAACTTCGGAAGCAGTGATAATTTTCATTTCCATTGTTCCAGTTTCCATATTTATTAAGTTATGAAGGAATGCTCGCTGCTGGTTTATGTTTCATTTCTTCCATCATAGCATCTACATCAACACCCCAGGCTTTTACTATAACCATCGCCAATTTTGCACCCGAACGAAAAAAATGGCAAAGCTGACGGTTGATTATAATGTCTTTTTTCATGAAATTTTTTTACAATTGCTGGTTGTTTAATCATAGACTAGGATAATACGTTTAGGCTATTCATGCCTTACACAATTTTATGAATAAGTTACATGAATCATACACACTTTCATTGCAATTCATTTTTTGATGTCAGTTGTGGATTGATCTAGTTTTCTATGAACTGTTCTGAAGAGAATCACATTAACTCCGCTGAAGATCAACAGAACTCCCAAGGCTAAAAAAGCTTTATTTAATTCCAAGGAACTAGATAGGATCAAGATGGATCCTAGCCCAATAAGGAATCCTATAATTAGTCTGAATAAATCTACCTGCAAGCGGATACTTTCTCTTAGTATTAATATTTGAAGGCAAAAAATAATCTCTGTGACACCATAGTATATTAAAAAAAAGATTGTCACATTTGAAAATTGCTCCATGTTTTTTGCAAAAAAAATAACAGCAAGTCCATACAAAAGCATCCCGCCAGCATGAAGTCCGTGATACATCAGTGGTATCTGAAATTTTTTGCTTTTATAAGAGGTTACAAAAGCAAAGACAGCGCTCAGGAACATTCCAGTAGCCACTAAATACTTAACCAATGGAGATGAATTGTGTGCTAACAGAAAAAGAAATATCCCTGTTGCAATTATGATTATTCCATATGCTACCAGCGAGTGATATCTGCTTAAGGAGGGGCTGTTTTTTTTAGGAACACTGTGCTCTAAGGTTTCGTTTGCCATGATAAGAATATTAAATACTGTTTAGATTTTTAGAATATGAAGATGCTGCAATTAAATTTTAAAGTCATTACACAATTGGGAGAATATCTTACATCATTCACATGTGGGGAATCGCTGACCGGTAAATATTTTTATCCAAAGGATAGTGGAAGTAATCAGGCTTGCCGAAAAGTGCGACTCAAAATCTATAATATAGGGCTGTTTCTCCTCTAAAGTTCAGCTCTTGAAATTTTTTGTATGCTGCATATCCGCCAGTAGGTTTAAACTGATTCGCTTTACAATAACAAGCTCAATTCCAAATCCTACTCCGTTGTTAAAGTATTGTTTTGTTATAGTTTGTAGTTGGGGTTCTGTTTAAGAAGGATAAGGATGGTAGATGTGTGTGTTGTATGAATTATAATAGAAATGGTTCCTTTGGTATAAGTATAAATTTGATATTTTATTTCTGCCCCTGAGCCTTTGCTGAAGTATTTTTTTTATCAGCTACCGGAACTTCGGGATCATGCGGATGTTCTCTTGGAATTTGTTCCGGGGGAGGGTCTTCTTTACCGTGAGGGTGTTTCCGGGGTACTTGTTCTTTATGCTTAGTTGGTTCTTTTGGAGTGTCTTTTTTACTAGGAGTGATTCCTGGTTTGTTTTTTTCGTTTGTCATCATGGTTTATTTTTTAGTTACTTTATCGCTGAACAAAATGCAACTCGATTTTTTCATTACTATTTTTAAGCCACATTTCATCTTCTTTTAATTTAAGTATGCTGTAAACGCCATCTGCATTATTGTCATCAAAGTCAAATGATATTTTTTCTTTGTTGCTTACAAACACCCACGTTCCCGTTGTTGTAAAATCATAGGTTGTTCCAAATAGCTTGTACTTAGCTGTTAGGCTAGCATTTCCACCTTTAGTCAGGTCGAGTTCGTATTTAGTATAATCGTAGGTTACGTCTTTTCCTTCATCGAAGGCTTGACCTACTTTCCAGTTGTTTGCCACTCGTTCTGCTTTTGAATGAAAGTCAATCATTGGACCATCGGGATATTTTTTGCATGCAGTAAAGGATAGTGCTACAACAACTAATATTGATGATAATTTTTTACCAGTTTTCATAATTTTTTTTTGTTAATTGTTTAATATTCAAAGTTGAGGGAGTTGCCACTTAGAAGTGTTACACTTTTGCTGAATTATCTTATATATATCCTTTAGCTAATTTATTATTAAAGTGAGGAAATAAAAAAAACACCCCGCAATATGGCAGGATGGATTTAAATGAAATTGTTTCTTGTATTATTTATTACTTAAAGGGTTAAGCGCGGGCTTTAACATTTTATCTTCTTTTAATTTTAAAACAATTAGCTTGCTGAATTCTTTCGAAAATTTATCTATTCCAGCAGGATTATAGGTTTTTGACTGAGCTGACCAAATTAATTGTTCTGTAACAGCATCGTAAAGATTTGTTTCTATAAAATATGTTTTATCCTGCTCATAATACCCAGGGCTATAGGCAGATGGATACCAATAAGAGTAATATCCCCAAAAATCAGCATAGTACGCATACCTTGGGAATGGTGAGTAAGGGTAAGCTCCATTCGAGATATAGCGCGATTCTGTTTCCTTGCGAATGAGTGAAACAGTGAGAATAGCTTCCGCTTTTTTATTTTTCATTCTGTTCATTATGTTTTCTTTTGAAATAGAATCCATTTTTATACCAGGAGGAAATTCATCCAGACTTTTATAGGCTGTAATTCCTTGTTTGATGAATTCAGTCGCAATGTCATTTTCGACCGTTGCTCTTACTATATTGTTAGACGTTAAGGATGCAACAAATACGCTGTTGTAAGTTTTCTCTGTTTGTAGTTGTTTTTTCCAGGTACCTGTAATTTTAGTACTGTTCATGCAGGAAGTAAAAACCGAAATTGCCAAAACAGAGATAAATATTTTTTTCATAGATTTTATTTTATAGAATTAGCATTTATCTTTATCATACCTGAGTTTTATTCGGGACATTTACCAAGCTTATTCATTTGCACTTCAGGATGCATGCTACACGTGTAAATTACCGAATCCATAAATGCTTCTTTTCTTTCCTGGTTACTTTTATGCTGAGCTTCTTCCTGAGCGAAAGAAATAATGGTCCCTGCTATAAAAAAAATAATCATTGTAATTGATTTTTCAATTTTCATTGTATTAAATTATTAATAAACAAAAGTGCAAGTATTCAATTTCTAAAATATTACATATGTAGAGAAATAACTTTCATCTATCACATCTTTAATGAACGTTCAAGATTTTTTTATCAGCATATCGCGGAGCGATTCGCAATAGTTGCTTAAGGCTTGGATATTAATGCCTGGATTATTTTTATTAGGAATAGTAACAGGCATTTCATTAAATAATTCCGATAGCGCATTACACGCTTCGCGTATTTTTGGAGATAGTTAAATATTCTTTGCGTTTAAGTCTTTTAACTGTTCCCGTAATTATAATTTTGTTTTAAGTATTTACTTTAAATGAGAGGCTAACCCAATCCCAATTGTGAGAAGTATCGCAACTAGAACAATAATGATTGTTGATTTGATGCTTAAATCCAATTTAGGCGAAGTGTTTTTGTTCTGCATCTGTTGCATCCTAGATACCGATGTTATTATGATTATCTCACAGAAAGCTCTCTGTACATTCCAAGTAAATACGAAGAATGAACAGAGAGATTTTCTTTTTTATTAATTCTATTGTGAAGTCAGTTTGCCTGATTGAACAGTTTTGCTGTTGCTGATCACTTTGTAGAAATAGATTCCTGCAGGAAGCGCACTTGTTTCAAGTGTGGTAATTTGCGTGCTGAGCATGTTGTTGATTACCTCTTCACCCAGTGCATTGTACATTCTGAATTCGCAGTTGTTGATTTGAAAAATATCGTTTATAACAATTTTAGTAGAAGTGTTAAATGGGTTTGGATAAATGCTAACTATTTTGTTTGTTTCATCAAGAGCGGTAACTCCCAATGTAGCACAATTACTAGGTATCATTGTAGCAGTTGCATCCATAGCAGTTGTAGTTAAAGCACCGTTGGTAGTAAGCGCTCTGCCATCCAATATAACTCCGGTGTTTAATGCACCAAGCGCACCATTATTGCAGATTATCGTTCCGCGAAAAGTAGAATAATTATTAATGCTTACTGCTCCTTCGATCTTCCAGTATACGTTTTTTGCAAGAGCCCCGTTAATCAACTTAACGTTGGAATACGTGCTGGTTGTAATGGCGCCATTTACCTGAATAACAAAAACTGCATTTGCATTTCCTTGCGCATTCAGGTAAAGTGTATCAGTAAAGGTGGTGGCTCCTTTCAGGATATATGTATGAGGAGTAAGAACCAGGTTGTTCCCAAACTGTGCAGGATATAACAATTCTATATCATAGGTAAGGGTATTTATATAATTGTATGCAATCAGTAGATCGGCCGCACATTGAGCAGTTGATCCATCCGGATTTGTATGAATAGTTCCAGTTACCAATAAAGGGTTGAATCCGGTAGCAGAACCAGTATTGCTTCCTACGTCACCAGTAATAGTTGTTATTCCGGAATTTGAAACAGCTCCGTTAGAAGAAAATATGGCATAACATGCAGCTGCACCAAGTGTTGGAGCAACGGGTCCGCTAAGAAGTGGGCTTCCACAACCAACTGGTGTGTAGGCTAGCACTCCGTCTATAGTAATAGCACCTGCAGTAGAAAGTGCACGACCTTCAAGTGTATCGCCTGTGCTCATGTTAATGGCTGCGTTGTTTGCGATAATAGTTCCTTTCATAGAAGTTCCAGATGCCATACTTACCAGCCCTTCTACTTTCCAAAAAACGTTGCAAGCTTGCGCTCCATTAATTAATTTTATTTTAGAAGAAGCATTTGTAGATAAAGGTCCCTCAATTTTTATAATAAATACAGCATTGGCATTACTTTGTGCATTTAAAATAAGATCCAAGTTCAGCGTTGCAGCGCTGGCAATGGAATACACTCCTGGAATAAGAATTTGTCCGTTTCCAAGTAAAGGTGCAGGAAAAAATGTTGCAGTTGTACTAGCTAGTTGGTTATACGCAATCAATAAATCAGCTGCACACTGAGCGCTGGCTCCATCTGCATCATGCATTACGCCATTCACGTTTCCGAAAGCGGTGCTGGAGCCATTGTTTGTTCCTACATTTCCGGTAATCTGAGAAATGCCGGAATTGCTTACTGGCCCGTTGGTAGAAAAGAGTACAAATTCTGCTGCTGTTCCTAAAGTAGGAGCTTGTGCAAAATTTATATTTGGGAAAGATAACATTGTAACTGCTGTTACAATAGTTAGTAGATTTTTTTTCATTTTTTTATTTCGTTTCTTAAACGTGTTTTTAAATTATTATGGTGAATTATTTTTTACCTGCCAACATACGCGCATTTGAACTGGTAAGTGTTATACAATGTAGTTAAAGAGTTACAAAATTCATACTTTTTGCACTTGGAGCAGATGATTGAAAATGAAAGATAATACTCCCCATATCATATTAAAGGAAATCTTTCATTTTCAATGTCTGGGTTAACCCATACCAGCTTGGTGCTTTGTAACAAGTTGCGTCAGATATTATTGATAGATTTTCTTTGAACAGCAAAATGTGGGTTTAGTGTTTGAGTAGCAATTGCTTGATCCTGATCGATAGTTCTTCCATATTAATAGGCTTCACCATAAACTCATCCGCACCTAACCCCAATGTCTTGGTAATTATATCCCCTTGATCCAGGGAGGAAATGAAAATTATAGGAATTTTATTATGAAACTCTTTTGAAATGCTCAGTAGTGTTAATCCCGACAGGTTAGGCATCATCAGGTCTGAGATGATGAGGTCAAAAATATTTGTTTCTATTTTTTCCAATGCATTGAACCCGTCAACGGCTGTGACTACTGTATATCCTTCTGAAGAAAGATATTGTTCAAATAATTTTACAATGATCGGGTCATCGTCCACAATTAATATATTTTTCATATCAAAGAATTATTATTATATGTATTGATCCATTAACGTAGTATTGAAATTCAACTGCAGCCACTAATAAGTGTGTGTTATATGGTTTGACTAAAAGAGTTACGTGATTCATGGTAGGGCAATGAGTTTTATATTGTGCGTTTAGAAAGGGTAAAAGAGTAACAGTCCAGAAAAAATTAATATCAATACAATAATTAACAGGCTGAGAATAATAGAAGAAGTTTTATAGAGCGACCGATCTTTTTCTAACTTCCATTTATCTATCAAAAAAGTAATAGTTGTTTGAGCACGAATAAATGCTGTTTCGCTCTTTACAATGTAATCAAACGCATGGTGTTTCATGCAGTCGACAGCCACCCCGATACGATCTTGTGAAGAAAGTATCACTATTTGTATGGCAGGATTAATAACTTTGATTTTATTTAAGAATTGTAATCCGTTGTGTGCTTGCGGGTTAACAGGGTTCAAATAATAATCAAGAAAAATAATGTCAGGCATTTTCCATAAATTTTTCAAGCAATCTTCACCGCTTGAAAAAACCACAACATCATAATGCGTTCGTTCTTTAAATTGTGTTTCCAATAATTTTAAAAATATTGGATCGTCATCTACAAGAAAGATTACCGTTTTTTTATTTTTCATGAATTAGTATTATTGAATTTTTGTTTTAATCCCTTAGATACTATATTGCTGCCTTACCTAACCGTAAAGGTGCGTAGCACTGGCTTTTTGAGCATTACATGATGTTTAGAAAAAATTGCAAGATTCATACTTCATTCAATAATCATACAGGGGGAGGGTTTAATAAGCAGTACGATTATAATCCCGATTCAAATTTTTTAAATAGCTGGAAATTGATGTGACCTGAAAAATGTCCTGCGTCCCACATAGAGTAGGCGATTGAAAATAAAAAATTTATCATTTAATTTAGAAGAAGGAATACCATTCGTTTTCAATTTCTGAGTTAACTCTGACGCCTTAGTCTGACATCGCACATAAAATTCGTGATCGTCATACCCTGACCAAATTGTGGTTTTGCAATAATTTGCGTCAAAGATTTAGGGACATGTATTAACCCAATTGCAAAATATTGGTTTAACAGAATAAAGGTCATTGGGTGGATCATATTTTTGTGTACAAAAAAAGAATTACAAGCAGCAGTACAAGGATTGTAATTTTGTAAACGGTATTTTTAAATTTATCTTTTTTTACTTTTTGCAATAGTATGGCGCGGTCAAATACATTTTTGATGGTCTTATTTATTCTTGAAAAAGAATTTTCATTTTTTATTAAATATTCTTCGGCTCCTGCTTCGTGTAATGTATCTGCTATTGCAAGATTATCCTGAACGGATAGTATAATTACGCTGATGTTGGAATTGATTGACTTTATTTTATTCAATATGTCGAATCCATTTTCGGCATCGGGAAGTATGGCATTGAGCTTGTAATCTAGTATTACAATATCTGGGTTTTCGTTAAGATGCAATAAACAAGTTTCTCCGGTTGAAAAGGATTTTACTTCTCGAGGATAATGCCTAAGATATTTAGTTTGTTTTAATTGCTGATCCAATACTCTTAAAAATATAGGGTCATCATCAATCAGGAATATTAAAAATGGTTTCATTTTATTTAATCTTTAGGTCTTTATGTCTGTTTCCGGGTATTGTTTGAGTTCTTCTTTTAACTCCTCGAACGACTGCGTGAATGCTTTTTCAATACTGTCAAAAAGGTCGGGTATCAGGTTCAGGTGAGTTTGTTTGTTGTAGTATTCCTCAATCTGTTTAGTCGCTAATGTAATTTCCTCTGGCATACCTATCAGATGGATGGACGGGCGTATTTTATGAACAGCTCCCTGTAGCCCGTTCCAGTCATTGGCAGCGATACACCTTGCCATTTCTGAAAGATATGTTGGTGTTTGTTTTAAAATTAGTTGAATCATCTCAGAAATAAATTTTGGATTATTGGGCGAATGACTTTTCAAATAATTCAGATTGCATATTTTTGTTGTAGATAAGACAGGATGAACAGACCTTGATTTCTTAGATTTTACAACAAGATAATCGATCTTACGGAGCAGATCCGCTTCATTAATTGGTTTAGAAACGTATTCATTCATGCCTATATTCATGCATTTGTCTACATCTGCCTTTGTGACATCAGCAGTTAAAGCAATGATGGGTGTAGCGGATTTAGGAGGTTTCATTTTGTTGCGAATATGTTGTGTAGCCTCAAAGCCATCCATTTCTGGCATCATAAGGTCCATCAGGATAATATCGTAGTCATTTTGTTCTAAAAGTTCGATACCTATTTTTCCATTCTCAGCGGTATCTGTTTGAAATCCTAAATCGAACAAGATGGTTTGTACTAAAAATTGGTTAATGGGATTGTCTTCAACCAACAATATTTTTAATGATTCTGTTCGTTTTAGCTCTTCTGTTGGTATCGTGGTTTCTATTTCTTTGGGTATAGCGGTTGCGGCAGTTTTCTGAAAAGGAATGGTGATTGAGAAAGTAGTCCCTTTGTGCAATGTGCTTTTTAATGAAACATTTCCTTGCATCAGGTTCACTAATCGTTGCACGATGCTTAATCCCAATCCTGTGCCTCCATATTTCCGTGCGGTATCGCTGCTACTTTGTATAAAAGGCTGGAAGATTGTTTCTAATTTATCTTTTGGAATACCTATTCCGGTATCTGAAATAAGAAATTCAACAAAGGCATTTTCATCATCTTGTCTCAACAACTTGGCGCCAATCAATATTTTTCCTCCTTTTGAGGTGAACTTTGCGGAATTGCTAAGCAGATTGAGTAATATCTGATTTATACGAACCGGGTCTCCGAGCAATATGCTAGGGATGTGCTCATCGTATTGTAGGGTGATCTTTAGTCCTTTTTCCTGAAACCTAAGGTCAAAACTTCCGAGAACTGAGTTGATCAGTTCGGACAGTTTTAATTCTGTTATCTCAATATTCATTTTGCCTGCTTCAATTTTTTCCAAGTCAAGAATATCGTTGATTAACACCAGTAAGGTATCGCAGGAAGTTTTAATAGCATCCAATTGCTGTTTTTGTACCTCGGTAGTTTCATTGCGAAGTAATATCTTTGTAAAACCAATTATTCCATTGAGGGGGGTGCGTATCTCGTGGCTCATACTCGCCATAAACTGGTCTTTAAAACTGACCAACTCTTCTGCTCGCTCTTTCGATCTTCTAAGTTCTTCAGATAGTTTTAGAGAACGTTGAATGAAGAACATCAGAAAAATAACAATCGTAATAGAGAATAATCCTCCTCCGGCAGCTACGATGCGGGTATTGATTAAGCTCCCTTCTGTGGTCTTCGTTCTATTCTTGATTAACTCCTCTACTTCTTTTTGCATCGCAAATGTTATCTCTCTTATGTTGTCCATAATAGATTTCGCTCTTTCGCTTCTTATTAATTGCATAGCGGGCTCCAGCCCAACCCGCCTGAGATTAATAATTTGTTGTGTAAGATTTATATGAAGTTCAGACGCTTGTTCTAGCGTGTTTATTCTTCGTTGTTGAAGTGGATAGTTTTTGGTGAGCTGGCGTAACTTCTCCAGGGTTTTTTGTGACCGGGCGATGGCTGCATGATAGGGTTTGAGGTATTCGTCCATCCCTGTAATCACGAAACCTCTTTCTCCGGTTTCTACATCCTGCATGATAGAAAGGTAGTCCGATAGCAACTTACTTACTTCTCGTGTATAGACCATTTGCTTATTATCTTCATTAAAGCGGGTTATGTTTTGCAATAAGAATACAGTACTGCACACTAAAGCAATCACGATGATACTGAAGACGAATATGATTTTGTTTTCTGTTTTCATCTTATTTTGCTCACAAATAATCGCTATTGCAAAGGACTGAATATGCATGAACGAACGTGTTACATTGCTTTAGAAAGAAGTTGCATAATTCACACTAGAAGCCATCTCGAAAATATTAATAGGACACAACAAAAAATAATCTCCCCCAGGAAAGCTACGAACCTGCCAGCCGGCAAGGAAGGCCGCACGAATTTTCACCAATTAATTCGTGGCCGGATTGTTTTTGAGATAGGTTCTAATAAAAATGGAAGGTGAGGCAAGTAGTAGAATTACATTTTTTCCATATACCAGTTCAATTCTTTTTGCATTTTTTTGAAACTAAAAATGGCAGCAATTATTTTTTGAAGACGCATAAAAGCGGTTTCACTTTTAACTACATAGTCAACAGCCCGGTGATGCATGCAGTTTATGGCAACATCAATTTTATCTTGGGAGGATAGTATAACTACAGAAATATCGGGGTTGAAAGCTTTTATTTTGTCCAATGTTTCGATGCCATTCATGGCAGTTTTTTCAATTCCGTCCAAATGATAATCTAGAATAATAACATCCGGGTTTTGCGGCAAACTGGCCAGGCAAAGCTCTCCGGTTGGAAATGTTTCAACGCTGAAATCTGCGTGCTGTAGAAATTCAATTTCCAATGTCTTTAAAAACAGTGCATCGTCATCCACTAGGAACAGTTTAATTTTGTTTTTCATAAATATTTTTCTTAATTAAATTATACTCTTCCTTCAGCTCTTTATAAGCTTCTGTGCAAATATTTTCAAGCTGTATTACGAGTTCCTGAATCAGGTCAGTTTGTAATTGCGCTCCTGCATATTCCTGTATTTTTTTTGCCATGTTTTCAAACTCCTTGCTAATCCCCACGATAGCGAAGGAAGGAATCATTTTGTGTGCGGCAGATTGTACGGAGTTCCAATCTTTATTTTTTAAACCCACCTTCATGGCAGTGATCAATGGAGGTGTTTGCTCCAGGTACGTGGAGATCATTTCCATCATTAATGTAGGATCTGATTTAGTGAGATGGATTAAATAATCCAAGTTTATACATTTCAATTTTTTGGCCCGAGTAAGCATTCTTCCTTTTTGTTTCATGGGATATATTGGCTTTTTTACCAGACTAATAATTTTACTATACAATAACTTTTCATCTACAGGCTTTGGTATATAATCATTCATTCCTAAGGTTTTGCATTTAGCGAGATCTACGGTGGTTACATCGGCCGTTACAGCTATGATAGGAATTAGGGAATTCATTTTATTGCGAATATGATCTGTTGCTTCGAACCCGTTCATCTCCGGCATCTGCAAGTCCATTAAAATAATATCATAGGATTTCTCTTTTAGTTTTTCAGTGGCAATTTTCCCGTTGTCTGCTATATCATGTTCAAATCCGAAATCATCTAGCAATGTTTTCATCAGCAGCTGATTAAGGGCAATATCTTCTACCACCAATACTCTTATATTTTTATGTTCTGTGTCGAATGCAGGTAATTCTGCTTCTACTGGCGTTCCCGTTTTGGTTTTTAGGAAACTCAAAATAAAACTAAAAGTAGATCCTTCTCCGACTTTGCTTTTAACAGAAACAGTTCCTCCTTGTGCTTCTACCAATTGTTTAACAATGGCAAGCCCTAACCCGGTCCCTCCATAAAGACGGGAAGTGCCACTGTAAGCTTGTTGAAAATCTTGAAAGATTATTTCTATTTTATGATCGGAAATTCCAATACCGGTATCTGTAACTGAAAATTCAATAGTTGCCTTCTCTTCATCTTCATTCAGCAATTTAATACGTGTGGTAATTTTTTCTTTTGAGGTAAACTTGACAGCATTGCTTACCAGGTTTAAAATTATCTGATGTAAACGTGCTGGGTCACCTACTAGGACTTCGGGTATCGTATTATCATATTCTGTGATCAGATCTATATTCTTCTCTTGAATTTTTATTTCAAACAAATGAAGCATGGTTGATATGGAGGATGCCATTTTGAAAGGCGTTTGAGAAAATGTCATTTTTCCGGCATCTACCTTTGCTAGGTCCAGGATGTCATTGATAAGGACAATCAATGCATCTCCGCTCATTTTGATAGCTGTTAAATACTCTTTTTGTTTTGTCGTAAGGTCTGTTTTTAATACCACTTTTGTAAACCCGATGATCGCATTCATTGGGGTACGTATCTCATGGCTCATATTCGATAAAAACTGTTGTTTTGCTTTCACTGCATCTTCTGCAACTCGCGTGGCTTTCTCTGCCTTTATTTTAGCTTCTTCTGAAATGGCGGTTGCTAATTCGGAAAAAACTTTTGCTTCGTTCAACTCCATTGAAATTCTATTTTGCTCAGTTACATCTCTTGCAGCGGCAAAAACACCCAATACATTTTCTTTGTCATCTTTATAAACCGAAGCATTGTATAATACATCCGTTAATTTTCCATTCTTGTGTCGTATGGTAAGGGGGTAGTCCGCTACTGCAGATTTTTCGAAAACAGTTTTATACCCTTTACGTGCTTTTTCGGGTTCGGTAAAATAATCAGAGAAATCAGTTCCAATTAACTTCTCCCTCAACACCCCTGTTACTTTTACCGAGGCTTCATTTACATCTGTTATTTTTCCTTTGGCTGAAATTGTAACCAAGGGGTCTATAGAGGCTTCAATTAAGCTTCGAGCATATTGCGAGGCTAAATTTAAAGAATAGTTGAGGGCTTCAAGTTCTCTATTAACAATTTTCCGTTTTTCTTTTTCTTTGTTCTGAAATACAAGTTCTATGTCGGCAATAACTAATTCCGCTGCACGCTTTTCTTTCTCGCCAGTTTGAAATACAAGCTCTTTATTGGCAATGATTAATTCTGCTGCCCGTTTTTCTTTCTCTTTATTTTGAAATAGGAGCTCTTCGTTGGCGATGTATAATTCATTAGCACGTTTTTCTTTCTCCTCATTTTGAAATTGAAGTTCCTTGTTGGCAATGACTAATTCATCAGCGCGTTTTCCTTTTTCTTTGTCTTGAAAAGCGAGTTGTTTATCTGCAATGATTAACTCATCAGCGCGCCTCCCTTTTTCCTTATCCTGAAAAGCGAGCTCCTTATTAGCAATGATTAAATTGGTTATATTTCTATCTGTGGTAGAAATGCCAATTATTTTTCCTTTTTCATTTTTTATAGGGATAAGAGAAAGTGAAATATTAATCACTATTCTGTCTTTTCGGACCGCTTTTGTTATATAATCTTGTACGGTCTTTCCCTTTTTTATTTGAGCCAGTACGGTACTAAAGGAACTAACATGTGTTTTAGGAACAAGCAGGCTCATGTTTTTTCCGATTATTTCTTTTTCAGAATATCCGTAAAGCTTTTTTGCTCCTGCATTCCATGAAGTTATGACCCCCTTAAGTGTTTGGGATTTTATAGCCAATGTTGAGGATTTTATTATAAGGGAAGAGAGACCTCCATTTTTCCCATATTTAACAATCCAGTCGAAATTTGATTTTTTTTGATTTTTTTTTGTTGACATAAATTTAATTTCCCTCATTCCCGTTTCCTACTTCTTCAATCGGAGTACGTCTTTTGTCTTTCAATTGTTTGAAATGAGAAGGCGAAAGCCCTGTTACTTTTTTAAACTGGTTGGATAGATGTGCAACACTGCTGTAATTCATTTTCCATGCAATTTCGGATATGTTTAACTCATCGTAAATGATTAGCTCTTTTATCCTTTCAATTTTATGGGAGATCAGAAATTGCGCTATGGTAGTTCCCTGCACTTCTGAAAATAAATTTGCCATGTACGTGTAATCGTACTTTAATTTTTTACTTAAAAAGTCAGATAAATTGACTTTCATCACTTCGTCTGAGTGATGAACCATTTCGATAATAATGTTTTTAATCTTTTCGATGAGAATTGCTTTTTTGTCATCCATCAGCTCTAGCCCGGAAGTAAATAGTTCAAGTTTTATTATTTCGAGCTGCTCTGCTGATATGTCCTCCATAATATCGACTTCTCCCAAATCAACAAGTATAAAGTGAAGTTTCATTTTATTTAGCACCTCCTTTACCGCCATTTTACAGCGGTTACTTACCATGTATTTAATATATAGTTTCAATAGAATTTGCTGTTCTTGTAGTTCGGACAAATATGCATTTCCTTATAAACATAGGGTTTACATCACTTTAGAAAAAAGTTACATAATTCACACTTTTAGAGTGAGTGGCTGTAATAAAAAAACCCATCCCAACTGAATGGAATGTGTTAATTAACTCTGTTCCTTTTTTGGTAAATATAGCATATACCGACAATATTTCATTGCCTGTCTGCGTCAGGTATTGTTAAATTTTTATAGATACAGTATTGGCAATTTAGTGAAACTTGTTGTCTTGATGCCTTTGTGGCAAAAATTTCAGCCACGAAGTCTCAAAGATTCTAACCATTTGTTCGAATAGGAAATACTAAAAAAATACAAATATGTGAATCGTATAACTTATTGAGAGTTATTTATAATCCTTCGGAATGCCATAGAAATACATTTGCAAAATTAATAACCAACCTTACAAAAAATGATTATAAAAAAAATTTCAGCTATTGCGCTGGGCACCATATTGTGTCTAGGCTCATGTGTTTCTAAACGAAAATTCGAAAGTTCGCAGTCTCATGTAATGGATTTACAAAAAGACAGTACCGGCACACACAGTAAATTAAAGACCTGCAATGTTACTGTTGATGAACTAAATCGGGAAAAAGAAGCCATAGAGCGGGATCTACAGAGCCTTTCTTCCAGTTCGCAAGCAAGCATTAACAGTTCTAAAATGACAATTGCCGAACAGTCGAAACGATTAAAGGACCTGCAAACTTTAATTCAGGCACAACGAGATGTAACAAATAAATTAAAACAAACTATTGCAAATGCGCTCGTGAATTTTAAGCCCGATGAGTTAACTGTTTCTATTAAGGATGGGAAGATTTATGTGTCACTGCAGGAAAAACTATTGTTTAAATCTGGAAGTGATGTGGTGGATCCAAAAGGAAAAGATGCATTGCGATCTGTTGCTGCCATACTTAACAATAACCGTGACATTACAGTATTGATTGAAGGGCATACAGATTCTATACCTATGCATGGTGCATTCAAGGACAATTGGGCATTGAGCGTTTCGCGGGCCACATCCATTGTACGTATATTGACAATCGATTATAAAGTAGATGCACACCGTGTTACTGCTTCAGGAAAAGGTGAGTTTTCTCCGGTTGTTAGCAACACCACTAAAGAAGGTCGCAGTCGCAATCGTAGAACAGAAATTATTTTATCTCCGGATTTAAGCGAACTTTTTAAATTGATTAATAATTAATAGAATCTTTTAAGGTAAATGATTCATTAGAGATAAAGAAAGCTCTGACGGAAACGTAAGAGTTTTCTTATTTATTTAAATGCTTTGCCAATACTGCCGCCATACTAAAACATCCTTGCAGCAAATATCCTCCAGTAGGGGCGTCCCAATCCAGCATTTCGCCAATTACATAGTGGTTGGGGATTTTGTTAAGTTGAAAATTGGAATCAATTTCTTTCAATGAAACCCCACCTACAGTAGATATTGCTTCATCTATAGGGGCTGTTGCTATTATTGATAACGGAAGTGATTTTATTTTTTCCGCAAGAATATTTAAATCGGTAAATTCTTTTTTTGTTAAAATGCTTTTTAGTAATTCTATTTGTATATCGGTAAAATTCATTTTATCACGCAAAAGTTTTTTGATAGATCGGGTTCCTCGGTTTGCAATTTTATCTTGAACTTGCTCTAGCGTTAATTGCGGTTTAAGGTCAATAAAAAGTTGAGCTTCGGTTTTGTCGTTTAAGGCTGTTCGTATGCCGTCACTCAAAGCATAAACAGCGCCACCTTCAAGACCAAATTTTGTAATTACAACTTCTCCGGGTATTTTCTTATCGCCTTTTTGTAATGAAATATTTTTTAAGGATTTCCCTTCTGCCATTGCTAAAAAGTCGGGCTTCCAGGCAATTGCAAAGGCGCAATTTGAGGGTTGAAAGGGAATAATCTCTAGGCCTTTTTCAGAAAAAAAGTTTGTCCACTTGCCGTCTGAACCAGTAACTTTCCAACTAGCACCACCCAATGAGAAAACTGTAACATCTGCATTTACAGTCAGTTCTAGTCCATTTGTTTCAAAGACTAGCATTTTATTGCTCCATCCTTTCCAAGTATGATTCGTGTAGATTATAACATTTTTATTTTCTAGTACTTTCTCAATGGCATTCAACACTTCAATTGGTTTTGTTCCATCTTTTGGAAAAATACGTTTGCTGCTTCCTACAAACGTTTCAATTCCAATTGATAAAAGCCAGGCACGCAAGTCATTATTAGTAAATTGAGAAATAATGGGTTCAAAAAATGAAGCAGGGGTGTAGCGTTGGATAAAAGCAGGCAGCTCTTCGGAATGAGTTAAGTTAAATCCCCCGTCTCCTGCAACTAATAATTTTCGGCCTACGGCTGCATTGCGTTCGTAAATGGCAACACCGTACTTGTTTTCATCTAATAAAGCTGCCAACATTAAAGAGGCAGCACCTCCTCCAACTAGAGCTATCTTTTTTTTCATTCAACAAAAGTAAGCCATCTTACTCTATTTGTGATGTTGAAATATTACAAGTTTAATTTTTCCAAAGCAGTTTCTATAGATACATCGCTGTGCGAAGCATGATAAATGCATTTGCCATTTTGTATAATTAATATTTGTGGCGACTCGTGTTTAACATTAAAAATAGATGCTATAGAATTACTTATGGCTCTGTATTTTAACAAGTCTAAATAATAGATGTCGTATTTAGCAATCATCTCATCTGTTATTTCATAATCTACAGTTCGCTTAGCCATACTGCTAATTGAGCAGGTAGTGCTGTGTTTAAATATTATTTGGGCTTTAGATTCGGATAATATCTGAAGCTCATTTAATTGAGTAGGTGATGTTAGAGGAATAAATTTCATAAATATTTCTAATTGATTTGCTAATGTAGACGAAAAGGAAACAATAACCTTACATATGTAGCTTTTATTATAGTTTTACTAAAAAACAACTCGTGTTATCTGATCAGGAAAAAGCTATCTACAGCAGGCATATCGTACTCCCTGAAATTGGCATTAAAGGTCAAGAAGCGCTTAAGAATTCCAAAGTTTTGGTTATTGGCGCTGGAGGATTAGGTTGCCCATTGCTATTGTATTTGACTTCTTGCGGTATTGGCAAAATTGGAATTATTGATTTTGACAAAATTTCTATTAGCAATTTACACCGACAAGTTCTTTACAATTTTGAAGACATAGGAAAGCACAAATCACAGGTAGCTCAAAAAAAACTATCCGTACAAAATCCGTATATAAAAATTGAAGCATATAACTTCCAACTTACGAATAAAAACGCGTTGGAATTATTTTCATCTTATGATATTATAATTGACGGCACTGACAATTTTTCAACTCGATATTTAGTAAATGATGCATCAGAAATTTCCGGAAAGCCACTTGTATCCGGCTCTATATTTAAATTTGAAGGACAAGTCTCAGTTTTTAATTATAGAAACCAAGATGGATTATTGGGCCCTAGCTACAGATGTTTATTTCCTATGCCCCCATCTAGCGAAGAATCTCCTTCTTGTTCTGAAGTGGGCGTATTGGGTGTGCTGCCAGGAATAATTGGCACATTAATGGCAAACGAAGTAATAAAAATTGCTGCTGGGCTTGGTCAAATACTTTCCGGAAAAATGCTTTTATTCAATTCTTTAAAAATGAATTTTAATTTTATTGAGTTTGAGAGAGAGTTGCATCCATCCATTCTAGCGCCTAATACAAAAGAGTCGTTTGAAAAGTTTGAGTATGAATATTTTTGTAATGGAGGTAGTCAATCAGAATTTAAGGAACTTTCAATAGAAGAATTTCAAAAATTACTTTATGAAGGGAAAATTCAGCAGTTAATAGATGTCAGAGAGCCGGAAGAACTGCCGCATTTTTTGCCAAAAAATTGTATAAATGTTCCGTTAAGCTATGTAGAAGCTTCATTTAACCAAATACATAAGGATGGTTTAGTGGTTGTGTTTTGTAACAGCGGAATAAGAAGTAAAAAAGCAATAGCGCTGCTTTCTAAAGAATTTGCATTTCAAAATCTTTACAACTTAAAAGGAGGAATAATGCAGCTGGTAAAGTAAATTCTAAACAATCTTTTTATCTATCGCAAGACGCACAGCATCTGCTTTATTGTGAACTTGTAATTTTAAATAAATATTTTCAATATGCTTGCGAACCGTTTTTGGACTAATGAAAATTCTATCAGCAATTTCCTGATAGGTTTCTCCTTTTGCAATATATTCTAATCTCTCTATCTCTCTCTTTAAATATTGACAATGCAAAATAAAGGAAGTTATACTAGACCTTGGTAAAAGCTATATCGACAATATGATTCTAGGTTTAACAACAAAATAACATTATTGTTTAAACAATTTGAAATGAAACAATAGATCTATTAAATAAAAGTATTGAATCTTTAAAGTAGTGGTCGAATGACCGCCATTTTTTTTGTAATATTGATTAGTTTTATATTATGAATAATATTTTTATTTCCTCTGTAACTATACTTTTCCTTTTATTAGGAAATACTGGCTTTTCTCAAGATCATTTAACACTTCAGAAAGAAGCAGAAGATCTATTTAACAAGGACGACACAGAAAGTGCTTTAGCCATTGGTGAGAGTGCTTTGAATATGGCGGAAGTCACCGTAGGAAAATCTCACGTTGATTATGCAGATATACTTTGTGATGTAGCTGTATATAATGCGTATTCAGGAAATTTCGAGAAAGCTATTTCTCAGATGGAAGAGTCGCTTGCTATATTTCAAAATCTAAAAATTGAATCTAGTAAAGAGTATTGTGAGGCAGAGGGAAGTTACGCAACAGTGCTATATGCATCTGGCGATTTTGTTCTTTCAGAGCAGCGATGGAAGAAAGCGGTAGAGATGAGTAATTATTTTTATGGGAATGATAGCAAAGAATATGCTATCGCATTGAGTAATCTGGGAGTGGTACAGCAAATAGGACTTAATAATCCTTCAGCAGCAGAGAAAAATTTACTAATTGCAAAATCAATATTAGAAAAAAGAAAAATGCAGGATTCGATAGATTATTCCTCCATGCTGAATAACCTAGCAAATGTCTATTTAGATCTCGGGGATTTTTTAAAGGCCGAGCAATATTTTAAAGACGCAGCAAAAACAGATAAAAGAGCTGGTCGCGAAAACACCATAGGCTATACTACGTATATTCAAAATTTAGGTTTCTTGTATTTGAAAATGGGCAGGTTGGATGATGCAAAAGCCATGATGCTGAAGGATATGGCAATGAAGGAAAATATTGCTGGAGAAAATAGCATAGAATATGCTGCTGCTCTTAATAATTTTTCGGAATTGCAAGTACAGCTTGGAAATTATTCGGAGGGAGAAAAATATCAGTTGAATGCCATGAAAATTAAAGAGAAGACAATTGGAACAAAACATCCTGATTATCTAACAAGTGAAAATAATCTTGCCTCTATCTATTTTAATTTAGGGAGAATAGAGGAGTCGTTTGTGATTATGCGTAAAATTATGACCGAAGTAGAGTCAGGTAAAATAGCAAATCCACTTAACTATGCTTTTTATGCTTCTAATCTTGCCGTTTACTGCTCTAAGGTAAATAAAATTGAAGAAGCGGAAAAGTATTACAAGGAAGTGATCGAGATTTATAAGGATCAGTATGGAGAGACCTACGGTGACTATACAGAAGCCCTTAACGGTTGGGCTATGGTTGCTTTGAGCAATAACAATAAGAAATTAGCTAGAGAAATTCTTCAAAAGGTGATTGAGATCACTCGCAAGGCGGATATGTATGATTCTCCTGACAATATACCTGTACTGAATAATCTTTCCGTTGTATATCAAGCAGAAAATAATTTTGAAATGGCAACTAAAACTATGCGAAAAGTTGTAGGTATCGCTAAAGATTACTATGGAGAAAAACATCCTGAATATAATTTTTTACTTTTCAATCTCGCACTGTATGTTGAGCAGGAGAATAGGAATAATCTGGAAGCAGAACAACTGTACACCAAAGTAATAGAGACTGATTTTTTTAACATGGAGAACAGTTTCTCCTATTTGAGCGAATCTGAAAAAGCGAGTTATCTTTCTACAGTTACAAAACATTTCGATGCCTTTTTTCGCTTTATTCTTTACGTATATACAACTAATCCAGATATTCTTTCTAAAACTTTAAATTATCGTTTGGCTACAAAAGCCATGCTCCTAAATAACTCAGGTAAGATCCGGAATGCAATTCTTTCCAGCAAAGACCCTAAATTGGTTGATGCATACCTTCAGTGGAAATCTCAAAAGGATTATTTGGTAAAATTATATTCTCTTGGAAAGCGTGAACTCGCTCTCATGAAAGTGAATCCTGATTCTATTGAAAAGTCAGTGAACGATTTGGAAAAACAAATAACACTAAAAACTGACTTGTTAAGCAAGGGATTCAATCATAATGTTTCTTGGAAACAAGTGCAGAAATCTTTAAAGATAGACGAGGCTGCGGTGGAGATAATTCGAGCCTACAGCCCAATGGTTGAGGAAATAGATAAGATTTACTACATGGCACTGATCATCGACAAGAACACAAAGGATTATCCGAAGATAGCTCTTATGGAAGATGGCTATGAAATGGAAACTCAATATTGTAAACAATACAGAGATGCGATTTTCGACAGCACAAAAAAGGAAAACACCTATCAACATTTTTGGGAAAAAATTGAAAAGGAATTGAATGGAGCGAAAAAGGTTTATTTTTCGGGAGATGGGGTTTACCCAAAAATTAATCTCAACTCCATTTGGAATCCAGTAAAAAAGAATTATCTAATTGACGAATACGATTTCTATAATGTTTCTTCGCTCCGTGATTTGATAGATAAAAAGGAAAATATAGATATTACGGATAATACAATTTCTTTGTTCGGATTTCCGGATTATACATCTACAGTTGCCGCTGGAAATTTGGATGAGAATCAGGTCTCAGCGGATTATTTACTTGAAAGAAAAATCGATGCGCAGGACCGTTCCTTTTTTCTAGACCCACTTCCGGGAACAAAAAAAGAGGTTATGGTTATTGAAAAAATGATGAAGGGCATGGGATGGAAAACAGAGTTGTACCTGGGAAAAGAAGCACAAGAGTTAAAATTAAAATCTGTTTCAAGCCCAAGGGTGCTACATATTGCTACGCATGGGTATTTCCAAAAAGACATAGATAAAAATATTGGCCCAGCTACTAGCATGCTTTCAGAAAAAATGACTAAGAACCCTTTGCTATGTTCAGGATTAATGATGGCGGGAGCTAGTCACGCATATAGTGCCAATTATTCAGCCGCTACTAATTGGGCTGGAAGAGAGGATGGAATCTTAACTGCCTTTGAAGCTATGAATTTGAACCTGGATAAAACAGAGCTAGTTGTTTTAAGCGCCTGCGAAACAGGTCTTGGTGAAATTCATAATGGTGAAGGTGTTTATGGCTTACAGCGGGCATTTATGGTTGCCGGTGCGAAAACTGTTATCATGTCATTGTGGACAGTAAGTGATGCTGCAACTCAAAAGCTAATGACCTTATTCTATGCAAAATGGTTAGAAACCGGTGATAAACACGGAGCTTTTCGCTATGCTCAACTAGAGCTGAAAAAAACATTCCCTGATCCGTATTTTTGGTCAGCCTTTGTGATGATTGGAAATTGATTATGCTTCACTCGCTACTTTGAACTACCTTTGCGGCCTATGCACAAAGCCGGATTTGTAAATATTATTGGAAAGCCCAATGTAGGAAAATCAACACTGATGAATGCATTGGTAGGTGAGAAGCTAAGCATCATTACTCCAAAAGCTCAAACCACACGTCATCGTATAAGAGGTATTGTAAGCACGGATGATTATCAAATTGTTTTTTCGGATACCCCAGGAATTATTGATCCCCATTACAAGCTTCACAAAGCAATGATGAATGTAGTTTCAGAAGCGCTTTCGGATGCTGAAGTAATTATGTTTGTGATGGAGATTGGCGACCCAAATCCGGTGGATGAAAAAACACTAGCAATTCTAAAAGACACTAAAACGCCACTTTTGCTTGTTATCAATAAAATAGATTTGGCAAACCAAGATGTGTTAGTTCCTAAAGTAGTAGAGTGGAAAAAGTTGTTGCCCAATGCCGAAATTGTTCCCGTATCTGCTACTAGAAAATTCAATTGCGATTATTTATTAAAGCGTATTGCAGAGCTAATACCGGAAGCACCTCCTTATTTTCCCAAGGATGAGCTTACAGACCGATCACAACGTTTTTTTATTTCAGAAATCATCCGAGAAAAAATATTCTTCAAATACCATAAAGAAATACCTTATTCAACCGAAGTGATTGTTGAAGAATTTATGGAGGACGTTCCTCTTAAAAACCCATCCAAAGGTGATGGAAAAATTACTAGAATTCGTGCAATTATTTTTGTTTCCAGAAAAACACAACAAGGAATATTAATTGGTCATGGCGGACAAGCACTAAAGTCGGTTGGCACAGACGCCCGTAAAGACATAGAAGAGTTTTTGGGAAAAAAAGTTTTTTTGGAATTAGTAGTTAAAGTAGATAAGGACTGGAGAGATGATGATAAGCGACTTAGAAAATTCGGTTACATAGAATAAATATTCAAGCAATTTTGATTCGTATATTCGTATAGATTCACATATCATTTATGTCAAACACCATCGCTATAGTAGGTCGCCCCAATGTTGGAAAGTCTACGTTATTCAATAGGCTAACGGGTACTCGTAAAGCTATTGTAGATGAGCAAGCAGGCGTTACTCGCGACAGACATTATGGTAAAACATTTTGGGGAGAAAAAGAATTTTCAGTTATCGATACCGGTGGGTATGTGTTTGGCTCTGACGATGTATTTGAAAAGCAAATTCGCATTCAAGTAGAAATTGCTTTGTTGGAAGCCGATGTTATCCTTTTTATGGTTGATATTACTGCGGGAGTAAATGACCACGATGAAAAAGTTGCCTCTCTACTTCGAAAGTCTATTTTGAAGGACGCACAACACAAGCCTATCTTCTTGATAGCTAATAAAGCAGATACAACTGAGCGCGAACATCTTGCAGGCGAGTTTTATAAGCTAGGAATGGGCGATGTAAATACTATTTCTTCTATTACAGGTAGAGGAACTGGCGACCTGATGGACAAAATTGTTAACTCCATCCCGGATCAACCCCTTGAAGACAATTCTGGATTACCCAAATTTGCAATTGTAGGTAGGCCCAATTCTGGAAAATCATCTTTATTAAACTCATTACTTGGTGAGGAGCGCGCCATTGTAACTCCGGTTGCCGGCACCACTCGTGACGCAATTCATACGCATTATAAAAAATTTGGACATGAGTTTTTATTGATAGATACTGCAGGTATTCGTAAAAAAAGAAAATACGAAGAAGTTGTGGAATTTTATTCAAACTTACGTGCCATTCGTGCTATTGAGGAATGCGATGTTGCATTAATTATGTTGGATGCTCAATTAGGAATGGAAGCGCAGGACGTAAATATTTTTAGATTAGCAGAAAGAAATAAAAAAGGAGTCATTATTCTTGTAAATAAATGGGATTTGATGGATAAGCTAACTGGCACTGCTAAAGAGTTTGAAGAAAAAATAAAACGCAAACTTGCTCCTTTTAAAGATATACCTGTCTTATTTATTTCAGCATTAAATAAACAGCGCATCATGCAGGTTGTTGAAGAAGCTGAAAAGGTTTATAAAAAGAGGCAGCAAAAAATTCCTGACGAACAGCTACAGGAGTTTATTATTGCATTAGTTAACAGAAGGCAACCTTCTTCAGAAAAAGGTAAGCTGGTAGATATTTATAGTATGATTCAAATTGCATCGCGCTCCCCTGTATTTGCTATATTTTCAAACCTTCCTAAAGCAATAAAAGAAACATATATACGATTTATTGAAAATAACTTACGTGAAAAGTTTGACCTGACAGGTGTGCCCATTCAAATACATTTCAGAGAGAAATAGGGAAGATAGCAATAAGGATTATTTTTGCTTTAGAATCTCATAAAAATGAAATTGAGTAAACCTTCTGGTAGAGCTGTCATCATTGTTGTTTCAGCATTTGTTTTTTTGGCAATTGTTATCTTTTTAAAGAACTGGCATCAGTCATCTTCCGAGGAGCAGGTTCCGAAACGAAAGGGGGTCATCAGGGTCAGTCACGCTCCAGATACTACATTCATACCTAAGTTCTGGAAATATCATGCAGGGGATGATGTGGAATGGGCTAATTCTGATATAGATGATAGCAATTGGAATACGGTAAACCCGGAACTGAACCTGAACGAGATTCCTCAGAATTTATTTAGCGGTATCTGCTGGTTCCGTGCAACTATTTTTGTGGACTCTGCGCACGCAGGTAACGTATATGGAATAGATTTTAATCAGAATGGCGCTTCTGAAATTTATTGGGATGGGAAACTGATCCAGAAGTATGGAATTGTTGCAGGCTCTCCTGAAAATGAAGAACCCTATCGCCCGGGTTTTAGCATGTTCTTCTTCTCAGGAGCTTCGGGGTACCACCACATGGCGATACGTTACTCCAACCAGCGGTATCTGGAATATTTTTATTCTGTATACGAGGAGGAGATGGCTGGGATCAGCATGAATTTGATCCTGCATCCTGATGTTTCTGTAGCTTCCGAGGAGACAAGGGGTCGTCTTATTTTTTCCCTGAGCTTATTATGCGGATTCTTCTTTACCTTGGGGCTTGTACATTTTCTACTTTTTATTTTCTACCGCGTTCAGGTTCAAAATCTTTATTATTCCATGTTCGCCTTCTGTTTTTCAGCATGTTTTCTTACACTCTATCTTCTCATTACCACTACAAACCCTGCTTTACAGCTGTTCTGTAATCATTTTTTTGTGGTACTCGTAGTAATGCTGCTTCTTTTTCTGGTGATGTTGTTGCATTCACTTTTTCAACCCAGGGCGGCAAAGGTCACCTTCGTCATTAGTTTGTCCATTGCGCTCCTCATCACTGCACTTCAATACATCAGCACTTCGGATTTCTGGAATATTTTGCTGATTTTTTACTTTATGTTTACCTGCATAGAGCTCATTCGTTCTATCGTTGAAGGGTTTTGGAAAAAACTTCCGGGATCGCGTATTATCGGAATTGGGACACTGATCTTTGCACTTTTTCTAAGTCTCCTCATGCTCACCGCTGTGATTATGGGTAATCTGAGTTTTAACTCTGAAGGCGATAGCGCCTATCTTTTTATTGTGCTGCTTGTTTCCTGTTTGGTGAGCCTGCCTCTTTCCATGAGTGTTTATCTTGCCTATGAATTTTCGTTGACCAATAGAAATCTTTCCAAAAAATTGACGGAAGTAGAAGTGCTATCGGCAAAAGCGATTGAGCAGGAAAAAGAAAAACAGGAAATACTGTCAACACAAAAGGAGAATCTTGAGATACAGGTAATCGAGCGTACCCGAGAAGTGGTTTTACAGAAGAAGGTGATTGAGGAAAGAAATAAGGACATAACGGATAGCATCAACTACGCAAAAAGAATTCAAGACGCCATTCTTCCTTCTGAGGAGCAGGTTAAAAATATGATACCTGATTGTTTTGTCTTGTATAAACCCAAGGATATTGTGAGTGGAGATTTCTACTTTTTTGCTGAAACGAATGGCAGGGTAGTGATAGCTGCAGTGGACTGCACTGGTCACGGTGTACCCGGAGCATTTATGAGCATGGTGGGTTATAATCACCTGAAACGTATGGTGCACGAACAAGGGCTTACCGACACGTCCAAAATCCTGGATGAACTCCACAAGCAGGTTTTACATTCTATGAATAGAGACATTGCAAAGAGAGATTCCAAGGACGGCATGGATGTGGCCATTGTTTCCATCGATAAGGAAAGGAGAGAGTTGCAGTTCTCTGGTGCAGTACGCCCATTGTATTATTTTGATAGTATGGGTTTCCATGAAGTAAAGGGTGAGCGATATTCCATTGCCGGCATCAAAGAGATCGGAAGTGATTCGTATGTTTCAACAACTATTATGGTTATGCAGCCTACTGCTTTTTATATTTTTTCTGATGGGTTTACAGATCAGTTTGGAGGAAAGGATGGAAAAAAAATAATGTCGAAAAATTTCAAAGAATTACTTAATTCGATCCAAAGCAAATCAATGAACGAGCAAAGGATTTTCCTTGACAATTTTATAGAAGAATGGAAGTCGGGGCGGGAGCAGATAGACGATATAATGGTTATCGGAATAAGGCTTTAGATCATTTTCAATATGGCTTCCACAACTTCTTCACTGTCCCACTTGTTCTCAATATTAGGAATAGCCATTATTTTTTTCATAATTTCTTCTTGCGCTTGCCCTTTCGTTTGTGCTTCGGAATAGCGCATATCACTTCGGTAAGTAACCATAGCGTAAAGAGGAGTCCATTTGTCTGGATATTTTTCTGAGAAACGAGCTTCTATTTTTTTCTGAAGTAAAAAAGATGGGTCAGCAACTTTATCGCGCATTTCTATATAATTATCTATAGCTAAATCCGCGATAGCATCTCCATCTGGTTTTCGGAGAGCTTCAAATTTTTTGAAAACTTCCTGCCAGGCTGTTTTGCTCCCTTCTCCCGATGGAGAAGGGTTGGGGATGAGGCGATCCAGCACCACACAATCTTCAAAGCCGCAGTTCATTCCTTGTCCGTAAAATGGAACGATGCCATGAGCAGCATCTCCTAACAACAATAACTTATCTTCAAAACTCCAAGGGTAGCAGCGAATAGTAGGCAGGGAAGAAGCTGGGTTGGCAAAATAGTCTTCTACTAACGTAGGCATTAGTGGTACTGCATCAGCAAACATTTCATGGAAGAACTTTAACATTTTTTCTTTGTTGTCAATAGTTTCAAATGAGTATTCTCCTTTGAAAGGAAAAAATAAAGTGCAAGTAAATGTTTTATCCAAATTAGGAAGTGCAATGAGCATAAAATTTCCTCTGGGCCAAATATGAAGCGTATCGGAATTCATTGCAAAATCTCCGTTTGCATTAGGCGTAATTACTAGTTCCTTGTAGCCGTGATCTAAATCACTAATGGAATAATTGAAATCTTTTAATTCAGTTTGCAAAGAACTTCTAGCAGCAGAAAACGCACCGTCTGTTCCAAAGATTCTGTCACTTATAACATCTTTCTTTTTTTCTGTTTCTTGATTTTCGAATGTGCAAGTAGTATTTTTTAAATCAACACTTGTGCATTTTTCATTGAAGTGGAATTTTACTCCTTGCTTTTCAGCTAAATCCATCAACAAACAATTTAGCCCTCCGCGAGAGACAGAGTAATTTGCCTGATGCCCTTTTCCATAGGGCTGGTAAGTAATCTTTCCATCAAGATTATGAATTTCTCTTCCTTTCATGGCGATGCCAATCTTTCTTACTTCGGCATCTATGCCAACTCCTTCTAATCCTCTCCATCCTCTGTCACTTAATGCTAAATTAATTGAACGCCCGGCAGAAATTCTATTCTTGCGCATATCAGGTCTGCGTTCATATACAGTAATGTTGTAGCCGCGCTTTGCTAAATATATCGATAGCAACGAGCCAACTAGTCCAGCACCTACTATTGTAAAGTTTTTGCTCATGAGTTTCTAAATATGCTTCGAATATAAATATTAATTACCTCCCCAATGCACGTCTTTAGTGCCCTTTGTGACAACCATTGTGACCTTTGTGGTTTCTGTTTTTACAGCCTGAACCACAAAGACCACCGAGAAAAAAACGGCTCACGAAGGACACAGAGCAGTATCCTGTCAGCGGTAAGTTGCAGAAATAATTGAATTACGCATCCAATTCTCCTGCTATCACATTCATAGCACTCATAGTAAGAATGGCATCTGAAAGTAAACTCCCTTTTATGATTTCGGGATAGGCTTGGTAGTAAATAAAACTTGGTCTGCGGAAATGTAAACGATAAGCACAACGTCCCCCATCGCTAATCAGGTAAAACCCTAACTCTCCGTTTCCACCTTCAACGGCATGGTAAACTTCACCTTTAGGAACATCAGATTCGCCCATTACAATTTTAAAATGATAGATGAGCGCTTCCATGTTATTGTATACTTCTTCTTTAGGAGGTAAATAAAATTCTGGAACATCAGCATGAAATGGTCCATCAGGCATATTTGCCATTGCTTGCTTGATGATGCTTAACGACTCCCACATTTCCTGTTCACGAACATTAAAGCGATCATATACATCACCATTTTTTCCTACGGGAATATTAAATTTAAAATCTTCGTAGGAGCAATATGGATTCATTACTCGAACATCGTAGTCAACACCCGTAGCACGAAGGTTAGGGCCGGTAAATCCATAGTTGAGTGCACGCTCTGCATTAATGCCCCCAACGTTTATAGTACGATCCATAAAAATGCGGTTGCGAACAAGTAAGCTTTCAAATTCCTCCAAATGTTTTGGTAATATCTCTACAAAGTCTTTAAGTTTTTTCCAAGCCACTTCGTTCATGTCGCGCTCCATACCACCAATACGACCCATGTTAGTTGTTAAACGAGCACCACAAACTTCTTCGAATATTTCATAGATTTTTTCACGTAGTTGAAACACGTATAAGAAACCTGTCATGGCGCCACTGTCAACGCCAATTACACTGTTGCAAATCAAATGATCTGCAATACGAGCCAGCTCCATCATAATAACGCGTATGTATTCAGCACGCTTAGGAACTTTACAGCCAATGAGTTTTTCTACAGTCATACACCAGCCAATATTATTTATCGGTGATGAACAGTAATTTAATCTGTCAGTAAGAACCGTTACCTGATAAAAAGGTCTGTGTTCAGCAATTTTTTCAAAAGCTCTGTGAATGTATCCAACCGTAGGTTCTGCCTCCATGATAATTTCTCCATCCATCTTCAGGATGTTTTGAAAAATACCATGCGTTGCAGGATGGGTAGGGCCAAGGTTTAAAGTGGAGTAGCCACCCCCACCCAAACCCTCCCCCGAAAGGGGAGTGCTTTTAGTGCTTTTTTGTTTTAGTTCACTCATAATTCTTTTTTTCCTCCCCTTTTCCCGAAGGGACTCCCTTGGAGGGGGAGGTTAGGAGGGGCTTCTATTACCTACCAAACATTTTATCGTCTTTATCAGTTCTAGTTCCATCTTCTAGCGGATATTCTTTTCGCATGGGATGATAATTCATTTCATCCATGTTTAATATTCTTCTCAAGTCAGGATGCCCTTTGAAAATAATGCCGTAAAAATCATATTCTTGTCTCTCTTGCCAGTTAGCGGAAGAAAACAAAGGAGTCATGGTAGCTACAGTAGGATCAGAAATAGGGAAGAATGTTTTTAAGCGAATACGTAAGTTCTTAGGCATGTTATGTAGTTGATACATTACGCCTAATTCCTGGCCTTTGTTGTTTGGATAATGTAATCCACAAAGCGTAGTCATAAATTGAAAACCCATTTCCGTATCTTCTTTTAGATACTTAACAACATCAAAAATATTTTCACGCTTTATTATAAAAACCGGAAAGTCATAGCTCTGCTCGGCAGAAATAATTGCTTCGCCAAATTTGGTTTGTAATTTTTCGTGTATGTATTGTAAAAGATTTTCCACGGCTTTTTATTTTTTACCTATTACCTACTGACCCTCCATTCCATAACTCTTCATCAAATCTTTATATTCAGGTGATTGCCTTCTTCTAAAAGTTTCTTTTCCAACCATGTCTTGAATCAGCATAATCCCGTCAATCACTTGTTCCGGACGAGGAGGGCAGCCCGGCACATAAACATCTACCGGAATAATTTTATCTATTCCTTGTAAAACGCTATAGGTATCAAATATGCCGCCACTGGATGCACATGCACCCATGGATAGTACCCATTTTGGCTCTGCCATCTGCTCATATACTTGCCTAACAATAGGCCCCATTTTTTTTGCAATCGTGCCCATCACCATTAAAAGGTCTGCCTGTCTGGGGGAAAAACTTAATCGCTCGCTGCCAAATCTTCCAAGGTCATAATGCGATGCCATCAAGGCCATGAATTCAATTCCGCAGCAAGAAGTAGCAAAGGGAAGAGGCCAAATAGAATTTTTGCGAGCAAGACCTACCGCTTTTTCTAGCGAAGTAGCAAAAAATCCCGGCTGCTGATGTCCGTCTGGAGATTCAACAATATTGACTTTTGGTATTATTATATCTGACATTTTGTTCTTAACTCTTAGTTCCTGATTTTTAGTTCCTAGCTCCTAGTTATAATTTTACCCATATTACTGCTCCTCTTGGGTGTTTATACGGTATAGGTTTTTTGTATCGTTTGGCTTTACTCAAAAACCAAGCATATTTCCATTTGTCAAGTAAATCTAAATCGTCAATTTTGTGATACTTAATTAAGTGTTTCTTTTTAGGAACCATCTCTTCTGAGCATCCTGTTAAATTAACTTCGCCAACAATAAGTCCTGTTCCTGCTTCAATCAACTCAATTTTCCCTCTAATACTTGTTTTAGTTGTTCGCATTTCCCAAACTTTACCCTCGTTAAATATTTTATCTAACCAAATTTTTTGAACTATTAATGCTTTTTCTATATTCATAATATGGGTTAAATATAGCAATGTTTATATTCCATTTTTGTACCTCAAACGGCACATAGACTAACCGTTCTTACCCTTTATCTTCTCTATCTTCTGCCTTATCGCTTCTGCCTTCTGCCTTATCGCTTCTACCTTCTTCGCCTTTTCCCCTCTGCCTTAGTACATATTCCTTCTGCCTTTTTATCTACTCCCATTTCAAGGCTCCTTTTTTCATGATGTAATAAAAGCCTACCATGAAAAATGCAACAAATAAACCCATCTCCATGAGTCCGAGTACACCAAGATCTTTAAAATTTACTGCCCATGGATACATAAATATCACTTCCACATCAAATAAGACAAATAAAATAGCTATCAGAAAATATTTTATTGAAAATGGTATACGTGCATTTCCTTGTCCTTCAATGCCGCATTCAAAACTCTCCATCTTTACTTTGGATCTTCTTTTTGGACCAAGGATGTGTGTGACAAACATAGTAGTAGCCACAAAACCTGCTGCAACCAAAAAGGTAATAAGAATCGGAAGATAATCTAGTGAGGAGTTCTGCATAAATACCTTGATTTTACTCTACACAAATTTATACAAAATAGGGTAGGTTGTACCTGATAATAGTGGATATTATTAGCCACAGTTATTCACGAATTGAAAAACTAAAGTTTTTGTTTTCAGTCATTTATGCTTTTAACAATTTTTATGTGTTGACTTTTGCTACTCATTTATTATCTTCGTGTAGTCTCAAGGAAAATTCTTGAGGTAATTAATATCAGAACATGAATAAAATGTATGAAATGTCAAAGCAGATTTTACAAGGCGTAAGTTTTGATAAAAAGCTTTTTCGTAAGGAATTAGTAAAGGCTAGGAAATGGTTAAAACCTAAAGAGCGAACACTTTTATATGGATGGTGTCTTACTCAGTTTGGCATGTACAGAGATGTAATTTTGGAAGTGTATAGACATACGGTTTCCAAGAATTAATCGCCACTCTCAGGTCGAGCTACGCTCCCAACCTTTCTGGTTGTCCGAAGGGGAGAGAGGAATACAAGCACTCAATAGAATAATGTCTTTTAAATCATATCCTTTGGAGAGGACTTAGGTGAGGTCTTCAGAAATTTAATATTCCGTTTTATCCCTTCAAATTTAGGCCTGGAAAGAGGCGAGTCTTTAAAAGTTTTTTTAAAAATTTCTTCCGAAATTTCTTCCCAATCCTTTTTTGAAAAGTTTAATATTTCGGGCTTGGCCTTAAATTGCGGCTCGTTGTGTGGGGTAGAAAAAGAATTCCAAGGACAAACATCCTGGCATATATCGCAGCCAAAAGCCCAGTTATCAAATTTCCCTTTCATTTCCTGAGGAATATTTTCTTTTAGTTCAATGGTAAAGTAGGAAATGCATTTGCTTCCATCAACTACATACGGTTCGGAGATTGCATCGGTCGGACAGGCATCGATGCATTTGGTGCAGGTGCCACAATAATCTGCTACGGGTCCATCGTATTCTAATTCTAAATCAACTAATAGTTCTGCAATAAAGAAAAACGAGCCGTTGCTTTTGCTGATGAGGTTGCTGTGTTTTCCAACCCAACCCAAGCCAGCTTTTTTTGCCCATACTTTATCCATGACAGGAGCAGAATCTACAAAGGCGCGTGCATTTACTTCGCCAATATTTTCCTGTATGTACTCAATAAGTTTTTTTAATTTTTCTTTGATTACCGAATGATAATCTTTTCCGTAAGCGTACTTAGAAATTTTTGGGCTGGCGTCCGAAGTTTGCCGAAGGGTGGTCTCCGGAAAATAATTCAACAACAAGGAGATGACTGATTTTGCTCCCGGCATTAATTTAGTTGGGTCAAGGCGCAGATCAAAATAATTTTCCATGTACTGCATTTTACCATGCTTTCCATCTTTCAACCATTTTTCTAAACGGGGAGCTTCTTCCTCTAAAAATTCAGCTTTGGAAATACCACAGAAGTCAAAGCCTAGGCGTTTTGATTCTTGTTTTATGAGGGAAGTGTGTCTATTTGATAGCATTAAGGACAAAGATAGCGCCTTAGCTTGTATTTCTCCGTGTATTCTTTGCGCTGTATTTTCTTTGAGAACTTTGTGGTTTCTGTCTTTTTTTTGAGGAAGGAATTTTTTAGTAGCTTTTAACCACAATGGACGCAAAGTAACAGCCCGCAAAGGTCACGAAGAGGGGTTGTTTTGGATTCACAGAGCCTGTAAGTTCTTCATTCACTAAAAATTCTGCTTTGGAAATCCCGCAGAAGTCAAAGTCTAATCTTTGAGATTCTTTTTTAATGAAGGAAGTATAATTTATTTTATTCACCAAACTAAAACAAGCTCCCGGATTTCGCATCCGGAGTTTTTCCAAGATGCTTATATGCCAATGCTGTTGCTTCTCTGCCACGAGGAGTTCTTTTTAAATATCCTTCTTGAATTAAAAATGGTTCGTACACTTCTTCGATGGTGCCGGACTCTTCTCCAACGGCAGTGGCAATGGTAGAAATACCTACCGGTCCGCCTTGAAATTTATCTATTAGTGTGCTTAAAATTTTATTATCCATTTCATCTAGACCATGCTGGTCTACATTTAATGCATTCAATGCAAACTCGGCAATCTTTACGTCAATATTTCCAGTTCCTTTTATTTGAGCAAAGTCACGTACGCGTCTTAATAAAGCATTTGCAATTCGAGGGGTGCCTCTGCTTCTACGCGCAATTTCTTCTGCTGCCTTTTCGTCAATAGAAATATTTAAAATAGAGGAAGAGCGCAGCAATATTTTTTTGATGAGCTCGGAATCGTAATAATCCAAACGTAAATTTATGCTGAAGCGGGAGCGCAATGGAGATGTAAGCAGGCCTGCACGAGTGGTAGCTCCAACAAGTGTAAATGGATTTAATTTTATTTGTACGCTTCTTGCATTGGGGCCACTATCGAGCATGATGTCGATACGGTAATCCTCCATAGCAGAATATAGGTATTCTTCTACGGTTGTATTTAGTCGATGAATTTCATCTATAAATAAAACATCGTTGGGTTCTAAATTCGTTAACAACCCGGCTAAATCGCCTGGCTTTTCTAGTACTGGGCCAGAAGTTACGCGAACCTGAACGCCTAATTCGTTTGCTATTATATAAGATAGTGTAGTTTTTCCAAGTCCTGGAGGGCCGTGAAGCAGCACATGATCTAAAGATTCGTTACGTTGCTTAGCAGCTTTTACAAATATTTTTAAATTCTCGACTACTTTATCTTGCCCTGAGAAATCTCCAAAATCGGAAGGACGCAAAACTTTCTCTAACTCTTTTTCTGCAGAAGTAAGCTGTTGGTCAGAAGGATCGAGGTTTGAATTCATGTACTTGACAAAAGTAATGCAAATAATGATTTATTTTTCGATTGTGTGGATATAATAAACCCTATTGAGCAATATGTCATACAAGTTAATCGATCAATTTTGTGTCAGTCTAAAGAGAAGATTTGTTTTCAGGAGTCTATGGCTCATCTAATTAAGCACTCTCGCTAGAAGCTAGCATTTATTATTATTAAAAAGTAATTTTTTTAATCGCTTTTTAATAAGTACGGATTCCCTGCTATTAAAACAAATTCCCACTAACATCGTTATGTGAATAAGTCCAAAATGCATCCTTTCTATAAAGGAAGTTTGGAACTAATTTAGCTAGACCATGTTTTAATTTTTCTCCTTCAGGAAAAAAATAATTCGTGCTAAAAAAAATACTATGTTAAACTCAATTTTACTTCAGATTGTTAGTCCATCTGCAGGCGATTCTGCTGGTGCCGCGACCAACGCACTTTCAAATGCTATGCCAGCAACTCCAGTTGCTGCACCACTTTCGGTTTTAGATCTTGCTATGAAAGGAGGCTATGTGATGATTCCTATTGGGATTTGTTCCATTATAGCCGTCTATGTTATTATTGAACGCTTTATGGCAATACGTAAAGCCTCGCAAGGTGATATTAATTTCATGAATAACATTCGTGATTTTATTCATAACGATAATATTGCATCCGCACAATCGCTTTGTAAGAATACTACATCTCCTGTTGCGCGAATGATTGAAAAAGGGATTTCCAGAATCGGCAAGCCGCTAGCCGATATTGAAAAAGCAATTGAGAATGTAGGTAACATAGAAATCGTGAAGCTTGAAAAAGGCATGTCGGCTTTAGCAACCTGCGCAAGTGCAGCACCCATGTTGGGCTTTTTAGGAACAGTAATGGGGATGGTACGTGCCTTTTACGACATGAAAATGGAGTGGGAAAGAACACATGAGTCTATCAGCATTGGGGTACTATCCGGAGGTATGTTTGAGGCGATGATAACTACCGTAGCAGGATTGTCTGTTGGAATTTTAGCATTGATTAGCTACAATGTATTGTCAAGCATGATTAAGAAAGCGATATTTAAAATGGAGAGCTCCTCCATAGAATTTTTGGATTTGCTTCATGAATCTTCCTCTAAACGATAATAGATTCAAACGAAAAATACATTATCATGAAACTGAAATCTAGAACAGCAACCAGTGCCACTTTTGAAATGTCTTCCATGACGGATTTAATATTTCTTTTGCTGGTATTTTTTGTGCTTATTTCTACTTTAATTGTACCCAACGTAAACGCTATGAAGCTGCTGCTTCCTAACAGCGAAACCAGCGATCCAACAAAGAATATAAAAGTGTCGATTGCTGTAAATGAAAAAGGGCAATATTTTTTGAATAACCAGCCGGTTCAAATAGAAAATCTTCTTCCCATTCTGGATAATTTTCTAAAAGATAAAACCAACCCAGTAGTTATACTTCATGCAGAGAGAAGTGTGCCTATAGAAAATGTGGTGAAAGTGATGGACGTTGCCAATAAGCTAAAATTAAAACTTGTGTTAGCTACTAACCCGGAACGATGATTGCCATAGAAAAAAAAGAAAGAATTTCTGGAGCAGCAGCAACCATTTTATTTCATGTGTTGCTTTTGCTACTTTTCTTTTTGATGAAACTCCCTAAAGAAGAAATTATTCCAGGCGAAGAAGGTACATCGCAAGCAATCTTAATTGATTTTGGAAGCAGTGCCGATGGAATGGGAAATCAAAAAGCAGTAGAGCCACAAAAAAATGTTCCAGAGCCACCAACCAAACAAAATACAGCATCACAGCCTGATGAAACCAGTGCAACTCAAAATTTAGAAGCCACGCCAGTTGTTGTGCCAAAAACTACTAAACAGGAAAAAACTCCAGAACCTCAGCCGGATCAGAATCTATTAAACGTATTAAATAAAGTAAATAGTAAGAGTGGCGCCAATTCAGGCAATGGTCCTGGTCAAGTTGTTGGCGACATGGGCGATCCTAGCGGAACCGATTCGAATGAGTATAGTCTTGTGTCAGGTAGTAGCGTAAAAGGCAAAATTAAAGGCAGTGGCAGAAAAATGATTGGCGATGTTGCCATTCACGATGATTCCCAAGAAATTGGAATAGTTGCTGTAGAGATTATAGTAAACAAGTACGGAAAAGTTATTAAAGCTGAGCCTATCTTAATGGGATCAACCACCACCAGTTCACATCTCTGGAAAAAAGCAAAGGATGGATTGATAAATCAGATTTTATTTAATCAAAGCGCAAAGGGGGAGGAAGCATACGGGACTATCTATATCAATTTCTCAGTTCGTTAATTCGTTTTCAAATCTTTAACTTGCAATTGCAAGTACGTTTTCCCTTCCCATTCTTGTTCGTTTATTTGATAGCAAACTGTGATCGCTTTCTTATTCTCCACAAGTTCATAATGTTCGCTTAATCCAAATCCTATAGCAGCAAATCCGTTTTTGCCGTTATTCTCCAAGGGAGTTAATTCCATTTTTAAATGATTTTTTCCTACGATGCTTGCATATCCTTTGTCGGAAACATTTTTGGTCATAAAAACTGGATTCATATTTCCAGGACCAAAAGGGGCAAGCTGCTTTAGGATTTTATAAAATGAAGGAGTGATGTCGTTTAGTTCTATTTCGGAATCAATTTCTATTTCAGGGATAAGCATCTCATCGGTAATTGATGCACAAACTACTTTTTCAAATTTTTGTTTAAAGGCTTCCACATTTTCGGGTGGCATGGTAAGTCCTGCTGCATATTTATGTCCACCAAACTGCGTTAGCAAATCACTGCAGGCGCTTATTGCTTCATACACATCAAAATCTTTTACTGATCTAGCAGAGCCCGATACCACCCCATTAGATTGAGTAAGCATGATGGTTGGGCGGTAATATGTTTCGGTTAATCGCGATGCGACTATGCCAATAACTCCTTTGTGCCAGTTTGGATCAAATAGTACAGTTGATTTACGAGCTTTTAAAATTGGACTTTCGTCAATCTTTGCCAGCGCTTGCTGCGTAGTAAAAACATCTAAGTCTCTTCTATCAGTATTATTTTTATCTAAATAGTTTCCTGCTTCAATGGCGTGTTCAGGAGAAGAAGAGATTAGCATCTCCACAGCTTTATTTCCACTTTCCATTCTGCCTGCAGCATTAATGCGTGGACCAATGACAAAAACAATATCGGTAATGGTGAGTTCCCTTTTTATTTTGGTCATTTCTAACATGGCCTTAATACCCGGACGAGGATCATTATTTAATCGTTCCAAACCATAATAGGCTAGAATTCTGTTTTCGCCAGTTATGGGAACAATATCTGATGCAATGCTAACAGCAGTAAGGTCTAAGTATTGAGTTAGTGCTGTAATTGGAATGTTTTTTTTTTGCGAGTAGGCTTGAATTAGTTTAAACCCAATTCCGCAGCCTGATAATTCTTTGTATGGGTAAGGGCAATCTTTTCTTTTAGGATCAAGCACAGCAATGGCATTTGGAATTTCATTTCCTGGTAAATGGTGATCGCAAATGATAAAGTCAATACTTTTATTGTTAGCATAATCTATTTTATCTACAGCTTTTATTCCACAGTCTAGGGCGATAATGAGCGTGATATTATTTTCTGCTGCAAAATCAATTCCTGCATTTGAAATTCCATAGCCTTCTTTGTATCTATCCGGAATGTAATAGGACCATAGCTCTTCTCCAGTCTCTCCCTCCAGTGGAGAAAATTGCGTGAGCTTGGAAGCGATAGTTGGAGACAAGTTTTTGAAGAATGAGTATACCAATGCCACAGATGTTGTTCCATCAACGTCATAGTCGCCATAAATCATAATTTTTTCTCCTGCTGAAATTGCTTTTTCAATTCGAGCTATTGCCTTGTCCATATCCTTCATCAAAAAAGGATCGTGCAAATGTTCTAGTTCTGGGCGAAAAAATAATTTAGCCTCATCAAAGTTATTTACACCTCTATCCCAAAGAAGGTTAGCAATAACCGGACTCACGTTTACATCTTTCACCAGACGATCAATTACATCGGTAGGGGCAGATTTTTTTATTTTCCAGCGCTTAGCCATTTTATACAATTAAAAAATCGAATAAAGGCGAAGTTAAAAAAAAGAGAATAGAAATTTAGAGACTTAATAGGGCAATTGATGCGGATATCGCACCGTGTGAATGGATTTCACTTCGCTAAACAAAAGCTTTTTAAACTCAGGCATATTTTCTTTTGAAAATGCAGAGACAAAAATGCAGGGAGTAAATAATTTTGCAATCCAGCTTTTATTCAAATCCTCTAGTGAGATAGGCTTTAGCTCTTCCACATCATCGGTAGTTTCATCGCCTCGCAAAATAACATTTTCATTTTTCAGGATACGATGAATTTCATGTTCTCCAGTACGTACAGCATCTATTTTGTTAAATACGGTAATAATTTGTTTGTCACCCACACCAATTTCTAAAAGAGTTTTCTTTACCTCTTTCATTTGATCCTCAAAGCCGGGATGTGAGATATCTACTACATGCAGCAAGATGTCTGCTTCTTTAAGTTCATCCAAGGTAGATTTAAAGCTATCTACTAGCTGATGAGGTAGCTTACGAATAAACCCTACGGTATCAGATAGTAGAAAAGGCACGCTATCAATAACCACTTTTCGAACGGTGGTGTCCAAGGTGGCAAATAATTTATTCTCTGCAAACACATCGGATTTTGCAAGTATATTCATGATGGTGGATTTACCCACGTTGGTATATCCAACTAATGCAACGCGAACCATATCACCACGGTTTCTGCGCTGGGTTGCCATCTGCCTGTCAATCTCTACTAATTTTTCTTTTAGTAGATGAATCTTTTTTCGAACGATACGCCTGTCTGTTTCAATTTCTTTTTCCCCTGCTCCACCACGCGTACCTGTTCCTCCTCGCTGCCGCTCCAAGTGTGTCCACATTCCCATTAAGCGGGGGTACAAATATTCGTATTGAGCAAGCTCTACTTGAGTTTTAGCGTACGATGTTTTTGCGCGCTGGGCAAAGATTTCGAGTATCAAGCCCGTTCTATCCAGCACTTTTTTTTCTAATAACATTTCTAAATTTCGCTGTTGAGAAGGAGAAATCTCATCGTCAAAAATGATGAGGTCAATTTTATTGGCATCTACATAGTTTTTTAGCTCATCCACTTTTCCTCTTCCAATAAAAGTTCCGGAGTCAGGCCTGGAAAGTTGCTGTGTAAATCGTTTTATGGGAGTAGCGCCAGCTGTCTCGGCCAAAAAAGCAAGCTCATCTAAAAATTCTTTAATCTTTACTTCGTTTTGCTTTTGATTGATGATGCCAACCAAAATAGCGCGCTTAAGAATTTTGCCAGTAACTTTTTTTCCGTCTAACATAAATATGAAATTACATTCCAGGCATCCATCCTCGTGAAATGGATGACCATGGCCAAGGGATTGCTATAAATATCATTGCCAACGCTAAAACATAAAATATTGCTATTCGCTTATGTTTTTCTTCGTCTGTTTGTCCTTTTTTAGCTTTGCTATATCCAATGGTAATAAGTACGATGGAAAATAGCATTAACGAAATATGCTCTACTGCCCAAAAGCGTAATTCTGGATCTTTCATAGCAGCACCCATATCGGAAAGCCCAACTTGTACGATTGGGCTTATAAAAAAGAGAGTTAAGCCTATTACAAGCTGCAAGTGTGCAGATATTAATGTGTATAGCGCTAATTTTTTATCTTCCGGCAGATATTGTTTTTTACCTAGCCATCCGCTAAATGCTTTAAATATTGTAATTAATATAAGAGCAAGTAAAATATAACGTAGCAGCGAGTGAGTATGCAGTAAGCCTGTAAGCATAATGGGTTATATTTATTGATTAATGCCCAAAGTTATCAAATATTAGAAAATCGACTTTAGCAATTATTATATTTGCTTGTATGACATTTGAAAGCGAGTTTGATAAGTTAACTTGGAGCGAAGTAAAGGATAGTATATATTCTAAAACATCTTTGGATGTAGTTTCTGCTTTGCATAAAAAAGAGAAGCGCAGCTTAGAAGATTTTAAAGCATTAATCTCTCCAGCCGCTTCAGAATATTTGGAGGAAATGGCTCAGCTAAGTCATCGTATTACGCAAAAGCGTTTTGGCAAAACCTTGCAGATGTATATTCCACTTTACCTTTCCAATGAATGTCAAAACATTTGTACTTATTGCGGATTTAGTTTCGACAATAAAATACCTAGGCGTACGCTGAATGATTCGGAAATATTAAAGGAGGTAGAAGTAATAAAATCGTTGGGCTACGATCATGTACTTTTAGTTACGGGAGAAGCAAATAAAACTGTTGGAGTTTCATATTTAGCAAACGCAATAAAATTAATTCGCCCACATTTTGCTAATATCTCCATCGAGGTTCAGCCATTGGAAGAGGACGAATACAAAACATTGATTTCTTTAGGAGTTCACTCTGTTTTAGTTTATCAAGAAACCTATAATAGGGATAGCTATGCTGCCTACCATACGAAGGGAAAGAAATCAAATTTTTCATATCGAATTGATACTCCAGAAAGATTAGGTAGGGCAGGAGCGCATAAAATTGGATTAGGTGCTCTTATTGGCTTGGACGACTGGCGCACAGATAGTTTTTTCACAGCCATGCATCTAGATTATTTAGAAAAATATTTTTGGCAAACGAAGTATTCTGTTTCTTTTCCAAGGCTACGTCCTGCTGAAGGAGTTGAGCAGCCACAAAAGTTTATGACGGACAAAGAGCTGACTCAGTTAATTTGTGCTTATCGAATTTTTGATGAAGAAGTAGAATTATCTATTTCTACCAGAGAAAGTCCGGCATTCAGAGATAATATCATTAAACTTGGAATCACATCGGTTAGCGCTGGTTCAAAAACTAATCCGGGTGGTTATGCTTCTGCTCCCGAATCGTTAGAGCAATTCGAGATTCATGATGAGCGTTCACCAAAAGAAATTGCATCGATGATTCAGTCAAAGGGCTACGAGGCGGTGTGGAAAGATTGGGACAGATCGTACCTAGCTGTTTGATTATTCAATAGGTATCTGCAATTCTTTAAATTTTTCTTTAACGAGTAAAAACTCATTCAAAGGATTTTCGCTTTTCCATATACTAGTGTAAAAAGCTACTCCACCAAAGCCTAGCTGATGAGCTTTTTGTATTGTTTTTGTCGAAACGCCTCCTCTGGCAATTACTTTATATTGAGTATTTTTTAAAACCGGCAGTAAATTATAATCTGAATAGGCAGATTGAAAATTCCCTGACAAACTATCAAATACGGGTGCAAGAAACATATAATCGTAGCGGTCGTTGAAGTCTAATAAATTTTCCAAGCCGCTTACTCCGGACGATATCTCTAAATTGCCTTTTCGAAATCTCAACCATTTTTTCCAAAACCATTGTTTAATTTTTCTCTTTCGGTGTGACCTAGAAATATACACCCCCTTTAAATCAAATCTCAATGCTAGTTCGTGATGCGTATGAATGACAATTCGGTTATGGTATTTCTTAGGAATTTCTTCTAGGTAACTTCTAAGTTGTTTTGTAGAAAAAGTTTTTTTTCGTACATGATAGGTGGGCAAACCTTGCTCAAACATATTTAGCAACATGCCGATTTCAGATTCTAATTTTTTAGAGGGAGAAATGAGAATTAATTTCATTTGAAGCTGCGTGTTGCTTTATTTATTTGATGTACTAATGATAAATCTTTTTCAATTCCATTACCAACAATTACCATATCGGCCCCGGCTTTATACGCAGCAATTGCTTTTTGATAGGTGTTTATTCCTCCCCCAACAAGCAGTGGAGTTGAAATATTTTTCTTTACCTTCTTTATCAAAGAATAGCTAAGAGGTTTTTTAGTTCCACTTCCGGCTTCTAAATAAATCATTTTCATGCCCAGTAACTCCCCGGCAACAGCGGTAGAAACAGCCAGCGCTATATGATTGTCTTTAATTGGATAAGTTTTGGTTACAAGTTGAGTTGCAATTTTTTTTCCACCACCTATTAATAGATAGCCTGTAGGAATAATTTCAAGTCCGGATTTTTTTAATGACTGAGCAGCTTGTACATGCTCGCCAATTAGATAATCGGGATTCCTGCCGGAAATTAGAGAAAGCAAAAGGATGGCATCTGCTTTATTGGAAATCTGCTCCTTATTTCCAGGAAAAATCACAATAGGTATTGTAGTGAGTTTCCGAATGGAGGATATGCATTGTTTAAAATTCTTTTTTTTTAGTTTACTCCCACCGACAAAAATATAATCAACTTTTTCTTTTTCTGCTTCATGAATTACCTGCGGGGAATACTTGTCGGGGTCAACTAAAATTGAGAAAAGCTTTTTGCCTTTCTTCTTGCTTTCTAGAATTGACGAATACAAGCTGTGTTTCATTTAGTTTTCAATACGAATATAGTAATCCTAACTTAGTATATAGGTAAGCATGAACTGTTTGCCCCCCAATTTTATTAATTCATAATTTAAGGTATGACTTTTATTAAGCGATTCTTTTTTTATCCACCCTTTTACAGTTCCCTTTTCTGAATAGGTAAAAGGCCCCACAATTAAATTCGCTTTAAACGTAAGTTCTTTTTTTCCATAAAGCTTATACAGCGACTCCTTAACGCACCAATAGATTGTAAGCTGCTCTGTAATATGATTTGGTTTTAAGTTTGCAAGTTCCGTATCGCTCATAAATTTATGCTTTATGAGTTTTATTTTTTCTTTTAATAGTTCAATATCTATCCCTGTTTCTGATTTATCTAAAAATACAGCAAGCAAATTGCGAGAATGAGTTATTGAAATATGTCCTTTAAAATTTTCCAAACGAGGTTTGTTGTGTGTGTCGTAGCTAATTCTAATATCTTTTTTGCCCGATATTTTTTCTAAAAGTATTCTTGCTACTAGAAATTCCTTTTTGCGATGTTCATTAGCAAATGTGCTTAAGCTATCTAGCTCTTCGGCAGAAAAGATTTTTATTTTTAACAATTCAGGTAGGCTTTCGGTAATATGCCATATTCCAAGTTTTGATCCATTAGGTAGATCTTTCAATTCAAACAGTCCCATCTTGCAAATTTGATAAAACTTAACGTATTTAAGCCTTTTTTACTTAATTAAAGAAAGGTAAATACCTTATCCCCATTCCAAAATAATTTTACTTTTACAACTCATAAACGACCTAAACAATCAATTTATATGGCTAAAAAAGCAAAAACTACAGAATCAAAAAATGTGGAAAAAGAAATCCACAAATTCATGGCTAAAGTTACGGCTAAAGACCCTAATCAACCAGAATTCATTCAAGCAGTATTGGAAGTTGCTGAAGCAGTTATTCCTTACACCCTTGAGCATTCTAAGTATGAGGATGCTAAAATTCTTGAACGCATAGCAGAACCTGAACGTGTAATTCAGTTTCGTGTGCCTTGGATTGATGACAGAGGTCGTTATCAGGTAAATCGTGGATTCCGTATTCAGATGAATAGCGCAATTGGTCCTTACAAAGGTGGATTGAGATTTCATCCTACAGTTAACCTTTCTATTTTAAAATTCTTGGCTTTCGAGCAAGTATTTAAAAACTCATTAACTACACTTCCAATGGGTGGTGGTAAGGGAGGTTCTGATTTTGATCCTAAAGGAAAGTCAGATAATGAAGTGATGAAGTTTACTCAATCATTTATGACTGAACTTTCAAAACATATCGGAGCTAACACGGACGTTCCTGCTGGAGATATTGGTGTTGGTGGTCGTGAGATTGGATATATGTTTGGGCAATACAAAAGACTACGCAATGAATTTACAGGTATTCTTACTGGTAAAGGCTTGCAGTATGGTGGTAGTTTGATTCGTCCGGAAGCAACAGGTTACGGATGTGTTTATTTTGTGCAAGAGATGCTTGCTATTAAAGGTGATTCTTTGAAAGGAAAGCGAGTTGTAGTTTCTGGTTCTGGAAACGTTGCTCAATACACCATCGAAAAAGTAACACAGCTTGGCGGTAAGGTTGTTACAGCTTCTGATTCCGAAGGATATATATACGATAAGAACGGCATTAATGCTGAGAAGCTTGCACACATCATGTATTTGAAAAATGAAAAGCGCGGCAGAATTAAAGAATATGTAAAAGAATATAAGTCAGCTACGTTTGTTGCTGGAAAAACTCCATGGGAAGTAAAATGCGATGTAGCATTCCCATCGGCAACACAAAATGAATTAACTGGACTTGACGCTGAGTTGTTAATTAAAAACGGATGTATTGCTGTAGGTGAAGGTGCAAATATGCCAAGCACTCCGGATGCAGTAACAATTTTCTTGAAAAACAGAATTATGTTTGCTCCAGGAAAAGCATCTAATGCAGGCGGTGTAGCAACTTCAGGGTTAGAAATGAGTCAGAACTCGTTACGTTTATCGTGGACTCGCCAAGAAGTTGACCAGCGTTTACATGGTATCATGAAGAGTATCCACGCTACTTGTTTAAAGTATGGCAGCGAAGGTAGCTATGTGAACTACGTTAAAGGTGCAAACATTGGCGGCTTTGTAAAAGTAGCTGACGCAATGCTTGCTCAAGGAATGGTATAACCCCCGCCTTGTCTCTCCTCGAAAAGGGAGGGAAGTTTGGCTAAAAATACAAATCCCGTTCTGATTTTTCAGAGCGGGATTTTTTATTTTGATCTATTGGAAATTTATTGCTGCTTACTCGCCTCTCCTTGCATTTTGCTTAGTTCATTCATCACTTCTTCATAAACTTCATTAAGCAGTACTGGGTGTTCAATATAAAAAGCAAAACTTAAATCGTATTGTTCTTTGCTTACTGATTCTTTTTCAAAGATCTGCTGAAAATTTATTGTTACGTTGGATGAAGAATCTGGAAGCATGCCCATGTTATATTTTGCTTCAGCAAGATGTATGTCCTTTATTACTTGAGCCATTTTAGTTTTTGAAAGAATGTTTGCTGGAACCTCTATAGCCGCTTCTTCCCCTCCGCATGAAGCGAAGGGTGTAATAATAAAGGAAATTAAAAATAGATAAATGACTCTCACTTGATAAAATTGATTTATGCAAATGTAAGATTTGGAAAGACAAGCTAAACCCAAAAATTACTTTACTTTTGTTTTACATATATAATACCCCTAAAATGAAAAAATACATCCTAGCCTCAGCCATATGTCTTTTTACCTCTTTTCATTCATTTGCGCAGGTAGATCTTGGCCTGCCCTCTGTTACTGGAATGGGTGGTGCTGCAGGTGCTGTGGTAAGTGATTGGGAGTGTATAGGTATTAACCCAGCAAATTTAGGCTGGAAAAAGAACCATGATTTTTCAATTAGTGCTGCGATTATTGGATTAAGTGCACAATCGGGTGCCATGGATTATAAGCAACTGCAAAGTGCTATTTTAAATCCGAGCAATGCTTTTTCGTTGGAAGATAAAAAAATGTATGCCAAAGTTTTTTCAAATGCCGAAGGACTGAATCTAAATTCTAATATTACTTGGCTTACGTTCTCTTTTAAGGTACCCAAAGTTGGTGGTTTTGCCATGAATTTAAGCGATCGGACTTTTGGGCGTGTTAAGCTGAATCAGAATGCTGCCGAAATAATGTTTTTAGGAATGCAAGCGCCAATCTTTCAGGATACCATGGCGCTTCCACAAAATATTTCTCAAATATTTAATAACTCCGAAGTAGGTTTTATTCATTATAGAGAGCTTAACGTTGCTTATGGAACAAAGCTTTTTGGCATTGGCGGAACTAAAGATTCCAGCAACATTTCTTTTTACGGAGGTGTAGGGTTTAAATATTTATGGGGAATGGGCAACTATGAAATGGTGGCAGAAAATAATGTGTTAACAGGCCATTCGGCTTTCTCTTCAAAATATGGAATTCAGTATGGAAATATTCAAAATTTTACCCCTGAAAAAACTTCCGGATTATTTTCTTCGGTAGGTAATGGTACAGCGTTTGATTTGGGATTAGGAGTAGGGATTGGAAAGATTAAAATTACAGCCTCAGCCATCGACTTAGGGAAAATTACCTGGGATAAAAATGTGTTAATTGCAAGCGATACATTATTGCCTGACACGTCTAGCTTTAATTTTAGCGGGATAAATTCCTGGAACTTATCGGAACAAGCTAGTCAGATGTTTAACGATAGTGGCTTAATTGATTTTAAACCCGGACCTGCGTATGAGACCCCGCTGCTATCTAAGTTCAGAATTGGATTTGGCTGGCAAGTTTCAAAGCGCATGGTGATGGGGGCTGACATGGTAATGCCTGTAAGTAAAAATCCTGCAAATCTTTCTACTGCATATATTGCAGTAGGAACAGAGATTGAGTTAGCTACAAACTTTAAGTTTAGTGTAGGAGTTGCAGGAAATTCTACGTATAAATTTTCTGTGCCTTTTGGTTTAACCCTAGGTAAATTTTTTAAAGTGTGCGAACTGCGAGTAGCCACTAATGATATTCTTACCTACATAGCGCCAGGAGCAAACCCCAATATTTCCTTAGCATTTTCTTTGTTGCGTTTTAATTTTGACAAGAAAAAATAATGAGCAGCTTTTTTAATGATAAAGTAGTATGGATTACTGGAGCTTCATCCGGACTAGGCGAGGCGTTGGCTATTGAATGTGCAAAGGAAAATGCTAAGCTCGTCATTTCTGCCAGAAGAGAATCTGAACTTGTGCGCGTAAAAACAGCATGTGCAAAGTATATTGATGAGGCAAGCATTTTAATTCTTCCACTTGACGTTACAGACCTTTCTAATGTTGAGGCAGAAGTTCAAAAAGTAATCCAAAAATTTAATCGCATTGATGTGCTGATTAACAACGCGGGTGTAGTGCAGCGTTCTTATGTAATAGATACTCCTGTAGCGCTAGAGCGTAAATTATTTGAAGTAAACTATTTTGGTTCTGTTATCCTTTCTAAAGCGGTATTGCCAATTATGCAAAAGCAAAAGAGTGGAAATATTCTGGTAGTTAGCAGTGTGATGGGTAAAGTAGGATTTCCGGGTAGATCCACTTACAGTGCATCCAAGCATGCTTTGCATGGGTATTTTGAAACGCTTAGGATAGAAGAAAATATGAATGGTATTAATGTTCACATTATTTGTCCTGGATATATTAAAACTCAAGTTTCTTTAAATGCTGTTAATGCAAAAGGCGAAAAATACAATAAGATGGATAAAGGTCAGGAAAATGGGATGGACCCTTTTGTAGCTGCTAGAAAAGTAATGAAGGCAATTAGAAATAATAAGTTTGAGACTTTTTTTGGAGGTAAAGAACTTATAGCCATTACCTTTAAGAGGCTGTTCCCTTCGCTTTTTTACAGACTAATCTTAATAACCGGAAAGAAAAAACTACTCTAGAATACCATGGTAATACCCGCTAAAAAGTTAAATTTCTGCGTAGGGTAATTGTTCCACATCATATAGCGTTTGAATCCTAAATTATTAAAGTTTACAAACGCTGAAAGTTTTTTGCTGTATCGGTATTCCAGCCCAATGTTAGCATCAATTATTTCTTTTAAATCTCGTGTTACAAAAATTGTAACTAGGGAATCAGTTTTAATATCTCTTGAAAAACGTTTTCCATATATAAAAATATCTGCTTTAGCAATAATCTTATTCTTTAAAGAGTAGTTGGCAGTTAAAGTTCCTTGTAATTGTGGTCTATGCCAAGCTTGTGTTTCAGTCTTTAAGTCGTATGTATTATAATCAGCCTTGGCTATGAGTTTAAACTTTTCTGTATTCTGAAACTGCAACTCTCCGTGTAGGTTCCAAATGTTTACATCGTCATAAACGGTGTTAAACCCTTTTCTTATAAAGTCGATTTCTTGATTGACAAACATCATAAAATCTTGCACCCTGCTGTAAGAAGTACTGGCATTATAGGAAACACTTTTGCTGATACTTCCTTTTACACCGCCATACATTTTCCAACGTGTGTTGGTGTTTTTAAAGCCTGCTTTTGTAACTAAAAATGGATTCTCATCCGATAAAGTTTTTAAAGAATTACGTTGTAACCCACCTGTAATACCCGCATAAGGAACTATAATATTTTCAAGAACATTGTAGTTGAAATCAATGTTAGGGTAAAAAAGAAACCGACCCTTATTTGATTCTTCAGCTTCCATAGCAATGCCCATGCCAATACGAGTTCTCCATTTGTTGCCTTCTGATATAATATAAGGGTTGAGTCTTGCAATAACTGTTTGAGCCGTATCAGCAGTATCGCGATTATGATAATAATCAAGTATCAAGGGAACGTGAATTAGCTGTTTTTCATAAAACCCGCTAAACTCTGCTTTTGCGGACACAAAATTTTCTGCAACATTATAATAGTCAGATAAATTATAGTAGTTAATATTAAACAAATGATTTATGTGTAATGAATCTGTGTAATGACTTTGGTAAGCTGCCTTTCCTTGAATGAAAGAATATCGTTGTTTGGTGATTCCATTTTCTTCTTCGTTCAGGTGTATGGCACTTGTATCGTACCCGTAATAGTGAATCACATTTCTAGCATAATCCACATCACCCGACAACGTATGTTTTCGGAAAAATCGTTTTCCATACAAACCTATTTCATTGTCGCTAAAGTTTCCTAAACCATAACCTTCGTATGTTGACTTAGAAGATAAGTGTTTGAGGTGTGTTCCAAACGTTGCCTCTTTAGAACGCAAGTTGTTGTAATAAAATTCCGAATAAGGGGTGTTGTAATTGCCACCACCAATTTTTAAGAGTGAGTTGTAAAGCTTGGTTAGGGGCTCTCCAACCATTTTTGCAGATTTTAGCTGCGCTAAGGAGAAAGGAGTATTTATTTTTTTTGAATTTATCTGGTAGTTTAATATTGGAGTAGGTGGTACTGAATCTTTCACCACTGGCATCTCATTAATTTTTATGGCATCAGCAATGGTTGGCTGAAAAGATTTAACCACATACAGTACAGTATCTTTTAATATTTTCTGCGCATGTAACGCATTTGAACTATTTCCGTTTGGAAGTAAGTTCATTATTACCGCAAGGGCTACGCCCAGCAAATATCTTATTGCTTTCATCATTATAGATATATGTCACCCAGATTTTCTTCTTAATCCTGAAGAAGAAAAAAAGAGTTATTGTTATTATTCCTGTTTATACAACGTAGAATCCTTTGGGCTGTCAGTTTTGAACTGAATATTTACGTCCTCCGTTTTCCTTTGTTCTTTCTTTTGCTTTTCTAACAACTCCATTTCATTTATTCTGTTCAGCTTTTCTTTAGCCACTGCCACCAGCTCCGTGTTTTCGGATTTATCAATAAATGATTGTAGCGCATACTTTGCATTAAAATTGTCTTTTAGTGCAACGTAATTATCCGATACAAGTAAATAGCCTTTCCCCATCCAATATTCATAGCCTGGATTTTGGTTCAGTAATTCAAAGGCAGATTTTTGAGATTCTTTATATTGTCCTTTTAAGTATTGAATGTAGGCCATGCTATACCGTGCTTCGGCATTTTTTTCACTGGTAGTAAGTAGCGTAATGATGGAAAATTCGCTTGCAGCTAAATCCAAATCCTGTTTTTCAAGTGCAGATTTTCCAATGATTAGATGTGCTTCGGATTTTATTTCATCCGATATTTTATCCAGCGTAATTACTGTACGAGCAGCCTCTACAGCTTGATCATAGTTGCCTAACACCCAGTGACAGCGCATTTCGCCAACTTTAGCTTCATTTTTATTTACAGGATATTCTGCTACTTCTGCTAAGCGAGTATAAAGATGAAGTGCATTACGGAAGTTTTTGTTTTTGTAGTTTATGAAAGAAGCTTTTAATAATGAAGATTCAGAGAAGGAGTTGTATGGTTTGTCAACCACATATTGATATCCGACTAAAGCTAAATCGTAATTCTTGTTTTTAAAATCACACTCTGCTTTGTAATACATTGCCTTCATAATAAATATTCCATCGGTATATTTTTGAATATACTTAGTAAAATATTTGTTTGCATTTTCGCAATCGCCTTTGTCGTAATAATCAAAAGCTACATCAAAATTGCTGGAATCCAAGGAGGCGGTGCTAACTGCTGCATAAGGAATGCCTTGAAGCTTTGTCTCATAGGTATCCATATCGCTTTTAGCGCGGTAAATATCTTTCATGGCGCTAATTGCTTCAAAGGCTTCGTTGGTCTTTGGATAGGTTGCCAATACTTTATCCAATGTAGCAATTGCTTGATCGTATTCTTTCTTTTTGGATTGTATCAATCCCATTTGTAACATGGAACGAGAGGTGAAAGAACATTCTGGATGATCATTCACAACTTTTTTGTAATAGGTCAACGCATTTTCATCCATACTGAGTTGCAAATAAGTATTTGCTAATTCGTACTTGGACGCTGCCTCATAGGTAGATTTTCCATTGTATTTAGTAAGTAACTCCGATAGTGTTTGAATTTTCCCTTCCAACTTTCCTGAAACTCCTTGTGCCAACGATTTTTGATATAGCGCATAATCGGCATCACGCTTTCCAGTTTTTAATGCTTCGTTGTAATAGTCTACTGCATTATTAAAATCCTTAACCATATAAAATCCATCGCCAATACGTAGATACGCATCGTTTATTTTTTCTTTAGGCTCGTTGGAAGTGAAGCCTACATATTTTCGGAACCAAATATTTGACTCAGCATAATTTGCTTTCTTAAAATTTGAGTAACCAAGATTGTAGTTGGCAGCAAAAAACTCATTGTTGTTGATGGCTCCGGGTGTAGAAAGGAAATTTTTATATGCAACAATCGCTGAGTCAAGTCCAGCGTGGTCAGCTTGCTTTTCAGAAATTTTGTAATAGGCTTCTCCCTTCCAGTAGTTTGCCAAGGAAACATAGTTTCTGTTGGTTGAATATTTCAAAGACTTATTTAAATAATCAATTGCTTCTTGCGAATAATTATCGTTGTACAATTGTAGCCCGCGCATGAATGCTATTTTCTGATAGGCAGTTTTCATCTCGTCATTCAACGACTTCATGCTTTCGATCGAATTCATTGCTTCCTTGTAGTTTTTTGTGGAGAGGTAAACATTTACAAGGTATTTGTAGGCTTCGTCAATGCGAGGCGACTTTGGATATTTTTTTATGTACATGTTCAAAGAGCCTATCGCATCGTTGAATGGGCTGAACGATAATTCATAGCATAGCTTTGCAAAATTAAAAAGCGCATCTTCTGTTATGACTGGATCAAAGTCCAATTTATAGGCCATCTCAAAAGCATTTTTAGCAAGCATTTTGGACGAAGATCCACCGGAGTAAGGCGTTGGTTTTATGTAGCAATCTGCTAAATGATAAAATGCATTTTGTGCCAATGAATCTTCCCCATTGGTAGCATTTTGAAAGCAGTACAATGCGCTGGTGCTGTTATCTGTTTTGTAGTAAGCATAACCCAGCTGATACCACTCGTTACGATTTAAACTGCTTGATAATGTTTTGTATTTTTCTAGATAGGGCAGCGCCTGAGAGTAGCGAGAAGTTCTAAAGTACGATTCGCCAATAATTTGTGTTAACTCTAGTACGCGCTTAGAGGTAGAGTCCAGCAGAGGAGTTGCTATGGCAATGGCACTATCATACTTCTGTTGCATGTAATAAATCTGAGCAATGTAAAAGGGAACAATCGGCCCAAAACTTGCATTGCTTTTTAGTTTATTAAAATGCTGCAAAGCGGTCTGGTAACTTTTTTCACTGTACGATATATGCCCGTAATAATAAGTGGCAGGAGCAGCATATTTATTATCTACATCTTTTATTTCAAAAAAATCTTTTTTAGCTAATGCTACGCTGTCCTCTTCCAAAAAACTATAGCCGCGTTTAAAATAGAACTCAGAAATTTCCTCGTTGCTTAAATCGTACAAATCTACTTTGGCAAACCAGTACAATGCTTTGTTGTATTGCTTTTTGCGGTATGAATATTTTCCAAGGTGAAAGCTGGCAAGTTGTACGCGCGGACTTTCGGGATGGTTTGCTATAAATTCCCTTAATTGTAACTCGGCATCTTTATTAAAAAGCTCAAGCGCACATAGCGCAGCATAATACTCAGCATCAATGCGCATTAAATTATGAGGCTCGGATTTATATAAGTTAGAAATTTTAGAAAACTCTTTTTGGGCAGAGCCAAACTTTTCTTTTTGATATAATTCAAGAGCAGATTTAAAGCTGGCATCCGGATTAGTTTGTATCAAGGTTTTTTGCGAAAATGCTGCAACGCAGAAAAGCATAAACAAACCGATGAAAAAGATGTATAAGGCTGATCGTTTTTCCATTTTTATGGTATCTATATTATAAGGTATAAAATTACTTTCTGAGCAGAGGTGAAAAATGTTAAACATTCTGACTTATCAACGAAGGGTTGTTGAAAGGAGAACTTTTTTAAAATATACTCTTTGATTAGAAACGTAACTTTGTTTTAATTATTTTCATGGCACTCGACCGAATCATAGAGCTGGAGAAGGCATCGCTTTTTCAAAAACATAACTTGGTACTTACCGATGTATCACTAACCATTGACAAGGGGGAGTTTGTGTATTTGGTAGGCAAAACAGGTAGCGGCAAAAGCAGCATCCTGCGTACCCTGTATGCCGATATTCCATTGTTGCAGGGCGAAGGAAGCATTGCAGGCTATGACCTAAAAAAATTAAAACGTAAGGATATCCCTTTTTTAAGACGCAAGTTGGGTATTGTGTTTCAAGATTTCCAACTGCTGCCCGACCGTACCATTAACGATAATATATTGTATGTAATGCACGCCACCGGCTGGAAAGATAAAGTGGAGATGCAAAAAAGAACGCAGGAAGTGCTGGAAAAAGTGAATTTAGGAACCAAGGGCTTTAAGTTCCCGCACGAGCTATCGGGTGGGGAGCAGCAGCGCGTAGCCATTGCACGTGCACTCATTAATGAGCCAGAAGTTATTTTGGCCGATGAGCCTACCGGAAATTTAGATACCGAAACCGCCCAAGAAATTACCGGACTACTATATGAGATAAGTAAAGCAGGAAGAGCCGTTGTAATTGCTACCCACGATTTTCATCTTTTTGAAAAATTTACCGGCCGCACCATTCGCTGCGAAGGAGGAAAGATTACCGATACGAAGGTGGAGAAAGGCGTTTGACTGGAAATTATCAAGTCGTATATATTTTCTGCAAGAGTAAAGGTTAAGCACTTTTCAATTTCAAAAAATCTGAGCGATTAGAATGACCATTTGATTGAACAAATACACCCATTCGTCTAAATTCTTCAAAATTATTTGCATAATATACAGAGCATCTTACCTTTGGCTTTGTTACAGGAACAACATTCCGAGCAAGCTCGATCGGAAATAACTTAAAAGCCCATGAACAAACAAATAATCTCCGCGAGGCATCGTAGTATTTTTAGGTTTAAAGTAGTGACAGGGGGGGGGACAGGTCTTACAAAAGCAAACAGCAGCACTTCATTTATTTTTCATTAGTGTTTTGTTTTTCGCAAATCCATTTTTGGAAAACGGAAACAAAGCCTTTGCGCAAGGAGGGCAAAAATGGGCAACAGGGTTAAACTCTGGCAGTGGTAACGATGCCCTTGGCACCAGCAATAATTTTCCGGTAGTAATAAAGACTAACGGAGCAGAAAGACTAAGAGTAAAAGAAACAGGCGAGCTGTTGTTAAACCATGTGGCAGAATATGCCGCAGATTATTCTTTACTTTTTACAAACCGTAGCTTAGTAGATAAAGGCTGGGTGCTCTCCCAGGCATATTTGAAAGTAAACCAAAATATTATATTGAGTGGAGATGTAAGCGGTAACGGCAATACCGCAATCAGCACAACAGTTAACTGGGCAAATGGAAATCTTACCTATGATAACCGATACCTAAAGTTAAGTGGCGGCACATTATCAGGGCAATTAGTTTTAAACGCTAATCCTGTAAATCCAATGGATGCTTCTACCAAGCAATATGTGGATAACAGCATATCGAATCTGCCTCCAATTCCTCCTTCGCTTTGGAGCTCAGGCAATGGACAATATTCCATAATGAATAATTTGTCGGGCACTAATAATGCACAGGCACAGTATTCATACTATAGGGGGAGGCTACAATAATTCTATTGCACCAAACGCAGAATACGGTTCAATTTTAGGAGGAAGTAGTAATCAGATTCAGAATTTTATTGCGCCTGTTAATACTCCTCCTATTCATAATCTCATAGCTTCCGGAAGCGGTAACGTTATTCAACATAATGCGCACCATTCCGTAATTTTAAGTGGAAACAATAACGTGATGGATGATCATTTTAGTTTAATACTTGGTGGAGAAAACAACACCATAGAAGGACCAATAGACCCTACAAGTTATAACATGATTAGTAATGGAGTCAATAATCGAATTAAGTCAAATGCAAATCATTCCTCAATCATAGGAGGACTAAATAATACAATTAATCCCGGGATTTCAGGATCTGTGATATTAGGCTCTTACGGACTTACAGCAACACAATCAAATACCGTTTACCTAAGACAAATTGCATTCCCTGATGGTTCAATCCAGACAACAGCTTCTGGTGGAGTTCAAATTTTTACTGCTGGCACAGGTTCGCAAGCTGCGGTAAACAATTTATCAGGAGGCAATAACGCACAAGCACAATCATCGCTCATTGCGTCAGGAAATGGAAACCTCATAGACGCCAATGCCTCTTACGGAATAATCATGGGAGGTACTGCAAATCAAATACAAAATGATATTGGTTCTGCCCCGCATTATAATATGATTGGAACAGGAATAGGAAATTTGGTAGCCAATACAGCCGACCATTCCTATATAGCAAGTGGGCAATACAATAGAGTAGCAGGAAAACAATCTGTAATACTGAGTGGAACAAACAATAAAGCACAAGCAGCCTCTTCTTTTATAGGCTCCGGCAATAACAATAATATTTTTCCTAATGCCGAGTATGGAGTAATTCTAAGTGGAGAGAACAATCAAATTCAAAATATTTTAGCCCCATTACCTACTGGGCCCGAAAATAAATTTAACTTCATTTCAAGCGGACAAAATAATGTGGTTGAACATTTTGCGCACCACTCTTCTATTATTGGCGGTTCAAATAACAGAATAATCCAAAGCGTAGCAAACTCTGTAATACTCGGAGGCACAAATATCACCGCCACTGCATCCAATACGGTTTACATGCAAAATATTTCTGTTTCAAGCCTTGCAGGAGTAGGAGATAGAGCGATGATGGTAGACGCAAACGGTAATTTGAAAACATCAACAATATTGCAGAGCCCTTTGGATCCTTGGAAATTAGGAGGCAATGATTTGTCTGCAGACCCCACTGCCTTTTTAGGAACTACAGGCGCTAACGACCTTGTTTTTAAAACAGATGGCGTTGAGCACATGCGCATCACTTCGAGTGGCCACATTCCGATTACAGCCCATCCCGGCAATGTGGGCATCGGAACAGACAACCCCGAGAAAAAATTACACGTTGTTACCACACAAGCGATTATGGGGCAATAAAAAAGCCCCTGTTTTCATAGGGGCTTGCAAATGGTCTCAAAAAAAATCAAGCAAGTTCTAATTCTTGTACTCTTATTCTTTCAGGCATTCGTCTGTAAATTCTTCCATTTAATCTGCTTCCTCCCTTAGCGTGGTCAGGATGTTTTGCGTCAATGGTGGGGTCTTGGGGATTTTTATTGAATTGTGGTTTACCCCATTGTTTGAAGAAAAATAAAACATTGGCTTTATCGCATTGCTTTTTAATATTCCAAACCCACTCATATTCCATAGGTCTTGCCTTTGGTCCCGATTCACCTCCTACAATTACCCAATTAATATTTCTCAGGTTTAAATTATTCAAAGGAGCAATTAGCGGTTCAAGAGAAAGGAATTTTACATGAGCATTGGTTTTTCTAAGATAATCTATGCGCTCAGTTACTTTTTCATTTTCTACTGATACTCCCATCCAGATATTTTTTGTCCAATTCAACTGCTCATGATATTTATATACTATATCTCCGCGCTTAGTAAGGATTTGGTATGTATGCTGTGGCGTATCATTCATTACTTTGAAAACTTTTTTGAGGAATGAAAGAGGAATGTCTTTATGAAACAAATCGCTCATGGAATTTACAAATACAGTTTTTGGTTTTTTCCATTGGTAAGGAGTGTCTAATTCATCTTCATGAACTGTTAATTCAAAATTATTTTTGTATTTCTCCATCCCCATTGCTTTCAAGCGTCTGCTCATTACTTCCGCGTAGCAAAACTTACAGCCAGTAGAAATTTTATTGCAACCCGTAGTAGGATTCCATGTCATTTCAGTCCATTCTATGTTTGATTGTGCCATGTTACATTAATTTTGGTTTGATTATACTATTCGCAATTTTCTCAGCAGTCGGATTATTTGATGCCATATATAAATGATACATTACCGTACCAGTTTTATTCTTCAGCAAAAAAGGATTAGAAACATGTTTAAAAATTTCTTTTAATCGTTTCTTATATAATGCTCCCGCTTTTTCAATTGCATTTTCTTCTTTCTTAATTCTCGTATCGTCTCCAAATAAAGTTTGAGTGGTAATCATCGTATAAAAGAATTTTTTTATTTCTGCTTCATCGATTCCGAGAAACATATTTAATTTTTTTAACCATGCTTCGGAAATGTTTCCATCATTTTTCAAAAGGCGATTTACTCCTAATCCTGTCGGGACAAGTATCCATAAATCAATGGGCAACCCTTCCAATGCTTTAATGGATTCCCATTTTACTTCCATACCATAAGGGTCAATAAAGGCGAGAACTTTATAATCTTTTGCTTTTGCTGTTTTTAAAAATCTGGCAAGGTCAATTAATTTTTTATTGCAATCATCAGTTGCAATATGCGTCTTTTTATTCGGATAATTTTTTTTATTAACGCTTCTAATTTTTTAGCATTCTTCGGATTAAGTTCAACTAAATAATATGTATCGAAAGAGCGGGGCGTATTAATATCTAAAATCCTGAGAGCAGCACTAAACCTTACATCAATATCTATTTTATCATCGTAAACTATTATTCCTTCACCCGCAAAGCCATCAAAATATAACAGCTTCCAATATTTTCTATCCTTCATTACCATTAAATATGCTTTGGCATAATCAACGACAATGTTATTTTTAATGTCCGTCCAGTCACCTCCCCAGTATGTTGAGGAGGGTTCTTCTACTTTATTATCACTCATTTCACATTAATTTCAAAAATAATTTTTATCGGAACAATTTTTAAAACACTAAATTATATAAAGTAATCGGTATAATCTACAAAGCCACATGAAGAATATTAACTATCCGAAGTTAATTATCAGCAGACGATTAATATTAATAATAATTTCTTACGAAAATCACGATATCTCTTCATACACTTCATCTTTATCAAGAAATCCATACTCTTCAATCTTCGGAAGTATTTTTTCACTGAGTTTTTTATTGAGTTCTTTTAACTCATTAATCATATCAACTCCGATATTATTATCAGTCAAACATCTTCTTATCTGATACCAACCCGCGTCCCAAGTTTCAATTTTTAATTTGTTAGTGGGTAAGTTATTCAAATGAGAATAGAATATTTTATAAACCTCTTTTCCTTTTTCAAGAACTGCAATAGCTTCCTCACTTAATTTATTTTTCTTAATCCATGTGGCTACAAATCTGTCGGTGTCTTTTGAAAGGTGTAATTTTAAATCAGAATCTTTTATTGCCCAATGTTTCATATCAGATATCAAAAAAGTACGAAATATTTTTTAAAAAAATATAAAGATTAAATGACTAAAAAAAGCTTATTAATCCTGTTATTTTGTATAATCCAAATCATGGTTTATGGCCAATCGCCTGAACAAAATCATGAGAAGTACTGGTATTATAGATATAGATTCACTATCAACCGACTAACGGTTTGGCGCTTGGCGAAGGTGGCGATTTTCACCACAAATGTTGATGCGGAGAACCAATGTTTGTTTAACCACAAAACTGTCATACGAAGCACTGAGCCGCCAATTTTTTTTAGGTACTGTTAGGTGCTGGCGTTCTGTCCACCGAGCTTGTAAATCATTGTCGTTATTGAGTTGTCGTGTCATTGAGTGTCGGCTGTGGGTTGCATATTTTTTATTTTTTGAAGCGTTGGAATTTTTTTATTTCAATTTTACTTGGGATGGCTTTATAAGCTCTATTAAAAGCTTTGGCAGAAGCGTTGGTTTTGTGGGGCTTTTAATTGTGCTTGTAAATAGCGGGGGCTAAAACAAAATGCCTTGTATTTCTATTTTGGGATAAAAAACTCCAATAATTACAAAAGGGTTTCTACCTCTGCGCATATGCCATTCTTTTGTAGTACCGAGAAATAAATAGATTTCTTTTTCTTTAAAAAATTTAGTTTCGTACATTTCACGAACCTTTTGTAAGGCTTTATTTTCGTCACCTTCTGCTATTTTTAGACACTTCCAATATAACGCTCCAATTTCCCAGTCTTCAATCATTAAGGAGCTTGATATCCCTACGTCATCCAAAAAGGTATAAGAAAATTTATATGGTAATTTCCGGATTTGAATCTCAGGCGATTTATCAGCATCAAATAAACTACCTTGTTTTCTTAACTCTTTCCACTCATTTTTCCATTCCTTTTCATCCGCTTCAATATTAAATGAAACAAGTTTCGCTGGTTTGAATGTTGCTAATGAAACATTAGTTGGGTCTTGAGAGGCTTCAAGTAATTTTGCCTTATTTGTATACACATTTGTTATACAAAAGGTTTTTCTTTCTGCCCAATTATTTTCGGTTCCTATTTTTCCTAATGTTTCAACATTAGAAAAATTATAATCAATTGGCGAATGACTTTCTGGTCTAAAATCATCTGTCCTTTTTTTTAGGTCTAATTCAATCCAGTTGTATTTGAATGATTCAATTTTACCATCTTTACGCAGTCCTCTGAGGAATTGTAGTGGAACAGGATAAATTCTTATCCATTGACCATTTTCTAAAATACCAGCGGTACAAACCAATTCATCATAACTTCTTGAAGGTAATGGATAGGTAGTAACCGTAATTAAAACTCTTGTCAACGCCATTGTTAAATATGTTTTACTTCGTATTCAAAGTTTGGAAGTGATTCAATGGCTTCCGCTAAATGTTTACGATGGCATTGACAAATATTCGCTTCAAAGCAGGTCAAAGCAATGCGTTTATGCTGTTTTAATAAATTTAAAATTACAGTTTGGGTCGGAACAGTTTTAGTTAAATTACTTTTGCGATATACAGCAAATAATTTGTCATAGTCCGTTTGCGTATTTAATTCTTGTCTTTGTTCCGCTTGTATTCCAACTTCAGGAAAGTGCATATACTGTATTCCTAAATTTTCACAATATCTTTTTAATTGACTTTTACTAAAGCCGTATTTCATACTTAAAGGATTGTTGCGAACATCAACTAAAATTTTCACATCATTTTTTAGTAAACGGTTTAAATACTCCTCTAAAGAAATTCCTTCGTAACCAATAGTAAACAAAACGGTTTTGGTGCTTTTGGGTTTGCTCTTATTTACTTTTTCAAATTCATCAGCGGTTAAAATGCTTTCAGCTTTTATACTATTTGTTGCCCAATAAGGAAAGTTGATATAAGTATGCTTCATCAAAGCATTAGCGGTCATTTTTCCGTAAAGCATTTTAACTTCTTGTAGCTGTTTTTTGTCCGCTTCTTTTATTGCATTTAAATAATCTATTTTTTCATTGCTTTTAAAATGACTATCTGTTTCGGTCAACATTCCTTTACTTGCCATTGTTGTTAAATCAGCGTTGGCAGAATAAGAAAAGCATCCGAATTTATAAGGGATAAAATCATACTCTGCCTTTTCTTGTCTTTGGGTAAAAAGGAAAAGCAATTTTTGTAAGCGAATTTTTTCTAATTCTCCTTCAAATAATTGCAGTAAGGCTAATATGATTTTTCGTCTGTAAAACATAAGGCAAAATTAAGATTTTTTTTAATTCAATTTTTCTTTTGGGTTGGCTTTGTAAGCTCTTTTGCAATTTTGGTCTGTGCGTTGGCTTGTGCGAATTGCAAATGTGCTTACACCTGTGCGATGGCTATTTTGTATTTAATGTCAACATAATTTCTCTAAAACTTGCTAGTCCTGCTTCTAAGTTTTCAATAATGTCCTCCGCCAAAACATCGGGGTCGGGTAAATTGTCAAGGTCTGCCAATGATTTATCTTTGAGCCAAGAGATGTCTAAACTTGTTTTATCTCTTGCAATGATTTCATCATAAGTAAACTTTCTCCAACGTCCTTCGGGATTGGTGTCTGCGTTGTAGGTTTCTTTTCGTTTATTTCTGTTGTCGGGTTTGTAACAAGCAATGAAGTCTTTTAAAACTTCAATGTTTAAAGGGTTTTTCTTTAAGGTGTGATGAATGTTGGTACGATAATCATACACCCAAATTTCTTTTGTCCAAGGGTTTTTACTTGCAGGTTTGTTGTCGAAGAAAACAACATTTGCTTTTACTCCTTGAGCATAAAATATTCCTGTCGGTAAACGAAGAATTGTATGCAGGTCTGTTGTTTCCAATAACTTTTTACGAACCGTTTCACCTGCACCACCTTCAAACAAAACATTGTCGGGCAATACAACTGCTGCCATTCCTGTTGTTTTGAGCATTGACCGAATGTGTTGAACAAAGTTCAATTGTTTGTTGCTTGTCGTTGCCCAAAAGTCTTGACGGTTATAAGTTAAATCGTCTTTCTCTTGTTCGCCTTCGTCATTGGTAAAGGTTTGTGAACTCTTTTTTCCGAAAGGTGGATTGGCTAAAACATAATCGTAAGTTGTTGGCGAAGCTGCTATTAGAGCATCGGCAGGAGAAATGAAATTATCGCTTTCTATGTCGCCAATGTTGTGCAAAAACAAATTCATTAAAGCCAAACGCCTTGTGCCTGCAACAATTTCATTTCCGAAAAATGTTTCCATTTTCAGAAATTTGTTTTGCTCCTTGTTGAGTTTATTGTTTTCTACAATGTAATCATAAGCCGCTAAAAAGAAGCCGCCTGTACCACAACTTGGGTCTGCAATGGTTTTCGTTGGTTGCGGCTGAATACATTCTACCATTGCACGAATCAAAGGTCTTGGAGTAAAGTATTGCCCTGCACCGCTTTTTACGTCTTGTGCATTTTGCTCTAAGAGTTTTTCATAAATATCACCCTTCACATCTGCACCCATTACCAGCCATTGTTCACTGTCTATCATATCAATGATTTTGGCAAGCATTGCAGGGTCTTGAATTTTATTTTGACTCTTGGTAAATATTTGTCCTAAAATTCCTTTGGCTGTACTTAACTCACGAAGCAGGGTTGCATAATGCAACTCCAGTTCTGCACCTTTTTTTGTGGTTAGACTTTCCCAATTGTATGTTTTTGGAATGGGTAATTTTCTGTTGTGTGGTGGCTTGCTGTATTCATCTGCCATTTTTAAGAAAAGCAAATAGGTGAGTTGCTCTAAATAATCTCCATAACCCACGCCTACATCACGCAGGGGATTACAGAAACTCCATACTTTACTTACTATACTTGATGTGTTGTTGCTCATAATCTTCTTTTAGTCCGGTAAAATCCGGAAATTCATTTTTACTTTAAAGCCCTTGTTTTCAATAGCTTTCCAATCTAAATCCGGTAAGTCCGGTAATTTTTTCCGGCAGCTATCTGTACCTATCCGGTAAATTCCGGAAAGTTGCCAACTTCCGAAAAGTGTGTAAACCATTGAAAACCAAGCGTTATTCATCATTTAGAAAGCTTTATCCGGTAATTTCCGGTAATTCTTTGTTTGTTCTAACGTATTTGGTGGAAGGGCCTTCTCCTAATCTTTCAACCCATTCGCCTTCCATCAATTTACTTATATCATTTCTTGCAGTTTTTTCAGAAATACCGCCTTCAAAAAACAGTTCAAAATATTCTCTGGAAAACTGTTCTCCTACTTTAAGTTTTTTCAAAAAGGTCAACATTCGGTCATTTACATCAATGGGTTTAGAAAACCCATAAAGCGTAAGTGTGGTATATCCGCTTTGTGAAGTCCATTCAGGAACCTTTAAACCATACTCAATAAATCTATCTTTAATTAAACTCAACCCCCTGCCCAATTTTTCAATCTTACCTCGCAAATAAAACATATGAGCAATAGTTGGATTTCGAAGAACAGAATGATGCTCTTGAATTGTATTCTTCCCTGAAATAATATCTGATGGTATTTGACCCGAATTAATTATTTCCATTTTGTCAGGATAAATATTGATAGTGATGTCTCCTGAAATGTCGGCATAGTCACGATGAACCATTGCATTTAGTATTGCTTCATCTAATGCATCCATTGGGTATTTCTCACGATTCGTTCTGTCCCATCTATCGTGTTTGAATTCACTTATCACAGGTAGATTACGAATAAAATACTCCTGAATTCGATTGAAAGCGGCAAACAAATTATCCTCAATTAAAACCGTATCATCAAATCTGCTTCCAGTTTTACCGTGTGGCATAACAGTAATTCGTATTTGACATTGAGAAATAAATTTTACAGGGTCTTTGCCAAACAAAACAACACTACCATTCCTTACCAAATTCATATCCACCAGTTGGAAATAATTTAGAAACCCAGCAATATCATTCGGTAAACTTTTTCCTCTTCCAATTTTATTTGCTTCAGTAATGGTGATTTCAATTTCATTTTGCATCAAATCTTCTAAAGTAGCATCAATAGCTGTTTGTTTTTCCCAAGTGGAAGCATATTCGTTTGAAGTTCTCAGTAGCAAACTAATTTCATCAGCAGTGGCTTCCTGTGTTTGTTTTCCTGTTCTAACAAAATATTTTTTTTCATACGAATAGGGTTGTCGAGAGCCTTTAATAACATTGATAAGCAAAATACTTTGGTTTTCATATTGCTCAAAACGAACATCTACCAAGGGTTGTGGAAATATCTGATCAACAATTAAGCTTTTAAGTTCCGCAACTTTATTTTCTATTCCTTCAGAAATGTTTTTGAATTCTTTGCCATCATAGCCAACTAAAACCCAGCCGCCTTGTGTATTCAAGAATGAACAAATTACCTTCATAATCTGTGGCACTTTATATTCACCTACAAATTCGATTTGGATACTTTCCTTTTGCTGAATTAATTCAGCTATAAATGATACGTCTCTGCTCATAGCTTGCTGATTTTATCCATTAATATTTTGATACGTTCAGGATATTTAAACTGACTATCCAAATGAAGCCGAATATCTTCTAAGCTTACATATTCCTGAACCCAATTGCCTTTTCTTGACAATGGTGGAATTTTATCTTTCGCCATTTCTTCATACATTTGAATACATCGAATGTCCATTATTTTGTTGTCGTTAAAATTGATGTTTGAGGAATCAATATTGAAAGGAACCCCTAAAGTTGGAATATCTAATGTTGCTTTACGAATCAATGAACGAGTAAAGGTTACTCTGTAATCTGCCATTACAAATCGCGGAATTTTTCTGCCTACTGCTGTTTCAAATTCAATATGGGTAATTGATTTTCCTCCTCTTTCCAAAACTCCCGAACCATAGACAGGACGAATAAAGCCAACAAAAACATCACACTCATTCACTCCCTCAATACAATTTTGCAAATTCGATTCGCTACTGTCAATTGTAAATGTTCCCTTATGTGAGTTGAGCACATCATAACCGAAACCATCTAACAATTCATAAATCTTGTTTAATTCCGTTTGGAAATTATAAACCGTTGAGGCTATAAATACTTTGATATGATTACGTGGTGCTGCCATTCTAATTAATTATTGATACTTCAAAATTAGTTGCGTTAAATTCTACTTTTTTCAAAAAATCGGATGCAGAAAGTATAAAATATTTTGTCCTGTTAGGATTTAATCGGAACTCATATAAACGATATAGATAATAATTTTCAGGATGCTGTTCCAAATATTCCTTTTCGTTTATGGAGAAATAAAAAGGTTCATCTTCTTTTCCAGTTGTTGTTTTTACTTCAATATGAATTTCATTTTCATTTTCATCATAAGAAAGAATGTCAAAACCTCTTCCGTCTAAAACCTTGCTTACTAAGTCTGCTTTCTCATTCAACCCAATATTCTTTAGTTTCAGTTTTTCAAATTCAAGTACAATGTTTTCACCTGCATCACCAAGAAATTTTGAAGTGGCTTGCTTCTTCGACCAGTCAGTTACTCTTCCAGTAAAAGTTCTTTTTACGTTTAGGTATGTTTTTGTTTTTGACGGTGGTGTTACCTCAACAAATCTTTCAGTTTCTTTTTCCTTTATTTCAGATGGGTTAATGATGTTCTCTAATTCATCATATAGTGAAGAGTATTTGTAAAAGAAATTTGTTGTTTGTTCTATGAGTTTATTCCAATCTAAATTATGAAGAGATTCTTTAGGAATAAAGACTTCATTGTAATCATTTTTCTTTAGATAATCATCAAACTGATTTTGCACTTCATTAGACAGCACTCCACTTTTAGTATAGTTGGAACGCAAACAATCTATCTTGTAATACAAACCTCCATCACCTGTTGCACCTATAACAAAAAAGACTTTTTTGCTCGATTCCAATCGATACAAGCGAATCCATATGTAAGGTTTAAAAGTACCTGACCATTGCCAGTGGTGGTCTAAACGGGGAACAAAATTTTCTATCAATGAATTTTCTGCCAACTTGTTTACTTTATATACCAAAGGTTTTAATCGCTGTGCAGCTCTTACATCTTCTTCGTTTGCTTTGCGATACTTTTTTCCTCCAATTTCCTGAAAGTGCTCAATGTCTTTTTTGGTAATAAAATTAATGCCTTCCTTGTAATAATTAATAGGGAATTGAAGTTCATTTTCAATATATGCTCTGTATCCTTTTGTTGACTGAAAATCTAACCATATACCTTCATTGCCTTCCGTCATTTGATAAGCTATTCGGGTGAGGTATTTAAAAGGATATTCTTGGCCATTTGGAAATTCTACCCAATACTTGTTAGACAAATAATTGTCAGGAATGCCATTGTAGTCAATGAATTCTCCTGCTTTAATTATGTGTTCGCTTTTTATAGGATCTAGTTTCATACGCTTTTATTGTTTCACTAACTTCCCCTCAAACGCCTTCTTCAAAATACTCTGCCTTAAAGTTTCTGCCTGTTGCAAACTTTGGCTAATGGTTTCTTCTATTTTATCACAAATAGGTGAGCTGCTCTAAATAATCTCCATATCCTACACCTACATCCCGCAGGGGATTACAGAAACTCCATACTTTACTTACTATACTTGATGTGTTGTTGCTCATTTTGACTTTATCTTTTTAGGTTTAGGAGGGAAAAGCTTTTTCAAAGTTATTTGCTCCTCATTTAGAACTTTTTTATCAATATATTTTGTGAACCATTTTATCAAATCTTTTTCAGTTCTTTCATTAAGCAAGTCAACTATTTTTTTTAAATGAATCTTTTTTAATGTCAGTTTTTTACTGGCAATTGCATATAGGAATTCAAGAAGTGCTTCCCCTTGGTCATCTACACAATACTTGATAATAGTTTCAAGTGTATTTGTCATCTCTTGTGAAGTGTCGTTATCAATCCCATAACTAAGTTCTTCGGGATATGCTGCTCTTAAAATGGAGGCTTGAATTATACCGTCATTAAATCTGCTAAAGTTTGCAGGATCAAGAATATTTCTAACATAAACCGATTGCCTCAAACTCCTTTCAGATTTTTCGCTATTCCCATTCGGGTTTCGTAGAGTATTAATGATGTTGGAAATGGTGAAATAAATATCAGCCTGTGAAACATCAGTATCATATTTGTCAAAATTGAAAAAGGCAAAATTCTTTCTTATGCTTAATTCCGTTACATTTTGACCTGAAAATCTTGGATAAAATAATTTTTTTGCGAGACCTTTCTCTTTATCGCCTTGGCTTAATTCAAGCATTTTTTTTCTGTCTTTCAAGTATTGCAAGTGAATGGAAGCAGAATCTTCATCGCTTACAAACTCAATTAGTTTTTTAAGAAACTCAATTTCAGAAAGCCATGATGTATTTTTAGAATCGTTGTTACAGTATATGGATTCAACCTCAATAAAACTGCTTGATTCATTGCCATACCCACCTTGCTTTAAATTGCTTTTTAGAAATGATAAATACTCTTTGTTTTTTGTTCTTGATATTCCAATAAAATAAACAATTCGTAATCTATTATACTTTCTTAATGCCCTGCTTATAAATAATAAATTTTTACCGTTAGCAATACAAGAACCAACTACTAAAGCTGTTCCTTCTGAATTCTTTTGGATTTTATTTAACTCGTCTTGTGTAATTTTATCCGGCAGCTTGACTTTCTTGTAATTTGGTTTGAGTTTATCAATGATATAATCAGCAAGGTGGGATGACGCAATATCATTGAGTGTAACTATATATTTCAAATTACTTGGAACAAATTGATTTATGTAGTCATTCAACTTTTGGCTGTATTTTTCATATCTACCTTTTTTAATTCCGTCAAGAATCTCGTAAAAATTTATGTAAGCCTCATATTTGAAGTTTGAATTCTCTTTATAATTAACCTTGAAAATATTTTGCTTTCCTCCAACAGATTTAAATTGTTCAAGTAACCCCGATAAATATTTTTCAGGGTCTTTGACCCCCAAAACAATTGGATTTATTTTCGGCTTTTCTAAAAGAAAAACATCACCCTTTACTTCAACAGCGTATGAGCCTCTTTTGCAATGGTCACAATCATCACCTTTGTAAGTTTTGATAAATGGTATTCCATTTGGGTTTGTCTTTGATTCAGTCAGATTGCAAATAGTCTTATCCTTAATTTGCACATAATTTTTTGCATCGCCTAAATAATATAGAACTGTAATGTTCTCTCTATTTAACATCGCGTGTCCATTCAAAATATAGGCAATGATATTTGATGATGTAGAAGCAGAAATAATTAGAAATGCATTCTTAGTATAAGACAATTCATTTTTATACAACCCATCATAAGAACTAAAACTTTCAATTGGAATTTGTTTGCGTTCTAAGGCTGGAATAAATCTATTTTTTAATTCTGAAAGTGCCAAGGCAACACTATTTATTGAAGATGTGTCACAATAAATTTGATTGTGTTTTTTTTCATCAAAGTGCTTGAGTAGTGCAAAAGCCACAAAATAAATTTCAGAACTAACCAACAAGACATTACCAGTTCTTAAAAATTTATCGCAGTGTTTTCCTGATGGAAACACAAAGTGATGTGATCCTTCTGATATAACTAAACCGCCTCGATTGATAAAAATATTTTGTAACCCTTCATTGAGAAATATTTTCAAAAACTCCATTGGAATTTTTTTCTCGTTACAACAACTTAATTCTCCAAGCTTATTAAAAGTAAGTAAGTGAAGGCTATCTGATAAATGTGTTTCTTGCTTCTTTGGTATGCCAATAAAAGTCTTGTCTTGTCTTTCAATAAACACCTCCTTCAATAAGTCCTCTTGAAGTTGACTTCCTATTACATAAATTTCATCCGTTTGATAGTTTATTTCATAGAACTTTCTAATCTCTTCTTTCAGATTATCCTCACTTATTGTTTCTCTATCACAAAAAATTACTGAGGCAGAAATGTCTATATCTTTTCCATCTTCCTTTTTTGAGTAATTAAATTTGTATATGTAAAAGTTATTCATCTTATAGGTTGGAGGATAAAGGGTAAATAATTGTAATTACACTACCCTCTGCTTGGGGATAACTTGTATAAACATCATTGCTGTTTTTTTTCCAGTCAAATAGTTCCATATCTCCAACTAATTCTTTTTCTATTTTTTTGTAAGGATTACTTACGAGGTTTCTATAAACACTATAATTCCCAGTTTTTATTTTTATAAACCCTTTACCGTCAAGAATGGTTAAGATCCTATCTAAACCAATTCCTTTATCATCTTTTTCTAATCCTTTGGCTGATGTATTATGCTTAATCAAACATTTCTTTATTATGTCTATATCAGATAATTTTTCTATAGGGTTAAGCGACTTATATTTTTTAATAAAACCAATTCCACTATCAAAAACATCAATTTCCAAAAAATATATTTCTGATAAACTGTTCTCTTTTAATACATCGCTTTTAAAGTATGTTGTAAGCCCTTCATGGGTTTTGAATTCCTCAATTAATTTTCGTCTTGTCTTTTTATAGAATTTAATTAAAAGCCCTCTTAAACTTGGGTCTAACGGTACATTATTTTCGTCTTTGTTTCCCCATTCAAAAGTGTTTTTCATTAGTTCGTAAACTATGCCCATCAAGTGTAATTTGATTTCATCATATGATTTTTGAGCATCTTTTGAGTAGCCAAGCAGTTGTTGTATTCCACCTTTTAAGTTATTTGATAATGTGGTTTCATTTGCAGTGAATACTCCATTTATTTCAAAGCAAGGTAAGATTCCACGGTCTTCAGATAAGTGATCAAAATTTGTCAGTAATAATTTCCAATTCTTTTGAGCAGTTACTGCTTTCATTTTATTAAAATAGAGAGTGTTTTGATTTCTCAAATAGCTTCTTAGATTAACTTCTCCAGTCTTATCAAAAATTTCATTTTTATTCCACACTAAGCAGACTAAAGGAAAAACCAATTCGTTTTCATACAACTCTTCATAATCTGTCATTTCAGGCTTGGAAATGTCTAATAGCAGTTTTCCCGATTTTTCGTATCGCATCCAAGTAAAAACAAATTGATATAGACTTGGCACAATTCCAAAGTAACTGCTGCCAAGTTCATCGGGTAAAAGCACATCAACGGCAATATCTAACTTGATGTGTTGATACAACTGAGTATAGAGTTGTTCAACCTCATCTAATTTGATACTCTTATTTATTTTAATTTGAAACATTCTCTTTTAATTGATTTACAAGTTTCCCCTCAAACGCCTTCTTCAAAATACTCTGCCTTAATGTTTCTGCCTGTAACAAACTTTGGCTAATGGTTTCTTCAATTTTATCGCAGACGGTGAGTTTGCTTTCAAGTTCATCGACAATAAAGTTTTGTTCTTTAATCGATGGAAAAGGAATTTCGATTTTCTTTAATTCTCTGCCTGTTAAATGTTTTATTGTTGTTCCAGTAAAATATTTTTTTAGTAAACCTGACTTTGCAGCATAAAACATATAATGATACAAATAAATCTCGGAAACCATATTTTTAGCTCTAACCCGGTGCAGTGCTTTTTGAATTTTCATATTGGGAACAATACCTTTCCAAATTGCACACCGTCCAGGTTCGCCACCCTCACAAATAATTAAATCTCCATTTTTCAAACTATATCTTTCCTCTTCATGAGTTTCAAATCTCATTTCTTCCAAATCACTTAAATCAAAATGCCCCCATCTGACACTAATGTTTCTTAAATAAGGCTGATAGTTACCTTTGTTCTTTTTCTTATCTAGCATTTTACCTAAACACATATCCGAAACATCTCCAAGTTCATTTAATTTCCACCCCTTCGGCAATTCACCTTCTTTTATATTTTTATTAGTGAGTTTCCCTTCAAACGCCCATTTCAACAAACTTTGCCTATAAACTTTTAATTGCTGTTGTGCGGTTTTGAGTTGGGCTATGCCGTTGTCTAATTCGCTAAAGAGTTCTTCTATTTTGGAAACAATGGCTTGTTGTTCTTCAATTGTAGGTGGAATTGGAATTGGCAATTCCCTCATCGTTTTTAATCCTACATTTTTAATGGTGCTTCCAGTTGCATTCTTGTTAGCGTAATTAGTAAAGCTACTTGTTGTTAAATAATATCGGATGTAGTTTTTGTCAATCGTATTCAAAACATTAAAATAGCAAGCACTTTTACCAAGAATCACTTTTTCATCCCTGTAAAAAGCAGTGTAACCTAAAGTTCCATTTATTGAAACAAATATTGTTCTTTCATTTAATGGTTTCTTGTATTTTTCAAACTCTTCAAATGTTACTCGTTTTGTGTTTGCCTTAATTTCAATTTTGCCATCGGTCAAATTATTTCCATTGATAAAATAATATTCACCAGTTTCAGAATACTTAGGTGTTCCGTGTAATCCGTCACCTAAAACAGAAGTGATTTCTTCCAGATGCTTAATTTCCCAATGTTTTGGTATGTTACAGTTCTCTTTCATTAATTAACTACTATTACTTCAACATTAAAATTATGTTCTCCCTTCGTTCTTTCTCCGTTCAAGTCGTTGAAGTTTGAAATATCCCGGGTCTTTTTGTATGGGTCGTACACAAAACAAAACAGCTTTCTCAACCATTTGCATTCGTGATAAGATTCAAAATCAACTTTTAATTGTTCAATAAAATGTGTTTCGTTTGAATCTTTCGCTTTTATCATTTTTACCTCAATCAAAATTTTCTCTTCTCTCAGTATTAAGTCTATTTTGGTTGATTTTCCACCAACTTTTGGTATCGGGTCTTCTTCTCTAAGATTTGGAAATATTGATTTAAGTATCACGTATGAAATATCTTGCACGTCATATTCATCGTCAATTTTGAAATCAGGATGATTCAACCTTCTGCCACTGATTATTTTTTGAATGGCATTGCTGAAATTATTCAAAATATCCCGAACTACTTCGTCAGCGGTTTTATTAATAAACTTTGTCTGGAGCAAAGTCCTTTCAATATCTTCTAGTAGAATTTGCAGTTGAACATCAATGTCAATTCCTGATGTAACAATTTGCAAAGCAGTATTTAGTTCTGTTTCATTTACTGTTTTCGTATCATAAACAGTTTTTATAAGAACAGCCAACGAGTCATTATTCAATTCTAAAACATCTTTTGATAATTGAACTTGAAGCGATGGTTCAATTTTGCTCAAAAAATATTTCTGTTTTAAATCACCTTGCTGATATTTTTCTTTCAGTTGTTCTATTAATTCATTTTTAGCCGATAGAAAAAGCCCTGCGAATTTGTAAATATTGGAAATTGCACTAATTCCTTTAATCGGTGCTTTTGAAACTATTGAAACGACCTTTGAAATATCAACGGTTTCTTTTTTATATCCAATCAGTGCAACTTCTTCTTCTGGGCTTAATTCAAAAGAATGATTTGGCAATTCATCGAAAGACTGGATATACAAATAAGCTGCTAATTCAATATTCTTGTATTGAATTAGCTTTGCTTTGTTATGTTTTAATATCTCTCTTAGATAAACCATAATTTATCGCTTACTGCTTTTAATCTTTCATAATCCCAACCCTCAACCTTTTTAAGTTCTTCGGTCAATTTAGCCATCAATGAAGGGTACATAATAGTAACAGTTCTTTTTGAAGGCATATAACTTCTGTGTGACAAATGGGAGAACCAGTAAACTTGTTTTGCGATGTAGAATAAACTAGTGAATGTAGAACGTTTGTCTAAATCAATTTTCAAAGGTAAATCACTTTTACTTACAAAATGAAGCAAGGCTGAATGTTTACTTAGTTGAATATATGTTCCTTGATTGATGTCATTGCGTCCATCATTATAATACAATCGAAAATTATGGCCATAAGCCAAGTGAACTAATGCAAACTCAAAATTATAATTTGCCAATCTTTCTTTTAACCCGTTAATGGCTTTGATTTCATATTCTTCGCTGGCAGATTTGAATAAATGGAAAATCAAACGGAACGTTCCTGATTTACTCATTTCCTCAACCAACGGTTTTAATGTTTTGAAAAGATGGTTTTCTAAATTTTCAGCATAGTTAGCAAATGAAGAGAGGGGAGAACAATCGCCTGTCATATACCTGCCATCATTATGAAATACTTGTGCAATGCCTAAAACAAACTGCCCGTTTTCGGATAGTGTGGAACCAATTCCAATAACCAATTCATCTTTTAGCTTGTCCTCTTTTTCAATTGTCCAAGCTGTGCCTCCAAGTTTTGCATAAGAATTAAGAGCAATATTTGTCATTGTAAAGGCATTCAAATTTTGCCGAATGGTTTCAATTTGAATATCCTGTGTTGGTATTCCATTTCCAATGAACTTTGCCTTACAAACGTAATACGGTGAATTATTGGGGCTTAATTTCTCCTGTGCTTCATTTACGATTACATAAATCAAATCACATTTTAGTAGTTCTTCATCATAAAGCACTTCTTTGTAGCTATCTAAATCTTTGTTGCTAATGGTTTTGAAATGGAAGTTTAAAGAATTGAAATGAAAAACTTCTTTCAATTTGGCTTCCGTTTTCTTTATAAACCCTTCCGTTTCACCTTGATATTCTGATGGACAAATAATACCAATGTTGATTTGCTTGTTTTGGTAAAGCTCTAATGAATATGGTTGGTAAGCCTTAACCATTTGGTCGTAGTACTTTAAGCCTTGTGTATTTTTGCGGTTGCTGTAGAAATATCGCTGAGGCTTGCCAATTATTTCCGATTTTATTAATTCATCTTCAAAGGGTAAATATTTTTTCGAAATAGAATTGATATTCAATTCAAAAGGCAAATTAATTTCCGCTTTGTTCTTTTCAAGCCATTTGTAAAAGTTATCAATAACCAAGAATACTTTAGCGTTCCTGTTTTCATCATTAATAATTTGGTCATACTTGGCCGTTGCTCCTTTAGTTTCCAAGAATCGTTTTAATGATTGCCTGTTTGCATAAATCCGTTCTTCATCACCTTTCAATCCCTTAATGTCAATTCCGTATTTTTCAAATTCTGCTTTACTCCAAGTAAATGAGTTTTTAAGTGATGTTGATAATGAAAAACCCAAAAGCAATTTATTATCTTTAAAAAAGAAGCAAGGTGAAAAATGAACAATTCTGTTGACTGCCAAACCTTCTATGCTCCCATTAAGGATGTCTTTTGATGAAATTATTTCCCAAGAATTAGAATGTTTGTTCTTGAAAAGTCTGTACCCTTTAGGTTCAATGAAATTAATAACTGACCTTTCCAATATTTTGGAAAGTACTTTTGTTTTCTCGGTAAAGTCGATATTTATTTTTAAAGTATTTTCAGGAAGTTCGCCTTCATCATTCTTTTTCCAAATTAGAAACTTGTCGTCATCACGATAGAAGAAGAGATTTGGAAAATTTTCTTTTAATGCAAGAAAAGCTTCTTTTGAAGCATACTTGGCGTATTCAACTGAATCAATTGAAGCTGTTTTTGTAGGAATATCTACTTGATAGAAGTTTAAAAATAGTCCGCTCATTATGCTGCCAACGCTTCATTTAATTCATTAATAATTTCTTCAGTCTGCTCTCCAAATAGCTGCCACATTTTGCCCAATCCACCTTGTGCATTAAATGGGTTTAAATCAAAATCGTCTTTCTCAATATGAAAACTATTGATCACATAATCCTTTATCATTCTTAACCATTGCATTTGTTCTTCGTTGAACTTGGTTGCACCGGCTTGTTTTTTAAACACCCAATCCTGAAAATTCTTGTCCACTATTTTATCATAAGTCGTCAATGTGGTATCTATTCCGCTTATTTTACGAATGAGAGAAACAATGGCAGTCAATTCATTTTTTGGCGAACCGTTGCATTCTTCTAATGCTTCATAAGCCCGCCAAACATTCATTGGCGCAAGTGTAGGTTTATCGTTTTGTAGTTTCTCCAACACTTCTTTAATCATTGTGTAAGTCAGTTCTCTTCTGCGAAATGGTTGGTTGTAAAAAATCTGCAAAGCCATCAATTCATCTTTACGTTGTTGCATCCATTTTGAAAAATTGGCAATTAATTCTTTCGCTTTGTTTGTATTGTCTTTATCCCAGCCAACGTGAATCACTTCATCAGGATTCGCCAAGTCAATTTTTTGTTCGTGAGCCTTGCGAACATTTTCAATGTATTCGTTCAGTTCGCCTGTAAATACTTTTGCGGCTTCGTTCTGTAAGCTTTCGGTTTTTGTTTTTACGGCTGCTTCAATTTCCACAGGTGCAGCACCTGTCATTTCGGCTCTTACTTTGCTTTCAATTTCTTCCAATGCATCAGGATTAAAAGCATTCAATAATTCTTTCACAACCTGAGAAACACTTTTTCCGTTAGCTTTTTCAGTAAATTGTTTTTTTTCTTTTTCAGTAATTTGTTTATCTAATCTTGTAAGTCGGTTTGCCAATGAAGTAAATAATTCTTCTTCTCTTGCTCCAACTGCAATGGCTTGTAATAAATCTTTCAGCGGTACGCCTGGCTTTTTCTCTAACGGTCGGCTATCTGTTTTTAAACT